>Ga0181612_136941_pt1 | contig 47409 bp, 30 predicted proteins | sample HoacroProtozoa21_FD_119630 | JGI IMG/M metagenome (GOLD analysis project Ga0181612, IMG submission 119630) | Hoatzin crop microbial communities from Cojedes, Venezuel. Combined Assembly of Gp0051906, Gp0051904, Gp0051908
TGCCCCCAGCCCGGCCCCGCGCAGGGCCCAGGAGCCCCAGGGTGCTGGGAGAGCCGCCCCACCGTCCCTCACCGCCACCTGCGGGGCTACGAGCAGAAAGAGGAGTTGTTCCTCTGTGAGCAGCCCGTGCCGAGCTCTGAATGCGTGAAAGAGGAGAGGGGACAACCGGTAGCAGTTGCGGTAGGGGTCGCAGGAAGACGTTGTGAGATGGAGATTTAGGGTGTTTCTCCTGGCCCGCCATGGGTGCGCCTTGCTGGTGTGTACTGGAACAGCTTTTCACGCCGTACGCTGTCTGGTAAAAGCAATCCGCCGACTGAAATAACGTAAATATTCCAAACTTGAGCTGATCGCACTGGCAATAAAATCCACTTGTAGAAGATTCATTCTATCTGTAAGAAGTAGATGAGGTAGCGGATAACTGGCTTCGTCAGAGAAGAAACTAACCAGTACTGTGAATGTTTGTGCAATCTACATGAAACCTCAGACTGATGTTGCTGTCCAGCACAAGGGCTTTCGCCTCGATGGCTTTTACCTCAAGGGCTTTCGTTATCAACAGCCTAATGACTTAAAACTTCCGTATTTTCTTAGCTTGTGCAGGATCGAGGGGTCAGAGAGGGTATATTGTGCTCTAGAGGGAATAAACAATTGGTGTGTCAGGGAATACCCTCCTCTGGCTAGCTGAAGTTGAAAAAGATTTGGCTGAAGATTTGGCAAGAGACAGTTGAGTGATGTGATGTGCAGGAATACTGGAGGTTTGTTTGTTAAAGGAGGCTACAGAGAATTCCCAGATCACCACTATAGGCAATTTGCCCCTGAGGTATGCTGTAGAAAATTCCTAGCATAAACAGTATCTGGCATGATGAGCTATCTGGGCATAATTAGTAAAAGGAAAGCATGGCAATATCAAAAATCTATCAGTCAGCACTGGGAGCTTTTTTTTTTTTTGCTTCCCCCCCCCCCCCATCTGTGGATGATGTTCAAGATAAGGCTTGCTGGAGCTTTGAAAGCCAGGATTAGGTGTTTGAATTTTTATTTTGTTCCAGGTGAAAATTAACACAGGCGTCCAAAAAAAAAAGTACTAGAAGAGTGTGCATCTACAGAATGAAAGTAAATAGGTTGGTCAAGTGTTGCACACCGCATCAGCTACTACATGTTGTGCGGCTTCTGTGGCTTTCAGGATACAAAGTAAAAATAAAGTTATATAAAAATATATAAAGATACATAAAAATATAACAAAGACTAATTGAAAAGCCAGCCTAGATTTTCTTTTTCCCCAGCCTTTTGTACCCTGTTAAAACAGAATTACATCAGCAACGTATAGATTTATTTGAATGAATATTCGTTCATTTGACATCAGGTCTTGAAGGATGACACTTTCTTCTTACGAGGTTGTGTTTTCCTTGGGTAGGTTTGTTATGTTGTCAACCATAGCAAAAATACTGTACTGGGAGGTATGGTACAGTCTGAAGGGGAGGGAGAAATGACGATTTTAATAGACATTGTTACAAAACTACGTATCAAAATCTCTCTCTGGCTTTTTATATCCCTTGTGATTTGACACCAGTGTAATTTTAACTGATGTACCTATTATGAATGTTTTTTCTCTGTCAGTTTATTGGGTGCTTGAACTGTGAAAGGGCAGCTGCTGTTTTAAGTGCAGAGCCTTCCCAAGGACCGTTCAGACTTGTCTGAACAGTCCTGGGCGCTCAGGAGTGGGTGAGGCCTGCATTTTTTTCCCCAATCAGTTGCCTTTGTTGTTTGGGTTTTGGTTTGGTTTTTTTTGGGGTTTTTTTGTTTTTTTTTAACAAGCACTGTTCCCAAAGGCAGTTGATACTTTTTCAGAAGCCCGATGTCTGTTTGGGTATGTCTCCATCCCTCTGCTGTCAGAGCACAGGTATGAAGTTAGTGCCAGCATGCGGAGGTTTAACAGCTGTTTTGGGCTGCACAGACATCTGAAAATATTTTTCTAGGTTTAGGAATTCACAGTTCAGTCTCCTCCATCTGACATGAAATTCTGTGATAGCAAACAACTCAATGCCTGGCACCAGAAGTAGGGTGAAAGGCATTTTCTACTTCTCACAAGACAACTATGTGGGATGGAAAAATCATTGCTTGATCTCCTTGCCCCTACGATTTTAAGGGTGTACGGATGATAAAATAAGGCCAACATATATTTCTCATGATTAAGAGCAGCTCAGCTGAAAATACTGCTTAATGTTTACAGTTGTATACTCCATCTTCTTTATCACAAAATCATTGTTTCCTGACAGTAAACATATCTCCACCTAGCAATTAATCTTTCTGTTCTATGTGTGTTCCCATATCAGGCTATGTTGTTAAAGCACCTGTTGGAGCTCTACCACAACGGCACAGCGAGACAGGCGCAAACTGTGGAACCAGGAAATGAACAAAAATTTTTTTTTTTTTTTCCAGAAAGTAACGGGGTAAAATTTAGATTGTGTTTTTATTAGTAATTATTGTCATAGTAGCAGCTAGTGCTCCTTGTAAGGTATACCCTGTACAAATATCCAGCGTGTATTTTCCCAAGATAATTAATAATTTTAACAGAGGCCTAGGAAAGTAGATTAGGGAAAAACCTTGGGCCAGAAAGAGAGGTAGTGACTTACAGAGGCGAGTGCAGGAAGCCTGCTGCACAGTCAGTAATTGCAGCTCGTCCTCTTGTGCCTTAAAATCACTACCATAAATAGGATTATTTTTACATTGTGATGCTATAGGTTCATTTGGGTTTATGAATGAAAAACAAGCCCCTAAGAACAATGTTCCTACTATGTTTCAATGAATTTGCATCCTCAAGAATTTACAAAAAAAGCAGAGGTAATCTTTTTGTTCTCAACGAAGAAGTAAAGTAAGCGTGGGAGTGGGTAGGAACCAACCATTAGGAAACCACCTCCCGGTCCCTTTGTCAGCTGGTGTTTAGCCCATCTGTTGGTTTTGTATTGCCACCTTACAAATCCTGGCACGGGAATAGGGTGGAGGAAGGATGGGGAGGGAGTGGGGGGAAGAGATGAAGGCAAGAGCCAGAACACCGCTGTGCTTCAGTTGTTCTTGTCTGAAGAATGAATTTTGGAGGCTGTTGTAGCTCAGCAATAGTCCTGAGACTGCTCCGATGCAGACTGTCCCGAGGCCTGAAACTCGGGATGCTTAGAGGAGTTTTCAGGATGTGTCTACTTTCTCTGGATCCTTATGTGCTCGAGTAAAGCCAGGAAGAGAATTTTACCAACTATATTTTAACACAGGACCTGGCTAGTTAGCCAGGTTTCTTTACAGCGTTGAACATTGCTGAGTCTAAATCCATAGAAAAATACTTAACATATGTTAAAGCACTACAAATAATTAATCTTCCTCGTAATCCCATGAAGTAGATACCAAGTTCTACTGTATGGTATGCATTGTATTTGACAGTTGCTTTTTACACACTAAAAGACTAAATGGTCAGTTGCGTACTGATTTTTAATGGGCAGATTAGCATTAAGCACTTAAAAAACATAACAGGTAAATCCATGTTTTTGCAGCACAAACTCACGTGGAAATGTTTTTATTTCAGTGTTCCCATGGAGTCCTTGTATTCTATTGTGTAAATTCATTCCTTGCATGTGGATTATTCATGCAAGAAAAGACCATAATGGCCCCTTTGCAGTTCCTGTAGTCATTCATATGAATCCAGTGTCTGTGCATGTCAAATGAATATCAGTGCTTTAAAAAAATCCATACTTTTTTTTGTTGAAAGAAGCTTATATTAGCCAGCTTTTAACCTCTATAATTTTCTTTTTACTTGGAAAGCTGTGAGAAAAGTGAGAAAAATTAAATGGAGGAAATTCAGGTAAGGTTGGTCTGTCTACCAGATAATAGCAATTTGTACTTCATAAGGGTATTTCCCTCTATAAATAAGCATTATTTCAGTGAGTATTCATCTGCAAGCAATATCATAAAGAGAATTTCTTTTTCCTTGAAATTTTAGTTGAAAAAGTATCCTTGATGTCTATATACGGGTAGTTTCACCTTGCTTTAACACAGACTTAATTTTTAGTACGGTATCATAAATGTTTGACCATAGTAGAGTAAAATGCAAATACTGGCAGACTTTTACCTGTAGCAAAGTGTGAGAACAATAGGTCTATAAGCAACTTCATAAACTCCATAAAACAATTTTGTGGTGTATATTTGACAGTATTGTGTGTAAATCATAAGTTAGGGAGAACTAGGCTCTACAGATACAACCCTGGCAGACCAGCATTCTCAGGAAACTTTCAGTGTGAGAATCCGTCCCTTCTCTGCACATGGGGCAAAGTAAATAACACTGTCATTCTCGGTGTGTGATATTCTGCTATGAAACTAGTAGCTGTTGTAATGAATGATGTTGAAGGCCTAGTAAATGTCTCATTTCCCTTTTACAAACAGAGATATACCACCCCTAAACCATCTCAGATTAAATTATCTATAAGTACATACACAAGCATATATCTTAGTGCTATTTACAGACTGCTTAGATTGGAAGCCTTTGGCTCCATAAAACCTGTGGCTCCAAAAGACTGAAGTTTGAGTGAAAGCAGAAAGTTAATAGGCTGGTAGTAATAGAGATAATATCCTCATTTATGCCAGCCAGAAGGCAGCAAGATAATTATAAAGTCGCTCACTTGACCGAGTTGAGGTCAGAAAGAAACATACACATGGGGCAGGTATTATTCATAAGATGAATGACTGATGTTTTTAAAAAAAAAAAAAAATTACATGACTAGATCGGTCCGTCCTGAGGGTGTTACTATAAACAAAGGTATCCTGGACAGCTCCTTACTGCTGTAGTCTGGCTAACCTGTTTCCCTGGGGTTAGGTGGGGAAAAGATTTCCTTCCTCACCTTTAGGGCTGGCAACAATTGGCACAAACAGCTTGATCTGGCTTATCAGACACTTGACACATCGGCCCCCAACAGGCTCTTCAGATTCTGGTTTCTGACATCCCATCCGAGAGGAAGGAAGGGATCAGCATTTAAAGAAAATCTTGCAAATCCCTGAGAGCAGTCACACCCTTTAGTGATGAGTCACAGGTGCTTTTTACATTTGCCTGCCTGGAAAGCCCATGACACTTCTGAATGCACCCTAATTATAGAGTAAGGCCCTTACCTATTTCCCATTATCATGTCTGCACTGCATAAAAGGCCAGCTTGGCTGATCGCCTGTTCTACAATAAAGAAGTAATACCTTTTTTTCAGCGTATAAAGATCAGGATTACCAAAGACTCCTGCAGAGTAGCTTTGTGGCATCTTGCTTTTCGACTAGGAACATTACTGTCTGCATTTATCCACTCCCTTTCTGCTGTAGGAGCCCTAACCTCCCACAAAGGGACAGGAAAGACAGGTCAGGGCTGGATCATGATAAATCACCGCTGCAAATAACTGGGCAGGGCTGATCTTCCAGACACTGGACTCCTGAGCTTGCTGGGCAGTCTCTGCAATAGGAGTAGGTGTTGCAACTTCATCAGTCTCTCTTGTACCCTGGTCAGTGGGAGTTGTTCCTGCAGCAGGAGCAGGTGTGTTTCAGGAATGGATCTCCACGGTGGAGGTGAGGACTGAGAGGGGAGGACAGCCCTGGCTGAAGAGCTTCCATATCTTTGCTCTGTTACCTCCACTGCTGGAGTGGTTGTATCAAAGCGGAGAGCTTGGGTGGTGCGCTCTTAAGTAATTGTAGCTAAAGCCATCTCAGATGGGAAGTCACGCCCCGGAGATACACCAGAAAAACTCAAGGGCAGGAATGGATTGAATCCTGCAGGGTAGGTGGAGGGTTTATGTTTGTCGTTGAGCATGTTGAAAGGTTTCTCTGAAGTATTTGAGCGGTAAAGTGGTGCAGGCTTAGAAATGAGCTGCTTTTAGTGTTACAGTCATTTTTATCACCCCCATCTGTGTGATGTCAAGATGAGACTGTCTTCAAGTAGCTCTTTTAGTATCACCAGCCAGAATTCTTTGCCCAGGAAAGAAGTTATGATTAGCAGGTGTGAGACCAGTCTGATTTTAGTCTTGTCCCATGGTTTCAGCAATAAGCTCTTCTTTCAGCTTTTAGTTCTTTTTATAATGAGCATTTCCATTTTACAGTTTTGAGCAACATCCTCCTTCCAAGTGAGAGCTGAACCAGGCTCCCTCCGGCGTCCCTCATTACTGCTAGGCTGGCTGGGTAGTAGCTGATGGATGAGTGTCCTTTTTGGCCAGCCATGTGTGCTGTCTCTACTGCATTCCCAGCAGAGAATGAGAGATCAAGGATGTTCTCCGTACCCCTGCAGAGCACAGCTGCACTGCCGAGTGCAGTTATCCCTCAAGTTGCTTTTGTCTTAAATACCCATTGTGTTATTTCCCTACCTTTACTCACATGTATGTCAACAGGCTGACTGTTGTGTGTTCTAGTGCAGTAATCCCAGCTGCTACTGCAGCGCTTCTTCACAATGCAACATGGCACTGCAGTGCATGCTTCTGCTTACAGTGTTTAATAAATATGTAAATTAACCTGATCTGTCTCTTCAGGTAGGAGAGTTGTATGACTGCACTTGTATATCACTGAATACGCTACTCATGAGGATGGCACAGCGTGGAAGGGCAGGAGCTTGAGGTGGAAGTTTGAAATATAATTAACACAATGAAAGTGTCAGTTGAAGCCTAAGTTTAAAGTGTTTTAGTGTTTCCAACTGGAGTTAAGCTGAAACGATGCTCCTGTGTTCTGCACAACACGGGTGAGGAAGACTAGGAAACGCAAGCTTAATTCGTGCCAGCTCTGCTTGGATCGGTCTAACTGTAGCATTGCCTATTCATACTTGAATTTCCTTTTACTACTGCTTGACTATGTTCTCACTAATATTTAATGTGAATATTAACATACTACGTTTTTAAGAGTGCTTTTTGGTTAAATAAAAATAGAGGAGACCGTACTATGCCAGAACAAATAAGAACATGGTGCTAACTTAAAAACAGCAGAAAAAATATGCCAATGAAGCTGCTTCTACTCATCTAACATCAAAAGATTACTTTACTTTGTACTGTATCCATGATCTTGAAAGCCATGAAAAAATCTCAGGGGTATTCTTATTCCTAAGTTACCTTACGTTGTTTTAATTAATGTGCTAAATAGAGATAATCATTCCTGAGGTCTGCTTATTTTTGTCCCTGTTTCGGCTGTGTATGAGAATGAACTTTTGGCCTTTGCTGTCAGGCTGATCATGGTTTTAAATAGTAATGTTCTTGGTAGTGGACTGTATTAATCTTACTAGTGGAAATTTTAAGATAGGGAACGTCTTGGTCAATGGAATCAAATTCATCTAATTTAGTGCTGAACCAGGACACAGGTATTTAAAGTTAAGTGCTTAATTGCCAGCACATAAACAGGTGTCCAGATTGTTTTTAAAAAAAAAGCTAGTAATTCCCATCAATATTTTACATATGATATCTTCTCATATCCACTATAGATATCTGACATACTGGTGTGATACTTCCCTGTCTCAGCATGAATCCAAGGCTAAAGGAGATGTAGATCCAAAACGGTTCTGTTAGTCAGAATTGATTGAAGAATATCCATTTAATAATGGCCATTTTGCAATGTGCACTTTAAGTCTTCAGAGTACATTTTTCCTATTTAGTTATCTTTCTCAAACTTCACTTTGAAATAGTATGGTGCTAATATAATTCTGGCTGAAACACTTGTTTGATACCTCTTTCACTGAAGAAATACATTAAGATTAATTTTATTAAATTAATAGCTATTAAACTTTGGTGACATGGAAAAGTGACTCAGAATGTGTGAAATCCTGAAGCAAACAAATATCTTTTTGATGCTATTTGTTTTTTGTTAGTTTCTTGTACCAAGGAAGCAGCAAAGTCAGTCTTTACACTCCCAAACTTATCTTTCACAGAATCCTACCCAACAAGTAGACATGTACATAAAAAAGATGTTTAAAAGTGCAAATCAGCTTCTTTTCTTTGCATTGTTTCTTACCAGTTAGTATGCTATTGGTGGGGTCATTCTGAACTGTCAAAAAGCCCAGTTCATATAGGTAATGTTCAGCAGAATAGGAAGAGCTTTTGTGCTGAGGCTCAGGGCTAACAAGTGATAAGCTGTGGTTCTGCTTCCAGAAAAAAAGGGAAAAATGAGAAGCGAGTGGGAGAAAGCACTTATCTACCACTCCACAGTATTCAGATACATAGACCTCCATTAGCGTTGTCCTTTACTACACATTGATGGAAAAAAACCCCTACAGAGTTGAATAAATGCACTATGTGAATAATTATAGGTGAATTGATTATGTGTGTTTCTTTTTGTACTCTATTAACAGAAAACTCGTGCTGTTGGGAGCAAGATCCAGAACTGTCAAATTTTGACCTCAGAGCTGATCTACAGCTCCACCTTGACCTTCATTAACAAAACCAGATCAGATGGTGCCAGCTAGCCAAAGTCAGTCCACAGGGCTGTTCAGAACAGCAAGGAAAGAAGGTATGCTATACTGTTCAGCCACAAATGCTGAAATGGTAGTAGTATCATGTAAATATATCTACCTTCAAGCCAGCTCTCAGATCTTCCCACAAGAGAGAGTTCCCAAGATTGGTGCTTGTAGATTTTACATGCTGGTGAAGCTCATTCCCTAAGGCACTTCAGTATTTACATAGACTGTACTCAGACATTCCCAAATCTTCTTTCCAATCAGTCACGTGATTGTCATTCAAGTAGCCACCTTGACACATGTTGGTCACATCACAAACTCAATTACAAACATAGGCATGGCCTAAAAAATAAAATTGCTCACCTACCCTGGTGTATCTGCCCTCAGACTGAAAATCTGTTAGCTCAGGTACTTTAAAACATCCACTAAAGAAAAAATCATCCATTTTTTCCTGAGAACGTGGGGCCTCCTGCAGGTGAACACCACTTGTAAAAATATTTCACGTTTCTTCCCATCTCTTCCTCCATTTTCTTATCAGTATTGTCAGATATAACAGGAATAAAGCAAATGCAATTTGTGACATAGTTTGCAGGTCATGTGCTACTTGCAGATAAACTCTGTCACTGAGGTTTCCACAGCCTGAAACCCATCTCTCTGTAGTATCTGGAGGCTGTGGATTGGCTTCTCACACTGGGCTGAGCGCAGTGAACCATGGAAAGACTGTACTGTAAGGAGACATGAGTATACTCACCAGAACAGGTCAACCTTCTTCGGCGGGCAGAGATCATGCAGGCGCAGGACTTGATATCCTGCAAAGACTCCAGCAGGTTTATGGGAAAAGGCACTCCCTGAAAATGTACGATGTGCCTTCTTGTGATTTTGGGTGATGCCTGTCCACCTTTGCTGCAGGATGCTTCAGCACCTGGCAAAGGAGCTGCAAGATTGTCAAGATTGCATCCGAAGAAGCAAACTTGTATTTTGTTCAACACTGTGCTCAGGTGAGACCACTTTTCCTGATATTTCCACATGCAGCAGAACTTCCAGCTTACAAGTAAATAGTCTTTTTCCACCAACCGCTAGAAAGGGGAGATTTCTATTCTGTGCTCAGGTGTACCTGTTCACTAATAGTTACCCTGCTGCCTGGAATCCAGGAGGTTTGCTTCTCTCTGTGGGCTGGCCGTCCACAGAATTTGGGTCAGTTTCAGAATATCATTATTAAATTTAAAAGTTTTGTTTTCCGAGTCACTACCTAGAGCAGCTTATTTTCAGACAATATTCTCTTCTGCCATCTGCTTTGCTTTAGGAACAGCATTTTTCCTAACCTGAGGGGTAACTCTTATGACAGTAGAAGCCATAGAAGACTTTCAAACCCTTTGCTGAAACAGGTAAGAATGATCACAGCTTTCACAGTCTTCAGGGTAAAGTTGAAAATGTTATTTTAGCCTTGCTGTCCCCACCAGGTACACAGCTTAAAGCGGCAACGAAGAAAAGAGGAAAGCAGAAAAGTTCAGAATGGAGAGTGACAAGAGAAAAGAAGTTAGATAAACCCAGTCTGGGGAAAAGAAAGCAAATTTAGACTTGTGGCCTATTGTAATATTGGTTATTAATTCTTGAAAGAAGATCATATACTGTGGGAAGGGGCAGCAGAGATTGACAGATGAGATAGATATCATTGCTAGACTCTGACCCAGAACTGTTCTGTGTCTGAGTTTCCTCATCTGTAAAATGAGAATTGTTCTTACTTACATTTCAGGGTCCTCAGAAGCATTGATTGGTGCTTATTGTTAAGGCTCGTTGAGACCACCAGTTGGAAATACAGAATAACCTGTGTCTTGTGGGCTGTCTTTTCTCTATATATATATTCCAGCCAAATTAATTCAAAAAACAAGTCCTGTCACTTCAGAGTGTCTTGGAAAACAGTCAACTTTAAAAATGGGAAGAAGGAAGGGTTCTTGTGAATCACATGTCTAATTTTAAAGCAGAGGAGCGCTGCTGGTGCGCTTTCCTGTCTTCTTGGTGCTTGTTCCCCCCTCCCCATTCGCATCAAGCACAGCCAAGTCTCAGAGACGGCTCAGGCTCCTAGTGGGACCATTCTCTGGAAACAAAATTGACAATTTCTTTTGAAGGCAAGAGATAATTTCCTTACAAGAGCTGAAAATAAGATGCCAACCTTGCCTCTTCCCTTCATACCATGTACTTTTCTTACAACCAAAAGAGAGGACTGTTCAGCAGCTGCTATCATAGGGAGGGTCAACCTATGGCATTTCTGTTTCTGGAGAAAGTGCAATAGAGAAGTGGAGAGGTGTCCCCTCTGTAAGGGTAGATGGTGCAAACAAAACCATAGGCCTTGTACTCCTCTCTTGATGTCTGCCATTCCACAGTTATGCAGGATGTGATTTGTGCCAGTGTCATGGTTCTGAAGAGCATAGTGGGCATGGGCAGTTATGGAGGGGATTGCCTTTTACGTGATCTTCGGCACCACCCACCACGGTGCTCCTATTAGCAAGGAGAGTACCAGAGCTGATGAGGTGGTCTGGCCCTCTTTAAGCCAATGACAGGAAAGGATTAAAATCATCCAGTGGCATTTCTAGGTTTTAAATTAACATTAAGCCCACAGTAAATTGCTAAATAAAACCAAAGACCTTTTCATCCTCAGTTCAGGTGAATCTTAATCTTTAAAATTACTCCCATTTTTATAACATTTCCAAACCAGTTACAGTGTCAGTGGCTGCATACAGTTACTTATTATTAGTTACTCATTAGCTGTCACAGAGCTCTGTAACTTCTCTCACCATGACTTCTTTCCCAAGGCAATCCTGGAGCATGAGCTGCTGCCTTTTACTGAAATTTATTTTCAAACTTTATTCAAATATCTGTGCTGAACAGCTTCTCATTGTTGCAGCTGCAGTATGCAACATTCTTTTTTTTTTTCCCCTCTGCTCCATCTTGGAGAGTATCAATGACATCCAGAGCCCCTGATCACTCCCATCTCTTATGTCACCTGAAATATATAGGAGTTTTCCCTTTTGCAGGTTCCATTGCTTGCATCATTCCTCTCTGCTCCCACAACTGATGTTCTCCACAGGAGAGTTCTTCAAACTGTTACAGCCCCCAACAAGCTTCCAGTGGATCACAGGAGCTGTGAATTTTTAGACTCTTGAAGGAGCAATGAACTACTTTGACTTCTTGGCAGTCTACATCTGCAGCTGTTATATAAAGCTAGTTTTCACTTCCTTGCCTTGGAAGGGCTGAGCAGATGCTGTTTCCTCAGAGAAGTGGAAGGACTGAGTGGATAGCATCTCCTCTGAGATGCCCTCCTCTTTTTCCCTGCACTAATTTGCATAAAAATGAATGAATTTGTGCTTGCAAATAATTTGAGACTATGTCCTCCAGAGGGGCTAGTTGTTAAGCACTGTCAATCTTTTCTCCCCAACCAGCCGGTTTTTACTCTACGTATTCTCATCTGTTCTCCTGTTCTCCTCCATTTATTCCTCCCTGTCTTCTCTGGTTTTCTCTCTCATCTTTCTTTCTCCTTGCATTTGCCTGTTTTCATCCCCTTAAGTTCTCATTTGGCAGGTTGGCCATCTACCTCACTGCCTTGCTTGCCCTTTTGTTCTAGATCAACTCTTCGCATTTGAATGCCTGCTTGTCCAGCCTTGTCACCTCTTACTGTAATAAAACAACTGCTCTCTGTTAGTGCTTCCTTTGTCCGGTTTTAGGCCTAGTTTCTCAAGGAAACAAAATCTCTGTGATTATGCTATATAAATGCATATGTTTACCCTTTACTGTGAATAAAGTATTAAGCCTTTAGCAAAACTTGGAAGAGTAGAGGGATTTAAAACGTCTTTAAGTTTTATTAAAGAATATGGCCACACAGAAGAAAAGGAGTTTATTTCATGTTCCTCTGACAAGAAAAAATGCAGTTTGAGCTCATTTTTGCTAGACAATAGGAAATCCACACCAAAGACTGTGGGACTCTCATTGTATTAGTTATTATATTATTAGAGGTTATATTGTTAGAGCTTCAGTTTGAATTTTTTTCCTCTGTGGACTCTCCAGGTGAAAACCCAATTTTGGCTTCTTCCACAGTTGCAGCCTTCAAATTATTTCTCTTCTGTGTGTATTCTTTGCTGACCAATAACACGTGAACTCGTGGTATATCATTAATATTATTCAGTAACAAAACCAATCAATCATAATGTACAACTCCAACAGAAAGAAGACCTCATGGACTCTGATATTCACAGAACTACTGTTTTCTGACACTTGTTTCTTAATATATTGTCTGTATATTGTTTAGATCATAAACATTTGGGATAGGGATCATCTCTGGTTTTTTGACCACAATATTGTATTGGAATATCAAGCAATGGCTATAGTTAGAAAAATGGTTCCCATAGTTTTTAAACATTTCTGTATGTTAAGTATGCTTTAGGAAGATTGAAAACACATGCTTTCAGTTGCACTGCCTTTTGACAGTAGTAAGCTGAAGCTTCCTTAACACATGCTTGGAATATTTCAGTCTTAACTTGGTACTATGGAATTCTTAATACAGGCGTTTCTCAGAAATACAGAACTTACAAGTGTGAAACATGCTGTAAGAAATAATGAGCAAAGATAAGTAATAGCGTCCCAGTTGAAATCAAAGCAGAAAATAGCTAAATCATTTGAAAAGAGATGAATTAGAGTGAAGTAGCTGTGCAGTGTATAATGATGAGAAGTGACTGTGGTCTACAGTGAAATGAACTCATCTTGCAGTTGGTGAGCCCAGGTCCTACAAAAATGGCAGAGAATGACTCCTGGCCGGAAGTATGTAATCGGACAACATCAGAAAACATGTTAAAAAATCTGGTTTTTGTAAAGATAATTTTATGCAACTATTTCTGGAGGAATCTTGGTGGACCTGTGTAACTCAACTTATTTTGTCCTGAATTATATAAGAGTAATGAGTACAGAGAGATATTTTCACACACACACACACAAAAAGAAACCAAAACTGAAGGTATGAAAAAAATTGGAAATTGTGCTTAGGTGGATTTAGTGACAGTTAAAAATGAATCTGAGTAAAAATGGGAAAATTTTTGCATCCTATGCAGTCTGCTGCACACGCTATGTCCTGTGTGTAATTAATCTTTTACACCTGCGTGGAATGTCACAATTCTTATTTGGTAACATTTTGCATTAGGATAGATAATACAGTAGCTGCAGGGATTTGGTAAATAAATGGCTTTCCTTATTTACTTATTATCTCTTCCCCCACCTAGAATATGTTAAACATGTTGCAGACCTGACTTGGTTTCAAGTATGAATAGGTTTTCAACAGCAACATCATATATCTTACTTGAAGGTGTGAAGAAAAGGAAGAAACAAAAAGGCTTTAACTCCAGCGCACTGTTTTCGTGCTTCAGCATACTTATGTCCCCTAGGTGTCATATAAGTAATAAATGAGCACTTTTGACAGCAATCATATTTCTGTATAACTTTCTTCACAATAAGTGATGAGTTATTGAATTTAGTTGCTAACTGTTCTCTGACTTTGCAAAACTTCTTGGACACCATAGAATTTCATGGACAGGTTTGCAGGGAAAAAGGCCTGACGAGATCCTGAGAGGGGGGAAACACAATGTATTCTGATTCAGTATTAACGAGGTGGTTAATATAGATGTTTACAAATATAACCAGTTTGTTTATACACACCCACCACATTGTCAGCCCCCTTCTTCAGTCATTAGATATTGCTTTTCCTTTGAGGATTCCTTTGCTATGTAGAGAGCTGTGTGAAATGTTTCGTGTGGAAAATTAACCCACAGCCTATTACTGTTTTATGAGGCTCCTGGTAGACTACAGCGAGAGCTGAATCCCTAGCACTTTTCATTTTAGCCAGGAAACAAAAGTAATGATGGTGCTGTCACCAATTCCACACCTCCATAAGCAACACAGAAAAATTGTTAAGAATCCCAAAGTGGCTGTTACTACCTGTCATCTTTCCACGCTGTTGACAGCACTTAGACCAACTGTTGTTATCATGGGAAAAAATGAGAAGGCTCATTTGAAACTTGTATAAAACCCAAAAGATTCAGTTCAGACAGAGTTTACACAGCTTAAATGGTTGATTTCCATGGAGCTGCAATTACACTGCAGCAGGTCTGGATCTGGATACCAGTTCCCTGCCAGTAGCTATTGTACTGCTGAGGGTTCTCTGCAGCAGTGAGTGTCAGCTGTCTCTCCTGCTTTGTCAGTTCTTGGTGTCACTAATTTGCCAGATTGCCTCAATGCGGAAATGTAGCTCTGTTTCTGGGATGTTCCAGCTTCTTTATTTTTCCTAACTATATTAACAGTGTTGCATGCTGTTATCATCCCTTTGGACTGCTGAGACAATGAATGAATTTAGACCTTCAACAACAGCAACTTCAACAGCCTTATTAAAAATTAGACTGTGATCACTACATCCTACGTTCATCCTACGTTGATGTCTTTGATCACATCCTCTGTATCCCAGCCAAACCTATGTTACTCTTTTCTTTGAGAACTGATGTGCAAATTGAACTCACTGTTTCTGATGTAAAAACTTACTTTAGTCTGAGTCCCCTTCTTTCCCCTAAGTTTGAAATCTTTTCTGGTCCACATCTGAGCGGTGCTGGCCTGTATATTCTTCTCTACATTTCTTATCCATTGTTTGTCTTATTTAATCAGTATCCAAAGGTATAAAATACAGCAAGTAAGGGCTGTACAGAAAGCATTTGACAAATTAAATGTGGTCATGTCTTCCTGAAGAAATAAAGTCAGATATTTTGATAAACTACTCACTTAGCAGGGAAGAAATATAATCTTTCAGTTGGTGTCTTTTCCATATGTATTTCTTCTCTGATTATGTCAGAAACAGCTGTGTTTAGGAACCTTTAACCTTAGGGAATGTACACTCTCTAACTTACCTAAAATAGGAAATCATCATTTTCTGTCAACAAATGCTATGAAAGCAGTGTCTTTGCTAGGTGTGTTCTGCAGCAATCAAGGAACTCATGCCATGTGAATTTTTCAGAGATATTTGAAAATATTCCTGTCTTTAATGTGTATTAGTATGTATCTGCTACTTCTAAGAGACTTTTTCTGTAGGCTGTTCAGCACATATGGAAAAAAAGGTTTTAAATGTGAAAATAAAAACCGTTGCAATTTTCCCTGCAAGATGTAATTTATATTCTATGCAAACAGAAAACATTCCATGAAAAAGCCCTTCAAGAGATTTATTTGTATTGTATTGTATGCAATATTGTATATCGTGTCCTGTGTAAAACCAAAAAAAAATAGTAGTAGCAAATTAGATTTCATTAAAATTTGGACTTTTTTATTTCCCCCAGGTGAATGTGTCCTTTTCAACTAAATGATCTCTAGTGAAAATATAAACCATCTGTCCTGTAAGAACAGCACGACTGAGGAGTGATGATGTAGCTTCACATCATCATTCACACATCAGCCTCTGCTGAACATAGTACTTTATCTTCAAGAGATAAACTCAGCATAATTTCAGGAAGAGAGATTTATGTCGGACATCAGGAAAAACTTCCTAGCCCTAAGTGTGGTAAAACAACAGGGCAAGTTGTCTTGTGAGATTGTGGAATCACTGAGGATTTCTGAGAAGGTGTTAGAGGAAAATAGCCATCAGAAATAGCTTAATCCTCTTCTGGAGCAGGGAAATGTATTCCTGTGATTCCAGTCATGATTGTCTCATCGTGACCAGAACACCATGATTCATCATTGGCTCAAAAAATGAAAAAAATGAAAGAAGCATTTGCCTTCTGTGCAAAAATTTGATTTTTCTCTTTTAACCAGAAATGAAAATATCAGCTGTGAGAATGTCTGATTTGTTTCATGATCTTCAGGCGATACTTACAGAAGAGAAAAATAGTGGGCTTCCTAGAGCGCTCCACCTTGCCTAGAGGGTCCTTTCATAGTCGGAGGAATAGAAAAAATCTCCGCACAGGTCTAGCTTCCTCCAAGAGCTGTCTAGGTCTTGAATGGCAGAGAGCCAAAGTAGGCCCACTTCACTTGCTGGCCAAGAAGAGCTATGGAGCTGATCCATAGCCCTGCAGATAGGTCTGTAGGTGAAAACTGTTGTTACTTTTTGAGTGGAAACAAGCTGTTGAAGGGAAAACTTCCCAATGACAGGCTTATGGTCTTCTCATCTCTGCTGCATTTCTGCCAAAGAGTAAATCTGGTCCTGTGTTAGCATAAGGTTTTGTACACACAAGTGGAGAAATTGTTTCCCAAAATAACCTTAACTTGTGCTTACATAGTGCTTTGTATTGCCGTGTATGCTTCTTACTTTAATCATTTAATGTGTGCACTGCTTAATATGTTAATCTCTCTGCTCAGGGCAGCATTACAGATGTTGAGGATGTAATTTTTAATTTACTGACTTAAGTTTGTATAAACTTACAACCATACTCATCATATCAACATCGTTTGCCTTTCATTTCCTTTTCACTGAATACTGCCTCATCTTCTGAAAGTACTTCTTAATGCAAGAAGTATAATATTGATGTGCACTGATCGGTCAAGCATGACATTTCCCCTCCAAAAAACTTTTCTAAAGCATTTGCTATTAACAACAGACTTGAAATATTTAAGCTGAGCCGGTGAGCGTTTTACAGCATTTTAAAGCTTTAAAAGTTAGAAGCACCTGCCTAGAAAGGCTTAAAAAAGTCTTTTCAACCATAACTCGAGTTGCTATAGCAATGTTACAATAGTGCCTTATTAATAGAAAACTACCTAAATATGTCTTAAAAAACCTGCAAATTTGTGCAATAATATTTTAATGTCAGTCCTGGTAACAGGCTTAAGAAGCTGAAGACATTAGCCCCTTTGTTTTGGGCTGCTTTAAGCCAGGATGGAGCATCCTGGTTTTATCTAACTGTTTTCCTTTGTCTAAGTTTTATAGATAACAGAAAAGGCTGGTTCTGTCTTCAGTTCCTATTTACATGCACCATCTACATTCCCAGCTCTGTACATCCTCTTTTGTGAACTGTGTTCTCTAAATAGTTTTGTTGCTTTAAATGATTCCTGGCTGTGTCATCCCCCTGTTCGAATGCCAGTTGCAAAATGATCTGTTACCTCTATGCCATGCGCCCTTTTTTTCTTCTTGTGATTCTTATCCCTCCCAGTGTTAGTGGCTGTATAAACCCCTGGAATTGAATTGAACCAAACCACCGAACACAACAATATTCCACTAACTTTGTCTGAAGAATATATCCATTTTTTTTTCATACTATTTCCTATTCCTGTTAGTGAATATAATAATGAATAACAGCAGGTAAGATGTCACACTGCATGAGAAGTTAATACATTTTTCATGCTCTTCACAAAAACCTTTTGAATGTCTACCATTGCTTTGAGGTCATGTCCCTTAGGAAGGAAAAAGGCCACTGTGACCAGAAAAACTGCTTGTCCTGAGCGCCTAGAAAGATTTAACTCCACCATCCACAAGGCTTTTATTCACAGGAGCTATTGCAATCTTAATTTTTGCTGTTGTGGACATTAGAATATAATATTTTGTGATCCAGGCTACTTTTTCAAGATTTTCATGACTTCCACTTTTTCATACTCAGTGTTTCATCTGTAATAGAGTATAGCAAACAAGAAAAAGTGATAAAAAATGACAAGAGCTGTTGATGTCGTGACTCACTGATTTACCCAAATTCATAAAGTTCTTTGGTAAAGGGAAATACATTTTTCTCTTTCTGTGGTGAAAACAGGCAGTAAGAATATAGTGTTGATGATAGGCTCATTGAGTCTTCTTATTATTAAACAAGTTAACAAGTACAGAATAAGATAAATGTCTTTAATTTTGTCTCTCAAGATTTTACACATTCAGCAGAAGATATTTAAATCTCTTCTGAAGAATAGGACACCTTCTCAGGAATGTCCTTCTGACTGAACAGGCTCCTTAAACATTGCTATTCTTTTAATTTTATAGTAAAATCACTCCACTACTTTTCTCAGTGTTTTTGTTTAACAGTTTGTCATTTAGCTAATATTTTTTCCCCTTCTGGCCAAGACATTTTCACATGGTTTCTCAAGGTGGTGATCACACGTTACAGAAAAAGCAGTGCTGGTATGTAGAATAATCGTTTTCATTTTCATGTCTTTCAAGTTAAGATTCCAAATAATCATCATAGGTGATGATTAAGGTTGATTAATGATTAAAATAATTAAGGTGAAGTATCTTTGTGACTGAGGACTGATAGGGGAAAGAAGGAAGGATTTCTGTCTGGCAAAAGCTCAATTTCTTTTATGGTGATTTTTGACACTTATTCTTTAGATGTGCCTTAAAAGCTTTCTCCAAATTAAACATTCCCAGATTATCAGTAGGTTCTGGTTCAGATAAAGTTCCGTGTGCTCAGGGAACTGCTTTCATGTTTTCTTAGATCATTGTTCAATTGTTTTTCTGCAATCTCTTTCTCTAATCTCCATAGTTTCTCTGTAGTAGGCTGGCCTTTTTCATAAAAGATGCTGTTTATATTTTCATTTCTATGAAGTACATCATTTAGGCTGTGGAGCCTAAATTATTTTAACTTGCAGTGAAGGTAATTTTCTCTTGACTTGCCTAAGTTTTTCAGAGTTGTATTCTGCTGCCTTCTGTATTTTCATTTACTATGCTGTTTTCTCCATGGGATTAAGTAATATTTTGGTTATTTTTTGATCCAAAGGCTACTTACTTATATTCAATACTATTTTTTCCTTCCTTCGGGGAAATTTTAATACTACTATTTAATACTTAATACATGATTTTTCTGTGAAATTCTTGGAATCACAGCTAAAAACCAGCTCTTAATTATGGACTTTATCAACAAACACTAGTGTATTCACTTGCACTTTTTTGTGCAGTCTTCATATTTGCAGTTTCTTGCAATCTACTAAAATTTCACAGATTTCAGAAGATACAAGTATTCATCCCTACATACATATCAAAAGTGTTTTTTTCTTTGTTATTTTATCTCTATTTTGTTTGGACATTCTAAGGCATCCTTCAAGAATGGAAATATTGGCTTGTGAGCTAAGTGATCAATTACATACTATGAATAGTCAATGTGAGTGATTCGCAAACAATGCAGAAGATTGTGGTGTGCTTACATAGAAGCAATTTGGTGCATGCCTACAAATAAAGAAAATCCGTTCACAAATGATTCATGAACACTAAACCTACAGTAAATCTTATTTGCAATGTGTAATTTGACCCGATATATATGAAATCAAATTTCAGTTGATGTTGCTTAGCCATTTTGTCAGATTTAACATTCCAGCTCCTGTAATGACAGCAAAATGGATTTTATTTTAGAGTTCAACCTTCATAAACTGTTTCCATTTTAACTGAATGACTTCTCTGTCCAGCTGCACCCTACCTGTTCTTTGCTCACGGTGTATGTAATTCCTATCCTTTAGTATAACTAGCTCATTCCCTGTTGTTTCAGAATCCTCTTCATTTCTAGTCATCACACATCTATGTCCTCGAGCTGATTGTATGCAAGGACCTAATGCAGCCAAAACTGCGTGCTTGGACTGCGCCAAGGACAGCGGAATAGTGTAAAGCCTGTGTAGGAGGGGTCTGGATCTGTTTGCTGTTGGTGTGATGACTGTAGTTACTCTCCACTGCAGCACAAAAGTGTTCTGATGCCACTTGGGCACCTGGACCCACACAGATCTCTCTCAAGGGAGGGTAATGTTCTACATCTGCTTCTCCCTCCCTATTAAAAGTTGATTATGGGAACAGCCTGGGACAAGTAGGATGTACAGATATTTTTCCACCAACCTGTGCGACCTCAATTTGTGATTGCATTTCCAGGCCAAATTTGCTAAGGAAAACTGAATCAGATAGCTGTCTGCTGCTGTCTCTTTATGTAGTTCAGCCTGTGACTCTCTAAAAACACATTCAAGGATATTTCTGTAATTGGGAGACAAAACTGCAGGGTGCTATCTGGAAGGAAACGGAATTTTGTAAAGGCCAATAAAATACTCTTATATGCTGTAAAATGACAGAATTTATTATGCCAAAAATTAATAAGAAATATATATTTATTAGAATTACTGTACTAATATGAATATTACTTTTTTAGATATCACAGAAGCTATTATCCATCCTAGTAATTTTTTTGCATTAAAGAAAACCTACTGTCAGTAACAGTTTTGCATAGATAAACAAAATGCTTTGAAAGCAAAAGTACTGGGCACCTAGAAAATTGCTGATTAGAACAATATTTTTTTGTGTAGGATAATGTACCACCATGACTTGTATGCCAATAGTAGGACTTTTTTGCAATCACCCTTTACAAAAAGTGTTGGCAATGGCATTTCTGACATTGACAAACAGAATCCTTGCAATTGTTTTGTAGTGCTTATACAGCTGGGTTCTTGGGCATGCTGTGTTTAACACGTATGTTGATCAAACACTATGTTTATTCTATGTGGGTGATTTTTTTTTTCAAATGAAACAGGCAAACCTAGAAACTACATACCCTTTGAAGCAAGTGCTTTTCATCTAAGGGAAGGAATATACTTGCTGGCTCTTACACTCGTTTGTTCTGTGGGTGTCAGAAGGGGAAGAGGAGGGAAGAGAAGGTGAAAAAAAGTCCCTCTTTAAAAAAAATTAATTTAAGCATTAATTAGCTTCAAAAATCAAAATAATTCCTTTGGCAATAGCTGCATAGGGTCTGGTGCTCAAAAGGGGCATGGTGTGGCACTGAGACATGAAAAGCTGTGAGTTTGTACTTGTACTCCTCCTGCTCCTCCTCCTCCTCCTCCTCCTCCTCCTCCTCTGTACCTCCCACTGAACATCCTTAACAGAAGAACAAAACATTTCAGTTAGCAGTCTTTCTGCATCTGAAGGGAACTTGCTGTTATGTACATAAGCATAGATAGATGCCTAAAAAGTATAGCCGTAGTGCATCATTATCTAGAATTAGAGCATCTATTACCTAGCAATAGAGCATAGAGAAAAAATGCAAGCCTGATAGGCAGTTGTTATGCAGATGTGAAGTATTTGTTTGAAACCACTGCCTGTGTTCACCATGTCTCAGCATCAGTTGGCAATATCCATATCAAAATCTACAGGATGATAACAAGTTAAAAAATAATCAATAGTAATTTATCATTTAATTTATTACTACTTTCTCAAAATCTGGAAGAGTGCTTGATATAATCAGCTGAAGATATATCAGGATAATTTCATACATTAATAGTTAGAGGCTCCAACGGAAGCTCCAGTTTCTTTCTGGGCTTGATTATAGATCTGTAAAATATTTATTTCCAGCTACATTAATTGGTAATTTGGCAGAAAGAATTACAGCAAATTAACCTCTAATAATCATCTTTTACTCAATGTGTTAGTACCTTTCAATCTGAGTATAGAAAGACAGAACATTCTAAATTCATTAACCCTAGTCCACAGAGGGTAGTACTGAGATTGTGCCCTTGGGACCACTGTCTGGACCCCAGCCTTTGGACCAAATGCTGTGTCCCGTGGTGCTCGCTCAGTTAGGTGACTTCTAAATTTCATCCAACTAGACTGTCCCTGAATCTAGCCTTACGCTTAGTTGTTTGGCTTCTTCTGGACTCATCCCTACCCAGCTGGAAAAATTAGCTGGTGTGTCAGTTGATGAGGCCACAGAATGAAACACCAGCTGCAAGTGTCTTTTGGTCGATAGATGGAGTTTGCTAGGTCTGAGTTTGAGACTAGGTCTGTGGATCCAAGCATTGGATTAAGTTCTGCTAGGTACTTATGTAGGAACAGAGCTCTGACTGACTAACCTGAAGAAAGTGGTTAACAGTTATGTTAGTTACTATCAACCTTGTGTGGTAGGTGACCAGAGCAATGCTCAGTTTGCTATGGGTTTGGACTTTCAAAAAAAAGTTTAGGACTGTAGTTGTCCATTCAAGATGTGACGAATACCATTTCTTCCTTCCCCTCCTTCCATCTTGTAACACACATATAAAAGACAAAGATCCCCCAAATGATCTGGCAACAGGTGAAGGAAGACCTGGAGGCTAGGCGCTCTGCAATAGTTGGAAGAGATTAAGGAAGAAAAGACAATATCTTCACCATTCTGTATCTGCCAGATAGTTACTGAAGAAGTTCAAGTAGCAAAGTTGCATCTTAATAGGTCACATTCTTCTCATTTTCATGTATTTATGTGTCTGGGACAATGCAGCAAGTGACAATGCAGACAAACAGTGTGAGGCAGGTGGAAGAACTAGATCACAGGTACACTGCAAATATTGGGCAATACTATTCTTGGCAAGTTTAAAAAAATAATAAGCAATTTCTAACTAGTGTATTGTAAAAATTTATGAGCATATAGCTATATATGAATGAGATATTTGCACTGGGACATTACTGTCTATGTATCAGAAGTCTGAAGTAATAAAATTATTTTTATCTTGGCATTTTATTATATTTTAATTTTCCTACTCCCTGTGTAATCTAAGTTAATTCAATGTGCAACACATAATTTGTGACAGATTTAAAGTGTTTGTCTGTGTCTCTTTTCATAATTGAATGTGGACTTTCTCACCGTGCAGCAGATTGACAGGTTTTCTATTACGGATTCTTACAGTATCACATAGCATAATATTTTCCCAGACTGGATGATATTTACACTGGAATTTGAAGTATCTAAAGCGAGTTTAACATTTCAAGTAATCATGAATAGTTATGTGATGATGTGCAAACCTGAGAACAGCAGGGGAATACACTTCTTTATAGCATACAACATACAACTACGCAACAAACACTGGACTTGCAAACCCAGATCTCCAGGCTGTCCTTCTCAGGGGCGTCATACTGAATTTGAGTGAACAATTTTACTGGATGACAACATTTGCCAGGTCTTTAACATGTTGGGTTATTCTGCAAATGGTGCAGCCAACTGACCTGTGATTGCCAGTGCTTGATATGAAGTTTGTTGCTTAGATTTGATAAGGTTCAAACTTCCTTGCATGATCCCTTTCCCTGACTGAATAAGCATACTTCACAGAACAAACATTCTAGTGCAGACAGTGTCACTCAAAAAAGTAAAAAAAAAAATAAAAAAAAAATTTAAAAATCTAATTTTTTTTAGATTGAAAGGAACCCAATGACTTGCTATTAGTATTTGGCAATATTCCCTGCCTTCTGATATAGTACGCTAGTACTGCTGGTAAGCCCGTCCATCAGACCCACAAACAGAGCTAGTAAACATTAAAAATGTGAATGACTATTCCTGGAAAAACATTTGCACTATTTATATTAGGTCTAATAATGAAAACTTATGGCAGCAAAAACACTCCAATTCATACTGAAGTGATTCACACTGAAGAAATGTTTCTGTGGAAACGAAGAACAGAATAGCCAGAAAGAAATTTCTAATAGCTACAAAAAGTGTAAAAAAAGCAGACATTATGGCAGTAGAAAACAAATTGCCAGCTATTGTAAATCCTATTATTTTCTCAATGTGCCTAAATAGCATACTAGCAGGACTCCCACTGACATTACTAGCGTGGAAATAGAATATTACTGTGAATGCATTTTCAAAATATTGTAGAAGCCAATAGGGTCCACATAACTGCCTATAGAATATGCAATATAAGCTATTGAGCTCTCCTGCTCCTTTGGTGTCTGTTCCTTACACAGAGTGAGTCTGATTTTTGGTAAGGCCTCTGTTTTACCACAATAAATATAAGTAAATGTGACTAGTGCATTGCCGGGTTTAGAAGACATTTTTACAACCTGATTTCCATTTGACTCATGCAGTCTGTTACAGTTTTGACATGTTTCCATTTCATCACAAGACTTTTCCCTACATGAGGCATGTTGTGAGGAAACGTGACATGTCATGGCTGAACATCATACCCATCTCTTCATGCTCACCCAGGAATGGTTGGAGATGATTCCAGGTCAGTTGTTTCAGATGCAAAACAGGTGACACGGAGCGCTACAATGATGCTGAGCGAAGTTTTACCAAAAGATCTAAGAAAAGTGTTTTGCCCAAATCTGTTGTATCTAGCAAAATTCTTTCCTCCCGCCATGCTAAGTTATTGGTTTATGCATAGCTTTCAAAGGAAATGAGAGGGGTTTTTAAAATCACATACTCCATAGTTGTGTTGGAAAAAGCTCAGTTATGCTTCAGAAGACAAACAGTTCATTTTGTTGGTGGCACACTGAGATACGTTCACACACACGCATGTGTGCATGCACACCCATACACATCTGTACTTCAGAAAATTAAACTTGCATCATAACATTTTGAAAGGTTCCTAAGTGATTTACAGCCTTTAATGATCAAAATAATTTGAAGATTTAGATTGTAAAACAATCAGGAAAATAATGAATTTTACAGTAAAATCTGAAGACTTAAACCATTGGCAAGTACACAGTAAGACTGGGGTTCACCAATAAAATTGTAAATTCAGTTCTTTCAGCTCCATTGGTTTTGCTGTCATGACACTAGTTTAGATTTTATCATTCCCCATGGGAGTTTCACAGTGTATTAACTTATATGATAAAAATAGTTTGCTTCAGATGTGTGACTTCTAAAAAATAAAACCAGCAAACTGCTACTTCAAGTAAAATGTACATTATTTCCAATTCTGATTATTCATGCACTCTGATACCGGTTTCTTACATGATCCTAGAAGTTTAGATTTTTCAGCTGTTTACCTTAGCTCAACCTATAAATTTGATAAGAAAAGTGGCCTCTTAAAATCATTATTTTGAATAGCTGGATAACTTCCTTGAGATATATGACTTTTAACTTAATGGCTTTAGTATTTCAGATTTCTCCATCATTTCCAGTGTCCATATGGAATCTCATATGAAGATTTGAGGAAAAAATCTTGCTACTATTGTTGGTAATTAGAATTTTGGCAAACTCTGTCATATCTTCAAGACCATGATGTTTGTGTGTGTGCCTGTGTCTGTGTGTCCATGTACCGAGCACATGATTTTGCTATAGCACTACCTTCCTTTGCTTTGGTAAAGTCTGATCTGTTTACAATGAAAATTTCATAGAATACGTATGTTGTGAATATCTTGTGGGAGAGATAAGTGGTAAACTCTGAGCAAATTTCTTGTTGTGTAGCTCGTATTTCTCAGCATGCATTTAATACAGTCCCTATAGCACACCTGAGGGAAGTGGAAATATTCACATGAACATCCGCGTGCATCCAGTACCAACTTCACGATAGACAGAGAACAGATTTTCAATATATAAAGTGCAATACATTTTAACTTGCCTGATAAAAATTTCTCAGCCCATTCAAGAAAGAACACAAATTTAGTAGCGTAAGTTTCATGTCTCATGCAAAATTAATTGCAAACCACACATGATTAAACTTTTACAGCAGGTCTCACACTTCTTTATGTTACTGGAACCTTATGAGCCAGGTTACGTACGTTCCACATTACATTACACGTTTTCACAAAATCTGCAATATATTGCATCTTAAAAGCTTTCGTGCAAAAGGCGTGTTAAATCTTGTAGTACAAAGTTCAGAGGATTAGTATGAATTTCACTGAGCAAGACAAGCTGCATATTGTAATACAGAATGGATACTCTACAATCTGAGTGAAACTTTTAAAGTATGGATGGATTCAAAATAAATGACATGAGAGTATGTCCTACTAGTATTTCTAAGAACACCAAACAAGCACCAGCAATTTTCTCATATACCAGCTGCAAAAGTTAATAGATTTTTACGTTCTTGCACATCCCATACCTGCACGTGTACACACACATCTGCCCACCTGTGTTTATTTTTTTTTTATTTCAAACAAAAAAATGAGAGAGCCCCCCAAAAATCCCAGAAATACAGTCGTTATTTGAAATTTAAACAGTTCAGGTGACACACAAGTAGTGTTTGGATTAAGAAATGGAAGGATACTACGGTACACTTAAGTACAGTGGTTAGCTAATGTGTCAAGCAAATTCCAGCAGCTTGGAAATGCTGGTAACAAACAATGCAAATTCAACAACAGCTGTGATGAATAATTCAAAGCATACCCTCAGTGCAAACTTTCCCACAAAATTTTCCAGCTTGACACAAATTCAAATTTTATAGTGTTTGTACAACACAAATTTCACAGCACACAAAACTCATATTCAATAAAAGAACATTGTCTCACGTGGAGAATTTCTACACAATGTGGCTGAAGGTGCAAACTGTGCTTTGCAGGGCTTGCGTGTTTAACAGCCCCAGCAGTGGGCTTTAAACTTCGACTTTAGTTCTTTATTGATATAATCTAGTAAATAGCATTAGGTACCTGCTGGAGATGGATGTCACCTGTTCACTACCAGTTGTTTCACATGCATGCTGTGGACTTGTTTGCTCCTCCTGAAGCTTCTACAATCTCGGTAGAAGACGGATTTTGAAGAGGACATCATGAAACATGTTCTACATGTTTGCAACTTTTGTCGCACAGATTTCTTCATGACTTGATGCCAATTTGTCACGAAAACAGACATACTAAACAAAGAACAGAAAAAAAGAGCATTGCATGTGTTTATTACTGGCATCTGCTTTAAGTTTGCAGTGACAAAGCTATTTTATCAGTATATAATCTTGCCACCGGACTTGCTAGCTATTGATTCTCTCTGCATCCTAATAATTCTGAGGGAGCAGTGAGATATACTAGAGTGCATTTCCTCCTGTCAGCCAGCCAAAGGATTAGAGCTGGAGCTGCTGTTCGCTACCCAACCTTAGCATCAAAACAAGTTGGGGTTTTTTTCAAACTAGAGTCTGAATTTGCTAATGACAAAGGGAACTCCCAGTGGGTGTGACAATCATGAGATAATCAGCTTTAGAGGATTAGAGGACCCCAGGGGTGTGATTAGCTCAGGTTGGCCAAGCCCTCTGTTATGAATTAGTTCAGAAATGAATATTTGCATTCCAACACCGCATCTTAGCGAAACCAATTTCCAGCCTCAGAAACATTTTTTTTTTTCATTTTTTTATCTTCTTTTTTCCCTTTGTTTTTTGTTATGAAAAGCAATTCAGATTGCACGAGACAATTGGCAGCTGTGGCTAATGAAATGTGAGATGATTAAGCAATAAGGATCTGAATTCTGTGCGATTTACTTCTGCCAATGATCTTTCAATGCAAAGAACATGTTCATTGTTATTTTTAGTCAGTCTTTTTCCTACATTTTCGTTAAATGCTTGATGGAATATTTTCAATTCATTTGATTCCATGGTTGACAATCAGATAACTTTTCCTTCCATAATTAGCAATTATCAACTGTACAAAAATACTGAATGTTGTTGGGTTTGCATAATAAACAAAAAACAGAAGTGATGGTAGCAAGTTTGCTGAACAGAAAATGTATCTTTTGTGCACTTGACAGCTATTTGGGAATTTGAAATGGTGTTACATACTTACAAATGCACTGGTGAAATGTCCTATATGTCTGACAGTTACATTAAATCCAACCAGGCAAAATTGTCGCCCGGCACAGATTTAGCCAATGTATTTGATAAAACAGGCTAGAGAAACATAATCTGACAATGCAGCAGTAATTTTAATTTGTTTTATCAAATAAAGGAAAAGAATTATGTGCAATAAGAGAAAGAGATACAGATTTATGTGGCTAACTTTTTGCTTTTTTGTTCATTATGAGTACAGAGGATAATAGATAAATAGCAACCACGTGGGCTGCTTAGTATGGCTTGCATGTGCATGATCTCTCTTCTTTATATCCATTTGCCTGCTGGTTCCACAATCTGTTCTTCAGTGTTGGCAATTTCTTGGATACATTTTTTTGTAATCTACTTGTTTTGAACATGTATCACAACTTCCATGCCTATAAAATGAAGATGATAGTGATGAACTCTCTCTAAACAGTGTTTTGAAATTTAGTTACAAAAAGTATTAAATACTATCAGTAAAGATAATTAATTTTGCTATTCTCTTGCCTGAGCTTACTTTCATTAAAAATGTTTATTCTTTGCTTTGGGGAATATTAAGAATAATTCCATTCCGGTACTGCCTGTGTTCACATCAGGAATTGTTTTTTAGCTGAACAAAGATATCCTATAGTTCTTGTTTCTGAATTTCTGCTTTATCAGTCGATTCTTCTGTCATAGCCACCAAATCTTATTTAATCTGTTTATAAAATGTTGCCCTTTGCTGAATTTTGTTAGATTTTTCTCTTACATTCCCTGGAGAAACTGATTATTATTTTTTGGTTTAATTATCTGCATTGTCTGCCTGAGAACACTCAGCAAAATCTGAACTTGTATTTCTTCACCAGTAGTAGCAACAGTCATAGCTGTAGCCCTGATGACAGAAAAGCAGTAACATTATGTAAAAGCCAATACTTAAGCCTCTTAGCCTGAGTATTAAATTGTCCTATGCTATGGGGACCTGCAGAAATGCAAGGAATAGAGATTGGACTTGATGGGCTTTCACAGGCTTTGTTGAATTGTAACACGTGTTAATCCAAAACCTGAAGGCTAGCTGCTGCTTTGTTCTTAGTATTTGCATCATCTACCTTGTTTCCTTAGAGCACTTCTGTACTTAATATCCTTTATTAACATTTTAAAAGGAAATTTAAGAAGTCTCTCTATGGTTCTGTATCCTTGTTGAGGTTCTCCTCCCTTAAGTCCCTTTGCAACCTGTATTTCTTTCTTCCCCTATTAATCTCTCCTTGAATACGCTCCCAGCCACTGACAAATTTATCTGTGGGTTGTATGGTTTGAGGACTGTGCCTTAAAAAGTGAAAGTCTAAGTCGAGTGGTGCAAATGTTATCTTATTGTTATATACAGCCATAAAGCACTAAATATAAAGTAAAGTAGACTTCTTGTGAGCACTGGAGTCATTGATAGCCTGACTGTGACAAAATTTTAGACATAATTTGCATTTGATTTTAGTGAAGTGCAGAAGTACCTCCATAATTCTGGCCCCCAAAGACAGCTGAAGAAAGAGCTTTTAACTGTGAATGGTCTTGTGTTATGCAATGGAAAGCAGTCAGAAGTGAAGGCAACTTCATTGATAACACTGCAGTTCATCCATATTCAGCGTAGCACACTGCCAGCAAAATTGTATTCTGTATTCAGCCTAATAAATACTAGTGAGCCCACACCCATTGCATAGGGACAGTACCCGCCTAAGGTGCATGTTACCTGTCTCAGTGGGAGAGAGCAGAGGAAGAAATGGGTTCCTTCTGACTGCGGCCAGAACAGTCACTGTTTCGTGTGACTTTTTTCCCCGCAGCCACAGTCAACAAAGCCTGCAGAGCCGCTGGCTGTCAGAAGACGAGCTACCGCTGTACTCAGCCGAGCAAATACCGCTGCCAAGCCATGAGTGCTTTGCATAGCTGGCCCTCTGCTCCTCCAGAGCAGCCCGTGGTGAGCCTGCTCACATCCAGGCAGACCGCCGACTTCATCAGGGAAGGCTGCAGAAACTGCGGTGTAAGAGGGTGTAAGAAGTTGCCCTGTTTTCTATACTGGCTATTCCTATGCAGATAGATTATGCCAGAAAAAAAGGAACAGGAGGACCAAAACGTAAAGATGCAGACAGGTGTGTCTGGCGTGACGTCCATAATGACAGTAACGTGGGTTGAATGCATGCATGGGGCCTTTTCAAATTCCACAAGGTGCCTTTCTGTATGTTCAGGTGCTGCTGTGTCTCAGAACTGTGGCCCTTAAAGTTTCCGCTTCAGGTGTTAAAGTACATTGCAAGTTTCATGATTTCACAATTCTAATTCTTAAGTACTGATTCCGTTCATTCAGACTTTTTTTTCAAAGTTTGGCTTGAATGATTTATACTATGCCATTTTAGGATGATAAAAAACTGTGGTACAATATATCTTTCATATTTTCCTTAAGAGGGTAAAGAAATCTTAAAAATGTTTTAAGCTGAGTCTTATCCAAATAAAAAAGCATTGGCTGCATCTAATGAAATGGCATGGATAATAGATCACTGAACTGAATAGATTCTTCTTAGGCCCCTAATGCTATGATGAGCATGAATGTGAAATTTCTGCTGCACATGTTACAGATAATGGATTTTCATCAGTCACTCAGAGAAATATCCTTACAGATGCTGTATGTTATTTACAACACCAAAAGGGTTTTAATCTTTTGTTACAATACAACTTCTGGCATTCTTTTATTGGTTTTATTCTGTAAGTGACTTCCAAAGCTTAACTGGAAGGGTAGGTAAGTGGTAGTAATGCAACAGATACAATGGGGACGGATAACTGGGTTTTGTAATGGTGTTTTAACCACACTGCTGTTTGACAGCAAGGACCATACAAAGGGTCATATTCAGCACTCACTAAAAATACAAGAAATATGGCTTCTAGTCTAAGTTAGGTTGTAAAAATATCTATTCTGGAATTTGTATATGGTGCTCTAAGTTTCTATTATTGAGCAGCACTCCCTTTTTATAGTCACAGACGGAGTAGTCTACGCCAGCTGGTTGCTTTGAGGCGTCAGGGTGTTGTAATGGTAGGGACCAGCAGATAAAAGGGTATGAGTCCTGGAAGTCCTCAGCCTGGGTTCACTCCGTGAATACAGTCCACACCTGCTTACTGTGGTCAGCCATCATTTCTGCACCGGTTCTCTGTCCACCCTGACCTGCACCTTGGAAAAATTAGACTCTTGGGGGTTAACAGAGGAAGAGGGTAAAGAGAAGTATTAAAAGGACAGGTACCCTGACCAATATTATAACACGTGAATTAAAGCTTCTGGTCCCCTGTAGCATGATCCAAGGTGCACAGCGTCTCAGGGGACATTTGCAGATGACCTGCAGCTAGCTGACAGGAGATGGCTCTTAACTCTTTAGTACAGTTTCTGTGTCCGGGACTGAAATTTTTCTTGATAAGGCAGGAGCTGACCAGGTTTGCTCCCCACAGAAATAACTGTCAATACGAAACCCCTTTAGAAAAGCTTCTGTTCTCAACAAGGGGCTGTGGAATCGTAAAGAAAATGTCCTCACGTAGTAACAGTACAATGGCCTAACTAGCCCACACATTATTTGAGTTGTTTGTATTTTCTCTATAGAATTGGTAGGAAGGTCTTCCAAAGACTCCTTTTTAGCTCTAAAAAGTTGCTAACTTTGGACTTTGTGGAATATTTTTGCACTGCTGTTCTATTCTTCCCTTACACAAAATAGTAATTGGGTAAGCATCATGGACACTTAACAGTCAATCCAACATCTGACAGAGCTCAAATGGATTAACTTGCATGTGTTTTGTTGCATTTCTGCCTCCTGGTAAAGGAACAGCCAAAGTCAGCATTTCACGTTCCCAGAAGATTTTTCTGAAGTAAAATTTAATTACCAGATAGCCTGCTATTCTCTATGTAAACACAAAGATGTAATTAATACCTAATAAATGTCAAACCTAGGATACAGGGTCAGTTTCCAGAAGCACACAGAGTATATGAATTTATGTGTCAGATTTGTAACACAAATGTTCCCATAATATAATCCTCTAGAGAAAAATGTGTACTCGTTTTCACTCCTGTAAGATTTGAGCACGTCCAAACTGATGTTTAGCATGGAAACAACTCTGCAATGTGCAGTGCTGCTATGTAATTATGAAGCATTTTAGAAAGTAGTTGCAATAGCTATTTTCCAGATGTAAGTATCCAGTCCCTCACACAGTAGCAAAAGTAATTATCCTTCTTTTAAGTAAGAATTGCTTGCTAACTAATATTTCCCCCCAAAAATAGAAGTTTTGGTTTAAGGGCACAAAAAGAATGACTTTGCCTGGTATTCATTAAATAATTTGTTCTAGAAAAACCTTTATAGCATTTTTTTTTTTTTATTTCTGAAAAGGACATTCAAATGGTTGCTTCAGTGATAAATCAAAACACCTTTCATGAGAGGCACATTGCTGGGCACACTTGCAAAATTTTACAGATAAAATTAAATATATGCATTGTATGGTAATTTCAAAAGACCTCCTGTCCCTTCCCAATGTAAGCCTTCTTTTAAAAAATAGAAGTCTTTGGAGATGTATGACCTAAGATAAGACATTGCTATCAGCCAATACCCGTTTCAGAAAAACAGGCAGATTTACCACCAGACAGCAAGGTTAAAGCGAAGATTTGATCAAAAATTTTCCTAAGAATTAATTAACTGAAGGGCAAGAGCTTATTTTTCAAGGCTAGACTTTCTCAGATTGTTCTACATTTATTTTCTGTGTTTAATTTTGTGATGACAGCTCTATGCCTGTCTGCTAGCAACGTCCAAATCCCTTTTGATTGCTTTTAGAAGGATCAGGGTGGCTGCTTAGCTGCAGGGAAGGAGCGGAGGCACAGAACTTCCCACTCTCTGCATTGCCTTGTATGGACAGGGAGATGGTCAGCTGTGGATCTCATAGCTGCATTTTGGATCTTCCAGAGTGGAAACTTTAAGGAAATCTCTTCCCAGAGGAAACAAATGTAATTTCAGTTGTCTTCTTACTCAGCAGTAAGTTTTCTCCCAAATCATACAGATTATTGATTATTTTCCTAGTATCTGTAAAGAAAATGAAAATACAGATGCAAACATTGCAGCCGAGGCCTGTCTTTAATATGTGCCTATTGAAGGAAGAATCCTTTGCAAATGCATTGAATTCTTAAGATTAAAAGTCTAAAGGTAAAACATTAAGGAATTATACAATTCATAGTAATAATATCTGAGAGAGAAGAGGAGGAGGATTTCATGACAGAAAGCAAAAGGTGAGGTGAGATAAATCATGTTAAGAATCTGCATTAAATTAAAAATTCAGATTACTGTGTCTATATTCAAAAACATACTTTTAAGCAAAAGTATTATTGAAGTACAAGTGGTCATCTGGGTAAGGCTCAAAACAGAAACTGGTGAGTTTCTGATTGTGAACTATGTCTCTACTAGTATTGGGTGATGTAATAAATTAATACAATTGTATCACAACTTAATGATTATTATCTTATTGATTTATACTGTTTCCTTGAAAATAACCAGTGCTCTAAATTCTCTGAATGAAATTCAGATCTGTTAATATTAATGAATTATACAAAAGATAGTGTTATATCTTGCCATTATTCATAAGTTGAAGTAAAAAAATACCTTCAGAAAATCTGTATAACTCTAAATCAGCAAATAAAATCCAGGAAACTGAATGAAATATCTGCCATCCTACTGAGAGAGCCCGGACACAACTTTGTGCATATGAGGTTTCTTTTGTATCAATTCATCCATCTTCTTCTTAGTGGCAATCTTACTATTGGAATGAAGCCCAACTTTAAATGGCTAAAGTTCATACTGACCTTAATCTCACCAGTTTAAGAGGAGCAACAATGGAAAAGATTGCTTAAAACAAATAAATCAGCTATCTTATAAGTATATAGAAAAAACATATGAATTTGAATGTCACTGAGTGAATTTAGATAACTCTGACATCTCAATTTAACCACCAGTTTGTAAGTTTATTGCACATACAGCTTTGATTTTAAATGGTAAACTGCACTTGCTTTTCTTTTCCCCTTCATTCATAAAAAAATTGGACTTAAAGCTTCTATTTCTAAAGGAAATGGGGACTCTAGCACAAAAGTCTGGCAACAAACTGTGGGTAATATTGTGCATGGTGTGGTGGAACCAGAAGTTAGCTGCCAGGGCTAGCTATACGTGTTCTGGTAGAGTGGACCAAGTGGAGCCCGTAACATGCCCAGCAATATTACATCGACTTCCGTGTTCGCTGGAGAGCGGGAAGTTAAAGTATGACATTGACTGCTGACTGCTGAGATGGTGGCCCAGGAGCTTTCTGGGAAAGACCAAATATGACGCTGATCTTGTAAGTCTGGAGGGGTTTACTGCTGTCAACGCCAGAGAAAGGTTCTAATGTCCAGTTTGACTGGTGCTAGTCTTTGCTCAGAAATATGAGATCGCCGTGGAAACTAGTTAGTGTGTACAATATGGAGGTAACATGTGGTTATTACAGTTTTGTTGTCCATGCTCTTGGGTGTTAACAGGTTTCTGCATCTGCAGAATACTTCACTTTCTCTCATTTAGCACAGTTACGTTTGTTCACCAAAGAATGTTAGTTATTGAAGATGACTTTTCATGTGATACAGTGCTGTTTAGTCGTGTGAGATGTGTTACTCTAGATCTCAGATAGGAAAGTGAGGTATTAATAATACTTGGAGCATCTTCAGGTTAGGTCCTAATCCTGACATGCTCAAGCAGGACAAAATGGTACAAAACATTCTGTAGAGCAGAAATTAGGGGAAAATGTTCCTAACTCTCTTCATAGTGAGATTTTGGAAGAGCTTTCCACTCACAAAAGGACGGTTTCAAATATGGAACTTTGTTTCTGTAGGACATTTATTTACAATAGTGTTTCGGTGTTGGAAGACTGGCCTTGAATAACTAAAAGTTTCCTTCCTGTTGTTTCTAAGGCTGCTAACATGCAGGTGTACATGTAATTTCACTCATCTGAACTACGGCGATAAATCAGTGGGAATGTTCACAGCAATGTTTTTCATGTGGTTAAAGGCTAGGGGGATCAGGGCTTTGACTTGGTATAATTTAGCAAAAGGATCTTACGAGTCTGAACTGTATTAGAAAAAATAGAAACAGTTTGAAAAGTCTGCTGCGGTACATGCGGAGAAGGCTGTGGTCCCACAACACAAATGAGAAATCTCGAGGAATGCCCTTAGAGTGGTTCGGACTTTTCTTTTTTGCTTCTTCCCCCAAAAGAATGAGGGAACTTGTGATCTAAAAAGTTGGGTGTCCTTTGTTTTTTCTTGAATTCTCCATTTCACTTGCACACTTTCCATGTGGCTATTCGTATGAAGGAGCAGAGTGCCTACTTAGTAAGTGTCTTCAGTCAAACTCAGATTTCACAAAGATAATTTAAAAGTACATCTCCAACTATAATCACGCATTACTTTGTATTAATACAGGGTTTAAGTCTAGGTAGATTTTACAGTATAAAAAAGCACCTTCTTTATCTCTGCATGAGTCAAATGAATAATTTGCCATGAATAATTTATAAGATGAATCGAGGTTCCTCTTTCATGTACCACCTACATGAAATAATTTCATTTATTTTACTTTTTTCTTTTCTTTTTTTTTTTTTTTAATTCTAAGGTGATATGCACATCTGAAAGCTGAGCTTCCTTGCCTATTGGTTCCTGGTCAAGCAAGATCCAAGTTTCTGTATCTTGAATGGATAAGCACAATATAAATATGTTGTGGAAGGAAATGTTTTAATTACAGATTTTAAATCTGCTTTTGACAAACACTGCTTAATATGAAACATACGTGCTCTCAGAAGTTATTACCAGGAGTAACGTGAATAGGATAAGATGATTATATAAATCAAATACAAGAGGGTAATCAGAATCATCTCTCAATTCATGTGCAGTTATTTTTATGGTGAATCCTCTTTTGGAATAAATATACAGGAGGTACGTTGCCTATTTTAAAGGACTTGAATTACCCCTGAGGAATAGAGTAGCAAGTGCAGGCAGAGAGCATGCTTTCTGGCTCTGTGGTGCCTTTTAGGAAGGTCTCCAGAGGGAGGAGAATTATACGACATAGAAAGCATGGCTGAGGCAATCACATTATTCCCTTGGTACATCAAAGGCTGTCTCTGGTATACAGGTTAGGGCAGTCTCAGTCCCATTTTAATGCATACCAACAGTTAGACCAATTCCAAGCTGTCCAAAACAGAGGAAGCAGGAGCTGCCTCCCTCCTGTGTCTTTACTAAGCGCTGCACCCTCTCAGAACGAATCGGGCCTATGATACCTTTATAGAGACTTTCAGACTCTTAATCCTATTTAAATTTTAAATTGAAGGCTTGTTATAGTTTCTACAATTTGAGGCATTAAAAGCAGATGAAGCATCTTTAATCATAAAAGCTTCATTGCTCTAATTTATGATACCCGCATTTTAAGCCCTACCATAAAGTGGATTGTGTTTGGGGGATGATAGTTCACAGTAAGGAAATGTGATCCATCAGGAAACCTGTTTACATTAAAACATTTTGACAGCGGCAGTAATTAAACCTGTTTCCCAGGTGCAGAGCAATATTTTAAATGCCCCTCTGGCTACAATACCATTCAGGTTTGTCTGTCTTTTTCCCTTATCATCTACTGCAAAAACAAGATAATGAGAAGAGGGCAAAATATAAGGAGAGCTGGACTAGCAATTAGTAATCTAAGTATATAATCAAAACATTAAAATATCATTTTAACTGATTTGTGTATTAGTTTGTATGATGCTGAAATATTCTTTCGTGCATTTCCATGTGCCTGAGAAACAGTAAATGGGAAATCATGGCCCCAGTGCTTGCTGCTATGACAAATTATAGCCTAACACAATCATTTCTGACTTTGAAATGTGAGTTGGCTTTAGAGCACAGCTATGCAAACCTCTTTATGCAGACAGCATGTGATTGTTTTCTGTGAACTTTTGTTTGAGTAACAGCACATGAAGACTGGCAAATCCTAGAAACCTGATGAACTCATGAAAACACAATTTAGACAAGTACATACTTGTGCTATGAAGCCAAGGGTAAGATCTATTTGACTTACACACAGCATAGATCAAATGCTGCTCCCCGTCCGACTGCTAAAATTCTTTTAACACCCCATACCCAGGCTAAATTCCTTCCTATCAGCCTCCTCCTTAAAAGCCCCAAACTGACAGGTGAACAGGTACCTACCCATCTGCTTCTTGGTACCTTTTGGGAGTAACTAGTCAGTCTTGCTCTCATCTTCATCCACCGGAACAGCTGGCTGCAGTGCTACGTTTCTGAACCCTGTGTCTGAAATCTTTGGAGGAGATCTTTGGAAGCAGGGTCCCAGACTTGGCCCTGGCATACCTAGCTGTGTAGCTCTTTCCTGGTTTTGACCACATTGTCAAGGTCACTATATCAAAAGTGGACAGCTCGACCTGGGAAGTCTGATTACGCTGGAGGAATGTGGTGACTCCTGGCAGTGGGCTGAAGGCAGGAATAGTAATCCACCCTTGAGAAATTTTGAGAGGTAGAAGGACAGTCACAAAAAGTTTGAAAAAGTAAGGTTTTAATACCACCCTATTTCACAGCCAAGTGTGTCTGCCTGCCCTTTCCAGTGCAGTATTTTCTATAGCAGATGAATGGACAATTATCACCATTTGTAAATACTTGAGAGCATGTATATCCTGTGCTTAACTGAAGTATTTATCATTTAAGATCACCTTTAAATATATCAGAAAACCATAATTATTGAAATACTAAATGTCATCATTATTGTTCCGACACAGCTTATACGCAAATACATGCAAATACATGCTGCTCCCCAGAGCTTGAATTCATAGGAAATGAAATGGAACAGCTTTCTTCCTCTTTCATGTATTTTTTTTCCATACTGTGAAATAACACATTGCACAAAACTGGCACATCCCTTGTACAATCTATAGTCATTACAATAAAATCTTCATCAATGAATCAAAGTCTCTGAGAACACCTTCATATTCAGTGCTAATTGCAATCAGTTCTATGGCTGCACTATGGTCACCCCCTTCAGAATAAAGGGGATTTCTGAGTGTTTATTACTTTCCATAAATATACAAATATTTGTTAGAAGCAAAAGCCACTGTTCAACATCCATTTTATTGATAATAGAAGTCATCTGATTTAGCACAGCTATAACAGTCATGTTTTTATACATATGGTCCAGGAGCTATTTGTTTAAAAACCACAACAAAGCAGATCACCTGAGACATTGCTCATAAAAGAGAAAATATGATCATTCTTCATATAGCTATTGTCAGAGGGCAGAAGTGGGCATAGCAAGTAAATTGTTAATACTCTATGTGTCCTAATGCCACTACATGCTGCTCAGCTGAAGCACAGCACACTTGTTTCTTTTTGGGTTACTAGGGTAAGAGGCTGCCTGGATCACCAGAGGACTGGCAAAGACTGTCTCCTAAGCAGCATAAGAAATATCTGTTAGGAGTTGTTGCAAAAACCTGTACCACAGGAAAGATCATAGTTTGCAACAATGACTTGTGTTACTCTTACAAAATCACAGCTCGGTGCCACGCTGTGTGCTGGTGCTATATCTGTTTAGTGTTTAGATACCAACAGTCAAAGTACTTCTGTAACCACAGGACTGGGTGATGTCCTGTCTTGTTCAATGGGGAATTAATTGTACTTGTTTTAGAGTTAGCTGCTAAGGAGATTAGGAGGGTGAAGCATAGCAGGGTAGCTGTGGTTGCATGGCAACTGGAAAGAACAGTAACATCTGGTATTCTTTATTTTTTTAGAACTTATATATCTTTGTGCCATCATATGAGTATTATTGTTTCTACCACCACGCCTCATTTTTCCTATTTGTTAGCCAATAGGTAATATCCTTGATGTTACCAGTTAACCCAAGGCAAAATTATATACAACATTGGATGCTGTGATGTTAAGCTTCCTAATTCCCAGGCACAGCTAGCTCTAGAGGATACTCTCAAGAAGCAGCATAGAGGGAAAGGTCTATGCTCATATGAAAGACCAGCTTTGAGGTTAGACAGCCAGTGCTGTTAGCTATTCGAGTGTACGGTGTCTCTCCTGTCTGCTGAAACTATAGATCTATTTGAAATTTTGTTTGCTTTCCTCCCACAGGGCCATTTCTTTCCTGTTAGGAGGGCAGGAAGACCAGGCCATCTGTCACAAGAATGGCATCTGTAAGAAAAACTGCATTAACTGCACTTTAACTCATCTTCCTTGATAATTTCCCCACTTGTGGCTCTGACTGCTTCATGTTTTATTTCTGACAAACAAAAGAGCCTTATTAAAGCAGTGGTTTGCTTCATTCATTTTTGAAATAAAAACTCAGTAAGTGATGGGGTGTCAAGTGTAGACCAGACTGGTTTTGTTCAGCTGCCTTTAAGCATTTGACGTCACTCACCCACTCCGTGGTTTCTGCAGTGGTTATCTTAAAATAGAAGAAAAGGAACAACAGAGGGGTACCTACAGATCTTCCCACCAAGGAGCAGCAGACGTCAGGCCGACTCAGCAAGCACCGCAGCACTCGGCTGGTATGGGGCCTTGGAAAGCCTCCCCGGCCTTGCCGCCCCAGAGACAAGCACTATTTTAAGCTGTCCTTGCCTCTGTGAAGGCACCTGAGTCCACCCATTCCTAGGGCAAAGCTGCTGCTTTCCTCAAGCCTGAATGGCAGTGGGGCTTTGGAGAGCAGGAGCTGCAAGGGAGGGTGGGCGTGCTCCCCACACTGCTCAGCACCCCGCTCCTCTGGACCCACTGAGCTGCCCAATGCCAGACAGAAGATGAATATAAAGGAATCCCCTAAGCCAAAGCCCCCTTTTCAGCCCGAACACTTAGCTGGGAAGATCAAGCAGGGACCTGGAGTTTATGAGCATCGACAAGGAACCGTTTTCCTCAGTCAATGAACTCCAGCGAACCCTGTGTGTGCATTTGCTTGGCTGGTACAGTTCTCATTGTCTCCCAAGCAGCTGATAAGAACATTTTGAAATAGCTAACAATTGTATAATCATGGAAAATTAATTTCTTATATTTCAAAATATTGACTAGACTAGCAGATTGTATAACTGATGCATAAAAATTTTCTTTTTCATATTCTGCCTTTAAGACTTTAAACCACTTTTGTAAATCCTCTTTTGCTACTTCCTATTCATGCTTTTGTTCAGACCTTATTGAGAGTTAACCCAGATTAGAATTCATCAACTCTAAAAAAAATGAGATGCTAAAGGTACGTTTTCTTCAGTGTGTATCTCCAGCCCTTCTTGACAGGCTGTCAAGAAATATGTCTTTAAAAAGCCAGGTTAGATCCTCAGAGACAACCGGTGATGCAGTTCTCAGTAATGTGCTAAAACCCCGTCAGAGCGCACCTTATTGTTGCTGCGTGCAGTGATGTGACATCTGAGTTATTTGTTTGCTCTGCCGTAAGATAGCATTAGTGGATATAATGTGAACAGATCACTCATTTGTGGAAATATTTATGGTGCTGCTTTCAAGGGATCATTCCATTCGAAAGCAGATGGCAAAGCATGGATATTCATGGACTACTTTAAAAGCTATCTTAGGTAAAATGTTTTCATACAGAGCACCTAAAGTATGTAACAATCTGATATTTTACAATACTTATTTCTTAATGTTTACATATATTTACAATAAATCTTCATAAATGCTACTCAAGCAAGAATTTGCTAGTTCCAGTTTTTATTATAGTATATCCCATGAGTTCTTTATCGCTCAGGCTCCTGATCCTGCAGATGCCTATGCATGAGTTAAACAACACTCGGCTGAGAGGGCCTACTGTCTTAGTGAGACTGCGTGTTTGCAGCATGGCAAACTCCAGGAACATGTGGCCTATGTTGAGATTTTCAGTTGTTTGAGGGTTTGGGACCTCCAGCTTCTGACAACTAAAAGAAGTCTAGCTGTAGCAGTGATGAGCTTTTCTGCTCAGAACCATGGGATCATTTTAAGGTGTCAAGCTGAGCATCCAGAAGACAAATCTTTTCTAAAGATAATGTCGAAATGCTTTAATATTCTGCAAATATGAATTCATCTAACTGTGAGGTAGGTGTTTAGATCATTCATGCCCTTCTTCCCTAATTGCCTGAAGCCCAGCTTTCCATGGTTCAATGTCTAGAAAAGGTAGTGAGTAAAAGTCTGTCAACTACGTTGAGTTGGAGGACTGGCCTTTTTCATGGAATTGGTCATTCAACGTGTATTCGGATGCCACAAACTTCTCAGCTTCCTGACTGCGTTTGGTATCCCTCAGCCGACACTCCCTGGGCTGCCTCTTACTCACTGCCTTCTGTCCTTCAGTGAACATCCACATACTCCATTCGCACAGTGGCTTTAAAGAGCTGTGTACAATAGTGGCAACATCCCACATATCCTGTTATCCAAACTCACACACTTCGATTTGATACCAAAGGCGGGGGGGGAAATCATCAGAATGGGTTTTGAAACTATTCCCCTAGTAAAACTTATGACACAGGGTTTTGATCTGCCTAGTTTCGCTAGAGGTCACTTGCAGTTCTCTTCATCTCAGTTATCTGGTATTTAAGGTACACTAGGGTGAAGTCCTTCAGGCATGGGCCCTGTGCCTGCCCTTGGTGGGGCTTGGCGCTAGGCTCCCAGCTGGAGCTGTTTGGGGTGTCGTTGCCTCTCAGCTCTTTGCCATGAGTGCAGTGCTGGAGGCTGCTTGATTTGGGAGGGGGTGGCCAAGGCAGGGCTTTTCTTTGTGCTGGGGGCCATAGGTTTGGCTGCAGCCCAGGAGCTGGTGGGAGCATGTGGGCTGTTGTCAGCTTTGTGTAGACCTGTTTCCGTGGGACTGGGAGGTAAGTTAGTGAGGTTTTATGTTGCTGAGACTGCCGGGCTCTAAAAGATGAGTAACTTCCAAGAGGCTCTAAAAGATGAGTAAGTTCCAAGAGAGGAGCTAAGGATGCAGTGCATTAAGATACCACAACTGTTTCCTAAGCAAATATCTTTTGAACTGCTTGGTTTTAAATTTGCTGGTTTGGTTTCTTATAGCTGTATGAATATGGAAGCATTGAGCTGAGTGTGGGTCAGGCACTTTGGCTGTGGTCTGTTTTGTCTCTGAAAGACTACTACTGGTACTGGGGACTAATCTGAAGTTTGCTGAGTTGAAGGTACTGGTCCTTGCACTGTTGGCATATCTTCAGATGTCAGGGGGAGGTTTTTTCCTTTTTACTGTTTGTGTGGGGTCTAGTCTAGTTACTAGATCTTATGGTGATAAAAATGATTATTAGGTATCCTGCTGCTTCTCTCTTTTGTGCACCCCATCCTGAGCGTGGCTATTTCATGATAAAATTGGAATAAACTCTGTGCCTGAATGTGACCTCTGCACCCACTGTGGGCTGTGCTCATTCTCTGGCAGTGCCCTTGGGAAGGGCCCGTCCTGCAGGCCTCCATTGAACTTGCTGTTCTGTTTTCTAGCTCATTTTCCCTACAGCCTCAGAATGCTGTTTTCTTTGCTCTTTTTAGCCTTACAAATCAGGCTGTCTCTCAGCTAACAGTAAATGCACTTGGTGGCATAGCAGGAACAGTAAATGCTCTGGGAAACATCTTACTATGAGCAGTTCAAAGGCTGATGCAAAAGCATGTACTTATATGCATATGTATGGAGTGTTTAATAAAAAGTACTTGAATAAGTATTAATAATGGATAGAATGCTAATGTTTGCTATGGCTTTTCAAGTCCCTGGGGAAAGTGGAGTATAAACTACAGTAACTTGAAATAGTTCCTTGGTAAGAAGCAGCTAGATTACAAGTACTGCAGTGCACTCACTTTCCTGGAAAGTGATTGGCTAAATCTCATTAATGGCATCAACTGTCTGAAGAAGATAATACATACCTGAAAATGCTTTTAATAGGTAAAGAATTGTGTCCAACCCTATTAGCAGCATAACATAGACTGAAGCTGTTCTTTTACCTGAAATCCAATAGCTCTATTATCTCTGCTTGTAGAGAAAGATCCGGGTAAAACAGAGATGGGTTGTTCTGTCTTTATTCACTTTGACTCTAAGTGCTACCAATTTTTGTAGGAAACAAGTTGGAAACTTGGAATCATGTTTTCTTTGGCTGAAGCCTGGTGCCAGTAGTTAAGATGGTGTGTAGAGTTTGTGTGTCTTATTTGGGTTAAATTACTTCAGCCTGGTTTTCACCAAGTTAGTGTCCTTCATGCTCTGTAGTGGTTTATGCTATGAAGGCCTGTGAAGTATTGCAGCAGGATTTTTTTACAAATCCCTTATCCTACCTGGCAAAAGGAATAATCAGGGGTAAAACCAAAACAAACAAATGAGACTCAGCAAAACTTACTGACTTTGCACAATGTTCAGGCATGCATTCTGTGGTTGACTTTAAATGAAACAAGAACACAGGGGACTCCATTTCAGTTAAACACCACTCATCCTAAAATAACTTAACCTGCAGAATGATTGCTGTGAAAACGCTGTAATAATATAGCAGAGCTGTCGCTTCAGTCAGTATTTAATAGTCTCTGGCCAATTTCTTTATTAACACTTACAGTACTTCATGAAAAGTGATGAAAATAGAGATGTGTAACTCTTATTGAACTCTCTGAGGTCCCACAGAAGATGTTTGTAGCTACTGCCTGCCGCTTGTCAAGGGGGACAGCAAGTGGTTGTGAACTGGGCTGTTAGCAGCAGATTCATAAACCCCTGTTTTTTGAAGATTGCCAACAAAGTAGATGAAATGAGGTCGCAGCTGTTGCTTCCGTGTGGTCTTTGTGAAAGCCCTGTAAGGGGTAATGTTTCCTCATTCTACCTTAAAGAGTTAGGATTTTTTTTTAATTTTACTTAAAATTAGAAAGACCAGGCTGGTAGATTGCACTGGCTGGAAGATATATCATGGGAAAAGCCCAAGAGTGAATACCAAAAAGACTGTAGCTGTAGAAGAAATATCTGTAGTCATGGTGTTAAACTTTCAGTTTTATTATCCTGTATGCTGAAAGTTGCTTACTGTAACACAGGTCCTAGTGATTATGGGAAGATGTGGAATAGCCAGAATTTTCATGTTTGTTTATATCTGTGTGCGTGCATATGTGAGAGGACCACTAAATTCAAGTGAGTTCCTCTGGCTTTTTTTAAGGCTCTATAAATCCACTTGCCTAATACTGGGAGAGAGTGCTTGGGCTCTGCTTGTTACCATTGGGCTTTGTTTGGTTGGTGGTTATGGTTAGTAACAGCTGACACAGGGCTTAGCAGGGGTTTGATCACTTGTCTGAAGGAGATAAAATGGACTCTCTAGAGAGACTGGATATTTCCTTGGTTGCTGGTGTAAGCTTGGACAGCAAGTCTCAACCTTTCCATGTTGAACTACAGCAGCTGGGAGGTTCGCATGCCTGTTTTGTATTTCCATCAATGACAGATTAAGTAGCCTTAATTTGAACTTGGAGGTCTAACTTCAGGTGCACCTGTGGTGGCACTTGACCTGGAATAAGCATGAGTGTGGAGCTGCTGGCCTCTCAGGCAAGGGCAGTAGGTGGGAGAGATGAGGCCAATGATGCAGGGGTCTCCATGACTACCAATGCAGAAAATCCCTTGGGAAAAGCATTCTTTCCTCTGCTCTTGGAACTTCTGTAAGTATATGGGAATGCTTTAATGCATTTGACTGGTACTGAGTGGTCACTTGAGTTGCTTGTTCTGGTCTGAATCTTATGTCTTGAAATGGAGAAAACCTTCATTGAAAGGATAGCGAATTACTGACAATTGAATTTTAATTTTGAATTCCCAGCTAAGGTATTTCCACTGGATGCATTGGTTTCTCTTTCTGGGCAAGTGCATTTCAGGTGAAAAGAAGCTAACAAGAAGGTGGCTAAAGTCTTTTTTTCCTTAAAAAGAAAATTTGTAACATGTTCCCACTGTGGTCCTCTTTCATGTTTTTTCAATGTGATCTAAACTGTGGAATTTATGAAGTGCTGAATCTGTATAATGCGTTGGTGCTGAATTTCTGCAGGCTAGACGTAGGCTTGGTGCAGCTTTCAGCTGATACTGTGGGAGCACTTGGATGTAAGCTGTGCTTGATTTAAAGAAAAAATAATGCTTATGACTTTTTCAGGCTTTGTTTTGGATGTAAAAAATTTTCCAAATGAGCTTGAAGCTTAGATTAAATAATACTTTCTGAAGTCATCAGTACCTCCAGAATGTGTAGTGACAGACATACGTGGCCCTTCTAGGAGAATTAATTAACTAGTTAACAAATTGAGCTAACCTGATCTTAAAACTCCCCCCATGCAGTAGAACCTGGAGCGGGATGTGCAGCCGTATGTTGTGGTGACAGGTTGGACAAACTCGGTGCTATTCCCATGAGCTTTCCAATGCCTCCAGGTGCCCTGCCTTCCTCCTGCTGCATGTGTGCTGGCTGCGTGTGGTTGCAGTTATTTCTTGAGCTTGCTCCTCACGTGTGTGTATACCATCCCAATGTGCTGTAGGAGTTGGTGTGCTACAGTCTTGCGTGCTGGGACAGTGTTTGCATTTATTCTGGAATCGAAGAACAAGGGATTCATTTAGTGAAGAGGGTTATCTTTGGAAGATCAACCATGTAAATTTGTTGGCTATTCATAGAAGCAGTTAGACAGTGAGAGCACAACTTTTTCTATGCCTGCTTACAAGCTTCTCTGTTCTCCTGTGGTTCTGGGCTGTCTGGCTGCTGTTGTAAACTAAAGCTTGTGCAGGGTTACTCGTGCTACTAAAGGGTTATGAGTTCAGCCATGAGTGCACTGACACAAAGTTATGTGCAGCCTGGCTCTTGTGGCTGATGCTGGCTAAAGCAGAAGGAAACTCCTGGTGCTCAGAAGCAGAGGAGGCAGGCTGGATACTGCCTGTAGTGGGACAGCACATCAGGGGTCTGCCGGAGGGCCTGCAGGGTCTGCCGGAGGGCCTGAGCTGTGGACCAACAGGAGGCTGGTGCCTGCTCTGGCCTGTGCTGGGGGAGAGGGCAATAGGAGGCTACTGCTTAACTGCATGCAACTCTTGGAGATGCATCAGCTAAACTGGGCTTGTTCACTTAGTAAGCTATTAAAGAAGCTGTCTCCGGGGTATTTCAGGCAGTTGTAGTGAAGTAATCCCTTAATTCCTCAGAGTAAATGCTGATGGGGATTTATTACGGGCTAGGTGGTGTGGAGGTCACTGAGAGTGTTCACAGGGTGTGTTGGGAGCAGTGTGGCTGCTGTCCCCCAGGGCTGGGCGGTGGGAGCTGCAGAACGTCTCTCCAGCTGACCCACAGCAGGGCTGTCCTCCAGATGGGCACCAGTGACTGTGGGTGGGTGGTGTGCTTGGGAATGCTTGTGTTTCCGAGCCCAGAATAAGGGACTGGTTCTGTTTTGACTTTGGCTGAACCCACTCCTCCAAATGTCAAGCTTCTCCTTCCTCTTGTATGTGCTGCTCTGCCTTCTCCTGCTCCTTGAATCTTCCTTTTTCTGGGGTCTCCCAAGCAAGGAGAGAAGCTCCAGCTGAAACCATGCCCTGTTGCATATACTTAAACTTCAGTGCCGTTTCCTCTGTATGCACCATTGTGCCCACAAAAACACAGTGATTCTTTGCTATTTAGAACAGTTTCTTCACTCTGTACAAAGTGTGTTCTGCTTCTTTGGAGGCCGGAGGATGGCTTGTGCTTTTCCACCTGTTCAAAATGGATGTACAGGTCTTCAAGTGGCTAGGATTACAAGTTAGGAAATATTTATCCTCGTCTTGGTTCTGTGGGAGCAATTCAAAAGAAACCCAAGAGGAGTCGCAGCCCATGGTGGGCAAAGGCACCAGGGCTTCAGTGCTTTGTTAAACTCCCCTTCCCAAGGGGGCTGGTTTCCTGGGAACACCGGGGCAGAGGTGTTTCGGCAGCATGACAATGAAACTCTGAGTAAATCTTGTGCCAGTGTCTCAGATGGTAAGCTGAGTGGCTACAGAATGGTGCATGGTACTGAGAACGAGGAGCTGTGCTGTGAAGAGGAAATGGTAGCCTGCAGTGGCAAAAAATGTAGGTGGAGTAAGCAGCTTATTTGCTCTGGAAACTCCTTTGCTCACGGAAAATTTCTCTGTGGCCGGAGTGTGGCTGTGGTCTGCACGGGTACTGCTGGTCTCTGCCTGGCACCACGCTGTTCTCTGACTCTCTTCTGTAAGATGTCCCTGCTACTGGTTGCAGCATCATTATGCAAAAATCTGACATCAGAAGTTTGTTCTTGGATAGTGATAAACAAATCAAAACCTGAGAGTGTTGGAAGTCATGTAGAAACCCAAGAGTTGTAGCAGCTACTCTGTCATACAAGGGAAAATGGTTGTTCTGGTTTTGGCTGCAGCCGGCAACAAAAGTGCCACACGGCTGCCCTTCCCCCTGCCGGGGTGCGGAGGAGAATGGAAAGAAACAGGCAGAAACTGGTGGGTCGGGATAAGGGCAGTTTAAGAAAACAGCAAACAGAGGGAAACAGGAACAACAACAATACAGATAAGGAGAAAACACGACATGAACTGCACGACCCA
>Ga0181612_173635_pt1 | contig 47332 bp, 40 predicted proteins | sample HoacroProtozoa21_FD_119630 | JGI IMG/M metagenome (GOLD analysis project Ga0181612, IMG submission 119630) | Hoatzin crop microbial communities from Cojedes, Venezuel. Combined Assembly of Gp0051906, Gp0051904, Gp0051908
AAAATTAATGCTTTTACACCACATGACCAAATAAAAACGGAATTATTTGCAATCTTTTTTGCCCATGACATTGAATAACCGCCTAATTTCTATAACATTGCCTATCTTTCCAATTCCTACCAATTCCAATAGTAACATTGTTCTGTGCAAAATTAATAGGATTATCTGATTCTTGCAAGGATTTGTCAGAAATAATGTCACGGCTGTACAACGGTTGTTGCTGTTGTTGTATGGCTTGCTGGATGAGGTTGTCACGATGCTGTTCCTGCTTGAGGAATGTGTGGAGAGCTTTGACGGAAGTGGGTATGGTTGCTGTGTTCTTGCGTGTCATGAAGGCCTCGACGAGAGCGAGGAACTGGTTGTCGGTCTGTGCGCTGTCGGGGTACTGGCTGTTGAACTGTTCACGCAGCCTGTCAGTCTGAGGTGTTTTTACTACACAATACATGATATATATTCAGAAAAAAGTTGTAAATTTGCGGCAAAGATAATGAGTGATGTGGTTGGTTTGACACGGATTAGTAAGAATGTGTCGCTGTGACACGGATTTACTAATCGTTGTCGGAGGTTGGGAGGGATGTTGTACCTTTGCGGCAAAAGAACGACAAAAGGAATAGAACAATGGCAGACATCAGGGATTTTGAGAGGATGGTTGAGCAGGCGCGTCATGAGGCACGTCTGGAGAGTTCACCGCTGTACCGCAGGGCTGTTGAGGAGCAGCAGCGTGAGCAGCTGGAGCAGGCGCAGGCGGCACAAGCAGCGCAGGAGAGCAACAGCTTTGACTATGGCGGGCTTATTGAGACGCTGAAAGGTATGCAGCGGAGGGCGGATTTTGCGAGGAAGTTTCAGATGATTGAGGACTATAAGCGCAGGCAGCGTGAGGAGGCTCAGTCGCTGATTGCCCCGATGCCCGTGGAGCTGCTGGCGATGGGAGGGGGCGTGAACAGGTTTGACAATGGAGGAGGAAGGACTATCCTTGCTAAAGACCTTGATGAAGACTGGGTTAAAAGGAACGCTGGTATGCGTGTGAGGACACCCAAAGGCGAGGTTACGACACTGGGCAAGATGTACCGTGACTATGCTGAAACACCGCTGTTGTGGGATGATTTGCCAGCAAGCTACCGTAACAACCACACCAACACAGCTGACATGAGGTTGCGTGAGAGCATTGCCGACGCTAATGACCTCACAGCGCAGGCAATGCAGAAACGTGCTGCTGACAGATGGGTAAGCGGGCTGAACATGACAGAGCTGCACAGGCCTGAACAATGGGATAATTTAGCTAAGGTTTTAGGTTACACTCTTGAGGGTGCAATGTTTCCGTTTGGACTTATGACCCTAGGACCAGCTGCTGTGCTAAACCCAGTAGCAACGGGTTCGTCCCTAATCGGTTCCACACTTATAGGAGAGGGTGCTAATTGGGCTGTTGATAAATTAACGGGGAAAAGGATAAGTCAATGGATAAACAAAGGTCTTGGCATTAGTGACGATAATCCATTCGGTTATATGCTTGACCCGACTTATATGGCATCGGGCAGTAGGTTTGCGGATAAAGCAGCACGAAGCTTTACTCAAAATGCTTTTCCTGTTGGTTACAATGATATATTTAATGAAAAGATATGGCCTACAGTTAAAGGTATGCCAGAGCAGTATTACAAATACTTAAAGTCAAAAGTGACTGGTGAACCTGCTGCTGTGTCTTTAGGTGCAGAAATTCCAGAAAGATATAGAGAAAAACTGCTTATTGAGGATAAAATAGCTTCACGCAGAGTAGCCAACGCTAGAGCTCTTAATGTGCCTATTGAAGGTGGAGACCATGTTTATATACCTAATACTGATGGTACTGTTTCTGTATCATTTGAGGAAATGGAAAAAGGATTAGCTCAACATAGACGAAATTACTTTACAGGACGGGATCTAAATGAAAAGTGGAATGACGCTAGTCCAGTTATACAAGCACGTAGAGACCCGAACTACAAAGAAAAACCAGTCAAATTAGATTATACGGTTGTTGAAGATTTCACAGAGGGTAAAAACGGTGGCAATGCTAATATGAAAGTATATTATAAAGACACTGGTAAAGCTGTGGAAAGACCACGTAATGAGAATGGAGAACTAGCCGACGTTAAAGATATGCTGCGAGAGAACAGATATAATATGCAGGCTCGTATGTATGATGTATATGACTTAACGCCACTCAAAGATAAATCTTACACTAAGGTATTACCTAAAAAATTGCAGCAATGGATAGGCAACATAGACGGCGTTAAAATTTTGGGAGGCACTCCATTTGTTTTAAACCAAAAGGGTAATGTAGTAGTGCACCCAGTTGCTCGAGATCCATTTGAATTTTACTGGCAATTTCCAGAGTTCCAGACAGATGTTGCTACCAATATGGCAGATGTATATGGGCTACCTTCACGCTATGAGCTTGGTTCACGTGCTTCACAGATACTAGGTCCTTCTAGAAGTGCGCTTTTCGGTGGAGGAAAGAAGGATGATGATGAGGAGAACAAGAAAGCGAAAGGTGGTAAGGTGAACAGGTTTGACGGAGGCGGTGTAGTTGATGAGTTGCTAAGGGTTGTGAAGCCGTCTGCGTATGATACTGCACTGACCCCGAAGCAGGAGCAGGAGTATCAACGGTGGCGTTCCACATTGCCTAAAGGGTTGCAGTGGGAAGGCGATTATGACCTGCGTGGTTTCTGGCTGGAAAATCCCGACTGGAGTGCAGAGCAGCCAGATGCGCACATGACTGACAAATACAAGAAACCCAACCATCCGACATTCAGTGACGAGAGTATTTACAGCACTCCGACAAGACAGGGAGGTCACTGGGTTCAGGACAAAAATGGTGAACATTTTGTTCCCAGTTTTTACAACAAGTTGCCTGAGAAGATGAAGTATGCAGAGGGCGGTGAGAAGGATGTGAAGTACAATGTTTTACTAGATGATGTCGTAACCACACAAAGTAATGATGATAAGAGATTGATGAGCGAGTTTCAAATGATGTTTCCTGATGCGGAGATAAGGAAAGGGTTGTTGCAACACCTTAATAATCTAGGTGATGAACGTGAAAGTTTATTACCACAAATGGAACAGCTAAGGAGGTTTATGGATATTTACAATGCATCAGGTAAACCACCTGTAGCATTTGCTGAACCAACAAACGATGAAAGACTACTTAATGGAGAACGAGCCTATATAACGACTGATAATCAGATATTTCTTGGTACTAACTCACCTAAACATAAAAGGGTTGGAAAAGATTTGATGAATGAATTAACCCATTCTTATGTTAACACACATCCTGATATTCAAACTTACCATGATATGATTTTACATTTTCCACTTTTTACAGTAGATTCTAAGGATGTAAATGGCCTTAACAGCTATCACAGAAAAGACGGAAAAGAATACCATTCTCATCGAATTACCGAACCAGTGTTGTATGATTATATTTTTGGAACAAACACTTATCCGTCAAGTAATACGGAAATGTCTAATCTGTATGATTCTTTATCATCATTAGATGATGTTAATAAAGCCATTCAAGCTATTTCTGAGTATGAAAATAACCAAGCAAGAAAAGAATGGTTCAAAGGTTTGTATAGAGGTAGAGAGCGTGACTTAATTAATTCCATACAGAATAGCGGTTTGTTATTTATAAAGTGATTATGTTATTAACTACAGCCCATTGTATAAAATTAGTGACATACCAATAGACAATAATAACAAGTCCTCTTTTTAGCCAGCTAGATATTTTTATCCACCCTAGCATCCAATTGGGTTCTATCAGATTGATTAACATAATGATTGTCAGTATTATCATTATCAAACTGTATGTTTCTGAGAATGAGTAGTCACACATAATTATATCTTTTGTTTGTTACTAGATTGTAGTTTGTCATTAAATGTCTTGAGGATTTCGGGTTGTTTGTCCCTTGTTTTGTTGAAGCATAATCGAATGTACTTCATCCATTGTCCTGCGGGTTGCTTTAATATCTTCCCTGATTAACATAAGCTGCTGCGCTGTGTTGTTGATGTTGTTTGCGGCATCGTTGATTTTGTCAAACTGCTGCTGAATCTGCACATTGGAAGTGTGGGTATAGAAAATAGCAAAGGATGACAAGACTATTGACAGCAGTGCTGATGCAAAAGAGAGGATACAAAGTACAATGTCGGAACTGGTGATGCGACAAGTGCAGATATAAGAAATCAAGCAGATGATAATAAATGTCGCTATGCCTATTATCCACAGCAGGTTGCTGTTGCAGGAGTTGAATATACGCATGATGGTGAATGTTAATCGTCTTGATGATTGTTGGTGATAAGGTTTTGGAAATCGGTAGCCATATCTTTCAAGATGATTAAGGCTCGTTCAAAGAAGTAGTTGCTGTCAGAAGTGGAGTAGATAAATTGCTCGAAAGAACAACAGACTTTACTGGCTGACGAGATAAAACATTTGCCCACTTTATATCGAACATTCATCTGGTTAATGACTTGATAAAGGTGGATATTGTTATCAAATTTGTAAAGATTGAGCAGTATAATACGGAAATAGAACGGGTCATGTGTGTAAGTGATGAACACAAAATCAAGTCCATTATATTTGAACCGAATGTTATCTTCATCGTTGAGTTGATTGTCTATGCTTCTAGCCTGTAGAAAAGAGAGGAATGAGTTTTTCAAGTCGTTTCTAGTGGCTTGAATAAACTGTAACATATTTCCTTGTGATAAACGATTGTTGTCCATGTTGGTTAGTTTTGAATAGTTAGTGGTTGCAAAAGTAGGTAGATTTTTTGTGATGTGCAAGGGTTGAGGGAAAATCAGCCCCAAACAAAACATAAAGTCCCCGACGGTGGTGGTTGTCGTCGGGGACTTGTGGTGGAATAAGAGGACTAGTTGTTGTCGTTGGTTATAGCCATTGTTACTGCATCGAGTATAGTGTGGGCAAAATGCTTGTTGCCCTTGATAACGTCGGCAAGCATGGCAACAACTTCGCGTTGATGACCGTGTTGGGTAATGCTGATGCTTTCACCGTTCCAAGCAACCACGATGATTGGGTCTTCGCCAACTATTTCGACAGCTTGTTTGGACAGTTCGGAGATTTGTTGTTTTTTGTTCATTGTTCTTCTTCTGTTTGTTGTTGTTGAATAGACTTGAGTTTTTCAATGCGCAAATCAAGTATTTTGAAATAAGCGTGCATGATGTCATACTGGGTACTTGTCAACTGAGCATATGCAGGATAGTCACAAAGGATTTTATAATGTTCGGGAGTGCTGTAGCTAAGAAAATAGTAAAGCTTTTCGATTTTTTCTCCCAATTCGTCCCTTTCAGCACGAAGTTTGTTGATGATTTCTGTTAAATCTTTCATAACTGCTTATTTTCTTGCTAAAATATTAATGTAATAGTTAGGGGCAATTATATCAAAATATGCCCAAGCAATAACTTTATCTGAAAATCCGTATTTAGGATTCCATGTTATCTTAGTTACAGAACGCTTAATTCCTTCATCAAGGATTACAACAATATCGGTAAAGTCATCAGGCTCTTCATCAACAGTATGCCAACAAGCCTCGATGTTAAAAGTGGATGCTGCTCTTGTTGTTTTACCAAGAACAAATGCTTTGATCCATCTGAAAAGATGCGTATCTGTAAGCAGGCACACAAGTGCAATGATAGTTAAACAAATAACTGCTGTTTTTTCCATAACAATAATTTTTTTTTTGTTTAGGTATGATGTGGATTTTTAGTAGCGTTTGCCGTGTCGTGTGGGTCTTGTCTTGTTGTAGTCCATCTTGAGGCGTACAAATTGCCAGAACAGGGTCGGACACATTGCAGGTGAAAGCAAGCGGCTGATGACATCAATCTTGGTCATCAGCCGCCTGGATAGGTGTCAGGAATTGTTACTTGACAACGACCTTGCAGGAACGTGTGTCACTAGCGACCACATAGGTGCCCGCGGGCAGTTGCACCACCTGTGAGGTGCTGACAGTCGCCACCACACGAGCGTCCATGTCATAGACTTCCAACGTCTCGCCTGCCTGCTGCATTATCGTGATGCCACCACGCATGGGCAGTGCTGTCCATGATACCGGCATGAGCCGCATGGGTGCTGTTGTGACAGTCGTGTTGCCCGACAGCACGATATCGATGAGCGCAGTCACGTCACTGATGTCGATGACACCACTCAAATCCACATCGGCTGCAATGGTATCGCAAGGGCTGGGGTTGCCCCCCAGCACCAGGTCGATGAGCGTGGTCACATCGCTGATGTCCACCGTCCCATCCATGTTGACGTCACCCAACAGGGTCACAGTGCCCTCGACATCGGCGTATGCCACGACCTCACCTGCCACAGCAGTGAGTGTGCCATCAAACGAGCCAGCCACATTCGTGTCGGCCAGCCGCACATAGAACGTCTCGCCACTGGCGTCGAGTGTCAACGAGGTCGCCCACGTCAGCTGGTCAACGCTGATTTCAAAATTGCCGTCAACAGTGAGCATCACATCATCACTGTTGTCCTGAGTGGTCACGGCACCCGTGCTTATGGTTGAAGTGCCAGCGACGTAAGCATGCATGGCATCGATAGCAGATGCAAACTGGATGCTGGCGACAGGAGTGTCGTCACCACCAGTGCGAGCATAGATGGCGATGTCATCCACATTGAGGCGAGCGCCAGCAGTCTGCAACAACTTGAAGCGCACATTGCCCGCCACATCGAGCGCGAATGAATACTGTGTCCACGTGGTGGTCAACGTCACGCTGCCCACATCGGTCCACGACGAGCCACCGTCGGTGCTGTACTGCACCTTGAGTGTGGCATCGGCCTCTTTTCCGCTACCGTAGGTTGCAGCATAGAACGAGATGCCCGAAGCTCCCGTGGTCACATCCTCTTGCATCATGATGTAGGAGCTGCTGGTCTTGCCGAAACGGCACCCCAGCTCATCATTCCACTTGTCGTTGCTCTGGGCAAACAAGCCAGCATTGTAGAATGCCCACAACCATGCAGCACCCTGCACATCCTGGGTCCAATATCCGCCACTCTCGCAACCTTCCCACGTCTCGATGGTTGCACTGCCACCGATGGTGTCGGTGCCCTCGCTGCCTCCACCCGTTTCCTTGCCACTCGTGAGTGTGCAAGTAGTCGATGCCTCGCTGCTGGAGATAACCAGCGTGCCAGTTGCTGTTGTCGCCTCACCGCCATAGGTCACGGTGACAGTTGTTCCAGCCATGACATCGCTAGCAGTCAACGTTGCAGGCGACACGGCAAAATCGCTGCCCGTGACTGTCACGGTGAGATTTTGGGTCAAATTTTCACCCTTGACGGTCACTTGCTTGCTCACACTCGTGCCACTAGCCAGAATGGTACCCACATTGATGGTGGTGCCATTGCTGGGCGCGGTCAGACGCGGCGTGTCGTCATCCTCATCCTCACCGTTCCATGTCTCGCCAGACTTGTTGCCCCAGATGTACTCGGCCAGCTCGGGGTGGTCAATGAACGGGTTGCGGTTGTCCTGCCAGGCGTAAGCATAGTTGTTGCGCTTGATTTCCTTGTCACTCACAGGGTCCAGACGATGCCATGAGAGCAACAGGTTGATGGCATAGGTGGTGAAAACAGGATAGCTGTTTCCAGCCAACATGGCACCGCCATTGCCCGATGTCCAATTCTTAATCAAGTTATTATAGCAAGCCGCCATGTAGAAATAGCTGCGTGCGAAGTCGCCCTTGTACTCATCATCGGGCTCAAACACAGTGCCAGAGTAACCATCAAACGTGCTGGTGCCCAGGCGTCCCTTGGCCACATAAGAGCCGTTGCTCAGACGCGTGCCGTTCTCACACTCGCCATAGGGATAGGCACTGCGCTGATTGTTCACATACCCATCGGTGGGATAGATGTTGAAGATGTCGCTGTATTGAGCAGCCTTGCCGCCGCCCCACCAGCTCTTGGGGAGCGAGTGCTCACGGTTGATGCAATCGCCGATGGCACTGTAGTTGCCACACTTGTTGCTCACGGTGTACTTGTCGTAGGTCGAATACATGTCGATGAGATAGCCATCGTCACCCGTGTCGGTGTCGGCATAGGCATCCCACAAGCCGTTGTAGCCCACGTTGGTGTGCGTTGTGATAATGTTGTACAAGGCGGTCAGCAGAGCCTCGCCACTCTTGCCCAGCGCATTGTCATAGTAGCCACTGGGGCATTCAATCGGATCCTTGGCGGTTGCTGACAAAGCCAGCACCGCAAGAGACAAGAGAAGAATAGTCTTTTTCACTTGATACAAAGGTGGTTAAAGTTATTAAATTGAAAAGGTTAAAAACATTATTATACTTTGGTATTAATCATTGTTACCCAAGATGATATCAATCACCGCATTGACATCGGCTATTGTCACCTCGCCATCGCCGTTCACATCGGCACGCACTCTGGTGGCATCATCGGCATCGCCACCCAGGATGATGTCGATGATGGCATTGACATCGGCAATCGTCACTTCACCGTCATTGTTCACATCACCCACAAGGGTTGTTGAACGGGCATACACGGCGATGTCATCCACATTGAGACGCGCACCAGCAGTCTGCACCAGCCTGAAGCGTACCCTACCCTCCACGTTAACGCCAAACGCATATTGCGTCCATGTGGTAGTGAGTGTGACAGAGCCCAGCGTGTTCCATGTGGTACCGGCATCGGTGCTGTAGTCCACTTGCAACACGCCAGCGTCGTCTTTGTAGTAGGTAGCAGCATAGAACGAGATGCCCGATGTGCCCGTGGTCACATCCTCCTGCATGGTGATGCTGGAATTGCTTTTCTTGCCAAAACGACACCCCATCTCATCGTTAAACTTGTCGCTGCCCTGGGCAAACAGACCAGCATTGTAGAATGCCCACACCCAGGCAGCACCATCCACATCCAGTGTCCAGTATCCACCACTGGAGCAGCCTTCCCACGTCTCGATGATGGCATCGCCACTGGGTTCGGGGTCGGGGGTCACACTGCCCTGCTGTGCTGCCGCCGTGACTGTGAACGTTGTCGAGACCTCGCTGCTGGCAATGGTAATCTGGTTGCTAAAGGAGCCCTCATCGTCGCCAGTGAAGGTGATGGTGAATGTGGTGCCACTGTTCACAGCACTGGCTGTGAATGTGCTGTTGCTCACATAGAAGTACTCGTTATCACTCATCGACATGGTGAGCGCTTGTGACAAGCCCTCGCCCTTGACCGTGACAGTGAGCGTGATGGGTTCACCCACGGTGGTTGTGCCCATGTCCAGCGTGGCGCCATCGGCAGGTGCTGTGATGGCTGGGTCAACACTCTCGCTACCATTCCATGATTGCCCCTGCATGTTGCCCCAGATGTACTCGGCCAGCTCAGGGTGGTCGATAAACGGATTGCGGTTGCCCTGCAATGAATAGACGGCATCGTTGCGCTTGGTCTCCTTGTCGCTCACGGGGTCTAGACGATGCCACTCCATGAGCAGATTGATGGACCATGTCGAGAAAGCCTTGTACTTGTTGGTGCTATAATCCAGCTGAGCACTGCCTGGCCACGACGGCAACTGGTCCTTGTAGCACGTGACCATATAGAAATAGCTGCGGGCAAAGTCACCCTTGTACTCGTCATCAGGCTCAAAAACAATTCCCGAATATCCACTATAGGTGCTGGTGCCACGGCGTCCCTTGGCTGTATAGTTGCCCGTCTTGATGCGGGTGCCATTCTCGCACACTCCAAAGGGGTAATTGCTGCGCTGGCTATTCACACTGATGTCAGTTGGATAGATATGGAACAAGTCGGTGTACATGGGCGTATCATCGTCAAACCAGCTCTTGGGAAAGCTGTGCTCGCGATTGTATCCCTCACCGATGCCCGATGCGCTAGCACCATGCTCGCTGGGCAGGTAACGATAGTCACTGTACATGTCAATGATGTACCCCTGATCATCGGTATCAATGGTCTTGAACGCATTCCACAATCCGCTGTAAGACAATGCAGTGTGGCTATAGATAATATTCTTTAATGCCGTCATCAGCGCCTCATCGCTCTTGCCCATGGCGTTGTTGTAATAATTGGTTGGCGCGTCGGCCAACGCTGTGGCTGCCGTCAACAACATGACAGCCCATGCAATCATGAACTTGGTTATCGTTTTTTTCATGTCAGCAAAGTGTTATTAATGGTTGGTATATTAGACGGTTAACATTCACCAAGCGGTGTCAATCACCGCTTGGATGTTTTTTTAGTTGCCCTGAGGGCAGCATTCTTGTTGGTCGCGACACGTGTGGACTTTTTCATGTCGGACTTTATGTTTTTCTTTGCCCCCTTGGTGGTCGATGCCTCATCTTGCTGGGGTTTGCCTGACTTAGTGTCGGCAGTGGCAGGTTGCTTGCGTCGCACGTCACCCGCCAGCATGCCGCAAGCCGCCATGATGTCCTCGCCACGGCTGCGCCTGATGGTGCAAGTCACGCCCTTGCTGTTGAGATAGTCCCTGAAGTAGGCCATGCGCTCATCGCTGCTGGTGCGCAATTTCTCGATGCCTGGAATCATGTGGTATCGAATCAGATTGACGCGCACATGCTCGTCAGGCAACAACTGGCGCAATTTCTCGGCATGCGGGATGTCATCGTTGAGCCACTGCCAGCAGATGTATTCCACCGACAAGCGACGCTGGTGGGAGAAGTCATAGCGCCCCAGCATGTCCATCACGTCGGCAATGTGATGCAGACGCTCGGCCGGCATCATCGACGAGCGTTCATCGGGGTCGGCAGTGTGTACGCTCACAGCAATGTGCACGCTAGTCTGCTCACACAGGATTTTTAATTCAGGCTTGAGACCCACCGTGGACACTGTCACGCGCTTGGGGCTCCACCCCAGTCCCCAGGGCTGGGTTAAAATTTGGATAACGTTAAGCACCTGGTCCAGATTGTCCAGTGGTTCTCCCATGCCCATGAACACCACGTTGGTCAATTGTTCACTCTCGGGCACGCTCAGCACCTGATTAATAATCTGGTTGGCGGTCAAGTTACCATGGAAGCCCTGTCTGCCAGTCATGCAAAAGTAGCAGTTCATCCTGCACCCACGCTGCGAGGAGATGCACAAGGTGGCGCGGTCGTCCTCAGGTATCATCACAGACTCGACCGACAGCCCGTCGCCAGCGTCAAACAGATATTTCACTGTGCCGTCCTCACTGGCCATGGCATTGCTGGGAGGATAAAGGCCCACACAGAAGCGTTGAGCCAGCACCTCGCGGTTGGCCTTGGAGATGTTGAGCATCTGGTCAAAGTCGGTGGCACGCTTGCCATAAATCCACTGCGCGAGCTGTCCAGCGGTGAAGCGAGGCATTCCCAATGCTTGCACCGTGTCCTGCAATTCGGCCAGCGTCATGCCGGCTAACGGTTTTTTGTTGTTGTTCATCGTGATAAGAAAATTGTGAGACGTGATGTTAGGAAAATGTGCAAAGTTACTTCAATTTCTGGATATACACCGCTTTTTCGGCCGCTTTTTCGCCTCTGGCAACAATTTTGCCCGCATTGAGCGAGGTTTAGGCCCTTGAGGCAGTGAGAGAGAGAAATCGCCCCCGCCAGCGGTCACAGCCATTGGCGGGGACGAAAACAAGCCTTTTGGTTAATTGTGGTTGCCATCGCTAGCAACCTGTTGTCGTGAGCGTCGCTCCTTCTTGGTCGAGGAGCTGCTCGTGTCTTTCTCTTCCTTGAGGTCAATCTCGTTGTGTTGTCGGTCAAAGACCTTGTACTCCAGATAGGCCAGCGACTGGTCGGGACGGATGACAAACTTGCGTCCAAATTCCCTTTTCCATTTCCAGTATTCACTGATGATGCCTTTCTTGAGATAAGCATCCACAAACGGATGCACATACATAATGAAGTTGTTCACGTTGAGTGTGTTGACCAGATAATCAATCTTGTCCTTCAACTGGTCGGTAAACAACAGCGAGGGTTGCACTTCACCTTTGCCGCCACATGACGGGCAAGACTCGGTGGTGACGATATCCAGGGCGGGCCGCACACGCTGACGCGTGATTTGCATGAGGCCAAACTTGCTCAACGGCAAGATGTTGTGCCGTGCACGGTCCTTGGCCATGGCTTCCTTCATGTGGGTGTACAATTCCTGACGGTGTTCCGCCTTGCTCATGTCAATAAAGTCAACCACAATGATGCCTCCCATGTCGCGCAACCGCAATTGTCGTGCGATTTCGTCGGCGGCCAGCAGGTTCACTCCCAATGCATTGCTTTCCTGGTCTGAGGAAGCCCTCGAGCGATTGCCCGAATTGACATCGATGACATGCAGTGCCTCGGTGCTCTCGATGATTATGTATGCGCCCGACTTGAAAGATACCGTCTTACCAAACGAAGCCTTAATCTGCTTGGTGATGCCAAACTTGTCAAAGATGGGCATGTCGTTGGTGTAGAGCTTGACGATATCGCTGCGATCGGGGGCTATGAGATTCACATAGTTGTGTATCTGGTCATACACACTGGCATCGTTAACTTGAATGCTTTCAAAGTCAGGGTTGAAGATATCCCTTATCTCTCCCACGGCGCGGCTCTCCTCCTCATAGACCAAGGTGGGCGGCGAGGCATGTTGCAATGCTTCAACGGCATCGTCCCAGGCTTTTAACAGCGTCTTGAGCTCATTGTTCAGTTCGGCTGCCCGTTTGTTTTCGGCCGAAGTGCGAATGATGACGCCAAAGTTTTTGGGCTTGATGCTCTCAATGAGCCTTCTGAGCCTCATTTTCTCGGCATGGTCCTTAATCTTTTGTGACACCGAAATCTTGTCGCTGAAGGGTGTCAGGACGATATATCGCCCTGTGAACGTGATTTCGGTTGTCAATCGCGGTCCCTTGGTCGAGATGGGTTCCTTGGCGATTTGCACCATCAGCTCTTGCCCTTGGGTCAGCACGTCACTCACGGTGCCATGCTTGTTGGTATCGGTTTGCAGTTTGAGCTTGCCGATGCTGGGTGGTCGTTTATTGGGATTATCGCGCACCGTCTTGATGTACTGTGCCAGAGTGTTGATTTGTGAGCCCAGGTCCAGATAGTGCAGAAACGCGTCCTTGGAATGTCCCACGTTGACAAACGCGGCATTCAATCCCGGCATGAGTTTCTTGACCTTAGCAAGGTAGATGTTGCCCACAGCATAGGAAGCGTCGCGCGATTCCCGTTGCAGTGACACCAGCCGCCCGTCCTCGAGCAGCGCGGTGGTCATTTGAGTGGGTTTGACATCAACTACTAGTTCACTTCTCATCGCAGAGTGGTGGGTGTAATACACAATAATTAATGTACTTTGTCTAAAAAATTCAATACTCCACCCGATGAACGCAACTGTTGTGCTTGTGTGTTGTGGCGGACGCATCATGACATTTGTCATGTTGTGCGTCCCGCACGGGTGCCTCATCGCCGGGAGTGGACCTGCATCGCTGCCGCATCAGCATGTTGTGATGGTTGCCCGCTGGGCATCGGTCAAGCGTCAGGCGCGAGAGTTGATAGGAACCATTACACCAACACCGCCACAAGTTCCCATTGTTGTTGTTGTTGTTGTGACACCATCTGCTCGCCGTTATCACGGGGGTGCGATGATGTCATGTCGGGAGGGAGCTTGTCGCGTGTGTCACATCACATGCTTGTGACAGCACCAGTTGATGATGCTGTCACTTGCAATGATGATGGGTGTTACTTCTTGTTCTTGTGACGGTTCTTGCGCAGGCGTTTTTTACGCTTGTGAGTTGCCATCTTGTGGCCTTTGCGTTTTTTTCCGTTTGGCATAATTCGTTATTTATTGAAGTGTTTATGATAGGCTGCTGTCATCCAGTCATGCGATTACTCGCCCTTGACCTGCTCCATGAACACCTTGGCGGGCTTGAAAGCCGGGATCTTGTGCTCTGGGATAATGATAACAGTGTTCTTGCTGATGTTGCGGGCAGTCTTCTGTGAACGGGTCTTGATGATGAAGCTGCCAAATCCGCGCAGGTAAACGTTCTCGCCCTCGGCCAGAGAATCCTTCACGGTTTCCATAAACTTCTCAATAGTCTCGAGAACCGATGCCTTGTCGATACCTGTTGATTTAGCGATTTCGCTAACAATTTCTGCTTTAGTCATTGTTGTGTAAGTTTTTTGTTTTATTGGTTAAAAAATAAAAGTTTCAACTCAGGGTGCGCCATCTAATGGGTTATACACAAAAACACCGTTAAATGCCTTAAAAACAAGACATAAAAAAGTGGCTTTGGGCAAGCCTCTCGATTTTGCGACTGCAAATATCGGAATTTTTTTCTAATTAACCGCTAATATTCAGCATTTTTTAAAAATATTTTGCTTTTTTCCTCGCGTTTTCTTCACATCGGGACACATTTTGGCCTCATGAGGTGCCCTGCTGCATCCATTTGGGACAGCCTCAACAAGTTACATCATCAGGTGCAAGAACAGCGACATTGAGCAGGTCCTTGTTGTCAGAAGAACGAATTGATGGTACCCATGATGCAGCCCAGCAATGCCCCCAGCCACACGATGGCCTTGAGTTCCTTTTTCATCACGTCAAGGATAATAGCCTCGGCCTCATCCATGTCCATGTCGTTGATGCGTTGCTCAATGATGTGACTGATGTCGATATCCTGCAAGATGCGCGGCAGGTGCTCGGTGATGATGGTTCGATAGGCATTGAGGATGCCACTCTTGACCTGCGCCACCTGTTCGTCGTGATTGGCGGTGATGTCGCTCATCTTGAGCTGCATGAGTTTGCCCGCCTCCTCGTTGACCAGCGTGGCTATCATCTGCTGCGAGTTGGTTTGCAGGATTTCGTTGATGTGCTTGGCCAGCAGTTTCTCGATGGGCTGTGCCAGAGCATTGACCAGGACCTCGGCGCCCAAGCGTCCCGCGAGGCTATTGCGGGTCTTCTCCAGTGCGTGCTGCGTTGCCATGTGAGCAATGCTGTTGCCCATGTCGTTGCTTTGCAACTTGGCACTCACCATGTTGATGATGCCGTTGCTCACATTGGTTTGCATCGCCGTGATGTCACTGTCGCTCAAGTAGTGGGCGGCAAATGCCTGCAAAGTCTCGTTGTTGCCGCTCTGGGTATCGACAAACTCGTCGATAGCGCCGCCCACCTTGGCAAGCATTTCATCGCTCAACAGGCTGCGCTCCAGCACCTCGCGACTCATGAGATTTTCACTCACCGCCTTGCCAATAGCTGCCGAGATGCGATTTTTCTCCTTAGGGATGATGCCTGGCGTGAAAGGCACGCGCACACCCAGTATATACTTAGCTTTGTGGGGTTTGAACAACATCCGTATGGCGATATCGTTAGTGATATAACCAATGACCGCACCCACCAGCGGCCCCATCAGATAGTGGTAAAACATCATGTTAACAGCCATTTAGCGCAGGTCAACAATTGTCGTTCCAGCCGGCAATTGCGACTTGTCGAGCGTGAACACCGATGTGGGCAGTTGCTGTCCCGTCTTGTAGTTCTTGATTTGCACCTTGTTGACGGTGCCATCTTGCATCTCAAACCGAGCCGTGCGCAACATCGATGTTGTTGTGTCAAAATAGAGCCACAACACCTTGATGTTATCTTTCTTCTTGGGTGTGAGTTTGATGACGTATGTGTTTGCAGTGCGCGCCTTGGCCTGCTTCATCGTGAAATTTTGCTTGAAACTCTGGGCAGCGACCATGGGGTTGGTCATCTGCAACTCCTGGGCAGTGGGGGTGGTGACATTCACCTCACCAGTCACGGGCGACCACGCCCATTGTGTCGAGCCGTCATACCAACACTTGATCTCGGGTGACAACACCCTGAAGCGGCGTCCCTGCATGGCAATGGTGCCACTGCTGGTGCCGCCACTGGCAGCGGTGAACGTGTAACTGGCAGTCACCCCTCCAGCAGCATTGAGGGCTGCCACACACTTGTCAAGCATCACGCTGGGACGCTGTGCCACTGCTGGCAGACACGCCAACAACGCGAGCAGCGCAATCGTCATTAACTTTTTCATTTTTCTAAAATTGTTATTAGCATCTCAGTGTCGTGTTGCAACAATAGTGCCAGCAAACAGCTCAATTGTTGAGCAGTTGCTCCACGTCCATGGGACTGACGAGAACATTGCGGGGCTTGCTGCCGTTAACTGGGCCAACGATGCCAGCCGCCTCCATCTGGTCAATGATTTTGCCCGCACGGTTGTAGCCCACACCAAACTTGCGTTGCAGTGACGAGGTGCTGGCAGTGTTCTGCTGCACAATGAAGCGTACAGCCTCATCAAATAGCGGGTCACGGTCATGCACGTTGCCAATGTCCCCTGCCCCACCCCCATCGAGGGTACTGCCCACATATTCGGGCAGGATGTAGGGTTCCTGATGGTTGATGTCGCGGTCTGCGTCTTCCTGCTCCTTGATGTAGTCACAGATGCGGATGATGTCGGGTGTGTCCACAAACGGACATTGCAGTCGCGTCATCTCACCGTCAATCGAGAACAACATGTCACCCTTGCCCAACAGCTGCTGTGCCCCCATGCGGTCAAGGATGATGCGGCTATCCACGCCCTGCGCCACGGCAAAGGCGATGCGTCCAGGGAAGTTACCCTTGATGAGACCCGTGATGACCTTGGCCGACGGGCGCTGTGTGGCGATAATCATGTGGATACCCACGGCACGCGCCTTCTGAGCGATGCGCACCAGCGGGGTCTCCACTTCCTTGCCAGCAGTCATAATCATATCGGCAAACTCATCGATAACCCCCACAATGTAGGGCATGTAACGATACTTGAGGTTGCCATTCTCGTCACGGACATCACGCAGTTCACGCCGCCACAAGTCATTGTAGTCGGTCACGTTGCGCACCTTCACTTCCTCAAGCACACGGTAACGGTCTTCCATCTCCTGCACCAGACAGTTGAGGGTGTTCACCACCTTGTCGGTATCGGTGACAATGGCACGCTCCTCGCCAGGTGCCTTGGCAAAGAAGTATTTCTCCAAATCGGCATACACACTGAACTCAACACGCTTGGGGTCAACCAGCACCAGCTTGAGCTCGGATGGCCCTTTCTTGTACAGCAGTGAGGTAATGATGGCATTCAAGCCCACCGATTTACCCTTGCCAGTAGCACCTGCCACGAGCAAGTGGGGCATCTTGGTCAAGTCGGCGACAAACACCTCGTTACTCACCGTGCATCCCAGGCACATGGGCAACTTGGCCTTGCTCTGCTGGAAGGCTTGTGAATTGAGCACCTCACGCATGGGCACCACCTGCGGGTCACGATTGGGAATTTCGATGCCAATAGTGCCGCGCCCCGGCATGGGAGCGATGATGCGGATGCCCAGCGCCGCAAGACTCAATGCGATATCGTCCTCCAGACCACGTATCTTGCTCACACGCACGCCATCGGCAGGGATAATCTCAAACAGCGTCACCGTGGGACCGACATGCACCTCAATATCCTTGATTTCAATGCCATACTTGCGCAGTGTCTCACGGATGCGGGCTTTGTTTTCTTGCTGTTCCTGCTTGTCCACACTGTTGGGATTCATCTTGATGTCCTGCAACAGTTCCAGCGTGGGGAACCGATAGTGGATGTACTCGCCCGTAGGGTCATGAGGGTTGGTCACATTATCAGCAGCAACGATGCGCTTCATCTGAGTGGTTTTTCCATCATCTGTGACCTCGGCGGGCTTGTTAGAATCTTTTTTACGTTTTTTTTTGAACAGAGGTGACTTTTCAGGGGTTTCTTTCTTGTCTTCATCCTCCTCTGAGTTGATGTCAGTTTCACCTCCCAGGAATGTGGAGTGAGCCTGTTCATCATAGTCATGCGCTTCCTCGTTGCCATTCTGGGATGACTTGCGGCGCGGTTTCCAGCCACGTGCTCTCTTCCACAAGGCAGTCAAGGTGTTCCATGTGATGAGCGCCCACAACAGCAGGATAATGGCATTAACACCCACCATGCCCCACACGCCCATGAGCCCCAACAACCACTTGTTGGCAAAATAGCCAAAATATCCGCCAAGCGGGAAAAAGGTTACTGGCTTCATGAAATAGGTAATAGCCCCCACCACCATTGAGCAGGTGAAGATGCTGAGCAGTGACACCAACGTGTAAGAGAAGAAGTGGGTCTTGCGGCCACGCACAATCCTCATGCCAAGCACAAAGCACCACACCACGATAATGAAAGCCGCCACGCCCACGCCATTGGCTATCAAGAAATCGCTCATCGATGCGCCAACGGCGGCACCAGCATTGCGTATCTGGTCGGCGGCCTGTGCATTTTCAATGACACTGTAGTCGTTCACACGGTTCTGGTCGCTCATGCCTGCCGACAGAAAGTAGGACAAGAACGACACCAACAAGAAGAAACCCGCAAAAAGCACAATCACACCCATGAAAAAGCGGGTGCGACCATTACGGAAGAAATCGGCAAACCTGTCCCAGCGCGTCTTTTTCTGCCTTCGCAACTCTTCCTGGGCCTGTTGATTGCGCAAATATTCTTCTGTTTCCTTAACTTTCTGCAAGTCAGGACGTATCTCGTTATCTATTCCTTTATGTTTGTCACTCATTGTGTAATTTACGTTTTTGGGGCGATAAAATTACAAAAATAAATTCATTTACAAATGCAAATCGCATTTATTTTTTAAAATTTGGGTCAAAAAAATGTTTTTTTGAATATGATGGAGCATTTTTCTTAGTCTTGCATGTGTGTTTTCGACACCCACAACGACACAAGTTGCCCATTGCATGTCCCCATGTCATGCAGTCTCAAGAATTTGAAATAATGCATTGTATATCAATCTTTAAGCCAAAACGAACGAGAAAAGATAACCAAAACGGTGAACAATTCCAGACGACCCACCATCATTTCAAATGCCAGCACCCACTTGGCAGCGGCGGGCAGGCATGCCCACGAGCCAGCAGGACCTGTCACACCAAAGCCGATGCCAACATTGCTGATAGCAGACATGGATGTGTAGATGGCATCAAACACGTCCAAGCCAAAGAAAGTGAGGTATAATGCCACAATCATGATAATCGCTATGTAGATGGCAAAAAAGGCATTCACCTTAGCAACAGCCTGTGTTGCAACTGGCTTGCCATCAACATGAACCGATCGCACCGTGTTGCTGTGCAGCACACGATAGAACTCGTTGCTCGTGTTCCTGATGAGCACTATCAGACGGTCAAGCTTGGCACCACCCGATGTGGAACCCGCCATGCCACCAAAGAACATCATCGCCATGAGAATGAGGGTGATGAACTCACCACTGTCCTCATAGTCAAATGTGGAGAACCCCGTGGATGTGAGCGCCGACAAGGTGTCAAAAGCAGCATAGATGGCCCGCTCGCTGTTGGTGGACAAGAAACCCATATAGACCATGTAAAGCATGATGACCAGCCATGCAATGAGGCCTGTCATGCAATACCAACGGAAGGTGTTGTTGTTGCGCAGACGCGAGAAATTGCCATGCAACACACTATAGATGAGCGAGAAATTAATGCCACCCAAAAACATAAACACAAGAACCATGATGTAAACATAGTCGGAGTGCCAGTAGTCAAGCCCCACAGTGTGAGTGCTGTAACCACCAGTGCTGGTGGTGGACATGGCATGACACACTGCGTCAAACCAGTCCATGGGACCGAGAACCAGCAACACAGCCAGAATGACGGTCATGGCAATGTAGATGAGCCACAACCCCTTGGCCGTCTGGCTCACACGCGGGCGCAATTTCTCATGGGTGATGCCCGTCACCTCGGCATTAAACAGGGTGATGCCCCCCTTGTGATTGAGCATGGGAATCACTGCCAGCGTAAACAGGATGATACCCATGCCACCAATCCACTGGGTGAGCGAGCGCCAAAAGAGGACCCCATTGGGTGTAGCCTCGATGTTGGTGTTCACACTAGAACCCGTCGTGGTAAAACCCGCCATCGTTTCAAAAAAAGCATCGGTCACGCCGCTAAATGTCTCCGAGAACAGATAGGGCAACATGCCGAATGCCGAGAAAAAAATCCAAATGATGGAGGTGAGCAACAGCCCCTCACGCTTGCGCATGGTGGTGGAACGCGGCTTGATGCCAAACGCCATGAGGCTTCCCGCCACAGCCGTGATGGCAGCACTGGCAGTGAACGCCACCATGGTGGATTGCTCATGAAACCACCAGGCGATGCCCAACGGCAACAACATGAATGCCGCCTCGATGAGCAACAGCCATCCCTGCATGCGCAGCACGATGCGAAAGTTGATATTTTGGCTTAATGTCTTGGGCATCAGTTAAAGAATTTTTCAATCTTGTGTATTGCTCCCGACAGACAGAAAATCACCACGTGGTCTCCAGCCTGCAATCGGGTGCCACCAGTCACCAGTTGCCCCTTGCCATCGCGCACCAGTCCAGCGATGGTCATGTCACGGCTCATCTTGAGGTCCTTCACATCGTGGCGGGTGACCTTGGTGCCCTCCTTGACAACGATTTCGGCCACCTCGGCATCGGCAAGAGCCAGACACTTAGCATTGGTCTCATCGGCATCGAGCATGATTTGCATGATGCGGCTAGACGCCAGCAACTTCTTGTTGACAATGGTGCCGATATTGAGTGCCTCGGCTTCGGTAATATACTGGATATCCTCGACCTCGGCGATGGTCTTGGGCACACCGTGAGCCTTGGCCATCATGCAACCCAGGATGTTGAACTCGCTGTTATCGCCCAGGGCAATAAACACATCATAGTCGCTGATGCCCTCCTCCTCCAGCAGGTCGGTGTTGCGCATGTCACCCTGCACAATGCTGCAATCGGGGAAACGGTCGGCCAATTCCTGACAGCGGTTCATGTCGCTGTCGATAATCTTGACGTGCACCTTGTTGGCAATTTTCTTGACCAATTGCTCGGCCATCTTGTTGCCACCGACTATGAGCACGTCGTCAACATCGGTCTGCACCTTGCCACACACCTGCCTCACCTCGTCGATGTGCTCGCGCGTTGTGGCAATATAGGCAATGTCATTCTCCACAATGCGGTCATCACCGCCAGGGATGATAATCTCGCGGTTGCGCTTGATGGCCGACACATGCAAGAACTGGCTCACGCTAGACACCTCCTTGAGCTGCTTGCCCACCAGCTGCGAGTTAGCCCGCAACTTGACGCCAACCACAATGAGCTCGCCGTCAAACAATTCAAACCAGTTGCGAGCCCACGTGCGCTTGAGTGCTGCCGCCATCTCCTCGGCTGCCAGTTGTTCGGGATAGATGAGGTCATCGATGCCCATGCCCGTGAAGAAAGGCAGGTTCTTGGGCTTGAAATATTCATCGTTGTCGATGCGTGCCACGGTCTTGAGTGCCCCCAGGGTCTTGGCCATGCTGCATGCCAGTGTGTTGCGAGCCTCAAACGGGGTCACTGCAATAAACAGGTCGGCGCTGCCCACCCTGACATTATTGAGCTGGTTGAACGAGATGGCACTGCCCTCATAGGTCATGAGATTGTAGTTATCAAGCTTGGCAAGCTTGTCGTTCTCGACATCCATGATGATGATGTCCTGCTCCTCGTTGCTCAACATCTTGGCCAGATGCGACCCAACTTCTCCTGCTCCAGCAATAACAATTCTCATAGTGCCTTATCGTTTTTGGGGGATTGATTGTTGATGTGTTGCATGATGGTGCGCCGCAACGAGGCAGCATCCATGCCGCAACGCTCATGCAGCTGCGCCACAGTGCCCTGATGCACAAACTGGTCCTGCACCCCCAGCTTGACGAGGCGTGTCGTTGCTGTGCACTGGTGTGTGGCCATCCAGTCGGCAACACTGCTGCCCAGACCACCCACTACAGTGCCATCCTCGATGGTGATGAGGGTGTGATAACGGCTCGTGGCCTCGTTCAGGATATCCTCGTCGATGGGCTTGAGGAAAATCATGTCATAGTGTCCCACCTGCACACCCTCGCTGGCCAATTGCTGCACAACCTGGGCGACCTGATTGCCGATGTGGCCGATGCTGAGCACTGCCACACCCTGTCCCTGGTGCAGGCGACGCCCCTTGCCCACTGGCATGGCTTGCATGTCGTTGTGCCAGTCCACGAGCACACCGCGGCCACGCGGATAACGGATAGCAAACGGTCCGATGCCATCGCCCAGCTGAGCAGTGTACATCAGGTTGCGCAAGTCGTGCTCGTTGATGGGAGCCGCCACGGTCATGCCTGGAATGCATTTGAGATAGGCAAGGTCAAACAGGCCATGGTGTGTCACACCATCCTCGCCAACGATGCCACCACGGTCGATGCAGAAGGTCACCGGCAACCGCTGTATGGCGACATCATGAATGATCTCGTCGTAGCCTCGCTGCAAGAATGTGCTGTAGATGGCGCAATAGGGGCGCAGGCCGTCCTTGGCCAATCCCGCCGCAAACGTCACCGCGTGCCCCTCGCTGATGCCCACATCAAACGCCCGCTGGGGCATGGCCTCGAGCAGAGCAGACATGGAGGTGCCACTGGGCATGGCGGCAGTGATGCCCACAATCTTGTCATTGGCCTGTGCCAGCTCGACCAGTGTCTTGCCGAACACATCCTGATACTTGAGGGGCTCATGCTCGGGACGCGACTTGGCACGCTGGCCTGTGGCCTCGTCAAACTTGCCTGGCGCATGCCACGTGGCAGGGTCGCGCTCGGCAGGTTCATAGCCCTTGCCCTTGACGGTGTGCACGTGTACAAGCTTGGGACCCGTCATGTCCTTGATTTCATTAAACACCTTGACCAGACGCTTCACGTCATGACCATCATACAGGCCAAAGTAGCGTATGTTCAAACCCTCAAAGATGTTTTGCTGGCCGCTCAACAGCGACTTCAACGCATTAGAAAAACGCATGATGAGCCCCTTGCGATTGTCATTGATGATCTTGTGACGGCGCAAGAACAGATAGGTCTTGTAGCGCAGGGTGTTGTATCGCTTGCTTGTGCTCAACTCACTCATGTACTCGCTGAGCGAACCCACATTGGCATCGATAGCCATGTCGTTGTCGTTGAGGACAATGATGAGGTTGTTGGGATTAGTAGCGGCATTATTGAGACCCTCAAAAGCCAACCCACCACTGATGGACGCGTCACCAATGACGGCAACCACCTTGCGATGGTCGTTGTGTTGCAACTCGGCGGCAATCGACATTCCCAATGCCGCCGAGATGGAGTTAGAGGCATGACCAGCGACAAACGTGTCATACTCACTCTCGTCGGGGTTGGGGAAACCGCTCAAGCCGTCCAACTTGCGATTAGTGTCAAACTGGTCACGACGACCAGTGAGTATCTTGTGAGCGTAAGCCTGATGGCCAACGTCCCACACCAGACGATCGTCGGGCGTGTTGAACACATAGTGCAACGCCACGACAATCTCAACAGCACCCATGCTGGAGGCAAAGTGCCCAGGATTGGTGGATAACTCGTGTATCATGAATTGACGCAACTCGTCACACACCTGTGGCAACTGGTCCACCGACAGACGCTTGAGGTCGGCGGGGCTGTCGATGGTTGCCAGCAACGGGCAATGTTCGTTGATATAGGGATGGTTGCTCATTGTCAATCTTTTTTTCTCACATACTTCTTGTAGAGCGGCACAAAGACAATGATACCCGACGCGACAATGGTGAATATTGTCATCGCGTCGATGCGAGCCGTCCTCGTCAGCAACAGCCAGCACAAGCACACCCACAACAGCAGGATGCAAGCAAACCGTATCATGTTTCCAGTTGTCATAGCACCGTCTTCATTATTTCTCAAAACTGCAAAGGTACACAATATTTGTGAAAAAAGTCGTTCGCCGCAACATTTTTCACAAAATAAATTTGAAACCATCCTGCACAGCGAGTGTAACGTTCACCCAGCTAACGCCCCGGTAGCGATATGCCCCACAGCAGATTTTAATACACAGGAGACCGATAACACATCGCCACAAACGAGGGTTCCCAACCACTAGCCTTGCAACACCGCAAGTCAGCCTCGTTAACGTCAAGCATTCGCTTGTTTTCTTTCTTCAAATTGGGAAACGCCTCATTCAAGCAATTCAGGACTGCTTGTTTGTATTGTTCAAATGTCCAGTTTGACACATCCTCTTTTTTCTGTTCCATAATTTCTTGTTCTGTTTTGGTTAGTATCCAATTGTTAACTGCAAAGTTAGTGAACCGAGTTGACAGTTGTGGATTTTGGCAACCTTGCCGAATTATAAAGTTTTGTTTATCAGCCCACAACAAGCCAGTGGCAGATAACGGGCGATAAATAAGCTCGCAGGGTGCGGCATCACTCTTTCGCCCCTCACGTCAAGCATGAGAGACAGAAAATGTCACTTGCAGGGTTGCCATATCGGGGATTTTGCTTAACTTTGTAGGTCGATAACACAACATTATTTTTTTGAAAACGATGGATAAGATTTATCAATTTGAACCAATACTGAAACCCGTGCTGTGGGGTGGCGACAAGTTGGCGCGCCTCAAGGGTGTTGCAAGCGCCGAGGGACAAACCATCGGCGAGAGTTGGGAATTGTCGGGCGTGACAGGTCACGAGTCGATTGTCGCTGGCGGTCACGAGGCTGGCGCAACGCTCACCCAACTGGTTGAGCGTCATGGCGCATCGCTCGTGGGCGAGCACGTGTGGAACCGTTGCGGGACGACGTTCCCGTTGCTGGTCAAGGTGATTGACGCCCGTCAGGACTTGTCACTGCAAGTGCACCCCGATGATGACATGGCACGTCGCTTCAACAGCAATGGCAAAACCGAGATGTGGTACATCGTGGACACCAACGGGACAGCCCACATCCGCACGGGATTCAACCGTGTCATCACGGCTCAGGAATATGAACGTCGCATTGCCGACAACACCATTCTGGATGTCGTGCGTTCACAACCATCACAAGCAGGCGACGTGTTCTTCATCCCAGCCGGCATGATACATGCCATCGGTGCCGGCAACCTGCTTGTCGAGGTGCAACAGTCGAGCGACATCACCTATCGCGTCTATGACTACGACCGTCGCGATGCCCAAGGCAACCCGCGCGAGTTGCACACAGCTCTGGCACGCGAGGCGTTACACTATGACACCACCGATGGCTACCAGATGCGCTGTGACGCCAACGCACAAGGAGTGACCCGCCTGGTGCGTTGTCCCTATTTTGAGGTGAGCCGCCTGGACTACGACAACGGCTTTGAGCTGGAGTTGCCCTCATCGTTCCTGGCAATGGTGTGCCTCAAGGGAGGTGGCACTGTGAGTGCCGACGGCGAGGAGCCCGTGGCATTGCACGATTACACCACCCTGCTCGTGTCGGCATCAGCACACTCGCTGACATTCACTGGTGCTGGCCAACTGGTGCTGGCTAGTGTTCCCAACAACTGACATCATCATGCAGATAGGCAAGAAAAACATCAGCAACAAGTGGCTTGCGACAGGTGTCGTGGCTGTGCTTGCAGTGCTTGTGGCAGTGACAGGGCCATATGTGTTGACCGGTGCTCCTCAACAAGGTGTCATCAAGGTGCGCAAGGGTGCGACTGTCGAGAGCGTGAACGATAGTGTGAACTCTCTGATTGGTGAGAAATACGGCAAACGAGTTGCCACCATGTTGCGCCTGATGGGTGCCGACATGGGCAACCGTCAGGGAGCCTACCGCATTCCCCAAGGCGAATCCCCGTTCATGGCAGCCCGCCGTCTCAAGAGCGGGGCACAGAGCGGCATACGTTTCACTTTCAACAATGTGCGCACCCTTGACGAGTGGGCACAACGATGGGGCAACCATTTCATGGCTGGCACCAAGGAAATGCGTGCTGCTCTGGCCGACAGCTCATTGTGTGCCCAATGGGGCAAGACTCCACAAAATGTGGCGTGTATGCTCATTCCCGACACCTACGAGTTCTATTGGGACATCACTCCACAGCAGATGCTGGAACGCATGCACGACTACTACGAGAAATTCTGGACCGATGAGCGCAAGGCACAAGCCACCTCACAGGGCATCACGCCCGACCAGGCTGTGACACTGGCCTCGATAGTCGAGGAAGAAACCAGCAAGGCCGACGAGCGCGGCAAGGTTGCACGGTTATACCTCAACCGCTTGCAGCATGGCATGCGCTTGCAAGCCGACCCCACGGTAAAGTTTGCACTGGGCGATTTCTCCATTCGCCGGTTGTCGGTTGCCATGACACAGGTGCAGTCACCCTACAACACCTATCGTGTGAACGGCCTGCCACCCGGTCCCATCCGCTTGCCCGAGAAAGCCACCGTCGATGCTGTGCTCACCGCTCCCCAGCACGATTACATCTACATGTGTGCCAAGGAGGACTTTAGCGGTTACCACAACTTTGCCACCGATTACACGACCCACATGGCCAATGCCCGCCGCTATCAGGCCGCATTGAATGCCCGCGGCATTAAGTAAACAGCAACCACCCAAATCAAATCAAGACAATGAACGACAACAAGACAGACAATGACAAGATAGTGGTGTTCGGCAAGTATGACAACGCTGTCGATGCCAACATCGTCAAGGGCGTGCTGGAATCCAACGGCGTGATTGCCGGCGTGATGGGTGACAGCACCGCCAACGCACTGTTGCTCACACCCATGTATGTGATGGTGTTTGAACGCGACCTGGAACGTGCCCGCGAAATCATGGCCTCGCCTGCCGTGAATGATAGCGAGCAAGAAGGTGCAGACTAACGCACCGACACACTGACAGGCACATACTCGATGAAAATGAAAGCCATGATATAATATTGTGGCAAATTTGCCGTTATATATGAGTAGTTATTGATAACATGAAACGACAAAACAGACGACATAACGTAGCAATGCTTACCACCTGTAGCAAATTGCGGCTCACCGTGTTGTGTGCCGCATTGGTGTCATGCTCACTGGGTGCGAGAGCCGATGACGGCAACCGCACCACAGCCTACAACTTTCTGGAAGTGCCAGTGTCCAGCCACGTGTATGCGGTGGGTGGACACAACCTGACCATTATCGACGATGACATCAACCTGGTGGAACAAAACCCCGCCCTGCTAGGACCAGAGTTTGACCATCAGATAGGGTTGAACTACATGCGCTACATCGGTGAGACCAACTTCATGGGCGCACGCTATGGTCAAGGCGTGGGTGAGCACGGTGCGTTTGCCGTCGGACTGCAATACTATGGCTATGGCAACATGACCGAGGCTCAGGCCGATGGTACCATCACGGGCACCTTCAGTGCGAGCGACATTGCCTTCAGCCTGACCTATAGCCACGACATCAGTGACAACTGGCGTGGCGGTGCCACATTGAAATATCTGTACAGCAAGTATGCCGAGTACACCGCTGGAGCCATCGCCGCCGACCTGGGAGTGAATTACTACAACCCCGACAACGGTGTGTCGCTGTCACTGGTACTGAAGAACCTGGGTGGTCAGGTCAAGAAATTCACTGACTACAAGGACAATGTGCCCTGGGACATCCAGCTGGGATTCAGCAAGACGTTGTCTTCCATCCCCGTGAGGTTGAGTGCCACTGCCTACAACTTGCGCTACTGGCATCTACCATACTATGAACCCGAGGACAAGAACAACAGCAGTAGCAGCCTGGTCGAGAAGGACGAGTTTGCCAGCAATCTATTCCGTCATCTGGTTTTCGGTGTGGAATTCCTGCCAACCGACAACGTTTATTTTGGCATCGGCTACAACTACAAGGTTCGCACCGACATGTCCACCTACAAGCGCGACTTTCTGTCAGGTTTCTCGGCTGGTGGTGGCTTGCGCGTCAAGGCATTCGGTTTTGGCGTTGCTCTGGCCCGTCCCCACACTGGAGCAACGACATTCATGTTCAACCTCACCACAAGCGTGGGCGAACTACTCAAGTAGTTGCCCTTGCACAGCACAAACGACCATCATTTAGAAACATTTATAAACACCCGTCATGCCAGACATCCACTCCACGATGCCTGGCATGACGCCTTTTTATGCAAACCACTTCGGCCATTGTGCATACAACACCAAAATCATGTTAATTTAATATTGTTTCAACGAAATTTATTGATTATTCAATGGAAAAGCAGTAACTTTGCACCAATTTTTCAATGTTGAGAACCAAACATGGCGGGGTGTTAACAGGACCCGATGCCCCACAGTCCATTGCAACAAGGGTCCATCAAATTCAAGTTTTGCAAATGAGAAAAATTACTTCTTTAGCAACGTGTGTGGCGCTGTTCGCATCGATGGCCAGTGCTCAAACCTTCACACTGGGCAACGAGCCTGGCACCAACAACCAGGTGACCATCACCGATGGCGAGACAACGCAAGAACTGCCCACAGTCAATAACCATGTGACGAGCATCCAGCGCGCCAAGAGCAACCCCATCATGGACACTCCCGACGGTGACCTGGTGACCTATTCACTGTACACCTGGATGCTGGGGACCAGTGGCGGTGAGGGCTACTGGCGCGATGGCGTCAAGACCCAGATTGTCAAGAACGGTGACAAGATTTATATCCAGAACATGGCCACTGCCTACAGCTATGGTGGCTGGCTAGAGGGCACGCTCACCGATGATGGCCTCATCCAGTTTGCCAACCCTCAACCTTATTATCAGGACAAGGACGGCTACACCTACTATGTGGGTCTGTGCACCGTTGACGAGGACGATGGCAGCGTGTGGGCGGATAATGACACCAAGTACTTTTACATGTCCTACGATGCCGAGACTGGCCGCATCTGGAATGACAGCATCGAGATATGCCTGAGCAACGAGGACGGCGGTGTGTTCTCCTACAACTACAGCTATGAGTACACCGTGTTCAACGACACTCTTGTCACGCCTCCTGCCGACTGGTATCAACAGCCCTATGCCTGCTATTATGAGACCAAAAACAAGTGGGACTACCCCATCATGGTGTACGTGGCTACCGACGGCACTGACTTCTATTTCAAGGGTTTCAGTGAGTATTCACCCGAAGGCTGGATTAAGGGCACCCTGCAAGGCGACTCGGTGGTGTGCGACAACTTCCAGTATGTCGGCATGTACAAGGAGACCTATTTCTTGTATGCCAAGGGTGCCTACCTGACAGGTCTGGATGAATATGGATATGGCATCTATAAAAACAAGGACGACATCAAGTTTGCCTACAACCCCGAGGACAAGAGCCTCATCTCGCCCAATGGCATCCTCATCTGTCTGGGCAACAAGAAGAGCAGCAGCTATTGCTCATCCATCACTTCCCAGGAGATGTATCCCTTCTATCAGGAACTGGTGACCCCAGCCACTCCCCAGCCCACAGCATGGACCGACTTTGAGGATTACAGCATGGGCTACAGCATGGGCTACTACATCCCTGTTGAGGACGTTGACGGCAACTACATCAACCCCGACTCGCTGTACTATCGCATCTGGGTGGATGACACTATCTTTACCTTCCACAAACCCTGGTTCCAATACATTGACGAGGGCACACAGATTCTTCCCAGCAAGTGGGACGACGGCAACCGCATTTCGGGCCTGGGCAGCTATCACAACATCTGGCTGGAGAACAAGTGCAACACCATCGGTTTCCAGAGCATCTACATCATCAACGGCTATGCCCGCTATAGCGACATCGCCATCTATAATGTAGAAACAGGTGAGATTACCTATCGCGCATCGGGCATTGGCAACATTGTGGCCGACAACGACCGTCAGGTGGTGGCTGTGCGTTACTATGACCTCACGGGTCGCCAGTTGTCACAACCCGCTAGCGGCATCACCATCCGGCAGACCATCTACAGCGATGGCTCGCAGGAGAGCGTGAAAGTGTTGAATTAATTCCTTAACCAATTATCCCCTACCCTGCTGCTGCCGCCACAATCACGCTGGCGGCAGCAGTGGCGGCAGGATAATGGTGGCACAATAAGACTATCACACATTTTAACCAACCATTTTTTAAAACTATAATAAAAAAGAAAGGAAACATTTATGAAAAAAATCATTACTCTACTTGCCCTGTTGCTGACATTGGGCATTGCCAACGCCAACGCTCAAGATGAGAGCCAGATGTGGTGGGGATACTACAATGGGACACAGAAGACCTCATTGTATGGCACCTACAAGCTCGACACCTACGAGGTCGCCATGTTTGTGGCTGGTGACGGTGAATTGAGCAACGTGACCATCAACGGCGCACGCTTCCAGTCTCGCACCTACAGCAACGCCACCAACTGCAAGATTTGGGTTCGCGATTCGCTCAATGGCGAGAACCTCGCCGAGGCTGAGTTCACACCCAGCACCACGTGGATTAGCGCTACATTTGACGAACCTGTCACAATGCCCTCAACGGGTGTGTATGTGGGTTACACCTTTACCCTCAGCGACTGGTACAGCGACTATGACTACACCCCCATCGTCTATTGCAGCAAGGTGGTCAAGAACAGTTTTTGGGCCAAAACCAAAAGCGGCGGTGAGACCTGGGAGAACAAGTCAAGCAGCGGTGCGCTGGCTGGACAAATTCTGGTTAGTGGAGGCAACCTCGGCATCAATGCGGCTGCCCTGGACGATGACATGGAAGATGTCCTCACCGTTATCGGCAAGGAAATTCCTGTGACGCTCAACCTCATTAACATGGGCACTGCTGGTGTGAACGATATCGATTTCACTTACACCCTGGACGGCACCACCCACGAGGGTCATGCAGACCTCGCCGCCCCCATCGAGGCTATGTACAAGGCCGAGGGTAAGTGCGACATCACCCTGACAGGAGCCAATCAGACTGGCACCCAAGAGGTCACCATCACTGTGACCAAGGTGAATGGAGCCGTCAATGAGGAGACCGAGGACAACACAGCCTCGTTCAACCTTGTCGTGCTTGAGCAGGGTGCCAAGCGCAAGTCGCTGGTCGAGACCTATGTGGGCACCGGCAAGTACTATGCCCCGCTGGCATACGTCGGCATGGAGAACATGGTTGACTCGCTGGGCGAGGACGTGATTCCCGTGGCCATCCATGTGGGTGATGCCATGGCTGTCAGCGAGTACAGCGATTGGACATCAACCATCTACAGCTACCCCACCTGCAACGTGGACCGCACTGTGTGGACGCACCCCTACTATGGCAACGCAACCACAGCACCTTACCATTTTGAGGCCGACAAGGTTATCGCCGAGGCTAACCAGAATGTTGCCGAGGCCGAGTTGAACTATGTACACGGCAAGCTGGTTGACGGCGAGGACGGCTATCCCGTGACTGTTGATGCCAAAGCCATCCCGCACTTCATGTTTGACGGTGACACCTCACCCTATCGCGTCGTGTTCATGCTCGTGGTTGACTCCTTGAGCGGCGAGGGTACCGGATGGGACCAGTACAACTACCTGTGCTACTACAAGAGCAACTATCCCGACGATGACGTTGCCTATTATCGCGACGAGTGCGGCTACACCATCACGGGCCTCAAGTACAACAATGTGGTGGTTGCCATCAACAACGTGCGTGGCGAGGCCCTCACCGATGAGGGTGCCAGCACCGCCACACTCACCATTCCCGAATGGGTACCTAGCGAGTTGCGCAACAGTGACAACATGCGTGTGGTTGCTGCTATCTACAACACCAACAACAGCAAGATTGTCAATGCCGAGGTTGGCGAGGCTAACTATGAGGACATCAACCTGCGCGGTGATGTGAACGGCGACGGTGAGGTTTCTATCGCCGACGTCAATGCTGTGATTGACCTTATCTTGTCAGGCAGCTATGAGGTAAGCGCCGATGTCAACGAGGACGGCGAGGTCACCATTGCCGATGTCAATGCTGTTATCGACATCATTCTCAATGCCGAATAATGTTATAGACAAAATCTCGATTAAGTAAAAATTTTCAGAGAGGCTATGCCAGACAATTTGGCACAGCCTCTTTGTTGTTTTCAAAGCATATTACACACAGTAATATATTGATTTACATTAGATTAAAAACAAACAATTCCTCCACAAAAGACGGATACCACATTGGGCAACGGCATCCGTTCTTCCTCACAGCAAGGGCAACCGCCTTGACTGTTGTGAGTTATAATCATTTTTTCACGACCTTATTTGCCCCGTTTCCTCAGTTGCCTCATCATCATGATTGTCAATACAAGCATGAGCACACCTCCCACCACAATGAGTGCCGAGGTGGAAACGTGGAAATCGCCCATCACGGCCAACGGACTGGCAATGGCACCAGCAAAGAAGCCAAGAGCTCCCAGAATGGCACTTGCCGAACCTGCATTATCACGCTCCGAATCCATCGCAACAGCATTGGTAATGGCTATCATGATGCCATAGAACAACATGCACAACAGATAGGCACACATGAGCAACACAATGGATTGGCGTGTCAAAATGCTGAAAGCAATTAACAAACATGCCAACAGGAAGCCCACGCACATGACACGCAACGCCTGATTCACTGACTTGAATCGCATGCTCAATGTGCTGCCCACACTAATCATGATGGCATTCAGCCCCAGGCACAAGCTATAAACCAGTGGAGAAAGGCTGTAAGTCTGCTCCAAAATAAATGACGAGGAAGAGATATAGGCAAAAAAGACGAACATCCCCGCCATCTGCACGAGGGTTGACACCACAAACAATGGATTGCGCATCACCTTGAACAGATTGGCATACACATGCAACACATTGCGCTTGTCACGTGCCGATGGTGCTAGCGTCTCGTTGAGCGCACATGACATTAGAGTGAGCACGACACCCAATGCCAACAACACCACAAAAAAGCCTTTCCATGTGGTGACATAGGTGAGCAAACCACCAACAACCGGCGCAGCCACTGGCGCAATCCCTGTGATAGCACCCAACAACGCCATGAACCGCACTAGCTCATCGCCACTGTACAGGTCTGTTGCCATGCTCTTGGCCACTACAATGCCTCCAGCACCTCCCAAGCCCTGAACCAACCGCATGGCATTGAGAAAATGGATGCTAGGGGCAATGACAATGAGCAACGTGGAAAGTACAAACAAAATCATAGACGCCAACAGAATGTGCTTGCGACCATATTTGTCAGTCAATGGACCAATCAGTATCTGCCCTCCGGCAAAACCTACCATGCTGGCAGTGAGGCTGGCACCAATCAGCGACGGGGAGGCCTGAAAATATTGAGCCATCTCGGGCATCACTGGCAGATAAAAATCGGTTACAAACGGCCCCAATGCTGATAACAAACCGAGGGTTAACGGCACCATGGGTGATATTTTTTCTCTTGTTTCCATCTTTTTCCTTGATTTAGCGGCACAAAAGTACAAGGATTGTGTTGAACGAAAAAATCAAACCACCATGAAAAATTTTTCATGGTCAACGATCTAATGCCTCAACATTTATTCGTAATTTTGCGAACGATGTACAAGAAGAAAGTATTATTGGAAAACGAGAGCGGGGCACGCATCACCATACTCGTGCTGGGGGGCAAGTGGAAACCACAAATCATCCAACTGCTTGCAGACAAGGCAATGCGTCCCAGTGAGCTCATGCGGGCATTGCCCGATGCCGGGGCACGCGTTATCAATCAGCAGTTGAGCGGACTGATGGAATATGGCATCGTGGAACGCCACATCGTTGACACGACAAAGCCTTGTTCGGTCTATTGTCTCACCCAGCAAGGGATGTCCCTGCTCCCACTGCTGCAACAGATGGAACAATGGGGAAACGACTTCCGCAAGACGTTCAACGATGCCACTCAGTATGTTGCATTAAGCAACGAGCCAAAGCATTAGCCCAGCACCGCTTTGCTTAATCTAATCACCCAGTATAGCCATCACGCTATCTTCCAGATATTCACCGCTTTCCCAATCTTGACCCGATAGTTACTGTCAGGAAAAGTCTTGCTGAAATCGACCAACACATTTTTATCAATATGTTTATTATCCGATGGATAAAAGCAAAATGTCATCGGTTCATCCCTGCCAGATTGCATCAACCCCAACAAAAGTGCCTCACAAACCGTCGGAACAGTGGCATCAACTTCAGTGTGAGGCATCACGAGCACACCTTGGCCTCCACCACACGCACAAACCTCATTTTTTTCGGCAAAATCACACACTTTCTCACAGACGTCTTCACAGCAGCCATTAATGGCCTCAATAGCAACGATAATGCCATAACGGGCAAACTCTCCAACATGTTTTTTCTTTCTAAGTCTTTTTTTCATATCAAACTATTTTTATGTTAATAAAAAAACATCTTTCCTGTCTATTAAAAAGCGACTAATGTCAAGTGATGACAACTCCATTGTCATTTCAGCGGGCAAAGGTAATACTTTTTTTTAAAAAAATGCAAGCGGCTGGCAACAATTAAAATGCCAGCCGCTTGTGTCACACAGATTGAATGATTGTGTTCGGTTTATCCGCACTGGAAATACTTGTTGACAAGCTTGGCGGTGCGCTTGGGGTCATGCTCGATGTCATGGCGCAGGGTGCGGTCGTCATATGCCCGCAACTGCTGGATGATGCCATCAATCATGTGGCTTGAGAACACACCGTGCTCCTCAAACACGCCACGCAGCTGCTCCAGACAATCGGCGCTGGCCACACAACTGTCGGGCAGACAGTCAAGCTGACTGAGACGCTCAGCGTTGGCGGCATCGTGGATGTTCACGTCAACATAGGTGCGAGCTGCCACATCCAGGGCATTGTCCATCTCAAAACCATGACGGCAAGCCACACACAAGCCAGCAAGCAGCTGATAGATGTCAGCCGAGCCATCGGGCGAGCGCATTTCAACCGTCTGTTTTTGGGTAGTGTCAAAGTCGCTAGTGGGCTCCAATGGGTTAGCAATGTGGCACATATCGGCACCTGCAGTCCATCCCAGCGGCACACGCACGAGCACCGAACGGTTGCGGTCACCCCAGCACACATTGGTGGGTGCCTCCTGGTGAGGCACGAGACGGAAGTAGGACATGGGATTCTTGTTGCCAAAGGCAGTGATGGCGGGAGCCAGGTGCATCATGCCAGCGATAGCGCGACGAGCATCATCACTGAGCACACCCTGCTCGTTGAGCATCATGTTGCGGCCATCCTTCATCATGCGCATGTGGATGTGCAAGCCCGAACCAGCCTTGCCAGTGGTAATCTTGGGAGCGAAGGTGACATTGAGGTTCTCGCGAAACGCCAGGTTGCGGATAACCCACTTGGCGACCATCAGTTGGTCGGCAGCGTCACACACGGGTACCGGCAAGAACTCTATCTCGTTCTGCTCATACACCACACCATCCTGCTCAAAGTTGCCCACCTCGCTGTGACCATACTTGATCTGACCACCAGCCTGTGCAATGTAGTCCATGCAACGCTGACGGAAGTCATTAGTCTTGGCATAGGGCATTGATTCATGATAACCATGCTGGTCACGAGCGGGATAGAACGGCACCGAGGGACGAATAACATAATATTCCAGCTCGCCCATGGCATGATATTCCATGCCCGTTGCCTCACGGAATGCACTGGCAGCCTTGACAAGCGTATGCTCGGGAGCGCTCTCCAAGGGCTTGCCATCCTTGTCAAAGAACGAGCACAGCAGGCACAACGTTGGAATCTCGGCAAACGGATCCACAAAGGCCGTGCTGAAGCGTGGCAACACATACAGGTCACTGCTGCTGGCCTGAATGAAGCTGAACAGGCTGCTGCCATCGACACGCTCACCACAGGTGAGGATAGTGCGCAGATAAGCCTTGCTGTTAATCACAAAGTTGAGTGTCTTGAGCTTGCCATCACCGCCGGGATACATGAAGTTAACCATGCGTATGCCGTTCTCCTCAATAAAGCGGATGATGTCAGCCTTGGTGAACTCGTGAGGCTCTTTTTGAAGGTAAGCCACCACCTTGTTGGCGTTTAACGCCAGAATTTCATTTTCCAAAACAGTAAGATAATTTTAGGGTTAATGTTTTTGCGTTAATTAGTGGGGGCAAAGTTAAGTGTTTTTTTTAAAATTCCACCTCTTTTGGCACCATAGTTTTTCATCTTTTATGCTTTTTTGAACCATTATTGCAAAAAATGAGCCTCAGGTTTTGTGGCATTGGCGCAAAAAGTGTACCTTTGAGGGCTTAACAACAAAAAACAACAACATCTCATTATCTAAAATTATGAAAAGACATATTACTCTGATGATGGTCGCCATGCTGTGCCTGCTGCAAGTTCATGGATACGAGTTGCCACAATTCTCATCCAAGAGTTTTGAGGGATGGACCTACAACAGTTCCTCATATGAACTGAGCACTCGCAACATCATGAATGGCAACATCTCATTGTACATCAGTTCAAGCGGTAAAGTTGTGGACCTCACGTCACCAGACTTTGATTGTACTGGTCTTGACAGCATTGCTGTGGCAGTGAAATGGAAAATGGTGCAGTTCCAATATTACACATTTGTGCTGGAAAATTGCAGCTTGACAGTGGCCGTTCAAGACACCGCGGGAAACACTCTTGACTCGGCAACTGTGGTGCCCCAGAAATTAACAAATATTGACACCCTGCACCTCACGGTACCAGTTCCTAAAGACTTGACAACAGCTCGACTGCGACTAGTATCATGGACTGGCGACATCAACAGTTCGGGGGCTGTCATCTTTGCAACCACCACAGCCATTGAAAACGGGAGCAGTGAAGATGTGCAGCGAGGTGATGTCAACGGTGATGGCATTGTGGACATCAGTGACGTGACTGCCCTCATTGACCTCATCTTGAACGGCGATATCACCGCCGAGGACAGCCCTGCCGCCGATGTGAATGTTGACAATGTAGTGGACATTAGCGACGTCACCGCACTCATTGATAAAATATTGGGATAGCCATGCAAGACAGCAACAACAATGTAAAAAAAGTATTTGTGTCCGGGTGCTATGACTTGTTGCATTCGGGACACGTGGAATTTTTCAGACAGGCGTCACAATTTGGCGACCTGTATGTGGGCATCGGCTCGGACAAAACCATCATGGGCTACAAGCACCACAAGACCATCTACAGCGAACAAGAACGCCTGTTCATGGTGCGAGCCATCCGCTATGTCAAGGAAGCCTATATCAACCAGGGAACGGGATACGTTGATTTCTTGCCGACACTGGACATCGTCAAGCCCAACATACTGGTAGTGAACGAGGACGGCGACAGCGACGAGAAACGCCAAGTGTGCGAGGAACGCGGCATACAATATGTTGTGCTCAAGCGTGTTCCCAGCAAAGGGCTAGACGCACGCAGCAGCACAGGCCTGAAGAAGACTCAAAGCCAACTGCCGACACGCCTTGACCTGGCTGGCACATGGATTGATCAACCCTACGTGTCATGCCACGCACCCGGCTGGGCCATCACCATCTCACTGGAACCCACCTTTGAGATACGTGAACGGTGTGGCCTGTCCACCAGCACCCGCAACGCCATCAAGCGCATCTGGCCCTATCAGTTGCCCAATATGGATCCCGAAACACTGGCACGGCTTGTCTTCTGCTTTGAGAATGACCCCGAGCGCAGCGACGGCATTGTGTCGGGTGCCCAGGATGCTATCGGCATCTGTGTGCCCGGCCTGGCACGGCACTACTACAATGGTAGTTTCTGGCCCGAGCGCCTTGAATATGTTCAAGATGAATCGTTGTTGCAATGGCTTGAAGGCCACTTGTGCATGATACCCATGTTTCCTCGCCAACCTGGTTGCAGCATTGTCGAGGGAAAGGATATCACGACAACCAAAGTGAAAGCATTAGCAACAGCCGCAGACCAGTGCTGGAACGCAATCATGCAGCGCGACATCGATGCATTTGCCCAGGCATACAAAGCGTCATTCAATGCCCAAGTGTCCATGTTTCCGGCAATGATGCAACCTGGTGTACAAGAGTATATCAACAAATACAGTGCCCTGCCTGGCGTGATGGCATGGAAAATGCCAGGGGCAGGCGGTGGCGGCTATCTCGCATTAGTATGCCGAAACAAGGAAAGTTTTCCTGAAGGCGCCATCAGCCTCACGATACGCCGTGGTGGCATGTAAAACAGCCAAAACTCAAACAAGAAATGAAACGATACTGTCAAACATTGGAGTTGCGGAATGACCGCGAGCTGATAGAGAAATATGTGGAAGCACACGCCCACGTGTGGCCCGAAATTCAAGCGGGCATTAGCAGCGTGGGAATTCTGGATATGCAGATTTATATTCTGGGCAATCGTCTTTTCATGATTTGCGACACTGTCGATGAGTTTGACTGGGAACGCGACAATGCGCGCCTTGCCCAGCTGCCTCGTCAAGCCGAGTGGGAAGCATATGTGGCGCAATTCCAAGGATGTGACCCCAATGCCCCATCCACATCAAAATGGCATCTCATGGAACGCATTTTCAAGCTTAACACATGACGCAAGGCAAGAAACACAGGCTGCTAAAAAGCGTTGATGGCAATAGCATCGTTCTGCCCTTCATCTTGGTCACGTGTTGCTTTGCATTGTGGGGATTTGCCAACGACATCACCAATCCCATGGTCAAGGCTTTTAGCAAGATTTTCCGCATGAGTGTCACCGACGGCACACTGGTGCAAGTAGCTTTTTATGGCGGTTACTTCTGTATGGCTGTTCCTGCCGCCATGTTTATCAGGCGGCACTCTTACAAGAGCGGCATCTTGCTGGGGCTGGCACTGTATGCCATCGGCGTGTTGCTGTTCATCCCCGCACGGGCGACAGGGACGTTTGCACCATTTCTTGTGGCCTATTTTATCCTTACCTGCGGCTTGTCTTTCCTTGAAACAACGGCCAACCCCTACATTCTGCAAATGGGTGACCGCGAGACCGCAACAAGACGCTTGACACTAGCCCAGTCATTCAATCCCATAGGCTCACTTGCAGGCATGTTTGTCGCCATGAACTTCATACAGGCACGTCTTTCACCACTGGACACAGCTCAGCGTGCCCTGCTTGATGATGCCCAATTTGAAGCACTGAAGCAGTCTGATTTGGCGGTACTCATCCGTCCCTATGTGTTCATCGGCATTGTGCTTGTCGTGATGCTGGTGCTCATGTTGCTGGTGCGCTTTCCGCGGGTGCAACACCACAGTGCCAGCACTGGAGCGAGTTTCTTGCCCGCTGTACGTCGTCTGTTGCACAATCGCCCTTACCGCGGTGGTGTGATAGCTCAATTTTTTTATGTGGGAGCGCAAATCACCTGCTGGACATTCATCATCCAATATGGCACCCGCGTGTTCACAGCCGAGGGAATGAGCGAACAAGCTGCCGAGGTGCTATCCCAACAGCTTAACATTATTGCCATGATGTGCTTTTGCCTGCTGAGGTTTGTCAACATCTATCTGATGAAGTACTTCAAGCCCAGCCGATTGCTAGCGGTATTTGCCGCCATTGCTATCGTGTTGCTGTGCGGCACCATTTTCATTGGCGGGCGCACGGGCATCTATTGCCTGGTAGCGGTATCGGCATGCATGAGCCTCATGTTCCCCACCATCTATGGTCTGGCACTGGATGATGTTGGCGAAGACACTGAGGTCGGCTCGGCGGGCCTTATCATGGCCATCCTGGGCGGTAGCCTGCTGCCTGCTGTGCAAGCCATAATCATTGACGGCAACGGGCTGGGGACAGGATTGCCATCGGTAAACATTTCCTTTATTGTCCCGATGTTGTGCTTTGCCATTGTCTTGATTTATGCCCTCAACGTCCACAACACGCTCAAGCAGCGACAACACGATTGACAACATCATTATACAGCAAGGCTATCGAAAATTAAATCGATAGCCTTTTCTATTAATGATTGTCCACCCTATCTAGCATTGCGGTACTCCAGAGGCGTGTTGCCAGTGCGTTTCTTGAAAAATCGAGAAAAGTGTTGCGGATATTGAAAACCAAGGTCATAGGCAACCTCACTCACTGGCTTGTCGCTCCCCAGCAACATTTCCTTGCCCAAGTCCACAATGCGATCCAGAATGATGTCTTGCGCGCTCTTGCCCGTCAATTTCTTTATCAAGTCTCCAAAATAGTTGGGTGACAGACACACCTTGTCGGCAAAATACTTGACCGTAGGCAGACCAGTATTGTGAACCTCCTCGCCCTGCATATAGGCCGTGAGCAACGTGTCAAATCGCTCCAACACACCACGGTTGGTTGTCTCGCGCGTGGTGAACTGGCGGTCATAGTAACGCATGCAATACTCAAGCAACAGCTCGATGTTCATCACAATGATGTCACGGGTGTGATGGTCAGTGTCCTGTTCACTCTCGATGCGGATTTTTTCCATGCAGTCAATCACTGTTGCTCGCTCCTGGTCAGTCATGTGTAATGCCTCATTAGACGAATAGGAGAAAAACGTGTATCGTGACATCTTGCGGCCCAGCGCAGTGCCAGCTACCAGCCGTTTGTCAAACAGCAAGGCGGTGCATCGAGGACGACGTCCCTGAGGCGCATGACAACGCACCACCTGCCCTGGTCCAATCGACACTATGGTTCCCTCATTGTAATCATAGGTGGTCATGCCATACTGCATTTCCCCACATTTCTCGTGCTTGAGGAACATGGCATAAAAGCCAAAGTTGGTGATGTCATCGACAGCATTGGTCGCACGGTCCAGTTCAACCACACTCACCAGCGGGTTATAATTTTCCAGCCCATACAACTCACAATAGCGGTCGGGGCAATCCAATTGAATGATCTTATCCATCGGTTTTAGTTTGATTAACATGACAAAGGTAATCAAAATCAACCAATCCAGCAAAATTGCTCACAAAAATCATTTCAAATATTGGCGCAAGAAGGATTCAATCTTGTCAAAGGGGATTGCATCCTTGCCACCGCCATCATACAAATCACAATGGCTAGCACCAGGCACAATATACAGCTCCTTATTGTCACGATAGGGGGTGTGGCTACTCATGTCACGATAGGCATCCTCGCTAAAGTAGCGAGAGTGGGCAAGCTCACCATGCACAAGCAACACTGCCGAACGTATTTCCTTGCTATACTGCATGATGGGTTGATTTACAAACGACATGCAACCTGTCACTGTCCACCCGTCGGTGCTGTTGCCACTGCGAACGTGATAACCGCGAGAGGTCTTGTAGTAATCATGATAATCCTTAACAAATTGTGGTGCATCGGCAGGCAATGGGTCAACAACGCCCCCACCCTGCTCACGATAACCTTGAGCATACTCGCGCGTGCGCTGTTCATTGAGCGCAACCCGAGCATCATGACGTGCCTGCTCGTTGTCCGAGGCGTCAAAGTATCCATTGGCATTCACACGGCTCATGTCATACATCGTGCTTGTCACTGTTGCCTTGACACGCGTGTCCAGAGCTGCTGCATTGATAGCCATACCACCCCACCCACAAATGCCGATAATGCCTATGCGTTCGGCATCAACCTCAGGCAACGTGCTCAGGTAATCCACGGCAGCCATAAAATCCTCGGTGTTAATGTCTGGCGACGCCACACGGCGAGGATAGCCTCCGCTCTCACCAGTGAATGACGGGTCAAACGCCACTGCCAAAAAGCCTCGCTCGGCCAATGTTTGAGCATACAAGCCACTACACTGCTCCTTGACAGCTCCAAATGGGCCGCTCACCGCCAATGCCGGCAGTTTACCATTTTTACCACGGGGGGCATAGAGGTCTGCCGCCAAAGTGATGCCATAGCGATTAACAAAAGTCACCTTGCGATGCTCCACCTTGTCCGATTGGGGGAACGTCTTGTCCCACTCCTGCGTCAATTGCAGGTCTTGCTTGATAATGTCACTTCCTTTCATCGTCTCGTTGGTTTGGGCGATTGCCATTGCATTCAGCATCGACACACACGCCACAGTCATTAATAATTTGCTTGTTTTCATTTTATTACTCATTGTTCATTTTCATGGTGCAAAATTACTACCATCCAACGACACGGACGTTACCATTATTACCGCAATTCCAACCACAATCCCCTCTGTTGTGCCCACATTCCTGTTTTGACACAACCAGGCACCTGTTTTTAAGGCTACTAATTCAAATCACTGCCCAGTTTGCTCATCATCTGAAGTTTCACTCGTTTCATCGTTTCCAAATGCATTCCATCCTTGTGCCCTAATTTCCAGTTCGGCATTGTCACGAGTAACCATGTAGGCGCCTTGGTCGGGTTGGGTGATGCGTCCAATGAGGGTAGCGGTTTTCATCTGCGCCACCAGCTCATGTTGTGACAGTGGAACGGTAAACAACAATTCATAGTCTTCACCGCCGTTCATAGCTGCTGTCACGAGATTCATGTTCAGTTCTTCAGCCATTAATGCCGTTTGATAGTCAATGGGGATGCGGTCCTCATACACCCGGCACCCCACCTGTGAGGACTTGCAGATGTGCAGCAATTCGCTGGATAACCCATCGCTCACATCCATCATCGCTGTCGGCTTTATACCCAACTGGCGCATCTCGTCTATCACGTCACGCCGAGCCTCGGGCTTGAGTTGGCGTTCAATAATGTATTCCTTGCCTGCAAAATCTGGCTGGAATTCCTTGTCATGCATTTGTGAACTCACCTGACACTCACGCTCCAACAATTGCAGCCCCATATAGGCCGCCCCCAGATTGCCACTCACACATATCAAATCGGTGTCATGAGCACCATTGCGGCAGACAATATCATCCTGAGCGGCCTCGCCCAGACATGTGACACTAATAATCAGACCAGTGACCGACGCACTAGTGTCACCGCCCACAAGGTCCACGCCATATTTGTCACAAGCTATTTTCATGCCCGCATACAACTGGTCAAGATGTTCAACAGTGAAGCGGCGACTCACACCCAGCGACACCGTGACTTGACGCGGTGTGCCATTCATGGCATACACATCGCTCAAATTCACCACGATGGCCTTGTAGCCCAGATGCATGAGAGGCACATAGCGCAAGTCAAAGTGGATGCCCTCGAGCAGCAGGTCGGTGGTGACCAGTGTGCGCTGGCCCTCACCATAACGAATTATTGCACAATCATCGCCAACCCCGCGCAAGGTACTCTCGTTGGTGATAGCAAAATCGCGTGTCAAGTGGTCAATAAGCCCAAACTCACCCATTGTTGAAATTTCGGTCTCGCTCATGATGATATCAATAAGTAATGTCTGATAATATGTTAATTTTTACTGTTACATTCCAGTTGCGCCCGACATGATAAACAGGCACAACTGGAATGTTTACTATCTGTTCACTGTGAGAATGACGATTACAGCTCGTCAAAGCGATTGATGATTTCCCTAATCAACATCGACATGATGGGTTGAGCGGCGGCAGCGGCCTTCTGCACTTCCTCGTGTGACACTTTCTTGATAACGCCTTCAACACCCAGGTCGGTGATGCACGAGATGCCAAACACTTCCATGCCACCATGACGTGCCACAATCACCTCGGGCACAGTGCTCATGCCAACAGCGTCACCACCAATGCGCCAGAAGTAACGATACTCGGCAGGTGTCTCAAAGGTTGGTCCTTGAGTTCCCACATACACACCTTCCATCAAGCGCACATTTTTCTCACGTGCCACTTCACGTGCCATTTCCATCAAGCGGCGACTATAGGTCTCGTCCATGCTGGGGAAACGTGTTCCCAACTCGTTATAATTCTTGCCACGCAAGGGATGCTCAGGAAACAGGTTGATGTGGTCAGTTATCATCATCAGGTCACCCACCTTGAAGTCAGGGTTCATGCCTCCCGAGGCGTTGCTCACAAACAGTGTCTTCACGCCGATTGCCTTCATCACACGTATGGGGAAAGTCACCTGTTTCATGTCGTAGCCCTCATAGTAGTGGAAACGACCTTGCATTGCCATGATGTACTTCTTGCCTAGCATACCAAAGATGAGACGCCCCTTGTGCCCTTCAACAGTCGATACGGGAAAGTTGGGAATTTCCTGATAAGGAATTTCATGTTCAATTTCAATGTGGTTCACCAGATCACCCAGGCCAGTGCCCAGAATGATAGCGGTGCGTGGAGTCTTACCGTTAACACGTTGCTTGATAAATTCGCCGGTCTCTTGAATTTGTGCCAGCCAGTTGTCTTTGTTGGTCTTTGTCATTGTTGATTTTCTTATTAAGGTGTTATTGTTTATGTTGTTCGTTCATTGCCAATACGCTTCACCAGGTCTTCAATGAAGCCCTGGCCATCCGTTTCCAGGAAACACACCTTCATGGGAATATAAAAGATGGCCTCCTGCATCGTGGGCGGATAGTAAGCGTTGTTGCGAATGCGCACAGCATCCTTTTCGGTAGTGATAATATACTTGCGTTGCCCTTGCAACTTGTTGAAAACCTTGAAAATGTCGTTAAAATCACTGCGTGTAAAAAAGTGATGGTCGTCATAGTGCATCACCTTGACATTGGCGGCAAACTGGCGCAAATAACGCACCAGCGGTCGTGGATTGGCAATGCCAGTCACACACAGCAACGTGTCCTCGGCACGCAACCAGTCAAGCGATGACAATTGAGGTGACGCCACAGGAAACACTGGCACCGGGTCGGCATAGCGGATGGTGCTAAAAAACAAATCCTGCGACGGAAACAGGTCCAGATTTTTCTTGATGATGCGTATGTTGACTGGTGTCAAGTCGCTGGGACACTTGGTTACCACCACAATGTCACAACGCAACAAGTTTCCAGCAGGCTCTCGCAGTGTGCCCAGTGGCAACAGCTTGTCGTTGTAGGGCTGGCGGTTATAGTCCACCAGCACAATGTTCACTTGTGGCTTAACATATCGATGCTGGAAACCATCGTCGAGCAGCACCAGATTGATGTTGGGATTGATGCGCAACAGCTCACGTATGCCCTTGCGGCGGCTCTCACACACTGCCAGAGTTATCAAGCCATTGAACTTGCGATAAATCTGATAGGGCTCATCCCCGATGTCACGGGGAGTGAGCGAGTCGGTGGCGAGGATAAACCCCTTGGTCTTGCGTTTATAGCCACGGCTCAGGACAGCCACATTGTAACGGCGACACAAGGCATTGACGATATATTCCACATGGGGCGTCTTGCCTGTGCCACCCACAGTTATATTACCCACCGAAACGACTGGTACGTCAAACTGCTCTTGTGGCAATATGCCCAGGTTGAATGCAGCATTGCGCAGCCACACACCCGCACCATAACCCCACGACAATGGGGTGAGCAGAGCGTTGACCACAGACTTGCGTTGTTCCTTGTTAAGTATCTTGGACAGGTCCACAGACATAGTTTTTTCTCTCCTTAACAAATATCACTTGATTTCCACAGGCTCCATCAGGCACTGCACGTGAGCACGGTTCACAACTCGCTGCAACTGCTGGTGCCAGTCATACAGGATTCCCATCTCACGTTGCAGACGTGCCTCACAGCGTCCCATCATGTAACCCTCAAGCATTGTTGCCCACTGGTCGGTGAGTGCAGGATAATTCTGTGTCTTGCAGTTGTCACCCAAATCAACTTGCTTGGAAACCCATGCCACTGCATCGTCCAGACCACCCCACTCGTCCACCAGACCAATCTTGACTGCTGTGATGCCATCCCACACACGTCCCTCGGCAATAGCCTTGATGCTATCCTGAGACACGCCACGTCCATCTGCACAACGTTGGGTAAACAATTCATACCCATTGTTAATCATGTTCTGGATGGCACTGCGCTGGACTGGGGTCAGCGGTTGTGTGGTCAAGCCAAACAACGACATACCTCCCATATCTGCATTGGCATTGGTCTTGACCGAAACAGGGTGAAGGCCCAGCTTATTCTCGGCCAGCTCGTTGGCACAAGGTATCATGCCAAAGATGCCAATCGAGCCCGTGATGGTCGTCCGCTCAGCAAAGATGCGGTTGGCGGCACACGAAATGTAATAACCTCCCGAAGCCGCATAGTCACCCATGGATACTGCAACGGGCTTGCCACTGGCCTTGAAATCCTCAACAGCCTTCCATATCTGTTCGCTGCCAAAGGCGCTGCCTCCAGGTGAGTTCACCCGCAGCACCATACCTTTAACCTTGTCGTTATCAATTAGTTCTCGTATTGTCTTGGACAATTTCTCACTGTCAATGCCATCACCACTAGACATCATGCCCGTGGCACCATCAATCTCACCCACGGCGTACACCACCGCAATGTGGTCTCCACCGACAGCCTCCTCAAGCGGAGAAGCCAAATCATTGGGCGAGACAAAATGCAAATCATCCTTTTTCTTCACATCGGTGCGTTCACGCAACATGTCTTCAACCTCGTGACGATAACACAGCTTGTCCACAAGATGATTTTTCACGAGTTCTTGTGGTTGCATGGCCACCACCACGCTATCGGTCAAGGCATTGAACGCCAACGACGCTATCTTGCGGTCGGCTGCCATGCTGTCACGCATCTCACGCCACACCATGCCCAGATAGTGCAATTGCTGCAACCGGTTTGCGTCGCTCATGTCTTCAAGCATGTACGGTTCCACAGCACTCTTGAACGTGCCCACTCGCAGCACCTGCATCTGCACGCCCACCTTGTCCAACAACTTTTTCATGTAAGGGGTCACCGATGCCAATCCGTGAATATCGACCGACCCAATAGGGTTCAGATAAATGCTGTCGGCAACACTTGCCAGATAATAGTCTGCCTGGTCGATGCCCATGTTACCATAAGCCACTATCCACTTGCCGCTGTCCTTGAAGCGCTTGAGTGCGCGCCTCACTGTCTGCAACGTGGCAGGAGCAGCACTCACGCCATTACACTCGATGTAGATGCCGTCCACCTTGTCATTGCTAGCGGCATTGTCAATGGCGCTGAGCAACGTGTTCAATCCCAACGATGTATCCAACTCGCCGCCTTGCAACAACGTCATCACGTCCAACGACTGGCTGCCAGCACGCTCCACAATATCAGTGCCCAAGTCCAATTTCAAAATAGAATGCTTGCCCACACTGACCGTGTTGCCGCCACTGCCCATGGCACCCATCACAGCAAAGCTCATAATAATAGCCGTGAACATTAAAAACAGGAATGCAAGGAACGCTCCAACGAACGAACCACACACTACAAGGATAAATCGCTTCATCATAACGTTATCAGTGATTTGTTTATATTTTTCTATCAATCAGCAAGTTGAGCGTCATCATCAGCCCATGCGGGTGAACGTGCTCATCTGCAACCTACAAAGATAGACATTTATTTTCATTTAAGTTCAAGCATATTGAGATTTTTCTTGAAAAATATTTTTGGATGCCTACAAACCACGCAACAACGGCACAACGCCACAGTGTGACATTGCAACAAACAAGAGAGAAGGAAAAGAAATTGAGTTATAGTGGTTTCTTACACCTCCTCGAGGCGCAGCATCTGGGTGCCGCGCACTTGCAGCACCAGCGTGTGCAGCGTGGTGCCCTCGCGCATCGCCACGGCTCGCGGCGTGTCGGCGTAGCGGTGGGCTTGCCGCACCGCC
>Ga0181612_117294_pt1 | contig 47201 bp, 21 predicted proteins | sample HoacroProtozoa21_FD_119630 | JGI IMG/M metagenome (GOLD analysis project Ga0181612, IMG submission 119630) | Hoatzin crop microbial communities from Cojedes, Venezuel. Combined Assembly of Gp0051906, Gp0051904, Gp0051908
TAGGTGACCCTGCTTCGGCGGGGGGGTTGGACTAGATGACCCACAGAGGTCCCTTCCAACCCCTACTATTCTGTGATTCTGTGATTCTGTGATTCTGTGTCTGCAGTTTTCCACTTCCAGATGACTGCAATTTGTTCCTTTGTACCAGACTCAAGTTCTTTATGAAAACAACTCTTAGACATGCATTTGGCTGTCCACTGAGCACCAACATTTATCTACCCAGTTGTAGTGTAGAAACACAGGGAATGGTCACAATGCCTCTTCACTGTACCAAAACAAGCAAAAACTTGTATTGAAAACATTGAAAGATGGCTGTCTTCAGTCATTAAAGCAGTGCAAAGTAGCAAGATCATCTCGTCAGCCTTATTGATGGCCACATGGTTCGAGTGCCATTTTGTCTGGTGAGACTGAGCAAAGAGAAAAAACTGTGAAAGTCTGTAAGTACAAGTAAGTGTATACCAAAGCAACACCTATTTAACACAGTCCATTTCCTAAATATAGTAGCGAGAATATTCATGAAGATGGCAGTGGAGCAGCATATTCCTCATGTTTTTATGCCAGTGTGCGGACTGTGCATTTTTGTCATTTGGACCAACTAGGGTGGAAGATTTGTGCCAAACTAGCACCAAGTAAAAATGGGTGACAGCTTATGAGGTGTTTCCCTGTTTATTCACTGTTTCATAAGAAAGTTTGTGAAAAATATACTTTGAGTCTTTCTCTCTAGCATGACAGAGGGCATAGAAGGCTGGAAAGGTAAGTGGAAAGAAAGATTGATAGGAGATTTCTCGACCAGAAAAGCTCCTTCCTTCCCTATCAAGTTGCCATACCTACTGGTTGGAGATGTCCCCTGAAGGGGGTACCCTGCCATTGTTCTGCTTCTTCAGAATTCCTTCACTAGGAATTTCTCCCATAGCTGTCCGAGGTGGGAAAATTGCAAGAGGAACAGAGCTTTCCAAAACAGTGAAGAACAAGAAAGAAAGGGAAAACAGAGGAGAGGTGAAAACCATCCACGTCTTACTTGCTGCTGTTCACTTCCATCGTTTACTGGAGATCAGCAGACATCGTACTGTGAGGATATTAACTTCATGGAAAAAACAAATATTTGTCCACCAGCTGTCTAGAGCCACTGCTACATAATACTATGCATACTAGCATTCAGATATGTTTCAACAATTCCCTTTAGGTACATTTTCACTAAATCACTAAAGCACATTGCAGCTGTGTTCTCTTTTGTTGGAGTACAAATGGCTTATCTTCAGTCATGTGGATTTTAGTGTATAATTTCATTTCTTAGATCTGTCAGAGCTGCTGATTCAAAGTTGGTTCCTAAAACCAAAATACATGTGTGTGTAAAAGGGAGGAGGAGGAAAGGTTTTACTGTAGACCCCCAGGGAATTGCTTATGTTGTAGGAGTGTGATAGCTCAATACTGGAGTATTTCAAAAACACCTTTGGAAAGTGAGCCTACTCCTCGAAATAATGTTGATTGGCACCATTATGATTCAGGAATGTCTGTGAAAGGATCGCTTCTAGCACGAGCTGATATGAAGTAGTTTGCTGACAAGTAAGAAACTATAACGTTAATTTTCTTCTGCTCTCATGATAATACAATCATTAGTTTGTTTTCTCATAAACATCTTCTTTCCCCCCCACACCTTTTCTTGAAAATACATGTGAAAATATTGTCATTAAAGGCAAATTTTTTCTTCTTTGCCTAAGGAAGATAGTTTAAAATTAAATCTTCAATTTTTTGATTGTATGGGTCTTGCCTGTTTAAATCTGTTTTAAATCCCACTTTATTTGATGTTAAACTGGTCTTCAACTTTCAGGCGTTGGGAGAAAAAATATATTCAGGAGTTCTCCTACTTAAATAAATAAATAAGCATCTGTGTTTTTACGTTCCTTTCAGTATTATTCAAGACAGATTTTATGTAGATATGTTTGTTCTATCGAATCTATGCTAGCTGTGCACCTGACATGCATATTAGTTTTCTGTTTCAAGTCAAACACAAATGGAATTCTGTAGAGACCAAAAGAGAAATAGTGAAACCCATCCTTCTCATCAAAAAAGCCAGGCAAGGCAAATAATCCCATATCAACAACCTAGCAAACCTGTTTCTTACAAAATACGTGTAAAAGAAGCTGAGAAGTAGATGCTAACCACATGAGATGTGAAATGAGAACTTGAGTTACAGGCACCATACATTTTTCTAGTCCTTTAGTAATATGTGCTTTTCTACTCTAGTATGTGCAGACTGGAAAAAATCTGTTGCTGAAAAAAACCCATTTATTTCTTTTCCTCCTAATTCTCTATGATTTGTGCTGTACTGTTGCACCTGCTGGAACACTCATCTAACATCCATGCAAATTATAATTTGTGCTGGCTTCAGGATCGTGCAGGTGATTGTCACAGCAAGAGCTAGATAAATATGCTCTGTGTATTTGTGTGCGTGCATGTAAGCACAACGTGTCCTAACCAACATAAAAGAGAAGTAATGCACCCTGAGAAATATTCAGAAATAAAGATCAGTACATGCACATTTTGGCTTTCCATATTAGAATTAACAGCTCTACGTGGGATGTTGAGTTTTACTTTGGCTGTGCTTAGGCTTGTTCACAGCCCCTGACAAGATACATACGAACTCTTTAACAACTACGGGGAATCCTGAGATTTTCTGCTAGAGCATGTATGCATATACATATGGTTGCTCATTCACTTGCTCTCAACTTCTTCTTTTTCTGGGCCCCAGTTACAGTTTCATAACTGTTATTACAGTCACAAGATACATGATGTGATCTGTGCAAATTTCTCTGGCGTATAGTGTAGGAGGCAAGGGGTGTAAAGAGCATGGCTATGCATTCCCTCCCCAGGAATCTGGGAGGACTGTTTTGCCATGACCTTGGTCTGGTTTTTCTCTACATTCTTTGCTGTCCCCAAGCTGTGAGGCTGATGTGTTTGGACAAACTCATTTTGTTAAGTGGAAATCCCCTTAGAAAACTAGGAATAGAAATTGATGGGAACTCTACATGATTAAGTGTTCAGTGAATTTTTTCTGCAACCTGTGATGAATTTACTTAGGAGCAAAGTCTAATAAGTATTTTGATTAGCTGCTTCATATGCTTTCAGCTGGAGCGGTCTGAATTCTTTCTGTAGTTACTGTGACACCATAGTTAAGAGTCTGGCTTGGCCAACGTGTTAAGCCGTGTTTGCAAAAAGAATACATCAATGATTTTCCTTTGGCAGAGGTTTTGTTTTCAGTTTAAAATAGCTATCGTAAGAGAATCTTAAATATGCTGTGTTTCACTCTCTCTTTTTAAAGAGGAGAAAGAAGCTGAAGAAGTTTTCAAGGGATAGAGGGAAGTGCCGGCCCGTTTCTCTGTAATTCTGAAGCCAATGAAACGCTATGCTAGGCTATAGAAGCAATGCAGTCAGTAGAAGAAAGCTGTATTTTTCAAAAGCAACAGGTTCAGCAATATTTCTGTGTTTAGGGGACACATGTAGTCACCTGCTCGTCCTGTGAAAACAGGAGCCTGGTGGAAGGCAGAAATGTGTTCTCTGAAGAAAGCATGGGTTGGTTATGTTTGAGTCATAGGTACAAACCTTTCGGTGCTGCTTTTGCCGACAGTTCCGTGAATTGACACCGAGGACAACACAGAAGAGTTTTACATTCCCAACAGGTATCATCCCTTAGTCAGGTGTTCACAGGCGCCATGAAATGCCAGCCCATCCCTGTTAAACAAAAGAGCGTGGAATGAGCAGCAGTAGACTGTTCTCCAGATGTTTATCTTTGGGTTACATTCCTTCTTTTGTGTGTGAGACAATTACCTGCCATGTACAGTATTTGATTTAATCCCAGGTTCTGCTGAAGCAGTTGAGAAACTGAGGAAGTTTATTTCAGCTAAAGTTGGTTTTAGTTTGCTTGAGGAGATGCAACCTGCAGCAACCTTCTTTCCAAATTCAGGACAGCTGAAAGTGTGGTGGAAGCCAGAGTTGTATTGGCTTGCTTGAATACCTCAGTCAAGAAGTGGAATTATGTGCCAGGCAGGGAATGAAAAGCTACAACATTTTAGGGGCGAAGCCAGGGCCAGAACACTTCATGGTAGCTTGCTACAGTGCAAGAGTGCCCCTTATTTGTCTCTCAGCAAAGCTGCAATGTAATAAATTTCCTGCTGATGCTGTATCAGCAAGTAATTGCTTTTGCTGTAACTTAAAAGCTTTTCATACTTTAAGTTCTTCAGAACTCTTTAAATTTTATATATTGCTTGGAGTAACTTTCCTTCACACTTAAACCCCCTCCTGCTTCCAGCCTTACTGAAAGTGGACCCTGCATAAGAAAATTACTGCTGTGCTTAGAAGAGCTTTGCCAGCTAAACACTTCATTCCCAGATATATAGCTCAATAACTGCACCCTTATACCTCTAAAACAGATCATGAGTCATGTGCAATTGTAGCATTTTCAGATAAAAATCTCTCACTCCCTTTCCTCTCCATGTTCCTTCCCTCTCCCTTCTTCAAAAGGAAAGAGAAAATTGGAGATGGGGAGCTTTGTGGATTTATTTAAAACTATATAAAACATAATATTCAGCTGTTGTGTGGGGAAACGTACCCAGCTGTATCATGGATAGATCAACTCTGGCAGGAGCTTTCTCAGCCATGTACTCTAGATCTAGTCATTCCTTTGGTTACAGTTCCATTTTGTATCAGTATTACATTCTTACATTGACTGCAGTATTAAGTCCAAGTGATTTTATTTCTGAATGCTTGTTTAGAAAGCATATTTTTAGCTTAATCTATTTCCTTGCTGCGTAGTGATTTAAGAGGTATTCGATCCATTTCTCTTAATTTTTGGCTGGGAAGAGGCTTTTGGGATTGTTCAGAGAAAGGTCATACAGTTAAAAGCAACAATAAGTCTCAAAGACAGAAGGAGGATCAGTCCTTACGAGAAGCAACTCACTATGAATACTTCCTTGTATTTGTTAAAAAAAAACTACGTTTTTGTAGGCACAAGGTTAGTGTCCAGCTGTTTTGAATGAACTTCTTGGGCTGTGTTGGTTTTCTGCTTTCCTTTTCTTCAGGCTGCCTTAGTGGAAAGAGAGAAGTTTTTCCATTTTGTAAGGTGACCAGAGTCTACTCTAAACATGTAAGACAAAAGAGCTTTAAAAGCACGCGTGAGACTCATCAGAAACTCACAAATAAAATTCTAGCCACCTAGGTGCTGATAACTGTTTTTTCTTAATCTGCAGCCAGAAAGCAGATGTTTTGTGGAATCTTATTTAAGATAGTGGTAGAATTCCCAGTGACATTAATGGAAACAGGTTCACACCTTCTGCATAAAATTGTTGTCTCTTATGCAGCATTGTGGGTGGCTTGCTTGAAACAAAGTTTGCAATTGCATTTACAGTACTAACACCAACTCGGCAGTGAAGCAGATGTTTTATTTTCTGTTTATTTGCTACATTCTTCAATGTGAGCTGCGGTGCTTTGGCCAAAAGCTTGTTATGTGCATCTAAAATGCTTATGTCTTAGTCTGTCATGCAGTTAAGATCTTCAGCATGAAGTCCAATTATTGCGGTTTCATTGATCATCTGATATACCCGAGACGTATCAAGGTAGATGTAAAAAGGAGTATTTGGAAAAGTTACAGGAAATAATTGACCAAGAGGTTATAGTATGTAGGACACACTGGAATTTGTGTAGCCTGAAGCAGAAAGTTCTTCTTCCTTTTAAGCCTTTTTGCAAACGTCTAAAAGTATTTGGTGAGGAATTCAGAACTCGGCTTAACTTTCAAGTCTACAATATCGCAGGAGTTACAGATGGTTATTTAAAGGTATTGCCTGTATTAGATAATTGACTTTTTTAGAAATCAGCGTGATTAAATCAGTTAATCAGCTTATTGCTGTATTTCTTTAATGTCTGTTGTGCTTTAAATTGATTGTTACTGTGATCTTCTGCATAAAAGGGCAGCCTGGATTCCATCTCACAACAGTTTCAGTGGTACTACGCTTTTCAGCTGAAGCAGCAGGCAGTCCAAGGGGATGATGAGCGAGGGGTCAGTGCGGACCACCCGGGTGTAGGCATGGCTGAGCAGGGTCTTGGGATGTCCCCTGCTTTCTGAGAGCCCCCAGCTGGTGCAGGGGGGGTGGGTCACAGTCAAGCTGATTAATTACCTGATGCAGTACTGTGAGCTGTGCATGGCAGGAGGAAAGCTGTGCTGGACTGCAGGGTCGGGAGGCTGATCAGGGGCTGTGCTGCCCGGGGCTGTCATCACCGCATTGAGTTGGGGATTGCCTTCTGGAGTGGAGAGGGAGAGAAGCTAGGCAGTACTTCTGAACATAAGGTGCTAAGGGGACGGTATTTCTGGGGCAGAAAGCTAGCGTAAAGACACTTGTCCTGCGTTCAAGTCTTCCTAATGTGTCTAAGACCTGAGAGATTGATATAATGTCTGCTGAGTGTCTCTAGAGCCAGAGTAGGGCTGACAAAGCCATGCTAATGCGTAGCTAGTGGGACTTTATGAACCCAAGTGAATGTATTGAAGTAAAATATCCTGTGGTACGTTACCCAGGCTTCTCTATTACCCATAGTACTTGCTTGCCTCTTAGCTTAGGTAATTTGGAGATGACAGTAGTTGCCCAGTTATGCTGAACAGCTTGAATGGCTAGTCAGAGGAAAATACTGTCCATGAGTATGAAAAGCACCACGTCCTTGACTGAGAATAAATTGGTGTCCAGTGTGCATAGCCTGTGAATTGGTCAGAATGAAACAATGTTGCTTACCTTTCTCATTTTGAGTAATGACCTTGTCTTGAGTTTAGAAATAGCTGTGACGATCTAGATAACTGGAGATTAAAGACTGAAGGTATTCAGATGGAGCTGCTGCTTTTTCTGGAGTGTTTCACACCAGTGAACTTGGTCTTTCAGAAGAACTTGAATTTAGCCGGTAATAAAGATTACCTGGGCAAGATGGTCTCAGTTTTTCATTTGAAGTTATCAGAGTTAGTTATAAGAGGAGTATGATTCAGAGTAACTTTTAATACGATTTTTCCCAGCAAACAATTTCTTAAAAAATGCAAAGGAAAGTTACATCAAGAGTAGATGTTATTTTTCGTCTGGTAAATTATGTGTTGCTCAGTCAACTTTTCAAAAAATCAGTTACACTAATATGCTTTCTGTGTGACAGGCTGCGACTGAACCTCATTATTCATACAACATGTCTGTGTGATGCTACCAAATCAATTTGTGCTGTATCCTTTTTGCACTTATGTATAGTTCACGGTCTCTTGTAAGGAGAAATAGTCAGCTGGCAATAGTAAAAGGCAGAACAAAAAATTATGGAGTCCCCAACCTCCTTCTTTGTGGCAGTAGGTCCTTCTTTCGTCGACTTTCAGTTTTTTTCCTGTCTCATCAATATGTACAAAGCAGATGCTAACTGAAAAAGCAGATACACTCTTAGTTCTTTATAAATCAATCCTTTTACGATGTAACAGGCAGAAAGTTAAATGAGGGTAGGGAAAGGTCTCTGTCTTGTCTGATTGGCAGAAAAGGGCTATGCCTCACTGTAATTGCTTATTGGATGCAATTCTGTTCAAAGGCATTGACTTGGCAGGCCAGTCTAGCCAGAGTCCAGGCTAGTGTAAAACAAAGCGCAGGGTATTATGTTGCTGCAGTGCAGATCATAGCATGAATGAAGGAGCAACATGTTGTTACAAGCTTAGTAAACGAGGAGAAAAAAGAAATCTAGAATGCGTCACTTGCTGGTGCATTGCATGTGTTTAGGAATCGGGGAATGCTTGCTCTGTGGTAATTTCATACTCTTACCGCCCAGTTCTGTTCACTGGTTTGTTTCAGAAATGTTTTTTCATGAGTTAGAAATAAGATGACAACCTGAAAGGACAGGATATGAAACCAGTCAGAAAAGGAAGTCAGAATGACTTCTGCAGTTACGTGGGTGCAGTTGGATGCAAGGCAGTTACTGTTCCTCTCTGGCTTGTCCTTTGTTTGCTTTCCTTGTAAAGTACATAGGCGCACTCGTCGACCTTTGGCAGCTGATGCTAGAAATGTATCCACTGAGCCCAAATTCCAGTATAGTCCTTCACTGCCAGTTGTCACCCACCTCTCTTGATGCTTGGAGCTAATGCATTCCTTCTCTGGAGTGGGCTTCACTGTCCCTCATTAAAAAGACAAAAGGATTTTCTTTTCTTCTCTCACTGCCGGATGAAACTTGCTCCCTGAAACTTAGTTTGATTTTATTTCTAATTCTTAGCTGTGCTAAATGCCCTGGGAATTAAATTACAAAGCCAGTGTTACCTCATGTTCTGCAAACTACCTCCCTAAGGCATTTCATCACTGTGCACACTTGAGACTTTACAGTGCTGCAGCAGGGCTGTAAAGTGCCTAAACAAAACATTATGCAGTTATTAAAAACAAAACAAAATAATAGTAAAAAGAATAGGTTTAAAGGGAGAGAAGCTCTTCCAGCCAGGTTTCTAGGCAGAACTGCCAAGTGCTGCATATCCCCCGTGACATGCATTTGGCAAGCGCGTCGTGGAGTCCTGATGCAGTCTGCAGGGAGGCAGCAAGGATTCCCCTGCGGTTCATCCTGCCCACCAAGCAGTGCTGTTCGCTCCGCTGGATCCCAGCCATCGTGCTTAAGCCGCAGCCGGGGATGCAGAGGGAGTAGAAGAGGGACATATGCTGCTTCACTCTGGAGGGGTCCCTAGCCGTGAAGTGGGAACGTAGCTGGAGTGAAGGTTGGCCCCAGGCATCACTTCTGGGGTGAAACCCAGTGCAGAAGCGGGAGTGGAAAACTGCTTTGGACTTCCTTTGACCATTGAGCCCTAACCCAGCTGAAACTGATCACTGTCACAGCAAGTTCTAGTCCTCTGTTAACATAATCTTATGCTCCAGCTTCTCATTGCTCCTTTTATGTATTATGATCACCCACTGATACGGATCCTGAGTTTGTTTTTTTTTTCTTGTATTACATTCTCACACACATTCTCCATTTGTGTGAGGGAAGTTCTGCGCGTTGTGAAAGGAGCTGACTTGTTTTATATTTGACTTCTGAAGCATCTATTTAGAATTTATTGAGAGGAAGAAAATCAAATTGTGTGTTTCATTGAGTTCCATTTTTCAGCTGTTTTTCTTTGCATGAAAATAATAATTAATAAATCAGATTTAGATGGACTAAAGCTATTCATAAATACAGGTTCAATTCATTGAGTGGTTTTAGGGAAATCAGCTGCAAAAGGTGAAACAGTCATTTCAGCATTTAAAGAGAAAATTTAATTTTTAAAAAACCAAAGTTACCTGCACGGCAGTAATGCTTACATGTTTGTTCGTCCTACACACTAAAGCTAGTTCCTTCCAGCTGATTCCTGCAGTGACTGCTTGGGCGAGGATACGGTCTTGTGTAAGCCTCTATGTCTTCTAACTGTATGAAGAGATTTCGGTGAAGTTCACATGACAGAGGCTACTCCTGGTGTTGGCAGGTCTCCTGCCTGTGCAGCTGCTCAAAATTTGTGGCAGAAAACAAAACTGGGTGTTGAAATTGCAGATAAATCTGAAAGTTGGATGTACTGCTCATCTCATCTTCCTAATTAGATATTTATGTGGCTTCATAGTATCCAAATGATTGAGTCATCAGTGGTTATTTTCCCACAGCAGTGAAATACTGCAGTTGTTACCAAGGAAAACCTGAGGCAGGACAGCATACAGGAAATCTGTTGTTAGGCCAACACTGGGCCATGTTGTTCAGGTCCCTAATCTACTGCTCCATGCCTTGTTTTCTCTCATAGAGGCTATCTCCCCACCTTTTTGTTGCAGGCCATAGTGGACAAGAATGAGTTATATTAAGGAAAATACATGGATAGTTCTACTAGGTTCTAACTTTATGTATTTATTAATGCATCCTGCTCTTTCAGTGTCTCAAAATGCCTTGATGAGCTGCTCCTTGTGTTAAAATTTTGCAGAAATTTGCTTCTTTGAAGGAGAAAACGGGGTAACAGGGAGCCCCTGTGGTAAAAATCTCATCATGGTGCTGTGTTCATCAGCTGATGGGTCTCAAGAGTACTATGCAGTCAGGTGCAAAGTGGCTGGGAGGTGGAGTCCTCAGTCCCTTTGGGTTCCTGATAGGAAGTCTGTAGGTGCGGGGAAAGGCTTCTTTGCACTTTTGTCAGTTGGTGAGTTAGAGGGGCTGGGCCTTAAAAGCTGTGTTCTGTCACATATCTTTCCTCGTGTGGGAGCTCTGTTTAAGTGAAATAAGCTCTGCTCTGGAGAACGCCATCTGGATGGAAAATAACACAGACTTGAGTTGTCAAAACCTTAGACCAAAATGGAGAAGAGTGTGGAACTATTGTCTCCGTCCTAACATTAGGACACAGTATCTTACAGTCCCTAGCTGCAAACAGTGAGATAGTAGGACTCCACACAGGTATTCTGCTAATCGTCAGTGAAAATGTTTGATGCTGACCTGCAAAATCTTTCCAGTTTATCGGTGATGTAAATCTAAGGCTTACTGATAGGGGGATTTACAGTGCAAAAACCAAGGTTTTTTCCTAAAGTTGTAAGAAGTCATCGACAAAGGCAACTCGTCTGCACTGACCCTTGTATGAGGCTGCTTTTGGGTCATCAGTGGTTTCGTTAAGCTCATAGGCTCATTTGTTTACACTGAGATTTTTACCATTTGTTCCAAGAGGATGTTTTATTTTTCTGTGTGCTTAATGGGTACTGAAAGGTCTGGGATGTGTCTTTTCGCTGAAGCAGACGTTGATTGCATGCTGCTACTGTTACGAACCTTGAAAGTAGTGCAAATTTATGCTCTACTGGTTCAGACCAACCCTGCTTAACTACATGGCAGTTCTGAGAACAGTTGGCTCTTCTGCTGACTGTAGGGTTGCTGTGTACTCTGTACACTGCTTTTGCGGGGTATGGGAAGCCTTTGGCCTAGAGACCAGTTTCTGGAGTTGAGGAGTGGACTGCGAACACTTTTGCCGAAGAGGTCCACCAGCATCTCTGTGGTGACTGGGAAGCAGGTGATAGAGGAGCAAGATTCTGAGCTGGCTCAGATTGTGGCAACACCCTTGACTACTATCAATCACATCGATGTAAACCAGCAAGCATCAACAAAGTTAATAAATGAAAAAAGCAGTGCAATCAAAAGTTGCTTTAATTAGCTATTGGTTCTAATTACAGTGTTGTTGAGTGCCTTACTGGATTTCGTATCAGAAGAGTGGTTGGAGTAATAGATGTATGTGTGTTTACCAAGGTAAGATGTAGGAGGTGCATGTGTACATATGCATTAAAAATGGACTGAAAATCCTGCTAGCACATCAAAAAGATGCAGGTGAAATCTACACACTGATGACTCAAAACCAGAGGTTCAGCTTCAGTAAGTCAGCGTGGTCATCTGTTATGGGATGCTGATGTTAACTGAACAAAAATGTTGATTTTACAGTTCATTAGCAGTCTTGGTGAAACGAGCAGTTCACACTGGGCCATCTGAAAAACTTTCTGTTTCTAGAATACTCTAAGCCTCAACTTCAGCCCTGAGGAGAGCACAGCTGATGTTTTGTCAGTCAACATTTGTTTGAATGGAGGGAGTGGGGGTTGGGAAAAAAGTATTTTTTCTGTTGCACGGCATTGTGAGAGCAGGGGACGGTTATTGTTTCAAGAAAATTTCTATTTGGCAAAGACATATGGTCTCCTGACACACAGAGGGTCTATAAATTAGGTCTGCAGTAAGCGCTTTCACACATTTACTCATTCCTTCTTTGGTTAAATGATTTCCGGCAACACACTTGACAGCTGTAAATGTAAGCAGTCGTGCACATCTCTCCCTGGACAAGACCCGTTAGCAGTGTGAGCGGGTCTGAGCGCAGATACGCACAGCTAGCTGATTCTTGCTTATCCTGACAAGAAGAATGTAAAAAATGTGCCATCTTTCAAGGGTCAGAGGCTAAAATATGGATGTGTTTATTGCATATTTTGGTTGTCCCTTTAATGGACAGTTTGACACATTCTTTTGGTGAACTTTCTGGAAGACAAATAGCTCAAAATGGACACACGAGAAATTGCTCCTGTCAGGATTCCCATGAATGTAATTACCTTCAGGTGTCAAGTGTACTTAGTGACTGTTGATTTTAATTTTTTTTTGCTGTTCAGACATTTATACCTTGTTGTCAGCAAGGTTTTTAATTTTATTAATGTGGACATTCTTAAAGGGAGGACGTGAAAGATCTGCTGTTTCAGACTTCGCTTTCTTTTATGAAATGCCTGGTATCACGTTGTGGATAATTCTTTTGAAGACATGCTTCTGGTGTGCTTTTGCAGTCAGCCATGTGGAAGGATGCCTAGATCTGCTTGCATAACTTAAGCACTGAAAGCTGCTCTTAAGTCTTCCTTCCATGTGCATGGTAGCTAGATAGTTACGAAAAGAAGAACTGTTTTCATCTCCTTTGTTCCTTTGCTTTTAAGCTTTTCGTGTGTGATATGCTGAACAGTTTTGGAAGTTATTAAATCAGCTAATCTACCGTGGTGCAAAAACGGTGGCAAGATGCGCTTCTTAAAATTACTAGCCTGGGAACGTAATTGTCAATACCTATTACTCTGCATTCAAATGAATACTCACATTTTTTACAGCAGCAAGCCACTAATGGAGAGATGAAATTATTGTAGTCGGAAACCAAAAGTCTCAGAATACAGAAGAGAGCAGGACTGAGAAAATGTAGTATGAAATCTGTTTTAAATATGTCTGTCTTTGTGGTGACTGGGAATGTAAATCATGTACTGAAAAAACTGAGAGAGATGATGTAGTCAGTTACAGAAAGGAAAATGGAAGTTTTATAGTGGATGGACATATTTAGATAAAATCAGTCAGAACACCACTAAAAAAAGAATTTAAATTAGTTTGTGTCATGTGCAGCCAGCTCTTAATAATTTAATTTAACATTAGATAATCTTTTGCTGACCCAGTGACTGCTGGAATTTCACAGCTCTTGTTTTTCTGTCACAAAGTGTGACTGGTTCTCCATATCCAAGAAAAACGGGAGATCGACATTTTTTTAGTCTATATGAATGCAGTTTCAAAACGACAGAAGGGCAATGTTTAAGCTAATTATGAAGGGAATTAAGGGCTTTGTTCGTGTAGGAACCCCTTTAATATTTAGAAGAGTGGTTTAATGATGTGATCTGGCACTCATTCTGCAGTGCATCATCATCAAACAAACAAACAAAAAAAGCCCTCGCCTGGCATTTTTGCCTCAGGGCTGCTGAGAGCTGATTATTCTTCTAATCATAACCGTCACAATCAAGGGAGACAATTAGCTAGGTTAGGTCTCTGCTGGTTTCTCCTGTGGCCCTAAGCATCAGATGGCCTTGAGCACTCTTGAATCCTATCAACAAGTATTTGAGTAATACCTGTTTTGCTCCACCTGTTGTCATTAAGACCCTCTTTTCTTCTATTGAAGTGTTTGGTTGTGTGCATGTTTATTTATATTACACTGATACCAGAAGACATGGGCTGTCCTTCAAAAGAGAAAGCATGCTAACCTAGACAATAAGTACAGAGTTTAAGTTTCTAGTGTGTAGTATAAAATTGTAGACATTATTTTGATATACCATGTGTGTGTTTGTGAGTATGTACTTAATTCTGTACTTTTACCAGTAACATTTGTTTTTGTACGTAAACACATACATTTAAACAGTCAGCTATGTAATTGAATATACAGCTTGGGCATGTCATGTGGTGAACCTTTCTGTTTGTAAATGGCAGTGTGCTCCCTCTGCCAGCAGCCTGCTTCAGTCATTAATTCTGGTTTTCCCCTATTATTTTTCCACACAGCCAATGCTGTTCTGCTTAGCTGGAGTTTATCTACACAAGTGGTCTGCTTGATATCTAAATGAACCAAATATTACAGCTGGTAGGCCTGTTTTTGTCCTAATCATCACATGAATTTATGTGCTGAAACCAGGGAGTTGCTCCCTGTTTTGCCTGCTGCAACAGAAGGTGAAACTTGATCTGGTGGACATTTTTGTCTGCAGATCGTGTGTAACTGAAGTGCAACCTCATGTCCCATTAACTTAATCATCCCCTTTCTCTGCTGTATTCTTAAGAACCCTTAGTGACTCAGTAATGCTTTTCTTCCTTAAGCTTCCAGTCTCCTTTTGAATAATGTGTCGTTTACTGTTGTAAAAAAAATATGAAATAAGCCAAATGTTTTTAAAATATGAAGCGCGTGTTTAGCTTATACCTAATGTAGGCAAAAGAAAAAGTAGAGCACAGAAGATGGCTGAACTGGTAGTTCCCCCAACACCTGCCATGACTTTCTGATGCTTGTTGTAGTATTAATGTAAATTTCATAACATTTCTCAAGCATAAAAATCATTATGGAGGGAGAAAACTTTCTAAGACTTTTACAGAATATGGATTCCTTCAGTTATTACTGGATATAGTTGCTTCTTGGGACAATATGGGAGTTTTACACAAAATTTAATCCATTCTTAAAAGTAATTATTCATGTCAAGATGATTCTTTTTCTGTGTTTGTTGATGGAAGAACTCAGCTTGGTAGATGGCTGTTTTCTAGCAGTGTGATCTTGCTACCACTGCGACTGAAGAAAATTTTGGGAACAGGAGCTGTTTTTTGTAGTGTTAGACAGCAGTATGGAGATTCTTGAGTTTTATCTGCTTTGAATGATTTAACTAACAATGTTCAGCAGACAAAAAAAAAAATAGTAATTTTAAGGGTATAGAAAGGAGTGAAACAATGTTTAGCCAATCAACCCCAACATATTAAGAAGTCATCTTCTCCAGTGTGCTGCACTGGAAAATTATCTCTGTGTTTCAGGTCGAGAAGTTTAAAATAATTGATTTTGAAAGAAAGAAGAGGTTTCAATTAGCCTTAATGCAAGTTTACTGATTTGTAATACATTAACAGGAGTAGATATTCTATACCCCATGTGTTATGAGCACACACACGTTTTAACAGACTGCGTGTTCCTGTGCAACACACACATGCATAACTGATACTAACCAGTGGAGCTGATTTAGTCTCTTGCTGCCTGGGTATTTAATAAAGAGCATCATCTCAGCACATAAAAGTGAGAAAATTACATGGGTGAAGCGAATTAAGCTTTAGTGTTTGAACGCACAGAAATTATGTGCTTGCCACCTACGTTGAGTTTACTGGTAAGATCAATGGTAGCGTATTGATAAAGTCTCAGGTCATTTTTTATCTTGCTTAGCATGGGGATAGTGGTCATGATGTCATGACCTTTTAATGGACCAAAGAACCATATTTAAAATGTTAATCTTGGTAAGAATTTTTTCTTTTGTGCTACAAAAGGTGCCCACTCATTAAAGTAAAAGCTTTTTAACCCCTTCCATCTGTGGATTAGGAGTCGAGTATTGACTGCTAAGAAATCTGTAGTTCAGTTTCCCGGAGACAGAATAATTAAATGAAAGTCAGAAGAGGAATTACTGTAATAATATTGGTAATGAATGATTCTCAATATGAAGTTACTCGTTATCGTGTTTCATATCATAAAATGCTGTGTTCACACATTCTTCTTTGGGTGAGGTAGTATTCCTCTGACATCAGCATAATAATGAATAATTTTACACCACTATGTAGTCCATGTAGATTCACTGCTTTGTTGAATGCTTTCTGCACAGTTAGGCCTCAATTCAGGAAAGCATTCAACTATTTTCCTAAATCCTTCATCTTAGTATGTGCTTAATTGTAAAGCACCAGCTTAATTGCTGTCTTGAACAAAGCTGCTTATTAGAACAGAGGGCCTTAATAGTCACATATCTGTAACCTTTTGGGAACTTCGGAACTGCTGTGTCAGGATGTATTTTTTACATCAGTCATAGCTATGATTTAAATAGAGAATAAATATTCATGCACTGTTACTTAGACCATTCTGTAATCTAACAAAAGATCTCTTAACATATACTTAAGTGCATGTAAATGCCTGAGTTAAAGCTTGCCAAGGTGTGAGTAAGGCTGAAAATGCATTAAAAAGCTGAAGATGCTTGATCGTTAACAGAACTAGTTCATAAACAAAGGCAAAACAGCTGCTGAAATGGAAAAAAATCGAATAGCCTCTTTCAGCAATTCGGCAAAAACAGTCTAATAGGTTAACAAAGGGCAGTAGTTTTCTGTTGTCTTACATCTTCCTGTAATCCAAGGAACTGTTAACCTCTTTTAAAGGATCTGAAAGGTTCAGGCTGCTTTGCTTCTTCGGCGTAAAAGCCAAAGTAGATAGATACATCACCATACTTAAGTTACCATCTTAAGAAATCATAACGTGTGGATAATATATTTAAAACTATTATTTGCCTTTCAGTTGACATATTTAACGTACAGAATAATGGATATTTTCATTTTTCCCTTCATTGATGAAGGAAAAAGTTAGGGAAACAAAGCAAATGGCCTCAAGCTGTTCAGCACGTTGTCTACAAGTTTGGTGAACACCAAAGCCTTAAATTGCATTTTGCTCCTGGGAGCTTGGAAGGAATAATTTAGGAGAAGATTTTTTGTTTGAGAGCAGGAGGTGGAGGTCTCTACAGATGTTTCTTGTCACATGCTAGGAAAAAGCAGGTGTAAGACAAGTTTGATTATGTTTGCTTCACTGTAAATATCTTGCAACACGTCTTTGGGGCGTAGGTAACCTCTTAACAACCTGAGAGAGCAAGCTTGAGCAGTAAATGAGTGTTTCTAAAGAAATGACCATCCAATTATGAAGTGTGCATCCCTAAAAACACAGGACAAGCTGAGCAATTTAGAAGACAAGATATTTCTGAAGTGCAATAGAACATTTTTCAGTTGTATTGTTTTTGTTGTGAGTCATAATATACAAAATGAAAGGACGTATCTGGAGTTCTGTTTTCTGTTTCAGTCAGTCCTTTGCTGAACTTGTGTTGCAGACAGTAGAAAACTAGAGAGCCTAGGCTTTTTTACGTGGCAGCCTCCTTGGAGAGCTGATGAGATGCATTTAAACGGAGATTTTAATATGTTCTTTTACATAAGTGTTTATTTTGATTAAAATCCGAACTGGGATAATGGAAATCGAGGGGTTTTTTTTATCCAAGGAGTAAATTTGTGTCCAGAGAAGAATCTTGTCTCTCAGGGGTGGATAAGGCGTACTGTTGCCTCTGACCGTTACAGGAGCAAAGGTGAAAAGTTCAGTTGATGAACATTTGAGGACTATTGCATATGATTACACACTTGTAATCAGCTGTATCATTTCTTATCTTCTTCTAAATAATGCAGCATCATACATTGTAATCTTAGTTGTGAAATTCACGGTACAAAGTGTACCTCTGGTAGAAATTGTCAGGTGTCAGGCTCAGAAATGTGGAGGAGCAGACCCTTTTCTGTTTGGCAGCCAAGCTGTACAACTCAGTGTCCACAGAATGTAGTGCACCAAATTCCAAAAGTTTCCAAGGGTTCAAAGAATGATCAGACCAACTGATGAAGAAAAATCCATCGTTTTCTGTTAAACACAAAGAGCTCGAACCTCTGGCTATGCAGAAGATGGTGGCTGTTGTGAGATTATGCTGGGGGGATATGATTATGTAGGTTTTTAGTGTCGTCTAGACATCTTCTGTTGGCCAGTGCTGGGAGTATTTTGTTAACCTTGGTGGGAATTTGCTCTGGCCGAGGGCAACTGCTTTCACTGGTTTTCACGTTGATTCTCTGTAACTGGGGTTTTGTCCACACAGTTGGTCTAAGTTGCATGTGATGTCTCTTATGCCTCAGATTATGTGTTTATTCCCCAACTAGGTGCTTAAGCTATCAACAGTTCATTCTTGAGTTTTAGGGTATGTTTTGTTTCTTTATTGCTGAACTAGTACTTAAGACTAAGAATGAAAGGAAGAGATAGTTCATATGCTCATAATTAATTTTAACATCTAAGGAACGATGTGAAGGCTTCCCAGTAGACAGTAGTGGTTCTTGCCCGACCTGTGCAGTCCCTTCCTCACACCTGTCTACTGGTGTCTTTATAATAAGCAGGAAGAAGAAGGGAGGGCAGGGGAAGAAACCTTTGATTTAATTCGTCTGTGATATTCTCTGCCTCTTATCTTAAACCTTAGTGTATGTACTTTTAATAATAGTTGCTATGTTTTATGCAGACAAGATCATCGTTCAGTTGTGAATGAAGTGATTTCACTACATGTTGAAGATTATAATTCATTTAAGATTAATTTGGAAACACTTCTAGGAAAAATGCAATAGGGAAATGAAGAGAATAGCTTCGGTTTTACCTCTCTGAAATTTCTGATTGACCTGCGAGCAATGCATTTTTTCCCTCCCTGTTTTTCTCCTATATGAATATTTTACACATGCATATAAAAGTAAATGATCAGGTCTCACACCTTTTATCAACTGAAGCTTTCTTTATACATATTGAAAAACTGTTTCTGTCACTCTTGAAGAAAGAAGAAATCCAAAACCCCATAGTAGGAACCACATTACAGGAGCTTCATAATTTGGAAAGGGGCAGGGAGGGAAATAATATAAAGGCTGCATTGAATTCTACCATTCGTCAGTCTCATTTAGCTTAAATAAAATTTGTTGCCCATCAGATTGTAATCTTTGTGATAGGTGTTTTACAGTCTAATTGGCAGTTTATAGTGTGAAGCTTTTCAGATCTTATTTGTAAACAGAGAAACCAGTTTGGATCAGGACCTATCTTATTCATGTGATATACAAAGCTTAAAATAAATTTCCCTAGTTGAAGAAACCTCTTAAGTTATGTTGTTCAGAGACCATGTGTATCAGGATTAAACCTGATCGGAAATTTTGTAGTCTATATGCTATAAGTCTACAGAAGAAATTACAGGAATGAAAAGAAAAAATTCCTAACATTAATAATAGCTATGCTACTTGGTGCTTCTGCAGTCTGTAATCTAAAACTCTGGTTGTTCTGCTACTTTGCCTGGCATAAGAAAGAGACTAATATGGAAAGGTAAGACAAAGAAGGTTAAATTATTAGATTTCTCCATAGAACTTAATCTAAAATGCCATTTCTATGTCAGGAAAGGAAGTATTTTTCCTCTGAGTATCTTAAATAAACACAAGGCAATTGTGTAGCAAGAAATAAATTCACTGATTGAAGCCCGCTTTGTTGATAGCAAATTGTCTGCAAATGTATTTATGCACTTTTTAGTTATTCTAACTTTGTTTTTATGTGAATGAGTTCAAATAGCTTTTGGGAATGTATTTGAATATATAGGTTATTTGTGTTAATAGCAAGTTGTGGTTTGATACTGGAATTTCTTGTTATGTTTCTGGGTCTGTTTGTGTGGGTCTGTGATTTTTTTTTTTTTCTTCCTCTGCATTTTGCTCGGGCTATTTTATTTTACATCTGGATTCATTCCTTTTAGCTGGAGGATGTGGATTATGACCATAGCTTGTTAAAATTTACACAGTTTATTAAACATAAAAATACTGTGAAACGTCTTGAGGATTAGTTTCATTTCATACACTTACATATTCGGAAATTAAGGGGTAGATTTTAGCAGTTAAAGTTACTAGGAGTATGGAAGCGGTGGAGATTTCGGTTTATACGAGTTAGCCATCACTCTGCTTTTAATCTATTAGTGGGAAAATGAATTTGCAAAGATGACGCATTATGTACACTTCCTTGTGGAAACAGACTGCAGTTCATCTCTATTATTCAGTGTGCAGGTCAACATGCTTGTTGGGCAAGTGTTCTTTTCTTCATTTTGTGAGTGTGAGAAGCAAGACCTTTCTGCAGATAGGGCATTGTTCTCCATATCCATTAACAGATGTCAGCACATGCCTGGGGCAGGGTTAGCAAATACCAGTCACAGAACCACATTCCATCAAGGCTGATAAACTGTGTCTTCTGGGTTAGACATATGGTCACCACATGTTGTTAGAGCCCAGGTCGGACTCTGTAGTAGTAGTCCTACCTGTGGGGTTTTTTAATTATTATTTTGGTTTGGTTTTTAAGAATTTAAAATCTGAATAGATTATTTTCTCCACGGAGTGTCTGATCGTAAAGTGTGTGTTAGTACAGCAGAGATCAGGTAAGACTTCCTGTTTTTTTAAGAAAAGTAGATACACTAATAAGTCAGCAAACTGCATTTTTTCTGGTATGGGCTAGAGGTAGCTGAAGTAGGCTTTGTATTTTCAAGCAAAAGCATGGAATAAAAGATGAAGCTGACATCTTGTGTGGTGTTAGTGTCTAAAGCAGACAAATGGAGAGTCGTGCGTTGATGGTATTGATGACCACATTTAAAAATGTGTGAGCAGTAATTATCACATCTCCTCATTCCACCTCAGATAAAGTGGGATAAATGTTGCTGGTGAACTCCAGAGTAGTACTAATGTGAACACAAGTAATGAGCTGGTGTCCATAAATCAACTTAACAAAGAGACTGGCTTCAGCCCAGACATTGTGGATTCACAGCATGGATAGAGGCTTCAAACACAAATCTCAGGCTGCCTTTAGTGTCTGGTTGGGTGTAGTACCTTTCAGATTGTGTTTACTAGGGTCTTCAACAATGAAGTTTGTCCTGTAAGTCTAAGTAATGGCTTTGAGAGAATAGTAACTCTTCCTTTGCCTTCACTTCCCTCCTTCTTTCCTCATCCATCTCCTCAAGTTAAATGCCCACAACAATGGAAAATCAATAGCCAGGTAGAGTCTGTAGTCATAGGGAGTAAAGCTATCGAGCTGGCACAGCTGAGAATGAGAGCCTGACCTCTGCGGAATCAATGCTGTGACATGTTGTACGCCTTCATCACCCTTATCATCCACAGCATGACTGTGTCACTTCAAGCCCCCAAGATGCAATGAGTGCTTCGCTTCAGAAGTTGCAGCAAAAGAGAAGTTCTGAGAAATCAGGTGAAAGTCATGTGTGCTGGCTTTGAACAAATTTTACAAATGCAGAGTCTGAGGAAACAGTTGTAATAAACAGAATGAAAAACGTGCAGCTCATGGATTAGGAGGTGCAGAACGATGGGAAGTTAACTTGGTGAGGGTGTTGCAGTACTTGAGAATCTCTGGAGTACTCTGATTTATAGGTGGGAAATAAATGTTGATCTGTTTATTCCCTCCCTCCCTCCCGCATATCTACTCAGGGAAGAGCAATTAGTTTCTTTTTTTTCATGTTTGCATTATCATTGAACATATATCTTTCTGCAGTGCCAGCTATAAAAAGTCAATACAGGACCCAGCTGTACAAATAAACACAGTTATGAATGTAAGGGGGAAATTATTAACAGTAAGTGGAGTAAACACATTTTTGCACAGTTTATTTCATTAAGAGCTTTTAAAGCATAAACATAAATAAAAGATGTGTCTATACTTTAAATTCAATGTAATTGCTGACTGTTATGATGCAACTGAAATTTTTGTTGAGCAATACTATCAGAAAAAAAGGTATTTCAGGTCTCTCAGGTTAATGGAATTAACATTATGTCATTCAAAGATCTGTTACTTTTTAAATAGGATATATCCCTTGCCCATTCAAACCTACTCCTTTCCTCCTGTGTTTTTCAGTCTTTTTTGCCATGGTTCTGCTAATAGAAGCCTCCTCCTTCTGGATGTAGGCTTTCTTTGTTTTCCAGAGGATGTGTTTCAGTCAAGGCACATTAAGAAGTTTTCAACAATCAGGTTTTATTTAAAGAAAAAAAAAGTGGAGGTTTGGTGGGTTATTTCTTTTTTTTCCTTTTTTCTTTCCCAGAAAGTTAAAGACTTTTACAGACTGGTTTTGAGGAGGATTCTTGGTCCTGGAAGTTAAGAGAATTAAAATGTTGCAAGTGGTCATCGGCAGGGTAGCTGTAAACTTTCATAGCCCGGGAATAAGGAAGTTTGAGAAAGTGAAGCTTGAGCGGTTACTTTACCAGTGTTGTAAACCTTGGCGTGTCCTCTCCAAGGACGGTTTCCAGATCAGTTGCATATGCAGGGGTAGGTGCTTCTGACATTTCAAAACGGTTTTTTTTTTGGTTTGTTTTTTTTTTTTTTTTTTTTTTTCAGCACAGAATAAAAATAAATATCATCAGTTTGGTATGTTTTGGTGAATTTCTTCTGTTCTGGCCAAACATTCTTTGACTCTTCAGAGCTACTTGTGTTCTTTAAAAACCTAAATGCTGGCTCAAACTGATTTGTTTCCTGTTTCTTCCCATGTTTTAGTCCCTGTAGTAAGTCACTTGCTTGTCTAATTTAAATAGGGAGCATGAATTACCAGATACAATGGTAACTGATCAGAATCCTGTTAGTTAACAAGATGAAACTCCAGTCCTCCAAACGGGAAGGCACAATATCGCTCTTGTGCTGTCGGCTGATAAGAAGGGGTAAAGGGATGAGATTCTCCAGGGAGACAAGCCGTGTAAAACTGACACTTTTTCTCTTGAAGTCCAGCTTAATGCAGCTCTGTCCTCTGATTTTTGTTTGCTTGGGGTTTTTGCTTTTGGACTTCTCCAAGTAGTGTGAAAAATCTGCCAGAAGGGAGGTACGTAACAGGAATAAAAGAGGAAGGTAGATTTCTGACAGATGGATGTGGAGTGAAATTCAGGAAGATCACTCAGTTCTTTCAAGAAATGCAGTAGGCTCTTGCAGCCGTTTGTGAAGCAGCAATTTGAAGTCTGATGAGCTCTTTCAAGTGCAGGAGCCTGATTCTGCTCAGCTGTGTAATTGTGATGGAAGGGAGCCAGCCGAAGTCAGAGACCTGGGCGCAACCTTTTGGGAGGCTTGTTCCGACAGAGCGGGTGGGAAAGTAAAACAAAGGTTACAAATAATAAATTTCTCTGCCTGATTGATGATGAACTAGTAATAAGTGGCCTTATTATAGTAATAAGTTTCCCATGGAAGCCTGGTGATTGCAGGGAAGCTTTAGCTGAGTGCGTGTGACCACATCTTATTTTGATCAGCTGTAGCACAGCAAAGCTGTGTAATTATCATAATCTAACAATTAGCCTGGCATCCTTTCCCAGTGTTTAATTACTCCAATAAATGGTAATTGAATAGAGGACTTAATGACAAGAGAATAAGTTTCTTTCTGCATTGTGTACTTAACTTGCAGTCTTTTCTAGGCGTAATTTTTGAATACTGTTTTTTTTGAGCAACAGCCTTGATTAGTTGTTTCTCTTTTGTTTTGTCGGTCAGTATTTTGCATCGTGCACAGTGTTTTCTCATGGTGTTTTGGACTTGTCTTAACTTGTGAAACTAACCTAAGGACTGTAAGGTCAGAGACAGCTCCTTTACGTTACAGAGGATATTTGTGTGCTTGCTCAGGGTAGCAATATCCTGCTAGATATCTAAAATGTCACTGCCTTGCTACTGTTAGCAAACCCACTTCTCTTAGCATCTGGCAAATGTTGAATTTTCTTTTGGTTTGAATAGAGCTAAAATTAAAATAGCTCTTTGATTACTTCATTGTTTGTGCATCAGAATCATTGTTGATGTCAGCAGAGCTATGGGAACAGAGTTTATTAAATGTTGTGACAAAGCCAGTAAAAAGAGCAGAAAAGCATTAAAGAAGTTATTTTTTGCACAGCACAGAAATAGCATCTTTAAAATTATCTGCAGTAAAATGGTACACTTAATCCCACAACCCCTCAGATAATTAACAACCACAAGATTTCCCTCATCACACATAACAGCTTTAAGTTAGTTGAAATGAGGGGACTTGGACTGTCTAAAAGAACAACAAGGCACAAGTTACCCTGCTGTGTCACAGTCACAGCTTGTGTGTAGAGCTTGGAATGGTTTAATGCACGCTGCTTGCCACGTAAACAGAGGCAAAAGCTGTGAGCAAGCTCAGTAGTGTGGAATGATCAATAACTGACATCATCATGTCCTAAGAGCACTTAGAATGTTGTCCTTTTAAAGGATGTTAACATTTTCCAGAAAATCTTTGTGTTTTGTGTATTATTGCATATACAAATAACTACTGTATACTTATCTGTTAATAATAATTAAGCAAATAGTTTCCTAACTAGCTAAAAGAAATAAACTTCATTTTCAATCTATTTATGTATTTTTCCAGTTGAAGCTTTTCCTGTGTCTAGAGCATTTGTAAGAGATATTTCTGTTGTCTGGTAACAATCTACTGGTGGTTCAGCCTGTGTTGGGATGTTCTCACCTGGCTGCTTTTTTCATTATACTTGTAGGAATGGACTTATCTCCGAGACCTCTCTGTCTCCTTTAAATTTAGTTAAAACTGGCTTATTGGCTGTGAAAGTAAAAAGGACAAGTTGCGTGACCAGCAGTTTCAGAGGTATGCACGTGTGCTGCTCACAGAAGCTAGGAAACAGAAAATATAACTTTCTTCTGTGCTGTTTCTGAAGAACTATGAGTAATTATGGTTTGCATTTACCCCAGGAATGTATCAATTCAGTGGATTTTGTTGATGTTTCTTTGCATTTCAGATTATCATTTGAGAGCAAGGGCAAGGCAACTGGTGTAAGGCATTCAGGAGTGGAAGTGTCCTCTGCGCATTGATGTTACTGGCTGTGCAGGCTCCAGGCAGCAGAATTGGGGCCATTTGCATCTGATCCCTTCTGATGCCAGACTGGAAACCAGAATTTCGTAATTCATTGTAGAGCAGTTATTTGAAGTCTTTTCTGGTTCAAAATGAAGCCTCGCTGCATGCATTTGACAGAACTTCAAATAAAGAAAGGTTGACATAGTAAAAGGAAAATTTTCCAGTACACTTATCTTCAAGTAGAGCATCTGGTGTGTTGATTTTACAGGAAGAGTGATAGAATATAACTAATAAGATTTGTATGGAAAGCAACAATCAGAAGCTATTGCAATCTTTTATCTATCTAAATGATAATGGGAAATTAGTGTTATTTGTGCTGTTCTTAAACTGGATTTTTGTAGTGTTTATTCCGAGAAAGAAAGGAAGAAAGAGACAAAAAAAACCCCAACCAAACAAAACTGTTGTTGCATTCTAAATATCTGTTTGAATAAATCATTACTTGTTTCAGTGACCAGCAAAGCTATTAAATTCAAGATAAGCCACAAGTGCTTCAGAACTTAAAATTACGAAGAGAAGCATGCATACAGGGTACTTTCACTTGTGTTCATGGATAAACAGAATACAGAAGGCATTAATTACTTTGAAAATGTTTTGCTAGTCTTGTGTTTCAGTGGTTAAAATTACCATGAAGTTCTTTCTCTGCATCCTGAATACCTGGACATTTCATCAGGGGTACTTGAGCACAGAAACATTCATGTGACTGTCTTTGCTGGAAGAAGTATGCAAGTTTTGTGTAGTAAGCTGATGTTTGTTGGTTATGGAAATGTTTAGGTTTAGAAGCTACCTAACTATCTGTCTCTGTCTTCAAAATGGCTTTTATAGCCCTACCACCTAATAGCTAGCTGTGTAGTATGCAGGTTTGCAAGACTCTGTTTGAATGCCACCTGACACAGGACAAAGGTTAATTATGTTTGAAGAATAGCTGTGTTTTGCTGTGTGTAAGCCAGAATGCACAGAGGCAAATGGCATTATTTGCAAGAAGGTTTGTAGATGCTGTCAGAGTTTTGGAGAAGCCTTTTTGGTTGGTTTCTACCACAACACAATGTTCTGTTATGCAAAATCTGGACAGGGCTAGTTTCTTCCTTGTGGTGGCGTTTATATAAAGAATCCTGGTTACCACATGGTTCTGGAGGGTGTGGGGTCCAGATGAGGGTCTGCCAGAACAGGAATGAAGACCTAAGTGAGAAAAGGAAAAGAGCATCACTAGAGAATGTAGAAAAGCACACTTTCTATGCTAAACAGGACTGGAAAAAAGGACATATTTATTAAACCTTAAATGCAGTCAACAGATCTGCTATTCCTGTCATCTCTACAAATCTATCTGTTAACAGATTCCACCTTCCCTCTACATGTTGTTTCCTCAACATATGTAGGTGGCTAAACATTGATAAATGTTTTTATTTGAAGTGGAACTTTTGTTTCACTCTAATACCTGACGTTACACTACTAATCAGAGGTTTTCAGCCTATAAATGTTAAGTGTTTTCCTCTCAGGTGTGGTTTAAAATTCTCGGAAATGTGTTTCGCAAGTGTTTCCTGTAATAGCTTTGAGAAGTCTGAGCTGATGAATTTTTTTTGTAAGGTACTCATGGCCATCGCTTGCCTTTCTGTTCAGGTTAGAGGCCTTTGTGTTTCCTCTTTGAGAAGGTAAATACAACACACTACCTTGTAGCTGGAGAAACAAGAATGGTCTCAGTTCACTCTGAGGCATGCTGGAGATGTTGTAGCCTCTATGGGAGAAACAGAATTAGTTCTGCATCTCTTCAGTACACATACTGAGGTTTTGATTGCTGACTTCTTTAAGGTATTACAAGAAGGAAAATAAATACCTGCTTTCTCCTTCTCAGTTAGCTAATAACCATTTTTCAGTATTGCTGTTACTATCTGGAGTAAAGAGACTTCACTCAGAGCTGCTTGATAAAATACCTTGGTACATGTTTTCCCTGGAGCAGGTTCACTGCTGTGCCAGCAATATCGGCTGCAGGCCAGTTTAAATCACTTAAAATATGCATTATCATCTTCCTTTTTTTAGACGCATAAATATAAACACTTTCTGGCTGCGGCAAATGACTGTGGAATGAAAATACTGAGAGAGCAGGGAGCGGGAACGGAAGGACACAAGGATAAAAAGAACTTGGTTATGTACTTCACCCCCTTTGCGGGCAGCCCTTGCTCCTTATTTTCCACCTGCTTGACAGGCAGGGATGTGCTGGTGCAAATGAAGATGCTCAACTGCTTCAGCGCTTATGGAAGCAGAAATAAGAATGAATCTACTAAAATACCCGTGATCAAAGAGGATGGCTGTGTTGTGGTTTTTGTTTGTTTATCAAGATTACAGTAGGGGACTTTGCCAAAAGGGAGTCAGATGAGCTCTTTGCAGCATTGGGTAGAACCGCTCGCTGGTGTAGATTACAGATTTGATTTCATTGCTAATGCAGATTTAAGGTGTGATCACAAATTTAGTTGTCTGTCTCTTTGTATCATCTCCATTATCATAGACTGTGATCGGATTCTGCCCTTCAAATTCAGGTATTTACAGTACAGACTCTGTCTGGGAAATGTCTGTCTAGACTCTTCTTTTGGTTACAGGACAGAAATAGCTGCATCTGGAGTGTGGTCTGTCTCACTCCAGTGTACCTTGGGCCTGAACGGGCCAGATGAGTTGAACTCAAGTTCCTGTTTCTCTCCATTGACATAAAAAGAGAATGTGGAGAAGCAGTTCACAGAAGGTTATTCTTGTCGTGAAAATCTAGTGTTAAGGAGACCATTCTGATCCTGAATGTCTACAATTATGTAAGCGTAGTTCTGAAAGCATGCAGTTTCTGTCACAGAACCGTAATTGGGTATTATTGTAAAGGCACAGGCTGATAAAAGAGGTAGCCTTGAGAATATCTTGAGAAAAATGCATTGTCTGTCACCTGCATGGTTAAAAAAAGCACATGCATACACATACATGCACATACACGCATATACATATGCACTAAAATTGTAATTTAAAAGAAAAAGAGATATCACTGCTAGAACGTGGCTTTCCTATGCATAACTTATGAGCTACTGTTTTTCATTACCTGTAAGGAATGGCATACTGTTAACTGATATAGAGAACAGACACCAATTTGAAAACAATACATTTTTTGAAAGGTGCCAAGTCTGTTCAGGTGACAGGTTTTGAAAGCACTGGAGTACAAAAATATATTTTTAACTAATGATTTAGATGAATGTGAATTCTCCTAGAAGAACTGTGGTTCACAGCGGCTTTTCCATGTTACAGAATGGAACTATGAGGCTGTGCACTGGCTGAAATTGTACAGATATATCATGCTTTGATGCGTGTTCAGTTTTTCCCCTTTAAAAAGCTATTTTATTGAAGTTAAATTATTGTAGGGATATGAAAAGGTGCAGTTTGCTCTGAATTTATCCTTGGAGGGCCAGCAGATCATTGCTTTTTTTCTGAAATTAGATAGAAGGATCCAGATGGCAGATTTCAAGCCCATCAGGTGTTTAAAATATGCCCCTCAGCTAAAAAGAAGTATTATAGTTAAATCTGTCATGGCCTTTTTATTGCTCTGTGGTACACTTGACAACTGCAGCCGTGAAAGAGAGAAGCTACAAGTAGCCCAGTCAGCCTGAAGTGGAGTAGGTCACTGGTTGGTTTCTTTGGCTGCCCCAGCGAGTTTGATAGACGTGCAGACCTGGTTTATGGAATCACTAAATCCATCATGGTATAAGCTCCCATGGAAGCAGTGAATTTGTTCCCATAGTTTCTTCCAGATATTACGGTAGGCATTAGGGAAGTAATGTAAGTGAAATGTGGAGGGGAGAAAAAAAAGACACCCTCCCCACCCCCAACAGAACAAGAATCCCACATCTCTAAGGACTCCTCAGTAATAATAATAATAATAATAAAGTGCATCTGGGCTGGTACCTTGTACTGCATTTCTCAGCTGGCACTCATTCAGAACTGTCATGTTAGTCTGAGTGCTGGTAAGTCGTATCCCAGAATCCTTTTATCTGAACAAAGCAACATCTCCACTGTGTGCTTTTGGCAAAGGAGATGCACTGCTTTTCAGATATATTTAAAAAGCAATACAGGCTTTTCTTTGCTTCTTGACGCACTGCTGCTAATCATGAAGAAAGAGCAAACCTGTTTGTGCTCTTGTAGTAACTATAAGTACTTGCAGTCAAATGAGTTTTTAGCAGAGGGGTGATTACTGCCTGATTCAGAGAAGAGGATATATTTGGGTTATTTATTTGTGTGCATATGTAGATGTTTATATAGACACTGATTTGGGGAGGCTGATGCAGTTTTTGCTGCTTTGCTTCTTCTTGCTTCTTTCTCCAATTAAAAAAAAAAGCAAACCCACAACCAGACAAAGCAGACACTTTCTTTGTTTATTCAATAAACCATAGGGGAGGATAGCCTATAACCTGGTGTGTGTTAGCAAGAGACTCGTTTTGTAAGAGAAGAGAGCAAAACCTTTACCTGGAAGGCCATATCATTGTAGTCCTGCATAAGCTGTCTGTAATAGCTCTGGTGAATTGTAAGCGTTATTTCTGAGTGTGAATGTGCATGGCTGGAGCAAAATGAAGTGCCATTAGTAATGCCCCTTTTATGAAAACATTACCCTGTGACAAGGTCATCCTGAGTTAACCGTGCTGATGTCTGAACTCTTCCTGTGATTTCAGATTCCAGCAGGGCGACTACCACATCGATGTCTGTATCAATGACTACCTGGATGTGTTCTGCCCTCACTATGAAGACTCGGTGCCAGAAGATAAGACCGAACGCTACGTTCTGTACATGGTGAACTTTGATGGCTACAGCTCCTGCGATCACACCTCCAAAGGGTTCAAGAGGTGGGAGTGTAATCGGCCGCATTCCCCAAATGGACCGTTGAAGTTCTCGGAAAAATTCCAGCTCTTCACGCCCTTCTCGCTAGGATTTGAGTTCAGGCCAGGCCGGGAATATTTCTACATCTGTGAGTATATAGAGATTTACCACTGTTGCACAGCAGGTACTAATTTTTCACCTATACTCTGTGGAAGTACAGAGGGCCAAATGGTATATAATGCAGACATCTTACAGTGAATGCAGGCTTAACTATCCCCAGATACATTAGCTAGGAATCTAGCTAGTGAAAATGAGATTAAATCACAGCTTCTTGTCTCACATGAAATAGCATGTCAGCCTGTTCACTGAACCATGGCTGACTTTTAAAGCAAAATGCATTACTGCGTTTCTTCCAGCACTCTGAGGTGGAGGAGGAGGAGAGGGCAAGAAGGGTAGGATGGAAGCTGTCCCCAAATATGAGGAAAAATAATTAATCCTTTGCATGTGAAATTCCTGGATTTTCTTACTTGCTCGATGAAGTACTCTTGTCTCTGTCATATTTGTTGCCCGAGGAAAGTGAGGTCTGCGTAGTTGGTAAGTGGTATGGCTGCTGATGTCAGTAGTCCAGAAATTTTTAGAGTTGTAATTTCCTAGCATAAATAACTCCTAGCATCAAGCCAAGTGGCTCCTTTTTTCTTCCTTCCTATTTTTTCACCCTGTTTCTCTCAAGACAAGCGGTTTCAGTCGGTGTGGGCAATGTGGGTGGGAGCAGGTGGCAGGCAGGGGAGTGTGAATGGGCTGGTGCACCTTCACGACTGAGCAGTGGGGAGCATCCTTTCAGAGCTCTGTGCCCTCCTCCGCGGGGACCTGCATCTGGGCTGTGCCAGGCGCCTGGAGGAGATGCAGGGTAATGTCTGGGGCTAAGGAAGTAAAAACATCAGGAGGTTAAAAACCAGTGGGTTGAGCTAACCAATTCCCTGACCTCACTGTGCAGTTGATACTGCTTTAGCTGTCTTGTTTGTTTAATCCTCCAACAAAGATCTTATTTCAGCAATTTGTTTTGTACCTGAATCTCCCACTCCTAACAAGTTTTGACTGCTCCAGCAATATTTTTTTCTCTGTTTTTAGTGTTTGACTAGAGAGTTGAAAGCTTTAGACAGACCATAGATCCCAATAAATATTGCCTTCATATGTGTAGCTGGCCTTTCTACTGTGAAACAGTCATTCCACCTCATTTCACTAGAGAAACTGAGTATGTATGATCCCTGTTTTTCAGCCTCATTTCTTCAGCGTTGAGCTTTTTCTTCTCCCTTTCTAAATCTACAGGGAAATACATTGCTAGTGGATAGTTTTCCAGTCATTTCTTGTTCTTCCAGCAAATAAAAAACTGTAATGAGTGGTGGTTCAGCATCAGAAGAACAATGCGTTATTATTGTGTTGAAGCACAGTTATAATAAGAATATTGCTAAAAATAATTTTAAAAAGCAAACTGTAATTTTACTTAAAACTATTCTTTAGTAAGGTCATGAGAAATCACATAAAGATATCATTTATGTGGATAATGTTCTAGGATAAACAAATCTGTACTGTGGAGGCCCAGTCCTACTTGTGTTGTTTGTTTTGGGGTTGTTTTTTTGGTTCAGTTACTCGGCATCATCAGTAAAACAAGCAGGAATACTTAAGCTAATGAAGTCGTTACCATCACATGGTCGCAGTAAAATGTAGCACAGGGATGGCATCAGTAGCTGCAAGCAATTTAAATATAAATTTTAAAAAGCCCCCAACAAAAGATTGGTTTTCTAAATTTTTAAAAAAAGAAAGAGAAGTGTTTGATAAAAGTGAAAGCCAAACATGAAAGTGAAAGAAAAAAATAGGGGAAATCTCAGCTTGATCTGTCTAGCTAATAGCTTTATTGTTAGAACATACAAAATCCATTGAACTCTGAAGCTAGACATTATTATTCAAATACACCCAGGTTGCTTATGCCTGGTTTTCCTCATTTGTGGTTAAATTCAGTATTTCACTAAAGATCATTATGTCTTCTATAACATTCATTTAACTGAGTCATTTAGCTGTCAAGGGCTCCCTTAGAAATAATTGTTCCAAAGTGCTTTAAAATATGAAGAGCTTTATGATATTCAACTGCATTTAGATGGAATTATTTTTTTTTAATGAAAGGTAAAATAGCAAAAATTTAGCAGCAAAGAGATGTTCATTTACTAGTAGCTTATTGGCCTGGTATTCACTGAAATTTAATTTTTATGCAGGTTTCAGAGACACAAAAGCTTTTCCTCCTTTTCTGTAGTTTAGGTATTTTTTACCTTCATCCTTCACTCTGCTGAGGACAGTAACAAGGTTGACAATGCAGCAGTTGCAGGGAAGCACTGTACACTAAGTTAACGGTTAAATGCAGACTTTCTCAGGGGAGAGTTGTCCATCCTGGAATGAAGAAATGAGATGGTGAAACATTGTTCGTTGTTTCCTCATCAAAACTGTAAGCAGGCTGTAGTCCAGGCTACAGAGACCACCTTTGTTACCTCTTTGTATCTGCATGTGAAAGAAATCACTGCTTCTCCAGGGAAGTTTTCCTTTCCTCTGCAAATCTGAAACCTTTTCCCTCTCTGCAGGAGATGGGGAAGGCTTACTATGTACCATCGAACTGGTATATTCTGTTTTAGGCTTACAAAATATGTCATGTAGTCTAGACCTCTGGAAAGACAGAAATATGAAGTGGTTGGTTAGGTATTTAGCTTAGTTATTGTCAGTTTGGTGCTTTTTCAAAAGCCTTTGCAGTTTACCTTTTAAGGATGTGACTTGCCTCTCTTCCATTATTTTCAGAAAATGCAATAATATAAGAACAATCACTGTCTGCTTTTCTGAAGTGTTGGTTTTCAAAATGTGACTTTTCTTTGTTGTGCCATTGCCTTCGTATGTTGCTCAGATGAAGTAGGATCTCCCTTCTTTGCATGTTCATTCTAGGAAAATACAAGGAAAAAGACGTCTTTCTGATATCAAATTTACATTGAAGTAGTGAATTTAACATTGCAGACATGCAATCAACAAGTACTGATTGAGTTTACTTTTGAAAGAAGAAACTATTATTAAATATTCACAGATAAATTAACTTTTATTTAGTTAGGGAGTACACAGTGCAGGACTGGGGAAAGTAAATAATAGATTATGACCTGAAGTCTCAATTCTTACTTAGTTCTTAGCAGGTGCTTACTGCAGGTTAGTGTATGTTAGCCTGAGAACAGACAAAATAGTATTACTGCTGAAACACAAGGAAACAAAACATAGAGAAAGCAGAACCTAAATACTTAGTGGTGTGACAGTGATTTTAATGTCCTTCAGAAGGGAAAGTAAGCTTGGGTATGCAGGTTAAGGTGGGGTACTGTGCAAGGGAAGATGAACACAAAAGCAAGGAAGGCGGGGGAAGAACCTAAAATGCATAGTGTTATGTAATTGCGTGATTCAAATTGAGAGTATCATTTTCATTACTTTAGCTTAATTATAGGTGTTTTATTTTTGTTGATGTACTAAGTATTGAATAAAATACCAGTAACAACTTGGCAAATCTACATCAGAGCTGTTGAAATAAAAAAATGAAGGCAAGGCTAGAACCAGACTGCTGCAGCTTATGCAGAATGCTGACCACAGTTTCCAAACCAGGCTCCTGTATCAGTTTAAGCTAGACCACATTGCTCTTGTCTTGAGAGCAGTGTATTATTGGTGCAGTGTCTGAACTTGTACTAATATTAAGCTGTAGCGTATGCTTTTCTCTGAACAATCAGTCCATTTATTCCATCAAAGATTTTGTTATCTGACATGATTTATGCTTAAGACATCTGTGCTGTTTTTATCATCTTATCCTCCAAGGTTTCATATATGTTGCTTATTTAGTCATTTTATGACAGTGAATATTGTCTTTTATATATGCTTATACCTTTTTCCTAGAGAGACTGGGTAGGTTTGCTCTTCTTCACAGTCCTCTTGCTGCTTTCCTGTTCTCCGTAAGATCTTGGAGGTTTTTGCTAGCAATTAGCAGGCTTTACATGTAATTTATCTAAACTTAACTTTAATGGTTCTTTTTCCATTTTTATTGACAAATGAGCGCCTTTCATCTTTTAAAAATCCTGTTGTCTTACCTGTGGCTTATTTGTGTAACTTTTTTTGTACTGTTTCTTTCTAGTTTTATCTCATGCATGTGTCTTTCTTATTTTATTTCAAAATGCTTATGCTGTTTCTCTGTATCACCTTTAATGATGTGTCATTATCACTGTGTCTTTGTTGTAACCATTTATTTGCATGAACCTTCTGATTGCCAATTCAGGAACCTTTTGTTGTAACCATACTGCTCCTGACCACACCGAGATAGTATGTTTTTACAATCTGAATTTAATTATGGTTATGAATAATATTTTTAATCATTCTTAAATTTGTTATTAAATTAAGAACCTGAGTTTGTAAAATTCTACTTACAGTTGTACATACACTTATTATTAATAACATCCAGCTCTCCTATACTCCTTTTTCTCACAGAATCTGTTCCCAGGGAACCTGCTATTACCTGTCCGCTTGATTTTCTTAATATTTGCCTTTGTCCCCTGTTGTCCTTGCTTCTCTGTACTAATTCCTTCTTTTCCTGATATTTCTGACTCTTACCACCTGAGGGTTTTTATTCAAATGTCATTCCACCCTGATGGTCTTAGCTGCTGCTTCTGAAGGAGAATTTGTGATTTTCATAATTTCATGTGTAAAATTGCCCCTCTTCTGTTAGCTTGTTCCACCTCTGTGACTGGACATTGTCCTCACCATGTTCCAAAAACTGTGGCACAGTTTGAATCCTGCTGTCGTTTAACAGCTCTCAGATAGTTGAACTATCTCTGCAGCCATCTGCACACCTCTGGAGGCTTCTCTGATTGAAAAGATGTTAAGGAAAAAACAGTCACAGAAGACGTGTTCATAGTATCTCCACTTCTTTTTGTCATACTTTTGTCTTTTATTAGGTAGTTGGCTTATCTTATTAATAAGGTCTCTAGCTGAACTCTTGTTGAGGCAGTAACAATCTCTTAGGATTAGTTTTGGTATAGCAAGAATTAAGAAAGGGGACTTCGTAGAGGCAAGGTTGAATAGCATGTGATACTATATGGGAGAAAACTGCTGAGAAATCTTTACACTGTGGTTTGTTAACGCTAACTTGGTATTTTTCACATACTCAAAGGATGGTATTGAACAGCTGCATAGAGCTTAATGCTCTTGCTCAAGCACCAGCTGAATATCAGTGGATATCAATGTTTTGCATGTACAGGCACAACTCACTGTAGCATGACTATTTGATTCAGGGATCCCCGCATGTTTGCGAGAGCTTTAGTTTGATATAATGGGAGCACAAAACAGAAAGATTGTGAACTGTAATGTTGACCTATCAGAAAAGCTAAATGTGAGTCCTCCTGTATGCTTCTCTCTCTTTTGGCATCTTGTTATAGACCTGGAAATCTCACTTTTTCAGAACCAGTTAGTGTTGTTAGCGCAGTGGTTTATACTGCTGACCGTAGGTCTGCTGGTGGGAGGTGCTGTCTGAGGGCATAAGTACAGTATTTCTCAGGTTTTACTTATTTGAGGAAATTCCTGATGGAAAAGGAAGTAATAAAAGAAACCTGTATGAAAGGTTAGATTACTTACTTTTTTTTGAGGAAGTCAGCTGTTACTTTTGTTGTTGTATCACAGCTGGGGTGGCACAGTAATAGAACACTAGTAATAGAAACGCTTTTTTTGTTTTTGTTTTTATTCTCCATCTAACACTTAGACTGTATGATTTCTCTTTAAGCAGTCATACCAGTAAAGACAAATCTGTTAACCAGGAAACTGACTTTGGCATAAGTGGCAAATTATACCATCTTGGAAGTTCAAAAAGAGCACAGTGGATGTTTTATCTATGCATTTACAAATGTGAATGTAAAGATACTGTCAGCCTCATTTTAAAGTTGCCTTTATGTAAAGCAGAATTGCTCCTGGATGTTCACCAGTGTACCTAATACTGATTAGGTATCAGAGCATCCTTACAGTTGTGGGGAAGAAATTAGTTTCCATTTTAATGGCAATGCTCTGTGTTTCTGGGAATTTCTGTTCCTCTGTTTGTAGTTACTATAAAGACTGGCCACCTCTTGCAGTCACCTGTTGGTACCTTGTGTATCTGCTTGTTTAAGCAGTTAGTCATTTTTTACACTTGTAATGCTTCTTGTGTCACAAAGTCCTTGGCTGATTGTCTCTTTGGCTTCTTGACCAGTACCCATGGTACCTTTTTATGTAGGACAAAATTAAGATGATCCATACATGAAAACAGATTATTTTGCTTTTTGTGGTGCACACAGTCTTCAATTATATGAGAAGAGCTTTCAGCAAAACTCCTATTTGGGTAGATTTTTTCCCCTCATACCGATAACTTCTATGCTGTGAAAGGCCTGGTTTGGATATTTTCCCACCCTGAATCTGTCAACACTGGAACTCAAAGTCAAAGATTTGGCTTGGGGCATAGTTTGGACTTCAGCTTTAGAGAGATGTGTGAGCTCTAGAGAAATGAGTAGAAGGAGCAGATTGATGGTAAGACTTGTCATGCCATACTTAGCTTGAACTGGGGGCGGTGGAGTCACTGTATTTACTCCATAGACTAAACTGTTGTTAAAAATTGTTTCTACTTGTGGAAATGGTTGATTTAAGTAGCAGATATTTTGCTTTGAAAGTAAAGACTGGGGTTTGTCTTTCAGCAGGTGAAAAAGGCTGTCTGTCTTCAATTTAGCAGGTGTTAGTTAGTGCAGGTACTGCTGGTGTTTGTGTTTTCTCATTGCTTTTTGAAGACACAAGGTCAGAAGAGTTCCTTTTGGAACTCTCTCTTTGGATATCCTGGTTTGCACCAAAAGCTGAAAAACGAAGGTTAGCTAAGGAATGTTATTAAGGGATGCTGAGGCAATTACAATCATTTTTAGTGTGTTGATTGCACTTTTCTTTTAGGGAAACATTGTTTATTGCCAGGTCCCCCATTAACCTTTCAATCAAGATCTGATCAGCATAAACACTGATACTACTTTGACAGCAGTGGGCTCAGATGTGCCACTCTACTACAAATCCTGCTTTGATAGCTGGTTTACCAGAATCACTAGAGATGTTCTGAATGAAATCAAAGCAAGTGAAAGGGTTTGATAAATGTGTACTTTAAAAAATATTTTTGTGTGATAACGTTAGACACACGAGGAAGGTGACCTTTAAAAGGGAATTCATGCTTAGCCTAGCGTGTAGATTAAAGGACTGGTTTCTGTTAGAAAGCATCAGAAGAATTAAGTGCTGGTCCTGCTGAAAAGAAAGCAGAAACAATCACCAGTGTCTAATAGATTTTGACGTTGGTGGTGTTCTTAGAATCCTCAAAGGGAGCGTTAAAAGCTGTTGAATAATTTGGGACTCGGGAGAAATCCATATAAGAAAACGAAGAGAGAACCACGGAAATGCTGGTCTCTGTTGTTTGAGTTTTTCAAAGGGAATGAATGTCTTTCAGATACCACGTTGAAAGATTCATGTGGATTCATGTACTTCAAAAATTCAAGTGCCATTAAGATCCTGATAGCAGCAGAAATGTAAAAGAGGGGAGGATATACTATATATCTGTAACTTTGAAAGCTGTCTCATGAGCTGTTGTATAATGTCTTCACCCCTGTAGAAGACCAGTGACTTGGTTTGTTTTCTACTGAAGTACTGATTTTGGATGTTAAAAGAATGAGAGCACGCCCACAGACAGAAAGGAAGAGGGACGGGGTTTTCTTTCCTCTGTCTTTTTTTCCTTCTCATCTGACATGCTTAATGAAGGCCAGATCTTTTTGTCGGAAAAGAAAGCATGTATTGAATGTTGTTTTGTGATCATCAAATCACAAATGTTAAAAAGATAGATCAGTTAGACCTTGGATGAAAGGCCTCCAAGGAGCATTAGGAGCTTGATAAGGCCATGTGACACACCTGCCTTAAGGGAAATGGTGGCTAAATGTTCCATACTGGTGGCTGCAGACTACTGTAATTTTTAACATTTGTGATTAGGTGACCCTGCTTCGGCAGGGGGGTTGGACTAGATGACCCACAGAGGTCCCTTCCAACCCCTACTATTCTGTGATTCTGTGATTCTTGTAAAAATCCCATTGCAACTTTCTTAAAAGTAAGTATTTAAATTTCAGTGTTCTGCTGGAAGTACAGCTGAATTAATTGCACACAGCCCTTTAAATCCTGATGGACCATTCATCATTCCTTGCTTTAAATCAGTTTTGATGTTCAGCAGCTACAGCTTAACATCTCAGAGGCGGCTGCACTTCAGTGGTGGGTGAGGCTTTTTGCAAGGGTTCTTCACTGGGATGTTAGGAGATTAATAAGGTGAAGCATGTAGATTCCTTGGATGAAAGAACTCATAAAAGTGGAGAGTATTAGTAATAATTATCTGAGGACTTATAACACTGTAACAATGTTCTAATTTGATTTCTGAGCAAACGGAAACTTGTTTAATGAGCTGTTGTATTGGAAGTATGCGTTTTGTAACATGGAGCAGATGCCAACAGAAATGGAAATAACATAGCAGTGACATTTGGAATAACAGTGTTGTACTTCATTGCTTCCATGTCATCAGCATGTTAGTCTCCCCATTCCTCAGACTAACTCACCATGGCAGAACTTTTTCTGCTGATACTGTCTGTGTATCATGATACAAACTGAGTAGAGATGCATGCCTGCAACTGATAGACCAAAACCAAACTCCTTCAATGAAAAAATACTTCCACATGCAGAACAACTGGCTGATGATCTTGTTTCATAAGTTAGTACTCAACATTCAACTCTGTATTTTCACAAATAATTGGATTTAAAAGAGCAAATTTGTTTCTAAGCTACCTAACCTTCTGATATTAGAGAAGGCTATAGAATAGGAGAATGTTAGGAATTCTCAATACTTTCTATTCCCCAGTAATGCGTACTGTTCAGACAAAGTGGCCAAGACTCTGGGCTCAAAACGGTGCATGCGGTTAATACTCCTATCTCCAAGATTCTTGGCAAGTCTATATAAATCACATAGACTAAGACTTTTCACAGAAGATTCTGAAATGCATAGAAATACTTTATTCTGAAAAATCACAGAAAAATCTTTTCAGACTTCCAAATGTTTCTACTTCCCCTCAGGAAAGCAGTAGGTCATCCTCTGATCTACATTATTGGCCAAATGAGATTTTTACTGCCTCTAAAATGTCCCTGGCTTCCCTTTTACATCATGGATATTTAATATTTTAAGTATCAAGTGGTATAGCCAGCTATACACAGCACTGCTTTAGGGAATTAAGAATGGCTTGAAGGTGTATCAGAATCTCACTCGTGCCATACCTCTGTGCACAAAAGTAACTAGGCTCCTGATGATGGATATGGGGAATAACGCTGTTGCTGATCTTCTGGGGGTGAAATTATCTTAATTATTTGAAGAATAATCAGAATGGCAGTATATTAATCAGTTTAAAGAGCCCTGACAATTCAGTTGTAGTGGAGTTCAAAATGTGTTCAGGGAAAAATACACCAGAATAGTTTAACGTACATTATGTTTTAAGAGTTGTAGGTGAGTATATTGGGAAGATATGTACCTGGATTTCTTCTTAGGTGTTTTTTGACACATCTGCTTTTAGTAATACTGGGTTGTCTTCGTGTATCTTGATGCCTGTATCATTAAAACCTGCACGTGGACTACTTCTCTCTAATATTTTATGATTTTGCAGAAGATGTTCAGCTGTGAGGCATTGAAGAATGCACTATCCTACAGCATAGAACCCTGCATTGGGACTGAAGTCAGGATCCCTAGCAGCAGCTGCAGCAGGGCTTGCTGTCTGTACACATGTTGAATGTATTTCTGCTGGAGAAATCTTGAGCAGAAATATAGTAGCCTTAGGCTGAAATAGACATTGTGTCTTTCCGAAGCATCCTGGGGACTGTAAAAGAATGTGACCTCTCCTCTTGAAGAGGGCTTAGTATTAACACCTCTCTGCTTCTGACTGGTGATGCACAGAGAAGTCATGAACTTGTTTTTCCTCAGGGAAATGGGATTATGTGTGCATTTCCCATTGGTGCTTCATGGACGTGGGATCTGACTTCCTTAGGTCCTTTCTGTAAACGCATCAAGAAGTAGAAGGGATGAATGGCATAGTCAAAACTGTATAGGCACATGAGCAAGGTAGAAAGCATGTTTCTTAGAGAGAGGTGCAGAAGGAAAGCATGTGTTTGTTCAGAAACAAAGGTATGTTCTGGTGAGGGCAATGACAGTGTTGTGTAGTTCGCACATGAGCTACTGACATGGGCAGGTTTAGCAACTTCTGAAGGTTTCTTATATTTCACAAGAGTTTTAAAATTGTTTTATTAGCAGCTGAGTGTAAGCAGGCAAATTATAATGCTACTGGAGTTTCAATTTAATGATCATGTGTAAGAATACATTTAAAGTACATTTATAACAAGACAAAGGTATTTAGTTGTTGAACCAGTTGTCTGAAGCCTTGAAATACAGATGTTATTTATTTTTCACCATTGATAGTGCTGTATCTCTCTTACCTGGATCTCACTGGAGTAATCTGGTGATCACAAGACCGCCTCTGAGGAATGAAGCGTCTGCTTGACAGCTGTTTGTTGGTATGCTGCAAAGCGCCCACATTCCAGCCCACACGCTTTGCTGCAGTGCTGAGTTTCCAACTTAAATTGCGAAGATTTTAGCTATCTCTCTTTGTAGTGCTAAAAAATGCTGCCAGCTAGGTAGCAGAAGCAACAGCTGCCTCACAACCTCACAGGTAACCGGCTCCCACGTCTGTACGGAACGTGCCACTTCCAGCTTACAGTAGGACAGTGTTAGGAGCTTTCACTGCTGACCCTTTACCCCCAGCCCAAGCAGAGCGATCAGCCATTACGATTAGAAATTCTCGCCAGAGATACGGTTCCTCATCTGTAGTGCTGCACCTGTGGTAGCTTTGCTTAGAAAGATACACCAGTGCAACAGCATTTTTTGTTCGCAGTCCTGCTTGAAATACTCAGTGGCAGCTCAAGCGAAACTGCAAGTTAGTCACTGTCACGTTTAGGCATTAAAAGTGGAATTAGTAATTTATATTAATCACAAATGTTTTTCCAGGTTTTATTAACGAGCAGACTGGCTGCCAAAATGCTTTCTGGAAGACATTTTTTTCTCCCAAATGCCACAGAGAACAAAACAGTTATTATGGGCATTTAGATAAAGATTAACGGTTTCAGCAATTCATTTGAGGAAAACTGTATTTTACTATACATTCCACTTCAGTGCGGATCATCACTGCCAGCATGATTTGTCGCCTCCTTGGTAAAATTATGTAGTGGAGGCACAAGATCGTGTAATTCATTTTAAGACCAGGAACAGGTTAATCAACAAAACAGAATAAGGTTAAAAAACAAACCAGACCCACATTTCTCAGTTTTTTTTCTCAAGTCCAGATTTCCAATAGGAGGAGTGACATGTCTGTCTAACTGCTGTTTGAGCACATATGGTTCATTTTGTCTTCATGTTTTCTTGTTTCTTTGCCCGCATCATGCCTTTTTTTCCTCAAGATGACTTCATGTACCCTATTTAGATCTCCACGAAAAAATAGTACATGTGACTGCTTCATATTCTGTGCATCTCAAGTAGTTCTGTGGAGTACTGTAGGAGCGGTCCATGAACTTGGTGCGGGGTGTGAAGAAATTGCTAGAATGATAAAGAAGAGGTCAAAATGAGTATTGCAGGGTTTAACAGCAATGCAGGGCAGACTGCCAACATGACCTTCACACTTTCACATGTTTTGGACAGACAAAATCAATTTCCTAGCATACTACTTTTTGAGTTTATCGTGTTCCAAGGAATTAAAGAACAGAAAAGCTGTATTTTGTTCCATTATAGCTAGCTTCCTTTTTTCTTCCACTTTTGCATTTTAGGATGGTATAAAATGAAGGAATTTGAAACACAAGTGAAAAATCAGCTATTTGCTACAAAGGAGACAAACAAGGGTTGAAGGAGAAAAAAACTCATTACAGAGAGATTAGAAAATTAATTGATTGGTGGCTCTGACGGTTCCCATTGGATGTCTAAGGATCCTGTGAAAAGAAAGTACAGTCTCAAACATAACATTCCTTCCTATTATTTCTTTCTCTTGCATAGAGACTCCTCTGAAGCATCATTAGGTTCCAATTATTTTCAGTGAAATATTTCACAAGAAAAGGGCATGATAAAATCAGCAGAGGTAGTGTTATTCCCCCGAGAAACTCACTATGGCTAATACTCCAACTGTAATAGGGAAGGCTTCGAAAGAGATTTCCACGGGGGTGATTCTGTTTCATGGAGGGTTTGGAACTCCTATGACACAGAGTTAATGTGCCTCCTCTTTCCCCAAAATTAGTACAGGGCAGCTGATGAATTCAGTGGGGTCTGAGAACTTGGTCATATCCATGGCTTAATATAAGCATGTCTTAAACCTGCAGTGAATCTGTTTAGTGAAGAATCTATTACAATTTTTGTCCCTAAGGCCGAGTGTTGTTTTAGAGATACTGTTCTTTTAACAAATGACAAAATGTTTGTAACAATGTTTACTTCTCTGCTCACTGACCTCTTTTCCTGTTCTTATCATGTATTTATTTAGAAGCTATGTGTGTACTGGTTGTATGCAATTTTAACTCCACTAAAAGAGAAGGTGTTTGTGATATAAAATACCAGTGAAGTGCCTCCTGGGCATTGTGTTATGCTTTCACTAGATTATCATTCTCCTCGGTGGGCTGAGCTGACCACTTGTTCTTTCTTGTCCTCGGGGTGGCATAACCATGCTTACGCTTTCCAAAGTGAAAATGAGGTTAAAGATAAATTCAGCCCTAGTTTAGGTAGGTGATGGCTTGCGATACTTCCCAGGGTAGAAGTGTGTGACTGTATGAAGTGTTAACTGTTGTGCTTAGTTCCCCTCCTCTTCCTCCTGGTAATGACTGTGGTAAGGGATGTGCATTAGAGGAGGAACGTTCACACTGAAATCTCTCCTGCTGAAGAAAATGGCAGAAGGAGCCATTCTCTACAAATGTACTCAAGCTTACCTAAGGAAGTATGTTCATTTTTCAGAAAACAAGCATTTTGGTTTGCCACCAAAATCCTTGAGATGCAAAGTGTAAAATACTCATTTTTATTGGAGTTCTTGAAACTATGTGCTGTGCCATGCTATTGCTGCCTTCTTAATTGAGGCAGAAACTGCCTTTTCTGTAGCTTTGTGTTTATGTTGCACCTAATTCTGCGTAATAGTCAGTATTTGCGGTGAGGGGTGATCTGAAGGTGTTGAGTATGCTCAGATCCTTGAACTGCTCTCTGCTCAGCCACACCGGCTTCTTGTTCTTCTCAGAAACAATAGCATTGCTTCTAAACAAATTATGGGGTAATTTGGAAATCCAGTAATAATCTCTTCTAGATGTTATATAGGTCCAAAAGAAGTGCATTAAGACTTAGCTTGGGAAAAGCCCTTATAAAGGACTGTCTAGGGAGAATATTTCTTGACATGCTAACCTACCTGAGAAGAGATATTGCTGCCCAGGACCTTTTCATTTTAGTGAACTAGAGAATATTTTGAGTGAAAAATAGTCGTAAGCCAAAAATAAATCTCTTGGGGAACCTGTTGCCACATTCAAGTTTTGGGCGGAAAAGGAAGAGAAAATTTTCGGAACTGTATCAATGTATTGTGCTTTAAAAATGTAAATTAAAATTACACTTTGGGTACTAGTGTGCATACAGCTGGATTTTCATGAAGATGTATGCCGTTCCACAGAGTGCTTGTGAACAGCATGTGGTATTCTGTGTGATAATATGTATGTGTATATCTGCAGTGCACCCTTACAAATATGAGGTGAAATTATAAGCACACATACATTCTACAAAGAAGTTAGCAATGAAAGCCACACAAATAAAACAGCAACAGAAAGTCCCATGAAATTGCCCTAGCTCTTCAGCAAATGTATTTTAGGCTGAAGAAAGAAGACTCTGAAATAAAAGATTTCTGTGAGGGGAGCAGTGAAAAAAGACTTAAGTTTTTTTCTGTGCCATTTCATGAAGAAAGAGGGGGTTTTATTTATACACATAAATTTCCCTCTGATGGTTTTGCCTCAGATTCAAAAAGTAAATAGAGATTGTGTATGTACATTGAATGCTAAAAACTATGAATTTCATTCACTTTTAACTGGACTTCTGAAAAAAAATTCTGACAAGTGTACACACAGATTGGTAGATCAGAGTGGTCTTTTTTTACTTTACCATCAGTGAAAAGGACATTGATTTTCATGCATCTGTATTTGAGTGGAATCTTTATTTAGGCTTTAGGTGACTGATCTGAAATGCACCTGAACACACAAATCTTCCAAAAAGAAAATAAAAACATAATCCACCTAAACCTGGGGTAGATACAGTATATGTAACTTATTCCATGTAAATTGCACATATGCTTCTTCAATCCTGTTCTTACTTGATCCCAGTCCAAAAGTAGGTAAAATAAATAGATTGCATATTACAGGCCATATGTCAGGAGTGCTTAGCGTTCCCAATTAGAGTCATAATTTTAGAAGTACTTAGCTGTCACATAGGTATCCCAATATTTGGCCAGATTTCTAAAATGGTTTGCACGTGAAGCACTGACTTCTTATGAAAATATGATCTCAATTGCAGATTGTACACATCTTGAAAGTTTGTCAGTAGATTCTTTTGAGTGTTATATTTATGTTTTACCATTTTTTTTGTTTTGTTTTAAGTGCAAATACAATATTCTTATCAACTTGAGTCCCATTTCTACTCTCCCATAATCAAGGGCTAAGATAGGCTAGTATTGTTAGCTGTTCCTTTCTTTTAACACAAAGTGCAACTGTTAGCTTAGAAGCACATAAAAGAGTCATTGTAGTGTTGATGTGCATGGAAGTGGACTTGAAAGTACAAGGTTTCTTTTACATTTATCTAGTGTTTTATACAGCTGTCTCTCAAGAGCAAGTGTGTGCCTCTGGACAGGTAGTGCATTAATCAGACAGAAACATCTAGATGGTGAGACCAATAACAGAGGGAGCTGGAGCGTTGGATTGTCTTGGCCTTTTGCTCAGGTGCCACCACAGTCCTGCCATGTTCCTCGGAAGTGGTGGGAGCAGGGCTCGTACCCTCTCTTGGTGTGGAGGTGCTCCGCTGCTCAACAGTGGGGTTTCCTGCAGGGCTTTTTGTCATAGTTTGTGTGGCAGAGCTCTGACTTTAAGCTGATGGGGGCTTTTTTTGTGAGCCTGTAGATAGGTATTTTGTCAGCAGTCATGTTTCAGGTGGGAAATTTTAACGAAAAGTCATTAAGAAAACCCCACCTTTATCATGAGCTGCTAATGACCGCGAGCTGTGGATACAGCCTATGAACCACCTTCTCCCCCAGGCAAGCGCACACAATTTCTGTAACTGAAGCTGGTGGAAAGCTGACTTTACGAACACCATCAGCTTCTATTGGAGGTGCCTACCACATGTCACCGCTGAGGCTTGGGCTGAAAAGCAGACCTAATGAAGGAGTTTTCCAGCCCTTGGTGCATCTGTGGCACTTGCTGTCCCTGCTGTGCTGCATGGCGCACCGGCCATTTGTTGGCAAGTTCATATTTCACACTGCAGGGAATTGAAATGACTGAACAGACAGGAGAAGAGTTTTATTTGCAGTAGCCTGTGTGTCCCTAGACTCTGATTTGGCATAAAACATCTGCTTCATGATCTGTTTCAAGGCCAGTTCCCTTCCGCCAGCAAAGGTTACGACTTCAGGCAAGCTGTGCCTTCGCTGGCAGGGGGAGATTCGCCTGAAGTCTTGATTTAGTCAGGATCAAAGCATCCTGCCACAGAAATCCCTTTTTCAATTACTTGTGAAAAAGCAGCCAGACGGTAAATGTATTAACATATTAAACAGTGAGTAAAGCAGGCCACTGACTTCTGCTGTATAGGTTTTTGTGAGAAGTTTAAATAAACCATGTCTGTGTGTACGTGTGGCTAGGAATAAATATTCATTGTTCTGATAGTAGGAGAAGTGATAGACGTTCTACCTGTACCTCTTTAACTCTGTTGCAAATAGGCAGAGTCAAGTGAGTACATCCTATTGGTTTCAGCTACAGTTTATGCATATTTTCAGTTTGCAAAGTTAATTGGTGTAATGTTGATGTAGTTTCTCTAAAAGTCTTAGGAAACAGGCCCAGCAAGATGCAATATATGAAGATAAATTGATGCCTTAAATCTTTTTTGTGTTGATGGTGGAGACCTAATTTCAGGGGGTTTTGTCTCCTACCAAGAAAGTAAATTTTTGAAAGACTGATACAGATTTCTTTGCAGAAGTAGCATCTTGATCCACAGTTACATATGTACAAATGAAATCCGTGTTCCTTCTTGCAATAACATAGTTAGATTCAAGCCTTATTACAGTGGGTAGCATATTATCGTCTATGTACTTCACTGCCATTGATGCACAGTCTTTGCAACATATGGCTATTTTTCCTCCTCAAAAAAATCCTTTCTCTAGCTTAAAAAAAATAGTAATTGAATATTTGCATATCTCCAAGGAGCCATGAGGGTTAAACTCTGCATTCATCTTCTGCAGTTCTTAGGCCGCTTTTGGTTTAAGAGTAAGAACTATTGCTTTTATGAAGTGCCTTTTTCTATAAAGTCAAAACCTCACAGCAGTGCACAGAAAGCCAGTGCTATAAAGGAGCTAAGTAGAGTCTTTAATAGCGAGAGCTAGGTTGTAAGTGTTTTTGTTCCTATGGAGCAGATAGATTTGGTTCCATCTGTTCCATATTCATAACAAAAGAGCTCACTTGCAGGAGGACTGACTTCCTGGGAGTAGCATGGTAATGATCTTTTCACCACAGATTGAAAGGATCTGAAAATGGTCACTTCAGCTCAGCAGAAAGCAGCTAGCAATGATGGCGCTTCAGACCTGCTATTTTTCTGCAGCTCTGTTTCAAGATACATGTTTTTTCTGAATAAAGCAAAATAAAACCAAAAACATAAACCTTGATCCCCCCCTGCCACATCAGTCCTCCTGAGGAGTTCAGGATGTGTTTCTCAAACAAAAATGGAATGACGTGTTACGAATACAGGGTCAATTTTTCTTTATTTGATCTTGGTATTAAAGGTAGAAGTGAAAAATTATTTACTGCCAGTCTGGGTTCTGTATCCTGAACTTTTCTCATGATCTCTACTTTGCCAGCAAGAAGATTCTGTGAACAGGAAATGAGAAGTCCACAAAATGTATGCGAAAGTTCCTTGCTGGGTTGTGTAATTAGGATGCTCCAGTGCCAGCTTTGAGTACACACCTCGTGGGCTTTCAAAAAAAACAAAAAAATATCCAGCTTAATCCAAGAAAAAAAAAATTCTTGTCTCTGCAGGATATTTCACAAGGGGAGAACAGAAAAATTCCGGAGTGTACTACAAGCACTGTCACTTGGCTAAAGAGCAGATTATTCAGTGACCCCTAAAAGGTGAACTGGAAGTTTACAGAGATCTTAAAAATTAACTAGGAACACAGAACGAGAAATATCATTCTGTGTCATTGGTTGTGGCTATGCAGTCTCTGAAAGAAGCCATGAGGCAGACCCGTATTTGCTGTTGTCCCGGCTGGAAGTCCTGCTGGGGCGTGCTGGACTCCATGTGTCTCCATGCTCCAGGACAGTTGGTGCCTGAGGCAGCTGTGAGAGCGGGACAGGCGCGCAGCAGTCATGCATAGCCTGCCTTAGCTGGTACTGCAGCATCTGTGTAGGCATACTCAGGGGTTTTTTTGCCTTTCA
>Ga0181612_166335_pt1 | contig 47156 bp, 38 predicted proteins | sample HoacroProtozoa21_FD_119630 | JGI IMG/M metagenome (GOLD analysis project Ga0181612, IMG submission 119630) | Hoatzin crop microbial communities from Cojedes, Venezuel. Combined Assembly of Gp0051906, Gp0051904, Gp0051908
GCGGCGAGCACGGCCTGGAGAAGACCCACTGCATCGACGCCCGCTGCATATCCGGCAACCCCGGCGCGGCCCCCGTAGAGGGGACGATGTACCGGTCGAGGAAGGTCGCGTGCCACACCAGGTCCCTTCACGTGATGAAGACCGGCAAGAAAGGGGCGAGGCGCAGCAAGGTCGCATCCCACAAGATAGGCAGGAGCCGCTTCCAGAGGTACGACATGGTGATGCACGAAGGGAAGGAGTGCTTCATCTCCGGAAGCACTAACGGAAGGCCGATACTCAAGGACATCGACTGGAACAGGGTCACCGAAAAGCAGTCCGTGAACGTAAAGGAAATCAAGTTCGTAAGAAGGATGCGTAACGGGATAATAATACAGAAGGTTAAATAGTAAAGGAAAAATTACATTAGAAACTTGAGAAGGTTACAGAAAGACAAGGATTCGGAATACCCACCATAAACAAATATGATTTTAAAGAAGATATTTTGAATTCAGATGTTTTGAAAGTCAAAATGTTCGCTGGATATTCTGAGGAGTGGGCAGAATTCATATTAAATAATAGGAAGAATGATTCCAATAAAAATATTCACGATTTTGACATTGTGGTAGGTCCTATTGCTAACGATGTAGTAGGCGTGCAATTAACACGATATTTGTATGGATACATTGATATTCAAGGGCTTGTTAATAATCTAAAGTTCGTTACGCCAACGATACAATATTTCTTCGGAACAAAAGAAGCATTAAAGTATTTAGAGAAAGATGAGTAACGATATCCAATTCATGATTGAATACATCTGTCGCGAAGTCACCTTAAAGTTGATGAGTGATTTTGGATGGGATATAAAAGCCGCGCTCAGTGCTTTATATGATTCTGATACGTATGCCAAACTAGAGAATCCTGCCACAGGGATGTTCTATCAGAGCCCTGTATATGTATACGATATATTGTCCGAAGAACTTCGTTTAGGGAAGATTCCAACACTTACATAATTCGTACATTTAGACTTCTCCGAAGCTTTCTCCGAAGCTTTCTCCGAAGTTTTCTCCGAAGTTGGACCATGAGTAAAAGTATGTGCCAGGCGCACAACTCAAATCTAAAAGTACTTGAACTCAAGTTTCTAAAGTAACTATCATTTTTTATAAAGCCCAATCGCATCCATGGGACGAAGACCAAGCAGAAACTGTAATGATTTTAGGTCAACAGTTCAATTTTCAATCTACCAAACACAGTGTTTTACCCCTGATCCTCTATTTGCGCCTTCCAACCCTTACGAAAACAAGTTTTCGACTGACTGAAAGTTACAAATAAAGCCCTTGCTTTGCAAGGGCTTATTTATTGCCTATTAAGGTTTTGCGGAGAGTGAGGGATTCGAACCCCCGGAACGTTGCCGTTCAACAGTTTTCAAGACTGCCGCCATCGACCACTCGGCCAACTCTCCAATATGTCTTCTTCCGACTGAAGATCTACTTCATTTTTTCGGAATCGGACTGCAAAGATATATAAAAAATCCGAAAATTTTCATTATATTTGTTAAAATCGCAGACACTATGATCCGACTAGAGAACCTTATCAACAAATTCACAAAGAAGTTCCCGGAGGAGAAGTTCCCGGTGCACCTGCACAAACTCAAGGTTGACCGCCCCATCATGGAGCTCGTCCAGGAAGAGTACAGGAAAGTCCTCGCAGATCCCGAAAGGGAGAGCAAGATTGATGCTAAGAAAGAGCACATCACCGAAGAAGAGAGAATCGAGCTGATCAACCAAGGTATCTGCGCATGCGCAAACATCATCGCAGACCTTGAGATTCTGCAGAGCCTCAAGCCTGAAGACCTTGACAGAGAGTAGCAATGTCATCTTACGAAGGAGGCGGCCCACCGGGTCGCCTCCTTCGTCTATTGCCGAATGCCTGCCTAGGATTTCTCCTTCTTATCCTTTTCTTCCTTCTCCTCAGCAGTGAAGAACTTGTACTGGAAGAATATCAGATAAAAAGCCCCGACCGTAACGCAGCTGTCCGCAAAATTGAACACAGGTTCGAAGAATATGTCTCCTCCCACTAGCGGCATCCAGTCCGGCCAGGTGAACAGAGGGAAGTAGAACATATCTACCACCTTTCCAAATAGGAACGGAGCATAGCTGCCGCCAAGGGTTGCCACGACTCCAGGGGCCGATGCCGAGAATATCTGACCGTAGAAGAGGCAGTCTATGATGTTTCCGAAAGCACCTGCGGTAATGAGGGTAAGCCCGACAAGGACTCCCGTAGGAACCCTTGGCTTGTCGCTATCTACAAAGGCGGGTCCATAGAGGGACGTCCCTTTCCTCACCAGCTTGGTTATCCACCAGCAAAGGATCGAGCAGAGGATTATCCTGAAAAGCGATAGGGCCAGCTTTCCCCACATGCCTCCGAACTTCATTCCGAAAGCCATCCCTTCATTCTCTATGAAATAGATCTGGAACCACTCCCCCAGTACGTTGAAGTGGTCCCCGATTCCCATGTTCAGCTTGACCAGGACTTTTATCACCTGGTCGATCACGACGAGCAGTATGCCCAGTACGAGTAGGCGCTTTCCCTTAGGCATGCGCTATCTGCCACCGTTCTTGGCAAGCATCTCCTTCGCCTCTACCGTAAGGGTGGCGTGGGGCACCAGACGTAGCCTCTCCTTGGGGATGAGCTTTCCGGTGACGCGGCATATGCCATAGGTCTTGTTCTCAATTCTCACGAGGGCGGCCTTCAGGTTCTGGATGAACTTGTACTGGCGCTGCGCAAACTGGCTCGCCTCTTCCTTGGATATCTGCATGGAACCGTCGTCCTCGACCGTCTTGAACGAAGGCGTGGTGTCCTCAATGTCGTTTGTGCCATTGCTCATCACAATGCGGCGCAATGAATCATACTCAGCCTGGGCCTTTTCCAGCATGTCGAGAATTATTGCACGGAACTCCTCGAGTTCCTCGTCACTGTAGCGGGTCTTAACCTGCTCCACCTTTTTGGGGTCAGTGACCTTCTTTTCCATATTGTCTGCCATTTTAGCTAAAGTTTAGTTACTAATATGTGGATTGTTGAGTCATTCCATTCAGTCTCCCTGGCTCCAGGTACCGTATCCTTCGACAGGGTTATGCCCTGGCAGAGGGTCTGCTGGGACACGTAGTCTCGGAAGTCTTTCAGAGACGCTTCGATTTCATCAAATTCCTCGCCATTTGCGCAGATAGCTACGCTAACCTTGTCGGTAACGTCAAAGCCGCTATCCTTGCGAATGTTCTGTATCCTGTTTATGAGCTCCCTGGCGGTTCCCTCCCTGCGAAGTTCATCGTTAACCTCGATATCAAGAGCTATCGTAAGGGGTCCCTCCGATGCGACGAGCCATCCGGGCATGTCCTCGGATGTTATCTCATAGTCTTCAGGACGGAGGGTGACCTCTCCGGAAGGAAGGTCAAGGGTATGGGTGTTTCCCTCGGCCTGTGCATTTTGGAGAAGAGATATGGTTGGCTGGTCCATGGAGGAGAAGGCTCCTGCTATCTCCTTCATCTGCTTTCCGTATATCTTGCCCAGGGTCTTGAAGTTGGGCTTAATCTTCTTTGTGATTATTCCGGTGGTATCCTCGATGAAGTCAGCCTCCTTGACATTTACCTCGGTAAGGATGAGGTTCTTGACCTGTTCAAGCTGCCCCTTCACCTTATCTGACATCACAGGGATGAGAAGCTTCTTCAGCGGCTGGCGAACCTTTATGGAAACCTTCCTTCTAAGGGCAAGGACCATCGAGGTAGCTCTCTGTGCAAGGTCCATCCTTTCTTCAAGGTCCCTGTCCACGAGAGTGTCATCGCAAGAAGGCATCATCTGGAAATGTACGCTGTCACTCTCGGGGGCTCCCGTAAGGTCGTGATACAGCCTGTCCATGTAGAACGGAGCTATAGGGGCTGCAAGAACCGCAACCTTCTGAAGCACCTCGTGGAGGGTCTGGTATGCGGAGAGCTTGTCCTGATTCATCTCCCCTCCCCAGAAACGCTTGCGGTTCAGCCGCACGTACCAGTTGGAGACGTTGTCACAAACGAAATCCTGGATCATCCTGCCGGCTGATGTTATGTCGTAGTTCTCGAAGGCTGCCCTCACATCCTTCACGAGGGTGTTCATAAGAGATATTATCCACCTGTCGATCTCAGGACGCTCAGCATACGGTATGGCGGGAGCCGATGCGTCGAACCCGTCGACATTTGCATAGAGGGCGAAGAACGAATAGGTGTTGTAAAGGGTCATGAAGAACTTCCTTACGACCTCTCCCACGCCGCTCTCGTCAAAGCGGAGGTTGTCCCATGGCTGGGCGTTGGTAAGCATGTACCACCTCAGGGCATCCGGGCCGAACTTGTCCAGTTCCTTGAAGGGATCCACGGCGTTGCCAAGACGCTTGCTCATCTTGTTTCCGTCCTTGTCAAGGACAAGTCCGTTGGAGATGACGCACCTGAATGCGGGCGTACCGCTTATCATCGTATGTATAGCATGGAGGGTGTAGAACCATCCCCTTGTCTGGTCGACTCCCTCGGCGATGAAGTCAGCCGTGCAGCCGAACTTATCCGAATCGAGCGAACGGAGTCCCTCCTGGGCGTAAGGCATGGCGCCGGAGTCGAACCATACGTCGATAAGGTCGCTCTCCCTTATCATCTTCTCACCCTTTGAGGAAACTAGGAACATATTGTCCACATAGGGACGGTGAAGGTCTATCCTGTTGTAGTTCTCAAGGCTCATGTCACTGGGGTCGAATCCCTTGTCCCTTAGAGGATTGGATTCCATCACACCAGCCTCGACAGCCTTGTCAAGCTCTTCGAAGAGCTCTTTCACGCTGCCTATGCACTTCTCCTCCTTTCCGTCGGCCGTCCTCCAGATGGGGAGAGGGGTTCCCCAGAAACGGCTCCTGGAAAGGTTCCAGTCCTGGATGTTCTCAAGCCACTGGCCGAACCTTCCGGTTCCCGTAGACTCGGGCTTCCAGGTTATCTGTCTGTTCAGCTGCACCATCTCATCTTTGACTGCGGTAGTCTTTATGAACCATGCGTCAAGCGGATAGTATAGCACAGGCTTGTCAGTCCTCCAGCTATGGGGATAGCTGTGGACATGCTTCTGTATCTTGAACGCCCTTCCGTCCGCCTTCATCATTACGCAAAGGTCCACATCGAGAGTGGGTGCGTCAGCGGGGAGCGAGTCGTCAAATGCGTTCTTTACATATCTTCCGGCGTATTCTGCGTAAGAAGTATCGACGTATTTCTTTACATAGTCCTTGTCAAGGTCCTCTATGCGGTAGAAGCGTCCTTCCCTGTCAACCTGGGCCTGGGGCACGCCGTTCCTATCAACGGGCATTATGGCAGGCACGCCATGGATTGTGGCGACTTTCTTGTCGTCCGCACCGAAGGTGGGAGCGATATGCACGACTCCCGTTCCCTCCTCTGTTGTCACGTAGTCTCCGCTGATTACGCGGAAGGCGCCATCCTCGACCGGCTTGAACCAGGGGATGAGCTGGACGTACTGGATGCCGACAAGATCCGAGCCCTTGAACTTTCCGTCAAGCACCTTGTAGGGGACAAGCTTGTCGCCCTTGGTGTAGGAATCGAACGGGAGGCCTTCGGCCTTGGGGTTGAACCATGCTCCGACAAGAGCCTCGGCAAGTACGTATATGGCCTCGTTTCCCGTGTATGGATTGAACGAGCGTACCCTCACATAGTCGATGTTCGGTCCTACGCACAGGGCTGTGTTCGAAGGAAGTGTCCATGGCGTAGTGGTCCATGCAAGGAAGTATACGGGGATATGGAATGACTCGAAAAGGGGCTGGCTGCGTCCGTCCTTTATGACTTCGAACTGGACTGTGGCCGTGGTGTCTGTCACATCCTTGTAGCAGCCCGGCTGGTTGAGCTCGTGGGAGCTCAGTCCCGTTCCGTCCGAAGGAGAGAAGGGCTGGATGGAGTATCCCTTGTATAGGAGTCCCTTTCCATATATCTTCTTTAGAAGGTACCACAGAGTCTCGATATACCTGTTGTCGTAGGTTATGTAGGGGTCCTTCATGTCGACCCAGTAGCCTATCCTCTCGGTGAGGTTCTCCCACTCGCCGGTATATTTCATCACCTCGCTTCTGCAGGTGCGATTGTATTCCTCGACTGATATCTTGGTTCCTATGTCTTCCTTGTGTATGCCGAGCTTCTTCTCCACGCCGATCTCAACCGGCAGTCCGTGGGTATCCCAACCGGCCCTGCGGTCTACTCGGTAGCCTGTCTGGGTCTTGTAGCGGCAGATGGCATCCTTGATGGAACGGGCCATCACGTGATGGATTCCGGGCATGCCGTTAGCCGAGGGAGGTCCCTCGAAGAATACGAACCTCTTCGCACCTTCCCTTATCTTAAGGGAATTCTCGAAAGCATGGTTTTCCTTCCACTGCTGGAGCACCTCCTGCCCCACTCCAACCAAATCAAGTGCCTTGTATTCTTTGAAACTCATATAATTTTACCTACTTTTGCACGGGATAAAAAAGGCCCGTCAATTAAGAAGGCAAATATACTCATTTCTCTATTTTTTTACAACATGAACACTGTAGACATCATCATCCTCATCTGCATGGTGCCCTTCATCATCAGTGGATTCCGCAAAGGGTTCATCGACCAGGCTGTCGGCCTGCTCTCCCTGATCCTGGGGCTCATCCTGTCATTCAGATTCTACAAATACGTGGCGATGTGGATGGCAACATACACTACGATACATACTACGACGGCCCAGGTCATCTCCTTTGTAATCGTGATGTGCGCAGTAGTCATCCTTCTGAACATCATCGGAGCGCTTCTGGAGAAGCTTCTCAAGGCAATCAACCTGGGATTTCTTGACAAGGTGCTTGGATTCGTATTCGCCATCCTGAAGGGAGTCCTCGTGATAGGTGTGCTGATTGTGCTTTTCAATGCCCTTAACACCAACCTCCACCTGGTAAGCGAAGAGACGCTCAACAGCTCGGCTCTCTACCCGCCGATAAAGAACTTCACTACGTTCCTGTTCCCCAAACTGAAGGAGATCTTCCTCACTACGGGTTCCGTCATCACAAACTCCGTAGCATGACAAGACTGATCCTGCTTGAGACTTCTACAGCCCTGTGTTCTGTCGCCCTGTGCGAGGATGACAGGGTTGTAGGCTATATTGAGGACAGCACCCGCTCGCACGCATCCCTTACGGCTCCTTTTGTAGAAAAGCTTCTTGACGATAGAGGCCTCGGCGTAAAGGACTGCGACGCCGTATGCGTGGGAATGGGTCCCGGATCCTATACCGGACTCCGTGTCGGGGTTTCTACGGCAAAGGGACTTTGCATGGGGGCAGGGATACCCCTTATAGCAGTAGGCTCAATGGAGGCCCTCGCCTGCCAGGCCGTAAATGAAGGACTGCTTCCCGAAGGCTGCCGCGCCATAGTTCCAATGATAGACGCCCGCAGGATGGAAGTCTACAGTGCAGTATTCTCCCCTAGCATGGAGATGCTGTCCCCTACCGAGGCGACAATAGTGGAGGCTGATAGTTTCTCCGAATACCTTTCCCAGGGGAACGTCCTTTTCATAGGTGACGGTGCGCTCAAGTGCAGGAGTGTAATCCAAAGCGGGAACGCCTTCTTCCAGGAGGCCTGTCCCAAGGCTTCATCCATGCTTGGGCCCGCCCTTGCCAGGTACAACGAAAAAAAGTTCGAAGACGTGGCGTACTTCGAACCTTTCTACCTAAAGGAGTTCATTGCAACCGTTTCAAGGAAACGGCTGGTCTAGACTCTAGAGCTTTCTTGAAAGATAGGACCTCAGCGAGGCCTCATCCTTTACACTGCTATCCGTATCCATCGCCCCGTCGACTATGAAATAGGCCATGGGGATGGATGTCACGTTGTATGTCATCGCAGCAGGAGACGCTGTACCCAGACCGTCGCAGACGTTCACCCACGGAAGATTCTGGGTCCTTACGACAGTAGCCCACGATGTCTTGTCGGTGTCAAGCGAAATGGCATATATCTCAAGGCCCTTGGGATGGAACTCCGTATAAAGGGGCTTCATCACATCAAGGTTGAACATCTTCTGTCCGCTCTGGGTTGACGACCAGAAATAAACCATGACCACCTTCGAGTTAAGGGACGATATGGCCACCTTGCTACCGTTTACGTCTGGCAGCGACAGGTCCACGTAGCCTGCCTCCTTGGCATTCTGGAGCTGGGTGCTCATCTTGAAGATGTTGTCCCTTCTCTTGACCTCCTCGGAAAGGGCCTTTACATACCTGGATTCAGGATATACCGTCATCAGGGAATCCCTGCAGTTGCGGAAGTGTATCGCGTCCGTAGCCTGGCCGAATACAGGTGTACCCTCCACGTCCTGGTACAGGACCGGTATGACGGTAAGGCTCTTGGAGTTCTCCAATACGTAGCGTACACGGCTGCGGTAGTAGGATATGTACTGCTTTGTAAGGTCCCTTCGTACCTGGGCGGCCTCGGGGCTATCCTCGGGAAGGTCCGCAAGACGGGCCGAAGTGCTTGCAAATGCATTGGAGAAATCGGAAAGGTCCCTTTCAATCTCCTGAAGCTTTGCGCTCTCGGGAGAACCGCTGACCGAGGCTCCTCCCATTCCGTCCATGGAGATCTCGGCCTTCTCACCCTTTTGAAGGAGAAGCGAGCCTATCCTCTTTCCATCCTTGAAGATGTATATGAACTCAGGCTGGCCCGATGGTATGTCAAGCGAATACCTGAACGATCCGTCGGCTCCTGTTTTCAGCGTATCGAGAACCTTGTACTTGTTCACGTCGAGCATCGATATTACGATGTCGCTCTGCGGAGCGTCCTTTACGGTTCCATGTATCCTGGTCCCCTTGGAACAGGAGAACAGGGCCATGACGGCAAGAGCCGCCAGCAGCGTGTGGCTAAAGTTTCTCATACTCTTTCAGTATTGAAGACGCTATCTGTGCGAACTCATCCTCGCCCATGGACACCTTCTCCTTCCTGAAATCCATGTCGGATTCCTTCTGAAGGGGCACAAGGTGTATGTGCGTGTGGGGGACCTCCATGCCAAGGACGGCGACTCCCACCCTTTTGCAGGGAACTGCGGCCTTCAGGGCCACAGCCACCTTGCGGGCGAACTTCCAGAGTCCCTCGTATGTCTTTTCGTCCAGATGGAATATGTAGTCGTCCTCTACATTCTTGGGGATGACAAGGGTATGCCCCTTGGCCAGGGGGTTGATGTCGAGAAAGGCGTAGAAGTCCTCGCTCTCGGCCACCTTGTAGGAAGGGATCTCGCCCTTGCCTATCTTTGTGAATATCGTTGCCATCCTATATGGAGATGTCTAGGATCTTGAACTTGATTGTACCGCTGGGGACCTGTGCGTCAACGATTTCACCCTTTGCGTGTCCCATGAGGGCCTTCGCGATGGGAGATGTCACGGAGAGCTTGCCGTTTGCGAAGTCGGCCTCGGTCTCACCTACGATGGTATACTCCATGACCATGTCATTGGCTACATTCTGGAACTTTACGCGATTGAGCATCTGGACCTTGCTGGTGTCGACCTTGGACTCGTCTATGACCTTTGCATTCGCAACCAGGTCCTTCAGGTTGGCTATCTTTGCCTCAAGAAGCCCCTGTGCGTCACGTGCGGCGTCATACTCGGCGTTCTCTGAAAGGTCGCCTTTCTCACGGGCCTCTGCGATGGCTGCGCTTATGACCGGCCTCTGGGCCAATGCGTCAGAAAGCTCCTTCTGTAGTTTCTCCAGACCTTCCTTGGTCATGTAATGGATTCCTGCCATGATTCTATCAAATTATTTTTTGGTTATCGAAGAATAATAAAGAGAGTCCCGCCATTTGAGCGGAACCCTTTTAACACTGCAAATATAGCGATTTTTATCTAAATCACCCTCTATACATCGTCAAATTTGGGTTTGAGTATCTCGGAATAGATGACCATCTCCCTGAGGTCCTTCACTATCTTCCGCTTTGGCTTCTCCTCCTCGAGGACCACCTTGCGGTCCTTTAGCTGGGACACCACTTCCGGGGTTGGTTCCTGATGGGGATACGCTATAGGAGCCGTAGCAGTAGTGCTTGCGGGAGCGGTCTTGGGCCGTGCAGATTGCATCTGGACCTCGATCTTCCGGGCCACCTGCCTTTTTCTCTGGGCCGCGGCACGGGCCATCTCAGCCTGGCGGGCGGAAGCCTCCCTTTTCATCTTCTCAGCCTTCTTCTCGGCTTCGGAAGCGGCCTTCTTCGCCCCCTTCTTACGCGCTTCCAGTATCGGAGGAATCACTCCGATGGCGACTACGAAGACGAACCATATTATTCCGAAAACATCCATACCCTTCAAAATTAGGAATTTTCCTTCTCTTTTGCAACCTGTGCGGAGGAAAGAATTCCCAGGCAGGCGTCCCTGTCACGGGAAAGCTGCTCACCGAGGGCGGAAAGGGACGAGAACTTCCGCTCTGGACGAATCCTCTCCACAAAGGACAGGGTGAGGTCAAGGCCGTATATGTCCTCGTCGAAATCGAATATGTTCGTCTCTATGGTCATTGCCCCCTCGGATGATACAGTAGGGCGGTAGCCTATGTTGCACATGCCGTGGAAGTGTTTTCCAAGGGTCTCGACATCCACAAGGTAGACACCCACCCCAGGCACCATCTTAAGTGGCTCGTACAGTTTCATGTTCGCTGTCGGGAACCCTATGGTCCTGCCCATCCTGTTGCCGGCCACGACAACTCCGTGGAGGGTATAGCGCCTTCCCATCATTGATGCGGCGCCCCGGACGTCACCTGCCGAAAGGGCCTCCCTTATCTTTGTCGAGCTTACTACGATACCATCCATAGAAAGGCTCTCGGGCCTTATTACATCAAGGCCCAGGCCGTTTGCAATGCGTACCATGTCGGAAGGAGTCTTCCCATCATGCCCCATGCGGTTGTCGTATCCGATGACAACTGCGCTTGCACGAAAGTCTCCTATCACCACTTCACGGAGGTACTCCTCCGCGCTCAGGGTGCTGAACGCCTTTGTAAAGCGGATTACCTCGACCCTGTCGACTCCCATGGAATGAAGTATGGAGCGCTTCTCGTCAAGTGTCGAGAGGAGCCTCAGGGAACGGGCGTCCTTCTGAAGCACCATCCTCGGGTGGGGCCAGAACGTAAGGACAGTGGAGGCCTCCCCCCTCTCCAGTGCCGCCTGGACAAGGGCATCAACGACAAGACGGTGCCCGAGATGGACACCGTCAAAAAATCCTGTCGCTACTACAGCCATTTGACTAGTCCGAAGTCCTGCCTGTGCGGCAGCAGAGGATTCTGGGCGAATATCCTCGTCGCCACCTGGTACATTCCTGTCCGCTCGGGAAGGATCGACGCCTTGTAGGTCGCCACTCCGTCCTTGAACTTGACATTCTTGTACTCTACCTTGTCCTGGATATGGAGGGCTCCCTTCTTGTCAGTGGTGCAGAAGAGTATCTCGACTCCTACATCCTTGGGATCCAGGTCACCGATGTTGAGGACAACCTCGGTTTCAAGAGGATTGCTCGGTGCAAGGTTGTAGGATGCCTCGGGCTGCTGGTAGGAGATTACCTCTATGTCGTTCCAGCACCTCTCGACGTGCTTCTTCCATGCGGCTATCTTGCGAGCCACCTCGAAGTCGTTCTTCTCAAGGGAAGCGGCCCTCTTGGCCTGGGGGATGTAGTACTGGTTGCAGTAGTCGGTGAGCATCCTGTTGGTCGTGAAGTTGGATGCCACCTGGGCTATGGTGTTCTTGATGTATTCGATCCAGGTTGCGGAGCGTCCGAGCCTTACGTCTACGTCATAGTATGTGGGAACGATCTCGTTCTCGAGTATGGTGTAGATAGTGGCTGCGTCGAGCTCGTTCTGGTAGCCCTGGTCATCGTAGGTCCTTTCCTGGGGAAGTGCCCAGCCGGCGCCTTTCCTGTATCCCTCGACCCACCATCCGTCAAGTACGGAGAAGTGCATTACACCATTCATCGCGGCCTTCTCGCCTGATGTTCCGGAAGCCTCCTGGGGACGGGTAGGGTTGTTCATCCATACGTCTACGCCCTGCACCATCCTCTTTGCGAGGGTGATGTCATATCCGGGAACGAAGACGATCTTTCCGATGAAGCGGTCATCCTTGGATATCTCGATGATGCGGCGGATGAGGTCCTGGCCTGCCTTGTCGGCGGGATGGGCCTTTCCTGCGAAGAGGAACTGGACGGGCATCTTGGGATTGTTCACGATGCTGTCGAGCCTGTCGAGGTCGCTGAAAAGAAGGGTAGCCCTCTTGTAGGTAGCGAAACGGCGTGCAAATCCAATTGTCAGGATGTCGTCGCGAAGGGTATCCTTTATCGTCATGATCTCCGAAGGAGAGTAGTGGGCGCTCATGGCGGGGTTCGAAAGCCTTTCCTTCACTACGTTCACAAGGGTGTTCTTGAGGAGCTTGCGGGTATTCCAGATGACCTCGTCGCTCACCCTGTATATGCCCTCGAAGCATTTCTTGTCATAGTGGTGTGTCTGGAACTCGGGTCCGAACACCTCGGCGTGAATGCTCTTCCACTCCTTTGCGCACCATGTGGGGTAGTGCACTCCGTTGGTGACGTAGCTGACGTGCAGCTCCTCGGGGAGATATCCGGGATACATCGATGAGAATATGTCCTGGCTGACCTTGCCATGGAGCATGGATACGCCGTTCACATTCTGGGAGATGTTGGCTGCGAGGTTGCTCATGGAGAACTTCTCCGAAGGATCGCTGGGGTGAAGCTTTCCAAGTCCCATCATGGTCTCCCAGTCTATCTTCAGGCGTGAAGGATAGTGGCCTATGTACTTGCGGAGAAGGCCCTCTTCGAAAGCGTCATGTCCTGCAGGCACGGGGGTGTGGGTCGTGAAGAGCGAGGATGCCCTTACAACCTCGAGAGCCTCGGGGAATGAAAGGTCGTCGTTCTGTATGTACTCGCGGAGCCTCTCAAGGCCGATGAATGCGGCATGGCCCTCGTTGCAGTGGTATACCTGGGTGTTGATGCCCATCTTCCTGAGGGCCCTGATTCCACCGACACCAAGGAGGATCTCCTGCTTGAGACGGTTCTCCCAGTTGCCTCCGTAGAGCTGGTACGTCACTTCCCTGTCCTCGGGGATGTTGGCCTCGTAGTCGGTATCGAGCAGATAGAGGTCCGTCCTTCCCACGGCCACCTTCCAGATCCTTGCGGTAATGGTCCTGCCGGGGAACTCGACCTCGGTAGTGAGCCACTTGCCATCCTTGTCAAGTACGGGCTGGACAGGTATGCGGAGGAAGTCCTGGGCATCGTAGCGGGCCACCTGGTCGCCCTGTGCGCTCATCACCTGGGTGAAGTATCCGTAGCGGTACAGGAATCCTACCGCGCAGAGGTTCACGTTCATGTCGGAGGTTTCCTTGAGGTAGTCTCCGGCGAGGATGCCGAGGCCTCCGGAGTAGATCTTCAGCGACGTGTCAAGTCCGTACTCCATGCAGAAGTATGCGATGGAGGGGTCCTTGCGCTTTGCCTTGAGGGACATGTAGGTCTCAAACTCATCCATCACTTCCTTTAGCTGAGCCAGGAATGTCTTGTCCTTGGAGAGCTGGTTGAAGCGCTTGAGGCTCACCGTGTCGAGTATCTCCATGGGGTTGTGCCCCGAATTGTGCCATATTTCCGGGTCGACTGCCTTGAAAAGAGCCTTGGCGCTGTCGTTCCAGCACCACCAGAGGTTCTTGGAAAGTGTCTCCAGTCCGGAGAGTTCTTCGGGGAGGTGACGGGTTACCATCACACTCTGCCATGTAGGGTCGTTCACCTGTATTTTCTCGTAATTCATCTGCTTTTCTGTTGTGTTGACGGGGAAGGACCCCTTCTCTGTTATGACCTTCTCCAGTGCAATAGAGTAGGCCTGTTCATAATACTTGATCTGATTTTCCCAGAGCGCTATGGACGCCACGTCCCTGGCGTTCTTCATATAGCTGTGGCGTACTGTCTTCTTAAGGGAGGCAATCTCCTCGATTCTTTCCACGACACCGTCTACGACCTCGCCGTAGTTGGAGTCGTTCCTGTCAAGGACGGTGACACCGGGATGGCCGTTGCGGCCCTTGTAGTGCTCCCTTACCCACATTCCGAAACCGGCAAGGCTTGTGGTGAGGGTGGGGATGCTGAAAGCGGCGGCCTCCAGGGGAGTATATCCCCAGGGCTCGTAGTATGAAGGGAACAGGCCCAGGTCCATTCCTACGAGCAAGTCGTAGTACTTCATGTTGAAGATGCCGTCGTCGCCGTTAAGGTACGAAGGGATGAAGTATACCTTGACCTTGCCTCCTATGGAGTTCACCAGCCCGAGTTCGCGGAAGCGCCTTGTTATCTGGTCGCTCTCGGGATACATGAGGTAGTGGGACACCTGCGTAGTGTAGGTTTCCTCACCCCTGCCGGAGAGCTTCGCGGAAAGCTCCTTGTCGGGACCGTTGTGCCCGCCGGGTATCATTATGAAGGCGTGGATGGGGCGTCCGTCGTAGGATGACGAGTCAAGCTTTCCAAGGGCGTCAAGGAATACGTCTATACCCTTGTTGCGGTACTCGTAGCGTCCGCCGATACCTATCATCACGGCATCGACAGGAACCTCCTCGCCGCTCATTGCGGCTGCCACCTCGACAAGGCGGGCCCTGGCCTGCTCCCTCTTGGCTGCGTACTCCTCCTCCGTTGCCGGGGTGAAGCTGTTCTCGAAGCCGTTGGGGGTCACGATGTCGACGGGCCTTCCGAGGAAATGCTCGCATTCGCGTGCGGTTATCTCGCTTACCGTCGTGAAGACGTCTGCGTTCTGGGCGGACTTGGCCTCGAGGCTGTGACGGGCCATCACACCGAACTGCTGGGCCTTCTCGTCAGCGTTGAACGACTCCATCTCGTCGTAGAGAGGGAGGTTGTTGCCTGCCAGGCAGCGTCCCACTACGGTTGCGTGGGTTGTGAACGCGGTAGCGATGGGAAGTCCCGTATCCTTCAGGTACAGGAGTCCCGCACCGGTCTGCCACTCATGGAACTGGGCCACGACCTTTTCGCCGGAACCCAGGTTGTAATTGTAGAAGCTCTCGATGACCTTTCCGGCAACCCAGCCGAAAAGAGCGTTCTCCTTATAGTCCCAGTTGCCGGTTATCGAGTCCACTCCGAACTTCTTCCAGAAATCCGAAAGGACGTCATCGGTATAGGGGACGAACTGCTTGAAATCGACCAGGATGGCGATCGGGTTCCCCGGCACGTTCCACCTTCCTACCCTTAGCCTCAATCCTTCTTCAGCGGCCTTGTTCTTCCAAGACCTGTACAGACTCGGAACTTCAGTGAAGTCCGGGTTGTCCTCGGTACTCATCCATACATCCGGACCTATCAGTATGTGGTGCCTTCCCAGTTTGGATCCCAGGAAAAGGGACTTTGTCGCAATCACGGTGTATATTCCACCGACCTTGTTGCAGACTTCCCAGCTCACCTCGAACAGATAGTCGGGTACGGTCAATTTTTTAGCCATTTACAGTCTTTTGCGTTAATTTGAATTTATACGATCTATTTGGTTTTCTTCTTTACGGGAGCTTTCTTCTCAGCTACCTTCTTTGCGGGGGCCTTCTTCTCGGCAACCTTCTTCACGGGAGCCTTCTTTGCAGGGGCTTTCTTCGCGGGGGCAGGAACCTCGGCGGGCCTGTCCATCACGGACACTTCCTCGTCAACCCTGATCATGAAGTCGCTAAGGACGTTCATGTAGTTGATGAAGGCCTCGTAGGGTGTGTCGTAGGGGTTGAAGTACTTGTGCACCTCTCCGTCGGAGAAGAACTTGGTACACATGTAGTAGAAGTGGTCGCTCTCCTGGAGATGCCCGAAGTCGTTCCACAGGGTGGCGTCGTTAACAAGGGCGAGCTTCTCCTGGAGGGAGTACAACTTGTTGAATGCGTCCTGCTGAAGCTCGTTTCCAAGCCATGCGGTAACATCCCTTTCCTCGTCAGCCCATGAGATGGTCTCGGGAACGTCAAGGTCGGCTACGCTCTTGTGGGCCTTGGCCACCTCCGAAGGGGTGCGGAAGGCGAAGGTGCCGTCCTTTATTACAAGGCCGGGGAGGTTGCGCATGAAGTCGAAGATCCCGGTCTTTGCGCTCTGGTGCTCGCCGAAGGTCTCGTAATCCATGAACAGGTTCACGGTATCGCCGCCGTCGGCCACGCCTGCCTTCAGCCAGTCAAGGTATGTCTCGCTGGTGAGGGAGTTGCCTGCGAAGCGGAAGGCGATATCGTCGCTCAGGCCGTAGTTGCGAAGCAGGAGCTTGAGTCCGCTCTGCGTGTCGCATGAATATACGTAGTTGGGGCTCCTCCATCCCATGATGTGGCGCGCACCCTCTGTGAGCATGACCTTGAAGCCCATGTCGTATACCTGCTCACCTATATTATTATTATATATGAGCTCGGTGTTGCGGAAGGCGGTAGGGGTCACTCCGAAGTACTGCTCGATGGCAGCCTTGTGCTTCTCCACCTGGTGCTTGAACTCTGCAGGGGATACAAGCGACGCTAGGGAATGGTAGTAGGTCTCGCTGAGGAACTCGACGCAGCCTGTCTTTGCAAGGGCGCGGAAGGAGTCGATGACCTCGGGAGCGTAGCGGTCTAGCTGCTCGAGAACCGATCCTGAAAGTGAGAAGGCGACCTTGAAGGCACCCTTTGACTTCTTGATCTGCTCGAGAAGGAGGGTGTTCATCGGGAGGTAGCACTTCTGGGCGACCCTGCGAAGAATGGTCCTGTTGGCAAAGTCGTCATAGTAGTGGGAATCCTTGCCTATATCGAAAAATCTGTACAATCTGAGCCTCGTGGGCTGATGGACCTGAAAATACAGACATAAACTCTTTTTTGCCATGGTATTGTGTGATTTATTTGTTTACTACTGATTCATATACTTGCTTCATCTTTGCAGTGGCGTTGTTCCACTTGAGGGCGTTCACCTCGTCAAAGCCGTACTTGGATGCGAATGACGAGAGGGCCGGGTACTTCAGAAGGGCGTAGATCTGGTCGGCCATTGCGTCGACATCCCAGAAATCCACCTTGAAGGCGTACTTGAGGACCTCGGCGGCACCCGACTGCTTCGAGATGACCGAAGGAACGTTAGTCCTCATGGCCTCGAGCGGGGAGATGCCGAAAGGCTCCGATACGGAAGGCATCACGTAGACATCCGAAAGCTCGAACATCTTCTGCACATCCGTTCCGCGAAGGAATCCCGTGAAGTGGAAGCGGTCCGAGATGCCCAGACGGGCCACGTGGCGGATCGCCCTGTTCATCATGTCGCCGGAGCCGGCCATCACGAAGCGCACGTTGTCGGTTCTCTTGAGGACCTTGGCGGCAGCCTCGATGAAGTACTCGGGACCTTTCTGGAAAGTGATTCGGCCAAGGAATGTGACCACCTTGTCCTTCACTCCCCTCTCGACGTTGAGGTTGTCCCTTCCGCTGAAGTCCACCGCGTTGTGCACGGTCACGACCTTGTCGGGATCGATTCCGTACTTGGAGATAACGATGTTGCGGGTAAGGTCGCTCACGGTTATCACCTTGTCTGCGGCCTCCATTCCCCTTCTTTCGATGTCGTATACGCGCGTGTCGATGTTGTCGGCGCTTCCGCGGTCGAAGCTGGTTGCATGGACATGCACCACCAGGGGCTTCCCGGTAAGGGTCTTGGCGGCGATTCCTGCATAGTATGTGAGCCAGTCGTGGGCGTGGATCACGTCGAACTCGTCCTTTCTCTCAAGGGCGATCGTGCCACCCACCATGGCGTAGCGTGCGACTTCCTCCATGAGGTTCGCACCGTATTTTCCGGAGAATTTGAACTTCTGCCCGTACTGGATGCGGAAGTCCTTGACCTGCCTCTTCCTCTCTGTCTCCACCATGTCGTGGAACTCTTCAGGAGAGAGGTAGGGTACCATATTGGAGCCGATGTGGAGGAACTTCACCTTGTTGAGGAACTCGTCCACGTCGGTTGTTGCAGAAAGGGCTACGGGAACATCGCTGGCGTTGATTATGGTCGCTGCGCTCTGGTCTTCGTCCCCGGAGGCGGAAGGCATTACGAACAAGGTCTCCACTCCGTTGTGGGCCAACCCTTTGACTATTCCGTAGCAGGCCGTGCCCAGACCGCCTGCGATATGAGGGGGGAACTCCCACCCGAACATCAATACCTTCATACTCTAACGTCCTTATATTTTTCACATAGATATTCAACTCCCAGCAGGGCGGCCGTTGAAAGGGCCGAGGAGATTGCTCCGTGGGGCTCGTGAGGGGGGTCTCCGTCATAGAGCTCGGAGAAGGCGCCCACTCCATGCTTGGAGAGGTCCTCCTTGAAGAATCCTTCGCAAAGCCAGATGGCTTTCTTGTAGAAGGATCCGCCCATCATCCTGAACTTCACAAGAGAGTAGTAGTACAGGAGGAAAGGCCAGGAGCAGCCCTGGTGATATGCAAGGTCCCTCTCTGTCTGGGTTCCCTCGTAAACTCCGCGGTAGCGGCTGTCACGGGGTGAGAGGGTGCGTATTCCGCGGGATGTCAGAAGCTCGTTGTCAACGACCTGCATTACGCTTCCGGCAACCTGGTCGTCAACAGGGCAGTACTGGCAGGCGATGGCGGATATCATGTTGGGGCGGACCTCCATGTGGCGGCCATCGTTGTCCACGTAGTCTGCGAGATATCCCTTTTCGGGATCATAGAACATCGCCTGGTAGTTCTCGGCGCACAGATCGCGAACCGGAGACCACTTGGAAATGAACTTCGAGCGGGGCGAACCGCACTTTCTCTCCATCTCTATGGCAAAGCACAGGGAATTGTACCAGTAGGCGTTCGTCTCGACCTGGTATCCGGCCCTCTCCGTCACGGGATATCCGTCTATGTAGGCGTTCATCCAGGTAAGGGCTGTGCGGTCCATCTGGGCCCAGAGAAGTCCGTTGGGCTGGAGGGCGACTTCGCGGCGCTCGCCGGGGGCGTAGCTCTCGATTATTCCCTTGACGGTGTCACCGTACTTCTTCCAAACCTTCTTTGCGTCTGCGCCGAAGTCGATATACTCCTCGAGTACGCTTGCAAGGGTGAGCGGAGCCTCGACCTGCGTAGTGCGGTGGAAGAGCCTCTCCTGCTCGTCTGAAATGAGGTTGTCAAGAATCTCCTCGAACTCCTCGGTCGATCCGTTAGCGTAGAGGGTAAGGCCCGGGAGAGCCAGGAGCGTCTCCCTGAGAAGTCCTGTATAAAGCCATGAGAAACCGGCTGTTATCTGCTTGTGGCCGGCACGGTCGCATTTGAGAAGGTCTGCGCAGTGGACTAGCTGGTCGTGATAGCTTGTGATGCTGCCTGCGGCCTTCACTCCTGCGGAGAACTTCCTCTTCATCTCCGAAGGCTTCACGGGATCTACGCCGGCCGAGAATACTACTGAGTCACCTTCCGAGATGGGAACGCTGAACGATCCGGGAACGAAGAGGTCCTCCTTGCATGCAAATCCGCGGCGGGCCTCGTCAGTGTAGGTTATCCCGTTGTACCAGTAGGGTGCGCTCTTGAACTTTGCCTTGGAGGAGTTCATCTGCATGTTAAGCGTAGGGAATCCCTTGTACATGCAGTAGGCGACGCCACCTGCGATGGCACTGCCTTCGGTGTTCGCCTCGTCATTCTGGCTGGTCAGGCTGTGAAGCGAGCGGAAAGCCAGGAAAGGCTTCAGGATAAGTTCGATCTTCGAAGAAGGGGGAGCCTGCTTCAGCTCGAACTTCAGCATTACCTGGTCGGTGTCCGGGGAAAGGAGGATGGTCTTTGTGAAGATGATGCCTCCGACCTTGTAGGTCACCTCTGGAACGGGGTCGGCATTGAAGTCGACGATGTACTTGTGCCCCCTGGGCTCATAGATGTCTCCATAGCAGTGGATGCCCAGGTTGAACTGCTTGCCGTTAACAACGAGAGTCTCGTCGAGGGATGACAGAAGGAGGTACTTGCCACCTCCGAAAGCATCAACAGGTACGGCGAGAAGCCCGTGATAGCGTCGCGTGTTGCAAGTTACTATGGTGGTGTTGCAGCATGCGCCCGTCTTGTTCGCGCAGATTATCTCACGCTTGAGCGAATAGGACAGGTTTACAAGTTCCGATTTGTTAAACCTTAAAAACGCCATAAAACTATATAGAATTTACTTTTTCTTCTTCAAAACAAAGGCGCAGCGGCTGGGCAGGTAAAGCATCAGCGTACTGTCGAAAGACTGGTTTCCGTTAGGACTCTTCCCTCCGATGCTGCAGTGCGTCTCCCCGACCTTGATACGGGAAAAGCCGTTGAAGCGTTCCTCGTCTGATGACAGCACCACCTCCCATTCTCCATCCGGGGCGGCGAACCCGTAGTCTGAGAACGAATCCGTCGGATGGAAATTGAATGCAAAGATACAACTTTTGCGCATGAATATCAATATTTTCTTCTGCTCATCGGCCGTCAGGAGCACTGGAGCGTCATTTAAAACGTTACCACTTTTCACCATGTGGATCATGGCCGAATCAAATTCCTGAAGACAGCCGTATCGAAGGAGCGGATTGTCGGCCAGGGACCACTGGCGCCTTGCGTACTTGAAGGACCAGCCGTTCCCCTCGCGGGGGAAGTCTATCCACTCGGGATGGCCGAACTCGTTGCCCATGAAGTTGAGATATCCTCCCCCGCTGGTTGCAAGGGTCACAAGGCGGATCATCTTGTGAAGGGCCATGGCCCGGTCGATTATCATGTTGTTGGAGGCCTTGTCCATGCAGAAGTACATCTCCTTGTCAGCAAGGCGGAAGATTATGGTCTTGTCGCCGACAAGGGCCTGGTCGTGGCACTCGGCATAGCTTATCGTCTTTTCGTCGACGCGCTTGTTGGTAAGCTCGTGCCAGATCTCCCCTGGGCTCCACTGCCAGTCGCTCTTCTCCTTTATCCACTTGATCCAGTGGTCGGCGATTCCCATCGCCATGCGGAAGTCGAATCCCACTCCGCCGGCTTCAAACGGGGCGGCAAGGCCAGCCATTCCGCTCACATCTTCTGCAATGGTTATCGCCTCAGGGTCGATCTCGTGGATGAGGATGTTGGCAAGGCCGAGGTACGTCACCGCATTCTCGTCCACACCGCTGTCAAAGTACAGGGCGTAGTTGCCAAAGTCCTTCCCCAGGCCGTGGTCCCAGTAAAGCATGCTGGTCACCCCGTCGAACCGGAACCCGTCCAGCATGTACTCCTCCATCCAGAACTTGCAGTTGCTAAGGAGGAAGTACTTGGTCTCGTCCTTGCCGTAGTCAAAGCAGCGCGACCCCCAGGCCGGATGCCTTCCCTGGGCGCCGGGATAGAAGTAGAGGTCCTCCCTTCCGTCAAAGAGGCTGAGACCTTCGGCGACGTTGTCAACCGAGTGCGAATGCACTATGTCCATTATGACTGCGATTCCATGCGAATGGGCCTCGTCCACAAGGGCTTTGAACTCCTCCGGGGTGCCGAAGCGCGAGGATAGGGCGAAGAAGTTCGATACCTGGTAGCCGAAGGAGCCGTAGTAGGGGTGCTCCTGCAGGGCCATTATCTGGATTGTGTCGTAGCCGAGCTTCACTATCCTGGGGAGGACGTTCCGCCTGAACTCGTCAAAGGACGCAACCTTGCCTTCCTCGGAGGACATTCCGATATGGCACTCGTAGATGAGCGGATGGCCGTTCTTCCTTGGACGTGGATGCTTCCAGGCATATGGTGTCGCAGGGTCCCACACCTGGGCGCAGAACACCTTGGTCACAGGATCCTGGACAACCCTTCTCACGTAGGAAGGGATCCTCTCCCCTCCTCCGCCGGGCCATTCTATGTAGAGCTTGTACAGGTCCCCGTGGGAGAGGAATGTCGAGGGGAGGGTGAGTTCCCAGTTGCCGCTCCCTGTGGGCTTGAACTCGTATGCCGGAGTCCTCTTCCAGTTGTTGAAGTCACCCAGAAGATACATCCTGTTTGCGTTGGGTGCCCATTCGCGGATGACCCAGTCCCCTTTGGAGTCCTTGTGAAGTCCGTAGAAGAGATGGTTGTTCACTGCACCTGAAAGGGTTCCGTCCTTGGCGATGTGCTCCTTCATATCGAGGATCCTCTTGTGACGGGCGTCTACAGCGTCCTTGTAGGGAGCAAGCCAGGGGTCTGTCTGGTATATCATCTTTGCCGCCGAAGCAGCGCTTTTTCCTTTTGCCATGGTGGTATGTTCTTAGCGTGGTTATTCGGCTGGGGAGGCGCCCTCGTCCTCCATGGACTGCCTTACCCCGCGGAGGTATTCCCTGCAGGCCTTTATCAGTTCCTTGGACCTCTTTACAAGGGTTCCGATGTCATCTAGCGAAGTCTGTGGGTTCTCGACCTTTGATGCAATCTCCTCGAGTTCCTTCATTGCCTTAGAATAGTCAAATTTCTCTTCCATAATTATGCGGTTTTTATCTTGTTTTCATTTTCACCTTCCCCTGCGGGAGAGTCCATGTCCACCCTCACGCCGTCCACGGTGCAGTCTAGGCGCACGTTTCCCATCAGGACGCCTATCCTGTCGCCCTTCTTCACGCCCCTGGCGGATTCCATCTTCACCCCGTTGCCATCGAGGACCATTGGCACTCCTCGCAGAAGGATGTTCCTGGGGTCGGATATCTTTATCGAATTCTCAATGTAGTCGACCTTCGCCTCGGCCTTGTCCAGGATGGCGCCGATGCTCCTTGAAAGGAGGTTCTCCATGGAAAGGAGGCTCTGCTGCTGGGATGTGACCCTTAGCAAGGCTGCCCTCCTGACCCTCTCGAATGCCTCCTCCTGCCTTTTGGATGAATTGCGGAGGAACTCCTTCGAAGAGCGTGAAATCCTTCTTACGTATTCAGAAAGGGCGTCCTCCATGGACTGTGTCCGATGGGACAGGGAAGGTATTATCCTCCGGTAAAGGGACTCTATCTCCTTCTCCTCCATGGATACCCTGCCCGCCGAGGCCTGGGTAATTCTTCGTGAAATCTGAGTCAGCTCCTCATCCATTGCGCTCATCCTGTGCACTAGCGAAGGGGATATCCTGGATGAAAGGGCCTCAAGGCGCATCTCCTCTGAGGTTATCCTCCCCAGAGCTGACGCATCTATGCCCGAGCGCATAGTATCCAGCGCTCTCTCCATCTTGTCAAGCCTTGCCGAGAATGCTCCGAGAAGGGCCGATTCGACAGAGCCTATCCTGGAATCCTCCTCCATCATCAGCTCTATGAAATAGTCGGCAAGGGCCGTGGGGGTCTTCACCGAGTCGAAGGCCACCATGTCGGCGACATGGTTGTCCCTGTCATGCCCTATTGCGGTAAGTACGGGAATCCTGCACCTTGCGATAGCTGCGCAGAGGTCATAGTCGTCGTAGCACTCAAGGTCCAGCTCAGACCCTCCTCCCCTCATGATGAGGATGGCATCGTAAGAGGGACGGCTCTCCTGGACAGACGCCAGGGCGCTTCTCATCGATGAAGGAGCCTCTGCGCCCTGCATCGTAGCCGGGAAAAGCGTCACGCTGAACGAAAACCCGTATTCGTTCTCGGAGAGGTGGCGCCTGAAGTCACCGTATCCGGCAGCCCCCTCGGCGCTCACAACGGCCAGGCGGTATGGAAGCCTTCGCAGCCCCCTTTGCTTCTGAAGGTCCATGAGGCCCTCGTTTTCGAGCCTTTCGATGGCCTTTCTCTTTTTCATCTCCCTGGCTCCCAGGGTGAATGATGGGTCTATGTCTGTTATGTTAAGGCTCAGCCCGTATAGCGTGTGGTAGTTGACCTTCACATAGACGAGGATTTCGATACCTGAACGAAGTTCCTCACCCGTCTGCTCGAAGAACTTGCTTTTGATAAAACGGACATGGGAAGCCCAGATGTTGGCCTTCACCTTGGCCACGACCCTTCCGTCCTCGCTCTGGGAGAGTTCCATGTAGCAGTGCCCGCTGGGATGGAAGTTAATGGAGGCAATCTCCGCCTTTAGCCACACTCCGGAAGGACAGACGGATTCGGATGCGATGCGAATCTTTCCCTGCAGAGTCTTAAGGTCGATTATGTTAAGGTCTAGAATCATTTTATTTGAAAATAGGCATCTTCAAAGTTAAGAATTTTGTCCGTAACTCCATAGCCCGCAAAGATTTTTCGTCAAAAATCGAATGTAGCATAAGGTCAGCCCCTGCCATTGAATCCGGGCTTCAGACCGGACAGGAATTCAAATGGGATTTTTGAACAGTCTTTGCTAGACGCAAAAGGGGATTTTTTGTACCTTTGCACTCGAAAAGAGGGACGCAGATGAAAATCACTGACGCAAGATTCGCTTCGAGCAGCACAATGGTGTCCGGGAAACCGTCAGCACGCCTTGGGGAATTCGCCTTCATAGGCCGGTCCAATGTCGGCAAGTCCTCGCTTATCAACATGCTGACAGGGAACTCCCGTCTTGCAATGACCAGCTCCACCCCGGGAAAGACAAAGCTGGTCAACCATTTTCTCATCAACCAAAGCTGGTACATAGTCGACCTTCCGGGATACGGATACGCAAAGCTTTCGAAAGGCGAGAGGCAGAAACTCCAGGATATCATATCAGACTATCTCCTTAACTCAGAGGAACTTCTGGTACTGTTCCTGCTTATCGACTGCCGCCATCCCCTTCAGAAGGCCGACTCCGAGTTCCTTGATTTCCTCGGAGAGAACGGTATCCCGTTCGCAATAATATTCACAAAGGGAGACAAGCTGGGGCCCAACGCCCGCAAGAAAAGCATCGACGGAATCCTTGACGAGATTTCCCAAAGCTGGGAGAGCCTCCCGCCCCACTTCGAGAGTTCAGCCCAGAGCGGACTCGGAAAGGAGGAGATACTATCATACATGGAGCAGGTTTTGAAAGAGACGAACCAAAACATCCAACAGACCAGATGAAATACGAACACAGAATGAAATTGTATGCCTGCAGGGCCTCCAGGGACTTTGCGGCAAAGGTCATCGACGAACTGAACACCATAAGGGACATCGACGAGGAGCTCATGTCACTGGGATCCTCCGAAGTTACCGAGTTCAGCGACGGAGAATTCCAGCCCTATTTCGCTGACAGCGTAAGAGGCGCTACCGTATTCATTCTACAGTCCACGTTCCCCCCTACAGAGAACCTTATGGAGCTGCTACTTACAATTGACGCCGCAAAGAGGGCTTCCGCAGACTCCGTGATAGCCGTAATGCCCTACTTCGGATGGGCCCGCCAGGACCGCAAGGACAAGCCCAGGGTATCAATCGGGGCGAAGCTTGTGGCGAACCTCCTGAAGGCCGCCGGTGTCGACAGGATAATGACCTGCGACCTTCACGCAGACCAGATCCAGGGATTCTTCGACATACCTGTCGACCACATATACGCTTCCAGGGTATTCATCCCCTACATCAAGTCCCTGAACATGCAGGACCTCTCGATCGCGGCTCCCGACATGGGTGGCGCAAAGAGGGCCAACGCCTACGCCAAAGACCTTGCCTGCCCCGTGATAATCTGCCACAAGACGCGCTCGAGGGCAAACGAGGTATCATCGATCACCGCCATAGGCGAAGTTGAAGGGCGCAACATAATAATAGTGGACGACATGATCGACACGGCGGGCACATTGGTGAAGGCTGCCGACGTGCTCATGGAGAAGGGAGCCGCAAGCGTACGCGCATGCGCAACCCACGCCGTCCTTTCGGGAAAGGCGTACGAGAACATCGCCAGCTCCGCCCTCAAGGAAGTCATCGTTACCGATTCGATACCCCTTAAGAGCGGAAAGGACACTTCAAAGATAAAGGTCGTGTCCATGGCAGAGACATTTGCCAGGATAATTAAGAAGGTATATACATACCAGCCTATAAGTACCGAGTTTATATTCTAGTTTTTTAAGTATGAAAGTTTTCCTGGCAGCACTGCTTCTCATAGGGATAGCCGTCTTCGGAATGTGCTTCAACATAATATTCCTAAAGAAGGATTTCCCGAACTCTGACGTCGGTACGAACGAGAACATGCGGAACAAGGGCATCCGCTGCTACAGGGAAGAGGACGAGGAGCTGCACGCAGGTAGCAAAAGGAGGAAGTTCAATGAGTCTTGTAGCAATTGTGGGGAGACCGAATGTTGGCAAGTCAACTCTGTTCAACAGACTTGTCGAGATGAGGCAGGCGATAGTCGATAAGACTTCGGGTGTCACAAGGGATCGCCACTACGGAAAATGTGAATGGTGCGGCCGCGAGTTTTCGGTGGTCGACACAGGCGGATGGGCCTCAGGGTCCGATGACGCCTTCGAACAGGAGATAAAGAAGCAGGTTACGATCGCAATCGACGAGAGCGACCTTGTGCTATTCATGGTGGAGGCTGCAACCGGCATAACGGACTACGATGCCGAGATTGCTGACATGCTCCGCCGCTCAAAGAAGCCGGTCATCCTTTGCGTGAACAAGGTTGACTCGGGAGAGAAGCTTTACGACTCCTACCAGTTCTACTCCCTGGGTCTGGGAGAGGTATGGAGCATTTCAGCCGCAAACGGAAGCGGGACCGGCGACCTTCTGGACAAGGTCGTATCCCTGCTCCCCGAAGATGAGAAGGAGGAGGAATCCTGGGAGAACCTTCCCCACATAGCTATCGTGGGAAGGCCCAATGTAGGGAAATCCTCCCTCACGAACGCACTTCTGGGTGAGGAGAGGAACATCGTCACCAACATAGCCGGCACGACACGCGACTCCATCTCAAGCCACTACAACAAGTTCGGCCACGAGTTCGTCCTCGTGGACACGGCCGGCATGAGAAGGAAGAACAGGGTGAGCGAAGACCTGGAGTTCTATTCCGTGATGAGGGCCATACGCGCTATCGAGCACTCTGACGTCTGCATAATGATGATCGATGCCTCCCTCGGAATGGAAGCCCAGGACATGAGCATATTCAACCTCATCAAGCGCAACCGCAAGGGATGCGTCCTGGTCGTGAACAAGTGGGACACCTTCCAGAAAGACAGCAACACCATGAGGGAGTACACCGAGGGGCTCAGAAAGAGGATCGCACCCTTTGACGACGTGCCCATAATATTTACATCGGTGACCCAGAAGCAGAGGATACTCGACGTCCTCGATGCCGCGGCAAAGGTATACGAGAACTACACGAGGAAGATCCCTACGGCACGCCTCAACGAGGAGATGCTGCCTGAGATAGAGGCCTATCCGCCTCCGGCATGGAAGGGAAAGTACGTGAAGATAAAGTACGTCACGCAGCTTCCCACGAAGGCCCCTTCGTTCGCCTTCTTCTGCAACCTTCCCCAGTATGTGAAGGACCCGTACAAGAGATTCCTGGAGAACAAGCTGAGGGACAAGTTCGAGCTAACCGGCTGTCCGGTGCAGATCTACATAAGGCAGAAGTAGAGCCTTGGAAAAGAAAGGGCCGCCCCGGATGGGACGGTCTTTTTTCATACCCGAAGGGATTGCGCTAGCCCTTCTTCGGATACCTCACCGTGAAGCAGGCACCGCCAAGGGTGAACGAGCGGCTGTATGAAATCTCTCCTCCGCACCGCTCGAGGATGTTCTTGCAGATGGCGAGCCCGAGGCCTGTTCCGCTGCTCTTTGTCGTGAAGTTCGGCGTAAAGAGGCGCGAGCGGTTCTCATCCTTCACTCCGGGACCATTGTCCTCCACGACTATGTCGTAGAAGCCGTCCTTGACGGAATTCCTGATTGAAAGCACCACCTGCCCCTCCATGGGCTCCTCTCCCCTTTCCTTCTGTTCGTTCTGGTAGTTCTCAACGGCCTGGATGGCATTCGTAAGGAGGTTCACGAGAACTCGCGTCAGCTGCGGCTTGGGGCCCATCACCGTGGCACCGTCAAGTCCTATGTACTGGAGGTCTATCCCTTCCTTGTCGTCAAAGAGGGCGACCTGGTCGGATGCCAGACGGTCGAGGTCTATTTCTACAGGCTCCTCGCTATAGAGCTTTGCGAATGTGGAGAACTCGTTGGCCGTATCAGAAAGGGCGTCTATGCTCTCCATTATAATAGGTACTATGGAGTCGAACTTCTCCTCCCATCCGGGGGCATTGTTCGCCTTCAGGCGGATTATCCTCTGGATCTGGAGCTTAATGGGTGTCAGAGGGTTCTTTATCTCGTGGGCAACCTGCCGGGCCATTTCGCTCCATGCCTTGTCCCTCTCGACCTGGGCGGCCTGCTTGCTGCTTTCGGACAGGTCGTGCACCATGAGGTTGTACGCCCGCACGAGGGAGGATATCTCGTCGTCCCTGTCGTATATGATATACTCAAGTCCGTCGGTCCTTGCCGAATTCATCTTCCTGCCCATCTCGGTAAGGGGCCTGAAGAGCTTGTCTACAACCCTTGTGGAGAGAAGTCGCGTCAGGAGCAGGAGGATGAGGAAGACCGTCATTATGAATATTGCATGGAAGACGGCCTCGCTCTTGAACTCGAGCCCCGAATCCGTATAGGGGGCGCCCACAATGGAGAGCATCTTTCCGGAGTTGTTGAAAATCGGCGCATACATCATGTAGAAGTTGTGCGATGCGAACCGCTCCCTGTGAATGTAGTACCTCTTGTTCAGGTACATTATGTTGTTGTAGGCGTCCTGGTTTGTACGGGAGCCTATTATCTTCCGCTCGAATATCTCGGGATAGGTGCTTGCGAAGACCTTTCCGGAGGTGTTGTAGAGGGTTATGTCTGATTTGGTGTAGTCGCTTATCTCCTCGAGGGCTCCGCTCATCTCCTGCGTCGCGAAATCGGAAGCGGAGGAGAAGTACCTTGCCTCGGCCTGCACCAGGGACTGTATGGTGTTGATCTTCCCAGTCATGAGGGTCTGGGCGTTGGCCTCGTTGCGCCTGTATACGAAAAGCACGCTTATCACCGCCATTACGACCAGCGTAGCGAGCAGGGAGAAGAACATGAGGATATTGATCCTGGACTTGTAGTAGTTCTTCTCCGAAGAAGGCCTGCGGTACCTCTTTGCCGGAATCCCGATGGCGAAGTATGCGACAAGGGCCAATAGGAAGAACGAAACCATGTAATAGGTGAAGTCGTACCTCTCGCGGGAAATCACCACGCAGTCCTCGCTGCTTACGTTGTTCACGAAATGGAGGTATCCGTCAAGCGGGAAGTGCGTAGCCTCGTCAAGGCGGCTGGCGGAAAGGAGCTTTCCCGAAAGGACGGTCGGGTACGGATACTCTCCCTTGTAGCTGACGAGCTTTCCGGAGAGGTATTTTCCGTATGAGTAGCGCGCCGGGATCACAACGGACCCGGGGCGGGTCGCCCCGAGGATCGAGGAATAACCCTTCTCCTCACGGTCGGCCTTGGGCTCGATCGCCAGCAGAAGCTGCGTGGAGCCGGTGTCCTCGGAGTAGTAGACGAACACTCCCGTATACTGGAGCCTTCCGCTTCCTGAGCGGGAGCAGCGGAAGTGGGTGCTTCCGTCTATCTGGTCGCTTCCCTTGAGACGGTCCGTGAAATAGGATATCACATCGGGATTGGACTCCTTCTCCCCCGCCATGTAGATGTTGATGTCGTAGTCCTGGGAGATCCTTCCGAGGTAGTTCTCCGTTATCCTGGCGAGGATCATCCTGTAGTCCCCGCCCTGGGATATGAGAGAGTATATCACGGGGTCGTTCGCAATTGGAGCCTCGACGTTCCGAAGCTGCACCTCGAGCCCCAGGTTCCTGTCCACCGCCATGCGGTTGGCCCATATCTCGACAGTGTCCCCCTCCCTCCTGAATCCTATGATGGAAGATGCCGCAACGAGGTAGGCGGCGCTGAGGACGGCGAAGACCACCCTGCCAGGACGCGAGAATGCATCGTAATGGAGGCCGTAGAACTTCTTCGCAACCGGGCGGAGCATCTGGATGAGCATCGGGATGGTAAGAAGAAGGGCTATGTACGATACGTACACGTACAGGGTGAACCTTGAGAGGGAGTTTATCCTGTAGAGCTCGAGCGTTATGTTGGAATTCTCGATTATGCTCTTGAACGTCACATGGACATACACGCACAGAAGGAGTATCGAAAGCAGTATCACGAAGGCGCTTGACCAAAGGCGCGTCTCCGGATGCGCCGATGCCATCCACCCAAGGAACTTGTGGCGGCATATGTAGAGGCATATGACCATGAAGGTCAGCCATATGTTGACGATGAGCACGCCGCCAAGCGAATAGAAGAACGGCCCGTCGGCATAGGTAAGGGGCGAGAACAGCTCCGATGACGCCCCCAGCTGCCTTCCTATGAAAAAGAAGAATACGGACATCACCGTAATGAGCAGCATCGAAAGCAGCATGTTACGCATGCTCTGGTGGCGCCTGAGGAACACCAGTATGCCTATTGACACCAGGAGTACGGCAAGCCAGACTGCGTCCGCGTTGGAAGAGAGCGGACTATGGTTCTGGCTTTCCTGGATGACCTTCATGAGGGGTATGCCCTCCACGCTTACCGGAACTCCCGCGGCATATGAAATGGGATATATCTGCATGCCTTCCGGAAGGCGCAGGTTGCGGTTTATGCCGATGTAGGTGTTGATGATCTCAAGGCCGCCTATGACCTCGCAGCCCATGTTGTCGTACATGGCCTTTACAAGGTACCACTTCGGCCCCATGGTGACATAGGATATCGTGGTGTCCACATCGGAAAGCGGAGACACGAGATTGTAGCTCAGGCTGAGGAACCTCTGCACGATGACTCCCTTGTGGATATCGTCGTTGTCAAGTGCGAACTGGTTGTTCCAGGACTGGAGCGTGTCGTTCACATACCTGTAGACGACCATGTCGGCGGGAAGGTCCTCGAGGTTCATCCACCCGGAGTGGTCCTGCTCCATCGCTTCCTTCATGTAGCCGTCGAGCATTCCGACCCTCTCCCCCACTATCTTCTCCATCCGGCGTGCGGCCCTGGAGGCGTCGCCGCTGCTTTCCCCGGATATGGCGTAGAAGGCTATGATGACGGCACCCACAAGGAAGAATAGGTTCCACCAGTTCTCCCTCAGATACTTTCCTATGCCGTTTCTTTTCACTTTTCCTGCTACTCGTGGTGATAGGGCTCACCCTTCATTATGGTAAATGCGCGGTAGAGCTGCTCTGCAAAAATGGTGCGCACCATCTGGTGCGAAAAGGTCATCTTCGAAAGGGACACTAGTCCGGTAGCCCTGGAATACACATCCTTTGAGAACCCGTAGGCTCCGCCGATGACAAAGACCATGTCCCTGCCAGGGGAAGTCATCCTTCCCTGGAGCCATGACGAAAACTCCACTGATGTCCTCTGCACACCCCTTTCATCCAGCAGGAAGACATCCTCGGAAGACTTCACTCCCTGAAGGATCGCCTTTCCCTCCTTTTCCTTTATCTGCTGATGCGTAAGCGACCCGACCCCCTTGAGGGCGGGCAGCTCCACAAGCGAGAACTGCACATAGTGGGACAGCCTGGAGCAGTACACATCCAGACCATCCCTGACCCAGGGGACATCGGTTCGGCCCATAGTGAGAAGAGTAATCTTCACAGCGTGCAATTCTTTCAGGCAAAGATAGAAACGTGGCTCGGTATTTGCAACAAAACTATCGTTATTTGAAAGGTTCAAAATGATGAAGTTTCTGAAATCGGCTCTGGTTTGCATGCTGCTCCTCGGCAGCGTGTGCGCAAAGGCACAGGAAGGCTCATACGATGTCTTCAACCCGATTTCCAAGTATATCATGCAGGGCGACGCCGACAGGCTCGCCGCCTGGTTCGCAGACAACCTGGAGATTTCGATAATGTCCACGACAAACGACTCGTCCCGCAGCCAGGCGCGCCAGATCATAAAGTCCTTCTTCGCCACCCATACGCCAAGGTCGTTCGAAGTCACCCACACAGCGGGCCGCTCCAACATGAAATACGCCCTCGGATCGCTCAATGCAGGCGGCGAAACATTCGAGGTTACGATATTCGTAAGCTACAAAGACAACAATTATCGTATACAGCAGTTGAAAATCGAGCGTGCGGAATGAGTTTGGCACGCACTTTGCAATAAAGTTTAATCGGTTAGTTTAGTTGATAATAATAGGGTTTAGAAAAGACGCACGTCGTGAGGATGAGCGTCTTTTCATTTTTTATGTCCGGCCCACACGCGCCCGTTCCTTTTTTGGGGCTCATGCCAACGACAATGGGGCGGCCGCAAGACCGTCCCATTTACCATATATTATTTTAGAATACCGCTACAGGTACTCTTCCACATCCTTTCTTGTTATCACATCGCCTCCGAGGATAAGGAGCCTTTCAACGACATTCCTAAGCTCCCTGATATTTCCGGTCCAGCTATGTTCCTGGAGTGCCTCGATGGCATCCGAAGAGAACTCCCTTGTGGGCCTGCCCGTCTCGGAGCATATCTGCTCATCGAAATACTTCACCAACAGGGGAATGTCATCCTTCCTGTCGTCAAGAGAAGGAACCTTTATCACTATCACGCTGAGCCTGTGGTAGAGGTCCTCCCTGAAGTTCCCCTTCTCTATCTCGGCCTTGAGGTCCTTGTTCGTCGCCGCTACGACCCTGACGTCTACGGTGATGTCCTTGTCGCTTCCCACACGGGATAGCTTCCTTTCCTGGAGGACCCTCAGCACCTTGGCCTGAGCGGCAAGGGACATGTCTCCGATCTCGTCGAGGAAGAGCGTTCCTCCGTCGGCCTGCTCGAATTTCCCCTTGTGCTGCTTGATTGCCGAAGTGAACGATCCCTTCTCATGGCCGAAAAGCTCGCTTTCGATAAGTTCGGAGGGAATTGCGGCGCAGTTGACCTCGATATACGGCATCGCACTACGGTTGCTCTTCTGATGGAGCGTCCTTGCAACCAGTTCTTTTCCCGTTCCGTTAGGACCTTCTATAAGCACCCTTGCATCGGTGGGGGCAACCTTGTCTATGATGTCGCGCACATGCTGCATGGGGGCGGACTCGCCTATCATCTGCTGACCGAACACCTTCTTTTTCAGAATCTTCGTTTCCTTGACAAGATTCGCCTTGTCGGTGGCGTTCTTTACCGTTATGAGTATGCGGTTCAGATCGAGCGGCTTCTGTATGAAATCATAAGCGCCCTTCTTTATGCACTCCACGGCCGTATCGATGTCGCCGTGTCCTGATATCATGACAACGGGGGTCTCGACACCTTCCTCGGCGAGTTTCGTGAGCACCTCGGTGCCTTCCATTCCCGGCATCTTGATGTCACAGAATATCACGTCAAACCTGTCCTTGGTAGCGGCCGCAAAACCTGCTGCGCCGTCCTCCGCGGTCTCCACTTCGTACCCTTCGTCCTGGAGGATCTCCTTGAGGGAATTGCGTATCGCCCTCTCATCGTCAATAACTAGCAACTTCATGATTATGTAATTTACAGGTGGTCCACACCGTCCATGAGGATGATGGAACCACGGGTGGCAAAGATACAATTTGCGCGCCACAATAGCAAACCACGAGCGCCCCCGCAAGCCGTGGTTCACTTGCAATTGTTCACCGGTTTGACTACTTTTGCAACCTATCCATGAACAAGACCTTCGTTATGAAAGTACCAGACATAATAATCGCAATCGACGGATACTCTTCCACCGGAAAGAGCACATTCGCAAAACTTGTCGCCAGGGAATTCGGGTTCCTGTATCTCGATTCCGGCGCAATGTACAGGGGCGTCACCCTCTACGCAATAGAAAACTCCCTTGCAAAGGACGGAAAGGTTGATTCGGAGACTCTTGTGGACAGGCTTCCCTCGCTCGATCTGCACTTCGAGCACTCGGATGAAGGCACGCTTCTCCATAGCGGGGAAAGGTGCATCGAAAAGGAGATCCGCACCATGGAGGTATCGTCCCTCGTATCTCCCGTTGCTACGATTCCCCAGGTGAGGAGCTGGGTCGATGCGCGCCTGCACTCCTTCAGCGAAAAGGGAAGGGTCGTCATGGACGGAAGGGACATCGGAACCACGGTATTCCCCAACGCCGAACTCAAGATATTCATGACCGCCGACCCCGCCGTCAGGGCACGCAGGAGGTTCGACGAGCTGAAGGCCAAAGGCCAGGAGACCACCCTTGAGAAGGTCATGGAGAACCTTCAGGAAAGGGACTACATAGATTCCCACAGGGAGACTTCCCCGCTTACGAGGGCTGCGGACGCCTTCGTTCTTGACAACTCGGACATGACCCTTCACGAAGAGGTCGTATGGATAAAGGGTCTCATGCAGGGCCGTTTCACAATCCTTGACTAGATGCCGAAGAGTGTTGAAATAGACAGTCATTCAGGGTTTTGCGCAGGTGTCATCCGGGCAATAAAGAGCGCAGAGAGGCACCTTGATGAAAAGGGCATGCTCTACTCCCTTGGCTCCATCGTGCACAACGAGGAGGAACTCCAGAGACTCTCTTCCAAGGGACTTCGCACCGTAAACAGCATAGACTCCCTTCCCAAAGGGGAGACGATCCTGATACGCGCCCACGGAGAGCCGCCTTCCACATACCGCAAGGCACGCCAAAGCGGCGTAACAATCATAGACTGCACCTGCCCCGTAGTCCTGAAGCTCCAGCAGTCCATAAAGGAAGCCTACCAGAGGACAAGGGCCGAAGGTGGACAGATAATAATATTCGGGAAAATCGGCCATGCGGAAGTGCTAGGTCTGCTGGGACAGGCCGAAGGAAAAGCCGAGGTGGTTGAGAACATGGACATGCTCAAAGAAGCGATCTCTGATGGGAGGGTGCGTATCGACGGCCCCATCGAGGTGTTCTCCCAGACCACCAAGAGCCCATCAGAATACAGGGACATATGCTCTTTCCTTGAAGAAGAGATGGCAAGAGAAAGGGGCATCGGGCCGAAAGAGTTCCGTTCCACGGGAGACCTGAAAGTACACCAGACCATCTGCCGCCAGGTGGCGTCCCGCCACGAGCAGCTCTCCACTTTCGCCCGCGACCATGACATAATAGTGTTCGTGTCCGGCAACGAGTCTTCGAACGGGAAAGTCCTGGGGAACCTTTGCAAGAGCGTAAACGAGCGCACCTACCGCATAGGAGGCCTTTCGGACATACACGAGGAATGGTTCCGCAGCGACGACCGCGTGGGTGTATGCGGAGCCACGTCCACACCAAGGTGGCTCCTTGACGCAGTGGCCCAGAGGATATCCCGGATCCCCTAGCATCGTGGAATGTTGCAAGATTGGCAAGTATTTGCTAATTTTGCGGTCTGAAAAGAGGCATGTCACCTTTTTATAGAATCAATATATTCAATTAATTCATATGGCAACAACAGCTGATTTCAAGAACGGCCTGTACCTGAACTTCAACGGCAAACCCTGCATGATCGTATGGTTCCAGCACGTGAAGCCGGGAAAAGGTCCCGCTTTCGTAAAGACGAAACTCCGCAACCTCGAGAACGGACGCATCCTCGAGAACACATTCACAGCCGGTGCGAAGATCGACACCATTTCCGTCGAGAGGCGCCCCTACCAGTTCCTCTACGCAGAGGAGGACGGATTCAACTTCATGCATGAGGAGACCTTCGAGCAGATCAAGCTCCCCCGCGAAGTTGTCGAAAACGCCGACCTCATGAAGGAGGGACAGCACGTCGAGATGATGTTCGTGACCGAGCCCGAGGAGAAGTGCCTAACATGCGAGCTTCCCACCTACGTAACCCTCGAGGTTACCTACACGGAGCCTGCAGTCAAGGGCAACACCGCATCCAGCAACGCCCTCAAGGAGTGCACGCTCGAGACAGGTGCAAAGGTGATGGTTCCCCTCTTCGTAAACCAGGGGGACAAGATCACCGTCAACACCTCCGACCGTTCATACGGACAGAGAGTCTAGATCTTGCGAATGACGCTGAGGCCGTCGCGAAGGGGAAGGATGACAACCTCTACGCGGCGGTCTTTCGCTACCATGTCGTTAAAGGAGGAAAGGGACCGGCTCTGGGCATCGCGTGGAGCATCCTCCCCATAGAACTTGTCGTCCCAGAGAACGTCGTCGACTATCATGCAGCCGCCTGGACGCAGCCTTTCAAGACACATCTCATAGTACTGGGCGTACTGCCGCTTGTCCGCATCTATGAAGACAAGGTCGTAGGGCCCCGGAAGTGATGAAAGCACCTCAAGGGCGTCACCGATGTAAAGGTTTATCCTGTCTGATACACCGGCCCTTGAAAAGCCTTCCCTTATGAGGTCCTCAAGTTCGTCGTTCACTTCAAGGGTGTCAACGCTCCCGCCGTCTGGGAGTCCCATGGCAAGGCACACAGTAGAATACCCCGTAAAGCAGCCGATTTCAAGAACGCGCGAGGCCCCCGTCAGAGACACCATCATGGAAAGGAACCTTCCCTGGACGGGACCTGACACCATCTGGGGATAGTTGGTGCGTATGTGGCTCTGCCTCTCGATCCATCCAAGGGCCTCCCCCACAGGGGTCGCGTGCTCCCTTAGATATCTGTCCTTCGGGGATTCCATGACCGGTTATAGATATACAAGCTCGCAAAGGGAGCTTCTTTCAAGCCACTTTGATGCGGCAGCCTGGATGGAGGCTGAATCGATTTCTTCTACGAAAGAGCGTATCTCATCGTCAGATGCCACCTTCCCGAATGAAAGAAGGCTCTTTCCCATGCTGAGGCACTGCGCCTCGCCCATTTCCATTGCGATAGCCTGCTGGCCGAGCAGCTGCTTTCGAGCCCACGCAAGTCTTCTTGGCGATATTGGAGTGCTTCCAAGGCGGGACAGCTCCCTGTAGACGGCCGCTATGCACTTTTTCACATTAGCCCTGTCGCACCCAAGGCCTATGGTGACTTCGCCAACGCCTTCATACTGTACATATGACGCCTCTACACTGTAGACCCATCCGTTCTTCTCCCTCAGTACGTTGTTGAGTATCGAATTGGAGGCCGGACCGCCCAGCATGTTGCATAGCAGGATCATAGGGAAACGCTCCTTGCCGCTTTCAAGCGAAGGGGCGAACCCGCCTATGACGGCATTGGCCTCGTGGTTGCCTTTTTCAAGGGTCTCCACAAACGGAGAAGGAAGCGAAGGAGCCGCCGCGCCCCTTGACAGTATGGGAGAAGAAGGAGCGCAGGAGCCGAAATACTTTTCGGCTAAGGACTCGACCTCCTTCTGAAGATCGTCCTCATCCATAGGTGCCACGATTGAAAGGGCCATCCTATCCGGAGTGAAGTTCTCGCGGACGAACCTGTGCAGTTCCTCGCTTGTGATTCCGTTTACGGATTCAGGGGTGCCAAGGACCCTCCTTCCCAGCGGATGCGAGGGGAAGAGCTTCTCGTCGAAGCAGTCCATTATGTCATCCGAGGGGCTGTCCCTGTAGGAGAGGATCTCGTCTATGACAACGCCCTTCTCCGTTGCAATCTCGTCTTCAGGGAATGTCGGGAATACCGCGAGGTCAAGGATGAGGGAAGCCGCCTTGTGAAGGTCCTCCTTGAGGACAGTGGCGTGAAGGACTATCTCCTCCTTCGTGGTATAGGCGTCCAGCTCCCCGCCAAGCCTTTCCAGGCTGTTGTTTATCTGGGACGAAGACATCTTTGACGTGCCCTTGAAAAGGGTGTGCTCCACGAAATGGGCTATGCCATGGCTGAAGGACCCCTCGTCCCGTGTGGCGCAACGTATCGACAGGGACACCCATGCGGCAGACTGCCCGCTCTTTTTCACGGCCCACCTAAGGCCGCACTTTGACGTAGAATACCTCATCGGCCGGAAATTATCTTTGAAAGGTCCTCGCGCAGGAACCCCCCGTCCTCTTTGGAAGAATACTTGTGGCGGCGGAAGTAGTAGAGCTCATGTCCTCTCACATCGACTATCATCTTGTAGCACATGGAGTGCGCAGAAGGCTCCGAAGGATATATCGCATAGCCTATGAGGGCGTCATCAAGGACATTGTCCATGGCGTCGGCCTGCTCGCTTTCGGATACAATCTTCACCCTCTGGGAGAACTTCTTCGAGCGGTACTTCTGCGAAATCTCTCCGGAAAGGTCCCCTTCCGTAATGTACAGAGGCCATGAAGAAGTCCTGGAAAGGTTCCCGGTCGATGCGACCCCGCCGAGGAAGCCCTTGGAGAGGCACCTTTCTATGTAATTCTGAAGGATGTCAAGTATCGAGGGAAGCATGTAGGCTTCCCTTCCTGAGGGGCTCTTAGCCGCACAGATGGGGAATGTCACGACCTCGAGCATGTCATCCACTTCCTTGGCGTCCTTGGTTCCCTTGACTATGGTAAGGAAAGTAAGGCCGGTATCGCCTTCGCCCTTGGATACGTCGACAGGCACCATGAAGTAGTAGCTGTCGGAGGAGCGCATCCTGGAAAACTCTTCCGAAGAGATGAACTCGTACGGGGACAGTATCCAGGCGTCCTTGGTCGCGCTCCTTATCTCCTGGTCCAGGAAGTCGTTTCCGCTACGGACGACATACATCGTCTTTGTCTTGAAATCACTTAGCTTCTCCTTCTTTGTGGTAAGCTGGACCTGGGCGAAGGCCACGGGAGAGGCCACCGCCAGAAGCATTAGAACAAATATCGCTGCTATTCTTTTCATTTTGAACGGCAAATTTAGCAAATCTGCGTCATTTTTCTTACATTTGTAACTGGTGCAGTAGCGTCCAGACGCATTTTTACTCACATAGTATAGCAAAAAAGGAACCACTCAACCCATATTTTTTGATGAAAAGGTATCTCAGAACCTTTGCCACCCTGCTCATAGCGCTGCTGGCAAGCACCGCAGCCAAGGGCCAGGGATCCTATTTCTACAGTTCAATACCGCAGGCGGAAGGGCTTTCCGAGTACGTCCAGTACGTCATGATGGACAGGCACGACGGATTCGTATGGTTCGCTACCCGCAGCGGCGTAGGGAGATACGACGGATACGACAGCAAAAAATACCTTGACATAAACGCCCAGGCGATACTCGAAGACGCAAAGGGCGGAATATGGGTGCTCTCCAGGGGAGGAATATTCCGTTACGACAGGCAGAAGGACGAGTTCGCACCTTTCGCCGACAGCAAGGGAGCGGCAGTAAGAAGCCTCTCCTACGCCCTTGTAGATGACGGATTCCTAATCGGAGGGATAGGGAGCATCTTCAAATACAGCTACGCCACGGAGCAGGTCGAGTATCTTTGCCAGATAGCGGGAGACGACAGGTACGAAGTATCAGAGATTCTTGAATGGGACAGGGGGCACGCCCTGATAGGAAGCAGGGGAAAGGAGACCCTGCTGGTAGACCTTTCAAGCGGCAACTCCTTCCGTTCTACGATAAAGGACGACGACGCAAGGGCTCTTCTCAAGGACCACGAAGGCAACATCTGGATCTCCCCCTACAACAAGGGAGTCAAGTGCTATGACCCCAGCGGAAAGCTCCTTCACTTCTACGATTCCTCGAACACTCCCATGCAGACCGACATCGTCCTTGACATGGAGGAGTGCGGAGGCGAGATATGGGTGGCCACCGACGGAGACGGAGTCTACATCATAAACACCGCATCCGGTGTCGTAGGGCACGAGAGCCACGTTCCGGGCAACCCTTCATCCCTGCCGGCAAAGAGCATAACCCACATACACGCCAACTCAAGCGAAGAGTTCTGGCTGGGAACAGTAAGGCACGGACTGGTAAGGATCAAGAAATCATTCTTCCAGACATTCGGGGAGGCTGCAATAGGTACGGGATTCGGACTGTCGAACCCTTCAGTACTCAGCATTGCGGAAGACTCCGACGGGAAAGTCTGGATCGGGACTGACGGAGGAGGTGTCAATACCTACGACCCTTCTACGGGCAGGTTCTCAAACATTCAGAGCACTTCGGGCGACAAGATCACCTCCATGACGGAAGCCCTTCCCGGAATGCTTATGATAGTGAAGTACGGAGAGGGTCTCTTCATCATGGACAAGGCTACAGGCGCTCAGAATCACGTGCTCCTGGTGGACGAAAAGACAGACGCCAGGCTGTGCCGCAGCGGAAGCTCCATCCCCGTTTACAAAGACACCCCGTCAACGATCATCATCCTTACAAGGGAGCCGTACCTATACAACCTCCAGAACAGGCAGTTCACCCCTATCACATCACCGGACAACGCGAAGCTTGAAGGCTTCGTGCATGTCATCGGGAATGATCCGGCCTACACGTATATCTGCGACGAGAACAAGATAATGGCGATAAAAAGGGGTGAAAGCCAGCTGAAGACAATCTTCAAGTGCCCTGAGAACAAGGCCATCGCTACCATCGAGAGGGACTCCCGCGGCGCATTCTGGGTCGGAGGCTCCTTCGGGTTCGGAAGGGTCGAGGAAGGAGACGAGGACATTACGGTGATACCCTGCGAGTTCTTCAAGAGCGTATCATCCATAAACGATGACGGAAAGGGCGTGCTGTGGCTCGGAGCCGAGCAGAAGCTCATTTCATACCGCATGTCAAGCGGAGAGTTCACCCTTTACAGCGAATCCGACGGAGTGGCGGTAAACAACTACCATTCAAGAGCATCTCTCCTATCATCAAGCGGCGACCTGTTCCTGGGTGGCTCCAAGGGCCTTCTCAAGATAGAGCCAAGGCAGAGCCGAACCGCGACAGGTCTTTCCTCTATCGTACTCGAAGATCTTAAGGTCGCAGGAAAGAAGCCCGGCTTCGACGGGAAAAGAGCCCTCAAGGTAAGCCAGAGCGACTCCCCCATCGAGATAGAGGTGTTTGCAAGGAGCAGCGACCTCATGCTGCTGCCGATGTACAGGTATACCGTAAAGGGACGCAAGACAAATGACATATCATACTCGATGTCTCCATGGCTCACCCTATCATCCCTGAAGCCAGGCAAGTACAAGGTCCTTGCATCGTGCTCGACACGCTACGGCGGATGGTCCGAAGACTTCGAGGTCCTTTCCCTCAAGGTACACGCTCCATGGTACCGCAGCTGGTGGTTCATCCTGTTTGCCCTGGCATTCCTCGCCGGAGTGCTCTGGTCGGCATACAAGGCCCTTACCAGAAGGGAGTCTGAGAAGATGAAGCTCGCCATGGAGGAGCATGAACTGAAGGCCGAACAGGAGAAGATCGACTTTCTCATCAACATAGACCATGAGCTCCGCACTCCCCTCACCCTTATCGAGGCTCCGGTAAAGCAACTTCTCAAGACCATGCCCAAGAGCGATGACAGGTACATCCTCCTGGAAAACATCAGAAGGCAGGGCGAAAAGATGAAGAACATGCTGGACATGGTCCTCGACGTAGGAAGGATAGAGCAGATCCGTGACACCGTATCCGAAGACAGGGTGGACATCCACGAGTGGCTCTCGAAGATGGTAGAGGACTTCACCCCTGAGGCATCCGACAGGAAAGTGACAATAGAGATGGAACCATGCAAGGCTCTCGGAGACATATCCATGGATAGGAAGAAGAGCGCTTCTATCATGTCCAATTTCATAATGAACGCCCTGAAGTACAGTCCCGAGAACGGCAAAATAACCATAAGTGCCGAGAATACAGACGACGACATGGTACGCTTCAAGGTAGTCGACGAAGGCGAAGGGCTCAAGAACGTGGATATGGACCGTCTCTTCTCAAGGTTCTACCAGGGCAAGAAAAGCAAGCCCGGAACCGGCATCGGCCTTGCATACTGCAAGCTGCTTGTCGACCAGCAGGGCGGAAGGATAGGAGCCAGTGACAACAGCCCGAAGAAGGGGTCCACATTCTGGTTCGACCTTCCCAGAAAGTCCATTGAAGGCATAGCTCTTGAAGAATCCCAGGGAAGCGACATCAAAAAGGCTGATGCATCTTCCCAAGAATCACCCCTTGCGGAAGACAAGGTCCAGAACACCCTTGAGAACATATCGGTGCTGCTCGTAGACGACAGCGAGGACCTCCTTCAGTTCCTCTCCGACAACCTTTGGCCATACTGCGACAAGATCTTCACTGCCACAAACGGCGTGGAGGCCCTAAGGATAATCCGCTCGACAAAGCTGGACGTGGTCATAAGCGACGTGCACATGCCGGGAATGGACGGCTTCGAGCTATGCCGCATCATAAAGAACGACATGGAGATAAGCCACATCCCCATAATAATGCTGACCAGCATGACAGACGAGGACAGCAAGCAGTTCAGCTACAAGAGCGGGGCCGACGCCTACGTCTCCAAGCCGTTCGACATCGACACGCTAAAGTACGTAGTCGCAGGCATACTGGACAACCGCAGAAGGACCGTAGAGAAGTACGCGTCACAGGACAGCATGCCATCCCCCGTCGAAAGCACATTCTCCAGCGCGGACGAGGAGTTCCTCTTCAAGATTGACAAGACCATAGAGGAAAACCTCGACAACCCTGAGCTCAACGTAAACCTTCTGTGCGAGGCCACCAATATCAACAGGGCCACCCTCTACAGCAAGCTAAAGGCCCTTGCCAACATGGGAGCCAACGACTACATCACAAAGACAAGGATATCCGCCGCCGCCCTTATGCTAAAGACGACGGACCTGAAGATATCGGATGTTGCGGAAAAGACCGGATTTGCGACACAGAGGTACTTCTCGACCGTATTCAAACAGTACATGGGCTGCACTCCGTCGGAGTTCAGGTCAAGACTTGCTTCGGAAAGCGGAAGTACGGCTCCAAAGAGCGAATAGGCCAGGCAAAAGAATCTCTATCCGGAAATACTCCTTTTCTTCCTCGAAGCGCCTACGAGGAAGAAAGCGGTGATTGCAAGGCCGGTCACAACGGCGGTCAGGGACCCTTCAGGACCGAAGGCTCCACCCGTAATGAGCTCGGATCCGGACACTTCGAGAGTCAATATGCTATATCCTGGAAGGGCTCCTGAAACGGGCAGCCCGAGGACGGGTCCCTCTATGAAATTCCAGCCCCAGTGTATGCCTATGGGAAGCCACAGGTCGTCGCTCCATACGTATGCGGCACCTAGCAGCAGTCCTGCCTCAAGCGCTATTGCAAGGGATGTCCAGATGGACGACGACGGGTTGAGATAGTGGATGAACCCGAACATGAGGGCGGATACCGCAAGGGCTATGGCAACTCCCCACCTCTGCCAGATCATCCTGAATATTATACCTCTGAAAATTATCTCCTCGGCAACCGCCACGACAAGGAACAGTGCAAGGTTTTCAAGAGCCACTACAGGGACAAAGTGCACGGATGTCACCCGGTAGCATCCGCAAATGTACATGACAATGGAGACCACCCCGAAAAACAGGATCGAAACGAGAAGGCCAAGGGATATGTTCCTAAGGAGGGTGGACGTGCCAAGTTCGTCCACAGGACGTTTCTCAACCGCCCGGACAAAGGCGTAGTACGCTCCCGACAGGGCGATTGCGCACAGGATGAATGAGAGGATCTTCAGCCCCTGGGGAATCGGTGCGGAGAACAGCGACTGCGCAAGTCCGTACAGGAAAATGAATATCACGAAGCCGCACACGGCAAGAAGCAAGAACTTCCATAGCGGTATCCTCCCGCAGAAATACCTGTCATTCATGTCCAAAATCACTATCTGTTGAAAAATTCACCAAGGTCCCCGTCATAGTTTGTCACTATGTATCCTCCGGATGATGTCTCGATGAGGATGAGGTCCTCGAGCCTTGTCATATAGAGGAAGTACTCACCGAGGGAGTCGTTGCGGTACTGTCCGGATGAGAACCCTATTCCGCCTATGCCGAAGGAACGAACAGACCCGTTGAGAAGCGAAGGGTTTATGCTGCGGACGCTGACGATGTCGCTCTTTTCGATCACCCGGCTCGATACTGTCATCTTTATAACCACAGACTCGTCATCGCACATGATCCTGCGCGGCATGTAGCCGAATATCGTGATGTAGCAGGCGGCAAGGGCGACCAGCACCACGGCCACATGGATAATGCGTCCAACAGAACCCGTCCCCGGCATCTGCACGGAAGAGAAATAGTAGACCAGTATCCCGGCTACCACCAGGGACAGTATCCACTGTATGAGCGCCGACTGCGGGCGAAGTGTGTATCTGTAGATGGTCCTCATTTTTTAGGCGTGCAGCAGGCACAAATATAATGAAAATGTCTAAATTTGCGTTCTATGGAACAGTATATTGTATCCGCCAGGAAATACAGGCCGGACTCCTTCTCCACCCTCATCGGTCAGGACACTATAGTGCAAACCCTCAAGAATTCCATCAAAAGGGACCAGCTGGCGCATGCCTACCTATTCTGCGGCCCCAGGGGTGTGGGAAAGACTTCGCTAGCCAGGATTTTCGCAAAGACCATAAACTGCGAGCACCCCGGAGAGGACATGGAGCCCTGCGGAGAGTGCGAGTCATGCCGTTCGTTCCAGGAGGGAAGGTCCTACTGCATACACGAGCTCGACGCAGCATCGAACAACGGAGTGGATGACATAAAGGCCCTGATGGACCAGGTGCAGATACCTCCCCAGGTCGGCAGATACAGCGTCTACATCATAGACGAGGTCCACATGCTGAGCCAGGCCGCGTTCAACGCATTCCTGAAGACACTCGAGGAGCCGCCTGCACATGCGATATTCATCCTCGCCACGACTGAAAAGCACAAGATCCTCCCTACGATACTGTCCCGTTGCCAGACCTACGATTTCAACAGGATAGGCATTCCCGACATAGTGAAGAACCTCCGGGACATAGCATCGAAGGAGGGAATCAAGATAGACGACGAGTCCCTGCACGTGATAGCGTCCAAGGCTGACGGAGCCATGAGGGACGCCCTTACGATATTCGACCAGACTGTAGCCTTCTGCGGCACTGACATCCACTACGAGGATGTGCTGGAGAACCTCGGCGTCCTGGATTACGAGAACTGCTTCTCCCTTGTGGAGAACTTCCTCTCGGGAGACTACCAGAGCGCCCTTCTCAAGTTCGACGAAGTGCTTTCCAAAGGATTCAACGCTCTTCATTTCGTAGGAGCGCTTAGCACCCATCTTAGAGACCTTCTCATAGCAAGGAGCGAAGGCCTTGACGCGCTTCTGGAATTCCCCGACTCCCTGAAGGCGAGATACCGCGAACAGGCTTCCCGCTGCTCGGTGAAATTCCTATATGACGCCCTTGCCATAACAACCGCCTGCGAAAGCGGCTACAGGGCAAGTCTCAATCCGCGCCTACACATAGAGTTCACCCTCATGAGGCTGTGCTTCCTGCAAAGGCAGCCCGACGGCAGCGCCCCTTCACAGCAGGTAAGGTCCGAAGCGCAACAGGCTCAAAAGACGGTAGCACCATCTGTCTTCCAAAGTGTAGCACCAGCAGCCCAGAATGTAGCGTCAGCCTCTCCAAAGACTGCTCCTGCTCCCCAGCCCGCCCAGCCGGCCAAGACGCCAGAACCCCAGCCCACGCCTGTACAAAATACGGCACCTGCAGCCCCGGCGCCTCAGCCCAAGCCACAGGGCGAAAATTCCCAGATGGCGCCATCGCCAGCAAAGACAGTTCCTGCGGCTCCCGCGCCAAGACAGCCCAAAAGGGCCTCATCGCTATCCATGTCATCAATAATGGAAGACAATGTGAAGAAGGAGGAGAAAAAGGAAGACACCATAGGGGATGCTACCCCGGATATCGAAGCCGTAAGGAAGGCCTGGAGCCTTCTTCCCTCGCAGAATGCGGCCAGGCCGAGGCTTGCCGCCGTCCTTGAAAAGGCGGATGTGGACTTCGAGCAGAAGGATGGCATCGTGTATGTCACCTTCCATACGATGAACGAGTCCCAGAAAAAGTGGATCGAGGAAAAGATACACTCGGAGCTGGAGGCTTCCCTGAGGCAGTCCACTTCTTCCAGCAAGGTGAAACTCCTGATCGAGGCTCCAGCGGAAGACGACAGCTCAGGTGCGGTGCCCTATACTCCGAAAGAAAAGGCGCAGGCGCTTATCAGTGAAAATGAGCAGGTAAGGAACCTGGTCAAGGATTTAAACTTAGACGTATAGGCAAAAAATGAAACTTCGCTGCGAAAACCTAGTCAAGAAATACGGAGTAAGGACTGTCGTAAAAGGTGTGTCCATGGAAGTAGTCCAGGGTGAGATTGTCGGATTCCTTGGGCCTAACGGAGCCGGAAAGACCACAAGCTTCTACATGATAACGGGACAGGTCGTCCCCAATGGAGGCAGGATCTTCCTTGACGACGAGGACATAACCAGCCTTCCTATGTTCAGGCGCTCCCAGAAAGGAATCGGATATCTCCCACAGGAGGCATCCGTCTTCAGAAAGATGAGCGTCGAGGACAACATCATGTCCGTCATGGAGATGAGCAAGATGACAAAGGAGGAGAGGGACGAAAGGCTTGAGTCCCTTATCGACGAGTTCAACCTCTCGAAGGTCCGCAAGAGCCTCGGCATCCAGCTCTCCGGAGGTGAGAGGAGGCGCTGCGAAATAGCCAGGGCGCTCGCCGTGGACCCGAAGTTCATCCTCCTTGACGAGCCCTTCGCAGGTGTGGACCCTATCGCCGTTGAAGACATACAGTTCATAATCGCAAAACTCAAGTACAAGAACATCGGCGTAATCATTACAGACCACAACGTAGGTGAAACCCTTGCGATAACAGACAGGGCCTATCTTCTGTATGAAGGGTCGATTCTGCAACAAGGGACACCTGAGGCCCTCGCGGCTGACGAAGACGTAAGGATCAAGTACCTTGGAACCAACTTCGTCCTGAAGAGGTCCGTCGCCGTGGAAAGGGCGAAGAAGGAGCATGCGGAATTCCTGAAAAGAAGGGAGGCCGCTGAATTGGCCAAGGCGCAGGCACAGGAGGAGCTCCAAGCAAAAGAGATTGTGGAAGAAGCAGCTCCCATTGAAAACACGTCCGTAAATATCGCTGAAGAGACGTCCGCAGATACCCATCCTTCAGAAGACGGAAATGGCATTTCCGAGTCCTAGAAAGGAGATTTCAACGAATAAAAAAATCACACATTGATAATCAGGAACTTCCGAAAAAGTCCCTTGAAAAAGTGTAAGGTTTGAGCAAAAAAGTCCCTTAAAAAAATGTAACAAGTGGCTGAAAAGTCCCTTGAAAAAGTGTATTTTTGCATGCAAGCACAAGAAAGCGGAAAGCCGTGCTAAGAAGGAAAATCGAGGAAAAGCTATCCTCCTGGAAAAACCGTCAAGACAGAAAACCACTTGTCCTCAAAGGTGTAAGACAGTGCGGAAAAACGTATTCCGTGATGAAATTCGCCAGCGAGAACTACAATAACGTGGTGTACGTCAACTACCCACTCCCTAAAGGGTATGGGCTTGTAACTGTCCAGTAGTCAAAACGACCGAAGGTCTCCTACCTTTTTTACGGACCGTCAGTCCGCTGACGTTACATCGTGGGACGGTTGACATACGCCCCTTACGGAA
>Ga0181612_105039_pt1 | contig 47122 bp, 32 predicted proteins | sample HoacroProtozoa21_FD_119630 | JGI IMG/M metagenome (GOLD analysis project Ga0181612, IMG submission 119630) | Hoatzin crop microbial communities from Cojedes, Venezuel. Combined Assembly of Gp0051906, Gp0051904, Gp0051908
CACATGATGTTTCCAACTTGTGAAAAGTCCCCCAAAAAAAATAATTCCGTTGGACTGTTTGCTGTTTCATGTATTATCACTAATTTTGCAGGTGAAATGTCGCATTTCCGCCCTTGTGGTGTAAAAAGTGGTGCAAAAATCACGAAAACCCGCTATTAATGCGGGATGTTACATTTCCGCATACAATCTTATACAATATTGTCTAACCTTCTAACTTGAACAATAACAATCTGTCATGAAGCAACTTTCGGATCGCATTAACGCATTGGCTCCGAGTGCAACACTCGCCATGTCACAAAAGAGTAGCGAGCTGCGCGCTCAGGGCATCGATGTCATCAACTTGTCGGTGGGCGAGCCCGACTTCTTCACCCCTGACCACATCAAGGCGGCCGCACGGCAGGCCATCGATGACAACTTCTCGTTCTACAGTCCCGTGCCGGGCTACTTGTCGCTGCGCGAGGCAGTGTGCGGCAAGCTCAGCCGTGAGAATGGGCTATCCTACACCCCCGACCAGATTGTGGTGGGCAATGGTGCCAAGCACGAGCTGTGCAATGCTGTGATGGCTCTCGTCAATCCTGGTGATGAGGTGATTATTCCCACACCGGCATGGGTTAGCTATGTGCAGATGGTCAACCTCACCGGTGGCAAGAGCGTGTTGTTGCCTGCCACCATGGAGCAGCGCTTCAAGGTGACTGCCGACCAGCTGGAGGGGGCTATCACTCCAGCCACCCGGCTTGTCATCCTGTGCTCGCCCAGCAACCCCAGCGGCGCCATCTACAACCGCGAGGAGCTGCGTGCCATCGCCGATGTGCTGGCACGACATCCGCAGGTGATGGTCATCGCCGACGAGATTTATGAGCACATCAACTATGTGGGACATCACGAGTCGCTGGCCCAGTTCGAGGAGATACGCGACCAGGTGATTATCGTTAACGGCGTTTCCAAGTCCTATGCCATGACGGGTTATCGCATTGGATATATCGCTGCACCAACGTGGGTTGCCAAGGCTGTGACCAAGCTGCAAGGACAGTACACCAGTGGCGTGTCGAGCATTGCCCAGAAGGCCGCCGAGGCTGCATACAATGGCCCGCAGGAGTGTGTCGAGGAGATGCGTCAGGCGTTCCAGCGTCGTCGTGACCTCATCGTCGGGCTGCTGCAACAGATTCCCGGCCTGGAGATTGAGATGCCCGATGGAGCCTTCTATGCCTTCCCGCGTGTCGAGTATTACTATGGCAAGCGCAATGGCGACACCGTCATCAACGATGATAACGATCTGGCCCTCTATCTGCTCAACGAGGCACACGTTGCCACTGTGGCAGGCAGCGCCTTCTGCTGTCCGGGATACATCCGCTTGAGCTACGCCACCAGCGACGAGAACCTGCGCAATGCGGCTGACCGCATCCGTGCCGCGCTCGACAAGCTGGCGTGAACCCATTTATCAACTAGCGCCGAGGCGCATGGGCATCGCATCTCTCGCAAGCCCATGCGCCTCGCTGTGTTGTGAGTGTGTGCGACAAGCGTTGCCGTCAGGTCTCTTCCTCGCCCTCGGCATGGCAGCCAGTGAACCCCATGGTGCGCGCCACCGACGGCGGGAACACACAATAGACCGCCTCGCCCTCGTCACACAGGGTGCCCGTGCTGTCGTGCAGCGTCAGGTGAACTGTGTGATAGTTGCGCACGCTGCCAGCGAGATGGCCGCGCACCGTGACTTGTGGCTCGCGTGTGGACACGGGATGGCGATATTTCACCTCCAGGCGGCTCGTGACACCGGCAGCCTGCAACTTGCGCGAGATCACCCAGCTCGCCACCTCGTCCATGATGGTGGCGATGATGCCGCCATGCAGGGTGTGCACCCAGCCGGCATAGGTGTCGGCTGGCGACCACACCGTGAGCACGTCATCACCATCCTCCCAGAACTCCAGATGCAGACCGCTGGCGTTGTCAGGACTGCACCCAAAGCAGTTGTACCCCTCCTTGTTGCGATAGGGGTTAAGCAATTTTTTCATCGTTTTCTCGTCGTTATTTTCAGCAAAGGTACCACTTTTTTACCAACTATTCAAAAAATCTCCACTCTTGCTACCTCGAAACACTCCCCATGAACCACAATTTTCCAAAATATTGAAAAAATGAGATGCAAAATGATTGAAAAACCACGGAATTTCGTAAATTTGTGGCACAATTATTGCACCATAAAAACCACTATGAACAGAATTAAAACTCTAACCATAACATTCAACAACAATCTGGCAAAATATGAGATTGCCAAGTTTAGAGGCGCGGTAATCGCTTCGCTCGACAGCAAGGACATCTTGTTTCACAACCACAAGCAAGACAACTATCGCTATGCCTATCCGCTCATTCAGTACAAATCGTTGCGCGGCAAGGCTGCCATCGTCTGCATCGGCGAGGGTACCGAGGCCATCGGAAACTTCTTCGCTGCCGGCAACCACGACATCACGATGGGGGAGCGCCACGAGACCTTGCAGGTGAGCAACGTGGATGCCAGCAACACTGTCGTGCAATGCTGGGACACCGCACTGCACTATCACATCAGCGACTGGATACCCCTCAACAGCGACAATTACCGCATCTACGCTCAGACCGAGGGAATGGTGCAACGACTGCAAATGCTTGAGGGCATACTGGTGGGCAACATCCTGTCGTTCCTCAAGACCATGGACATCCACCTCGAACAGCAGTTGCAATGCAGCATCACCCACTTGCAGCCACGCAATCCAGTCAAAATCAAAAACATCAAGATGACCTGCATGGATGTGGATTTCGCCACAAACATCTCCCTGCCCGACAACATCGGCCTGGGCAAGCACGCCAGCCTGGGCCTGGGCACCACCACCAGGAAAGAAACAAAAAGTTAAACCTCAATCATATCTGTATCAATATGAGTAAATATCTTTATGGAGCTTCCGTTCAAGGAATCCAAAGTTTTATCTTCCAGACCAATAAACTGCGTGATATCGTTGGCGCTAGTGAGTTGGTTCGTGAAGTCTGTGAAGACATGTTCAGTGATTTCTGTGAGAAAAAATGTAAACCACAATCTCATGATGTCATTGTTCAGGCTGCGGGTAACATCAAGTGTGTCTTTGACGACAAGGATGATTGTAGCAAAGTCGTTCTTGACTTTCCCCGCCAAGTTCTCAAGGCAGCCCCTGGCATCACCATTAGTCAGGCTGTCGTCCCCTTTGAAGAAGGAAGCAATGATGCTTTCGGTATCGCCATCATGGAGTTAGAGAAATTATTAAAGGCACAACGCAACCGCCCAGTTTCTAGCTTGACAACAGGCCTCATGGCGATTGAACGCTCACGAGCAACAGGATTACCCGCTATCGGTGTGGAGAAAGGTGATTACCTTGATGAAGCCGCTCAAGCAAAGCGCGACAAGGAAACCACAAAGAAGTTGTGTGAAATTAGTTTTGGCCGTGAAGTTAATGAAAGAGAGATTGCTTATGATATCGAAAAAATGACGGAACGAAATGATTGGATAGCAGTCATTCATGCCGATGGCAATGGCTTGGGAAAGGTCGTTCAAGACATTGGTCACGATAGAGAAAAATTCAAAAAGTTTAGCAAGCAACTTGATGAAGCAACCAAAAAAGCGGCTAAAGCGACTTACAGCCAGGTAAACAAGATGTTCGAGAAATGCGATTGCATCCCCTTGCGTCCTGTTGTGCTATCGGGCGATGACATGACAATTATTTGTCGTGCCGACATTGCAATACCTTATACCCAAGCATTTCTTGAAAATTTTGAAAAAGAGACCGCTAACCTTGAATATTGCAGGGCAAATAATAGCTCACTTACTGCTTGTGCAGGAATTGCGTTTATCAAGTCATCGTTCCCATTTTACTATGGATACAATCTTGCTGAGGAATTATGCTCGGCTGCCAAGAGTGCGGCTAATCGTGAAACATCATGTCTCATGTTCCACAAGGTACAAAGCAGCTTTGTCGAAGACTATGGCGAAATCAAGAAAAAGGAGCTGACAACCTGCGACGGAGGGAGCTTTGCGTTTGGCCCTTATTTTATCAAGGAGAAAAACGGTTTCTGGACCATTGAGAATCTCATGAGTGAGGTGAGTAAGCTTTCCAAGGATTCTAAGGAAGGTAATGCTGTTAAATCATCCATGCGCAAGTGGGCTTCATTGATGCACAAGGATGTAGGGCAAGCAGCACAGCTGAAATTGAGAGCTAAATATATAATTGGTGAAAAATCGAATCTTGGTAAACTGTTTGAAGATGCTACAAAACCAACAGAACGGGCAAATGTCCACTACTATCCTGTCTATGACCTGCTGACGTTGGTAGCCATTAACAATCAAAAAACAAAATAAATCACAATAAATCAATATTATGAGTACCATAAAATATTCTATTCAATTCTATTCCCAATGGCATTGTGGCTCTGGGCTTTCGGCTGGTGCTGATGTCGATGCCTTGGTAATCAAGGATAAGGACGGACTGCCTTATATACCTGGTCGAACCATCAAAGGGTTAATTCGTGAGGCTGTCGAAGATTATATTTTTCTTTCCAATCAGCCTGGATGTGAAGCTCTTGTGGAGGAATGTTTCGGCATGGTGGCTGATAAGGATACTTTCACAAAAGGCTCTGTGTTTTTCACTAATGCCACGCTAAGCAACAAAGAACACAATGCACTTGTAGCAAACCAAGCTCAACAGTTTGTCTATAACAGGGTATCAAGCACGGCTATCGGTAATGATGGCAAGGCTCAAGAACACAGTTTGCGCAAGACCGAAACGGTTGTGCCTTGCATACTGCATGGTGAAATACATCATGTGGACGAAGGCATGAAACCACTCATTGAGAAAGGAATGTGCATGGTGAAGCGCTTGGGACAAGGACGCACGCGTGGATTGGGACGTTGTCAATTCTTATTTGAAGGTTTTGAAGAGGAAGGAGGTCAAGCATGAGAACTTTGAAATTTCAAGTAACGTTATTGAGTGATGTCATACTGAATGTCAAGGCGGCAACAGAGGGCAACAACGAGACTTTAGACTTTATCCCAGGCAGCAACTTTCTGGGTATCGTTGCAGGAAAGTATGACGAGCTAGATAGTCAAGGACTAGCTATGGAAATTTTCCATAGTGGTAAAGTGCGCTTTGGAGATGCTCATCCAGTTCAAGACGAAGGTACAAAGCGCTCGTTGCGGGTGCCAGCCTCAATGTATTATCCCAAGCTGGACGATGAGGCCAATCGCCGCTATTTCATTCATCATGTGTATGATGACAAACTTGATGGTGAGCCATTGCAGCTCAAGCAATGCCGCTCGGGTTTTTATGTGTTTGATGACACGCAGGGAACTGCTGTGGTCACCGAACGCTCATTTGCCATCAAGTCGGCTTACGATCGTCTGCAACGTCGGGCTTTGGATGAGAAGATGTTTGGTTATGAGTCTCTTGACAAGGGCTTGCAATTGTTGTTTTCCGTTGAGGTGGATAACGATGAGTTGTGCACTATTATTACTCAGAACCTTGTGGGCATTAAGCATGTTGGACGCTCGCGCACGGCACAATATGGTCTTGTGAAAATCGAGGAGTTTGATTTTAATGAGACGCCTTCATCACAAGTGTTAACAGGCGATACTGTCACAATTTATGCCGATGGCCGTTTGATTTTCCTTGATGACAATGCAATGCCGACTTTCAGACCAACCCCCAAAGACCTAGGGATTGTGGATGGTGATGCTAAAATTGACTGGTCCAAGTCGCAAGTGCGCACGTTCCAGTATGCACCTTGGAATTTTAAGCGACAAACGCGTGACACTGACCGTTGCGGCATTGAGAAAGGAAGCGTCTTTGTTGTCACGGGAACCTCCAGCTCTTCAGGACAGTCACAATATGTGGGCTATTACAAGAACGAGGGCTTTGGAAAGGTTATTTACAACCCTGATTTTCTGGCTGTCAAGCCTGACACTAACGGAGAGGCTCTCTACAAACTTCAAAAGTCAGAATCCAACAAACAAGTGACGGATGAAAAACTTGAGGGGACACCCCTGCTCAACTTTGTGGCACTCCGCAAGCAAGCCGAAGAGACCAGGCGGGAAATTTATGAACAAGTGAATGAATTTGTGAAAAAGAACGCTGGGAAATTCAAGGGTGATAGATTCGCATCACAGTGGGGCAACATCCGTTCACTGGCGATGACTGCTAAAGATGATGAAAGCCTCAGACAGGAACTTTGGGAAACTGAAGATGGATATCTTGTTCATGGTGTCGCTAAAAATAAATGGAAGAAATATTCAAGATTGAAGACGCTTCAAGAATTTGCTGAGAAATACAAATCTGGAAACCTGCGTGAAGCAATGATTAACCTCGCCTCTGAAATGGCAAAAGCAATCAAATAAACGATTATGAAAGAGACAAAATATACCCATCGGCTCATCGCTCGCGTAGTCGTCGAGGCCGCAACGCCCATTGCCATTGGCACAGGCGATAAAAACATATTGACTGATGCTCCTGTGGTGACGGACATCAACGGTCTGCCCTTTATTCCAGGGTCATCCATTGCTGGCGTGTTGCGCCATGCCATGAAACTCAGTGAACAATTTGATGATAGCAATCCTTTTGGCTACCAGAAGGGTAGGCACGGTCACGGCTCATGTCTCATCTTTACCGATGCAGTCATGGTTGGCAAAGATGGTAAAGCGTTGGATGGCATTCAAAACATCGATTGGAATGATGACTTCTATCGCAACTTCAAGGAGTTGCCCATACGCCAACATGCCGATTTGAATGAATGTGGCTCGGTCTGTGACACAGGCAAGTTTGACAACCAAGTGGTCTATAAGGGCACAAGATTTGCGTTTGAAATCGAATATGTGCATGATGGCAATGGAGTTCAAACCTTCAAGGACTTGCTCCAGGCATTGAAGGGTCGCACCTTGCGCATTGGCAGTGGAGCACACAATGGGCTGGGTGAACTGGAAATCATCAGGTATCAAGTTGCAGACTTGGACTTGCGCAATCAGGAACACCTTGATGCCTATTTGTCAAAAACCGCCTGCCTTGCTGATGATTTTGACTTGCCCCTAGATGATGAATATCAGCAGGTTGAGCGGGAGGATATAGACATCATGCAGTGGACGCATTATAAGTTAAAACTGACCCCTGACAGCTTCTTCATCTTCGGCTCTGGTCATGGTGACAATGATGCCGACATGACATCAGTGAGTGAGGGTATCGTCACTTGGAACAGTGACAATCAAGCTCACTTTGAGAAAGACCATCTGCTCATTCCAGCCACATCGGTCAAGGGTGCTCTGGCTCATCGCACAGCTTATCATTGGAACAAGATAACTGGAAGATTTGCCGATGCCGAAAACGATGATTGCAAGGTTGGTGGTGATAATCCTGCCGTGTGTGCAATATTTGGCCGCGGCGGCAGTTCTTCGGACGAGATGCTGTGCGGCAATATCATAATGAGCGATATTATTGAGGTCAAACCAGCCGAGAAGGTGCTCAATCATGTTGCCATTGACCGTTTCACTGGCGGTGCTCTGGAGGGCGCGCTTTTCTTTGAAAAGGTCGCGGTTGGATTTGGCAAAACCTATGAGATGAACATTTTTGTGAAGAATATGCCCTCTCTTGACAATCATGAGCAAGAGGCTCTTGAAGATGCGCTCATCGATTTGTGCAAGGGGTTGTTGCCATTGGGCGGTGGTGTCAACCGTGGCAATGGAATGTTTACAGGCACTTTATACAAGAACGAACAAGAAATATTCAATTATGAAAACAATCAAGAAAGCTAAATATCAAGGGTGGTTGTGGCACAGCGACAGGACCAAGCCCGAGGTTATCGACCATGTGATGGAAGAATTATCTCTCGACCCCAATGCGAATCCTTACATTATCGAAGGGCAGTTGTGGGACGAGGATGAGCATCGCTCGGTGAGCGTCAAGTTTGTTGATGGCGAGTATCTGCTCAACGAGTTTATCGTGAATGATGAGGAGTGTGACCAGGCACAGGAATTTGTGCCTCATCGATTGCCAGGAGTGGCCTCGGTGCTGATGCGTCAGCGTTGGGTTCAAGAGAATGACCCCAACTGTTGTGGCATGCCCATCTGGGTGCCTGCGGGAAAAGTTTTTGTAGGGTTTAACAAGAAAAATCAGTAACATCATGGCAATTAAATCAATATATAACTTTGCGCCGCTCAACGAGAAGGTTTACACGCCCAGTTGGGGCGGACAAGTGTCACAGGACAAGCCATTCAGCGACGGCGAGGATGGCACCTTGACCGTATCGTTCACCAATGTGTCACCCATTTTTGTGCGCGACAAGAACGATGGCGGTGAAGACAATGAAGAATCAAGATTGCCCGCCCACATCAAACTGGACGGTGACAATGTGCGTCTATTCATCCCGGCAACCAGCATCAAGGGCATGTTGCGCTCGACCATGGAAGTTCTAGCATTTGGCAGGTTGTCACAATACAAGAACAGGTCGTTTGGACATCGAGAGGTTGCCGAAAAGACTACTGGACACAAGAAGTATCAAGAACAAATGGAGAACGTTCAATGTGGTTGGCTAACTTGTACAGGAGATGACAAATATTATCTTCGGCCATGTGGAGTGCCAGAGAAAATACGCATTGATGAACTGCCTGAGGAATACAGAGGATTAGATGGTAAGCAATCGTCTTACGAACGAAATTCGTATGTCATGCAGGTTGCAAAGGGGTGCTGGTATCCATGTGTTAATGGAAAGGGAAATCTTGTTTGTACAGGAAAAATGGCAAAAAAAGCTCATGAATTCCTGTTTCCACTAGAACACCATGAAAAGATAGAACTTGACATGCAGATAGTGTCACAATTCATGACAATACATGAGCAGACGCCTGATTTTGAAAAATTGATTCTACGGCTTGAGGCTGGTGAAGAAATACCTGTATTTTATCTCGAGAGTAAAGGAAAAGTGACAGACATGGGTATTGCTCGCATGATGAAAGTGTCTTATTCCAGTACTGTCGGGTCGCTTGTCAATGGAACTCAAAAGGGTAACACCGATGGTCCAGACCTGTGTGATATCATCTGGGGAAACATCCGCAATGACAAAGGATTGCGGGGGCGTGTCCAGGTTACTCCAGCATTTGACACTCAAGTGACAACGATGACCGAAGTCTTAGGAGAAACGCAAAGTGGTGTACTGGGTGAACCCAAGCCCTCGTTCTATCCCACCTATGTTGACCAATCAAAAGCAAGAGGCAATTATCGTAATTATGACAATGCCGAGTCTATCGCTGGACGTAAGCATTACCGTGTGCATCAGGGCTCTTCTGTCATACCACTGCCGCAGGGCAATGATAACGAGAACACGATGTCTCATTTCAAGCCTGTGAAAGCTGGACGGACGTTTGTCTGCAAGATTAATGTCCACAACCTGCGCAAGGTGGAAATTGGGGCATTGTTGTCGGCCGTTACCATGCACAACACACCAGATGTTTATCACAACTTGGGACTTGCCAAGGGATATGGCTACGGCAAGTTAAAAGTCGAGATTACCCGCCTTGATGGTTTTAAACATTCGCTAGAAGATTATCTCGCTGCATTTGAGACGGAAATGACAAAATTTGTCAGGAAATCTTACTCATCTTCCCCGATGTGGAGTAAAAGACCGGAAATTACAACTCTCATGGCTATTCATTCTGAACATACGTCTGATGGATTGAGCTCTATGGACTATAAAGAATGTGGAGAAGTAAAGGTGCAGCCACTAGCTCCACTAAGTGAGAGACTTGTTAATGCAAATTCATCCATCTCTGAAGAAAAAATGAAGCAAGAAGGACTTCGTGATGATTTAAAGAACAAATATGATGATTATCACGCCGCAATGTCTGACAAACGTTGGGGAGATGCAGAAAATATCATTCGAGATATCATTGATTCCTTCGAGCTACGTCGGTTGCCTCATCCAGAGGAAGATGAAATGCTGAATGATATTAATAAACAACGCAACAGCGTAATAGAAGAAGTAAAACATGTTTCTGCTCAACCCGATACTTTTCCAGAAGCGATTGGTAATCCTACCTCTGTCGGTGCGTTAGCTGGTAGTATAAGAAAATGGCTCAACGCACAACAGCGTGAGAGACTGAATGACGATGAACAGGCACTTGTGGATGGAGTCTTCCAAACAATGCTTGCTGGTGAGAGAAACAAGCGCAATCAAGAAAAGATGCAAAATGATTTTAATAATAGAATAATAAAAATGTATTATCAGTCATGAGCAGGGTGCATGTGTCACTGGTGGGGGGGCAGCCGTCGCCGGTGTATGTATATATCAAGAACAGTCTGGAACAGTTTGACAAGATCGTGCTGGTGTGTTCAGAGCAGACCGAGGCGGCAGCTCGAACCATGCGGCGGGTTATCAATGCCAGCTGTGACAGACCAGATGATTTTGTCAGCTTGCGTCGGCTGGACCCGCTGGATGTTAAACAGGTGCGTGCCGCGGTTGACCAGATGTCTGACGAGTTCAAGGACGATGAGGTCACTGTTAACGTGTCGGGCGGCACCAAGTTGTGGTCGATGTTGTTTTATGAACGATTTATTGGCTACTCCAACGCACAGGTGGTGCTCGTTGACCAGAACAACAATGTGTGGGACATGGCCTCTGGTCAGTCCCATGCATTGCCTCCCTTGTCGCTAGAGGATATTATGGCACTAGAGGGTATCGTGATTAATCAAAAAACCGAATTGAATGAATACACTCAAGAGGACCTGACGTGCGCAAAACGGATTAGTAAAATGTGGCGGCGCAACTCACAAGCCTTTTGGGATATTACACGACATATCAATGATAACCCCGAGCGGTTAACCCACAAGTCGGGCGATTGTTCCATCACCCGCAACCCAGATGGAGAGGGCTATCATGCACAATTTGTGTCCCGCTATAGCAAGCAAGTTAATCCATATCGGCAAGAATACAAGCTGTCATCCCCACATGTCGAGCGATTGTTGCTCAATTCTGGCTGGTTTGAGTTGCTGGTTGCTGACTTGCTCTCGCGCTGGCAGGCGGCACGAGAGGTTTGGGTTAATTGTATGATTAACAGGCAGGGAGATGCGAATACCCTCAACGAGTATGATGTGATTGTGTCTAACGGTGTGAAATATCTGTTTGTTGAATGCAAGACCAGCATCCAGAGTGCAACCGATGTGGATAAGTTCAACAATTCCAAGACCTATAGCGGTCTTGCTGCAAAGCGGATTTTTATCACATTTTATAAAATAAAGGATCAAGCCAAAGCTAAGTGTGATAAAGCTAATATCCCATATTTTGCTTACAATGACATCAGCAGGAACGAGCTGGACTTTTTCAAGAAGCTGGATGAAATCATGAAATCCACTTCCACTAAATGATGGTTAAATTACTAATTTGATATTGAAGAAAGATTATGGCTAGAAAAGTTTTTATTTCGGTGCTGGGGACGGGGCTTTATAATGAGTGTACCTATGCCGATGGTGACAACAAGCAGCCACCCACGCGGTTTGTGCAGGTGGCGATGTTGCAGGCTGTGGGCGCATCCCATTGGGGTGCCGATGACATGGTGCTCATTGCCTTGACTGATGGTGCCCGCAAGGCTAACTGGGAGGTGGAGAATAATAAACGTGCCCGCCGCAATCGCGATACTTGCAAGGATGAATATGTAACCTATGTTGGGCTCAAACAGGAGTTGGACAAACTGAACTTGCCGTGTCAAGTGGTCGAAGCCGCTATCCCTGATGGGAAGAACGAGGATGAAATATGGGAGATTTTCAATGTCTTGTTCGACAAGTTGAATGAGGGTGATGAGTTGTATATCGACCTGACGCACGCTTTTCGCTACTTGCCCATGCTGGTGCTGGTGCTCATCAATTATGCCAAGTTCTTGAAGCACGTCACGGTTGCAAGAATGACCTATGGCAACTATGAGGCGTTTCTTAAGAAGGAAACAGATGTTGCTCCCATTGTGGACTTGCTGCCCATCGTGTCGTTGCAAGAGTGGACATCTGCCGCCGCGGATTATTTGCAGAACGGGTATGCCGAAAAATTGGAGAAACTCTCGTTGCAGGAGCTGAGACCCATATTGGCACGAACACAAGGGCAAGACCCAGATGCTGTTAACCTGAAGAACTTTGTGAAAGCGGTCAGGACTTTTACCGAAGAGATGCAAGCTTGTCGAGGCATCAACATAACCAAGGGTGAGAGCGCCACTCGTGCGATGAGATATGTAAACCAGATTGATAGAACTGTCATCACACCCTTGCAGCCAGTTTTGAAAGAAATCAAGTCAAAGATTGAACCATTTACTAGTCAGACTACCAACTGTCTCGAAGCGGCTGACTGGTGTTTCAAGAATCTCCAATATCAACAAGCTGTAACCTTGCTTAAGGAATGGATCACCTCGTTTGTGGGTGCCCAGTTCGGGATTGATTTCGGTGATAGAGATGGGCGTGAGGTTGTGGATAAGGCACTGGCATACTGTTTTGACAAGAACCAAAAGTTCACTGATAAAGATGCTGCTGAATATGCCGAAAAACATCCTGTTTTCACTACAATCATTGACAGTGAATTATTGAAAAATGACATATTAAAGAAACTATATTCAGGTGTTCCTGAGATTCGCAATGATTTCAACCATGCAGGATTTAGGCCTAATCCTTGCAATGTGAATAGAATAAAAACAAGAATTAAAAATTATCTTGACCAAGCGCGACAGCTGGTCAAGAGTGTTAGCACACCTGTGGCAGAACGGCAGGCGTTGCCCAAACTTTTTATCAACTTGACGAACCATCCCAGTGGGGAGTGGAGCGAGGAGCAACTGGCGGCGGCGAGGCAGCTGGGCGATGTCGAGGACATGGAATTTCCCGACATCGCGCCTCATGCCGACGAGGTCGAGCTGGACCAGCTGGCGGCAGAATATGCCCGCCGCATCGTGTCACGTGCCGCCGGTCACGAGACCACGGTGCACGTGATGGGTGAGATGACGTTCACCCATCGTCTGGTGACGCTGTTGCAGGACGCTGGCGTGCGTTGTGTGGCATCGACCACTGTGCGCGATGTGAGCACCGATATTGTTGGCAACAAGGTGGTGGCGTTCCACTTTAGCCGTTTTCGTGACTATTAATCCCCCGCTGTCGCCATGGAACTAGTACTCAACACCTACGGCGTGTCGCTCAACCGCGACAACGAGGCGTTTGTCATCACCAGCCAGGACGGGCGGCAGCGCGTGCCCACCCAGGGGCTGACCAGCATCCAGGTGAGCCGCGGTGCCCAGATAACGAGCGATGCCGTGATGCTGGCGGTGGAGCACGAGATTGAGGTCCTGTTCATGGACCGTGCCGGCAACCCCGTGGGGCGCATCTGGAGCCCGCGCTATGGCTCGGTATCCACCATCCGCCGCGGGCAGCTCAACTTCTGTTTCACCCACCATGCCGTGGTGTGGATCAAGGATGTCATCTGCCGCAAGATGGAGAACCAGCAGGCGCTCATGCTCATGCTCAACAGCAGCGACGCCAGCGTGCGCGATGTGGTGGAGCGCAACGTGCGGCGTCTGGAGGACTATCGTGACAAGGTGCAACACCTGGACGGTGACGTGGTGAGCGACATCGCGCCCACGCTGAGAGGCTGGGAGGGCCAGGCGTCGCGCATCTACTTTGCCACCATCAATCAGGCGTTACCCCCGGCGTTGCGCTTTGAGGCACGCAGCCAGCATCCCGCCATGGACGTGACCAACGCCTTCCTCAACTATGGCTATGGCATCCTGTACGGTCGTGTCGAGGGTGCGCTCATCAAGGCCGGCATCGACCCCTACATCGGCGTGCTGCACCGCGACGACTACAACCGTCCCGTGTTGGCCTATGATGTCATCGAGCTTTACCGCGTGTGGGTGGACTATGTGGTCTATAACCTGCTTGCCCACAATGCGGTGAGCGATGAGTTCTACTCGGTGCGCGACGACGGCTCGGTGTGGCTCGAGGCGTTGGGTCGCCGCATCCTCATCCAGTCTCTCAACGACTATCTGGACGAGACCATCACCCAGCAGGGCGTGACCCGCTCGCGCGTGACGCACCTCAACATGTATGCCCAATCGTTAGCCCAACAACTCAAACAATATCAGTCATGATCAGTGCAGGACGAGACATCACCTCGGCAACCGACGTGTTGCTCAAGGTCAACGTTGAGGTGTTCTATCACAGCCTCATCAACCCGCGTGCCGACAATGCCGCCCGCATCCGCCAGCTGCGCCTCATCCACGAGCTTGACGCGCGTCAATATGCGGTGCTCAAGCGGCAGTTGCCCTATGTGGTGTGCGGCATTTTCAACCCGCCTCACCGCCACACGGACAACTTTGCTTACACCCAGCACTTCATTCTCGACATCGACCACTTGACCGACAAACAACTCGACATGAATGAGCTGCGGCGCCGCGTGCAGGGCGACCAGCGCGTGATGCTGTGCTTCGCCTCGCCCAGCAACGACGGCCTCAAGGTGATGTTCAGGCTGACCGAGCGATGCTATGACGCGGGGCTGTACTCCATCTTCTACAAGGCGTTTGCCCGCGAGTTCTCGTTGCAATATGGGTTGCAGCAGGTCATCGACGCGCGCACCAGCGACGTCACGCGGGCTTGCTTCATCAGTGTGGACCCCCAGGCCTATTACAACCCCGACGCGGTGGCGGTCAACCTTGCCGCCGTGGTCGATGCCGACAATCCCATGCAGGTGCTGGACATGCTGCACGAGCAGCAACAGCTGGACAAGCAGGAGCGCCAGCAGGAACGTCAGCAGCAGGCCGACCAGCCGCGCCAGGCCGACCCCAGCGACGACATCATGGACCGCATCCGCCAGCAGCTGCAACTCAAGCGTGCCGCCGCCCAGCCCACGGTGCGCGACGTGTTTGTGCCGCAGGTGCTCAACGACATCATCGATGGCCTGCGGCAGCATGTCGAGCAGACGGGCCTCGTGGTCAACCAGGTCACTAACATCCAGTATGGCAAGAAGGTGAGCATCGCCATGGGCCTCAAGAAGGCCGAGGTCAACGTCTTCTATGGCAAGCGGGGCTTTAAGGTGGTGCAGACGCCCAAGGCGGGCACCGACGCCACCCTCAACGACCTGTCGGCACAGCTCATCCAGGCCTATATTGACACCCTGTGAAACAACAACACTAGCAGCTATGGCACGCTCACGACGACCCAAGGACGCCTCGCACTACATGGACGTGTTGCGCAAGCTCATGCACGCCGGCATCAGCCAGTCACCGCCCGTCAACCACGACACCGGCGACATCGACAGCCTGCCGTCGCTGCAACAGCGCGTGGACACCCTGCTGGGACTTGTCAACAAACCCTCAAGACCATCAACCAACATGCTGTTTTTTATCATGTATGACATCGAGAGCAACAAGGTGAGGCGCAACGTCGTCAAGTACCTGTTGCGACAAGGATGCACCCGCATCCAGAAGTCCATCTTCCTTGCCGACCTGCCGCGCGACAAGTATGACACCATCAGGAGTGACCTCACGCAGGTGCAGGCACTGTACGAGAACAACGACAGCATCATCGTCTGTCCCATCTCGACCGACCTGCTGCGCAGCATGAAGGTTATCGGCAAGTGCATCGACATTGACATCATCATGCACACCCGCAACACGCTGTTCTTCTAGCCGCCGCGCCTGCTCCTCACTCCACTCCCACTTAGCCCCTTGACATGCTGCCACACCCCTCCCCCCCCCTCACCCGCCACGGTGACAAGCTGCCGACAGCCTGACTTGTACTAAAATTAGTTGACAGGTTTAACTAAAAATATTTACATTTAAACTAATCGTCTTGACTGTCGTGCTGAAAAAGTTTACGCACGGTTAAATTTACACATAGTTTTGCCATGGGCTGCTGTTCAGGTCGCTCACCATGGTGGGGATTTGCTCCTGTTCCCCGCTGCCTTTGATAACGGGCAATGCAGAACCGGGGCTCTTGGCTAAAGTCGGACGGGACTCGATGTCCCGTCTGACTTTGTCCGATAACGGTTTAAAGCGTCACTGGGGTCTCTTGGCGGTCACAAAGGTACTCATTTTTCTCGTCAGTCCCACATTGTTGGCGGATTTTTGCGTAATCGGGCTTGTGCCACATGGGTTGTCCTGGCGGTTGGCCGCTATACACTTCCGAGGGGCGCATCATTCCGATACTCATGTGCGGTCTCAGGTCATTGTAGCAGGCAATGGCACGTGCCACCTGCTCCTGGCAGTCCACGATGCTGGCTAAGCGGTCGTTGAGCCCCCATTCCTGCTTGAGGATGCCGTTCACGCGCTCGGCGATGGCGTTGTCGGTGGGATTACCGCTTTCGGTCATGCTAATACCTATTCCCATCTGCGTCAACCTGTTGACATACAAGTAGCTGCAGTATTGTGAGCCACGGTCAGAGTGGTGAATCAGTTGGCTGAAGTCGCAGTCGCCTGCATCCTTGATTGCCATATCCAATGCCATGAGGCTGTAGCTGGCCTCCAGGGTCGGCGCTAACGCCCAGCCGACGATTTTGTGCGAATACACGTCTGTGATCAGATGCAGATAGCAGACGTCGGACTTGAGCCGTATATAGGTGATGTCAGCCACCCATAGGCGGTTCGGAGCCTCGGGAGTATAGCCCTTGATGATATTGGGCCATTTGCGGTAATGGTGGAACGAGTTAGTCGTGCGATAGCCACGCTTCTTCTTCTGTGTCAACCCGTTAACGCGCATTAGCCGCAGGAACCAGTCGCGACCAGGCATGCTGTCGCCAAACACATCCTTGATGATGACATACAACTTCATCATCCCGATGCCTGGCAGATCTTGACGAACGCTCCGAACAGCCTGTAACACAGTCTGTTCAATCGCACTCGCCGCAAACGATTTCTCCTTGTACTGATAATAGGCTTGCCTACTATAGCCATACAGTCCACAAAGCGTTTCCATACTCATGCACGGGAACTCATTGCGCAGTTTCATGACTGTTTGGCGCCAAGTTTTTTTCTAATAGGCAGCCCAAACTCCTCCTCAGCCGTTTTCACCATCTCGCGATAGCCAGCTGCCTCCAGGCGAGCCAGTTCCAGTTGCTCCTGAAGCTCCTTGTACGCCCGCTGGGCTTCCGCCCTATCCAATGGTAGATCCTTATACTTTGCCATATCGTTAACGCGTTCTTTTGACAGCAAAAGTACAACTTTTTTCCAATTATAATCATACTTCTTCAGCCAATCTCGCAGGCAACTGTGGTCAATCTCATACTTGGCCAAAATCATCTTCTTGTCGCACCCACTCTCATAGTAGGCATTCACCACCTCCAACTTGAACAATTCAGGGTAGCGTTCATACGGTTTTCTCTTTTTGTAAGTTGACATTTTTAACATTTATTTTGTCAACTTTTTCTAGTATAAGACAAACTAACCGCTTGTGACAGAAAATGGGGGTCAACTTGATGCAGTGAGTCCGTCGATGGCAAGGAACTGACCTTGCAGTTGTTCCAGGCGGTCGGCGTCGGTCTGGATGGTCATGCTGCACACGTTGTCAAACTGCTGCTCCACAACCTTGACACCGCTTTTCTTGACCAGTTGCATCACGTCGTTCATCGACAGATAGGGGAACGTGAACGCCAGCTGTGCCTGCTCGTGACATTCCAGGATGGTGCCGGCTTCAATGGCTAGACGCGCTGCCTCGCGATAGGCCACAATCAGCCCTGAAGTGCCCAACTTGATACCCCCAAAGTAGCGTATCACGACAATCACCACATTGGTGAGGCCAAACGAGTTGATTTGCCCCAGAATGGGCTTGCCAGCAGTGCCACTGGGCTCACCGTTGTCGCTGCTCAGATACTCGTTGCGCTGTGTGCCAATCATGTAGGCCCAGCAACAGTGGCGTGCGTCGTGATAGCGGTTCTGATAATCCTTGATGACGGCGCGTGCCTCATCGGCACTTGCCACAGGCTGGGCAAATGACAGGAAACGGCTCATCTTCTCGCGGTAAACACCTTGAGAGGTGCCTTGCAGAGTCTTGTAGAAGTCACTCATGACATGGTGTGCTAAACTGGTGCAAAGTTAATGAAAAATCAGATATGACAGTCACAATGCGTTGACAGAAATGCCGCAAACTGTGATTTGACCGTGTCGTTGACGATGTTTTTAACAAAATTGTGCATTGAATGGCAAAATTTTATTAATTTTGCGGTGAGCGTGAGTGGAACATTTTTTTCACCCTGTCAGGGCAACATCATCTGTTGCATGAGCGTTATACAATAAGTCGTGTTGACGATGGAGAACTAACAACTTAATATATAGATAGAATGATGAGAACAAGAATAACCGAACTGTTTGGTATTGAATATCCCATCGTGTCTGGGGGTATGGTGTGGTGCAGTGGTTGGGAACTGGCTGCGGCTGTGAGTAATGCAGGCGCACTGGGGCTGCTGGGAGCTGGGTCAATGACCCCCGACGTGTTGCGTGAGCACATCACTAAGTGTCGTGCTGCTACCGACAAGCCATTTGGCGTTAACGTGCCATTGCAACGTCCTGATGTGGAGGGCTTGATGCAAGTCATTGCCGACGAGGGCGTGAAAATCGTCTTCACATCGGCAGGAAGTCCCAAGAAATGGACCAGCTGGCTGCACGAGCATGACATCAAGGTGGCTCATGTGGTTTCATCATCAACGTTTGCACGCAAGTGTGAGGAGGCTGGCGTGGATGCTGTCGTTGCCGAGGGATTTGAGGCTGGTGGACACAATGGCCGAGAGGAAACTACGACAATGTGCCTTATCCCAGCGGTGCGCCGTGCCACACGTCTGCCATTGATTGCCGCGGGCGGCATCGCAACGGGAGCGGGCATGCTGGCGGCACGTGTGCTGGGCGCTGAAGGGGTGCAGATGGGTACCTTGTTTGCCCTCACTGCCGAGAGCTCGGCTCATGAGCAGTTCAAGCGGTTGTGCTTGAGCCTCGACGAGGGTGACACCAAGCTCTACTTCCGCAAACTGTCACCCACTCGTCTGGTGAGGAATGGCTTCCAGGCCGATGTGCAGGCTGCCGAGGACCGTGGTGCTAGTGGTGAGGAATTGCTGCAAATTATCGGGACTGGCAAACCGCGGTTGGGCATCTTTGAGGGCGATGTTGAAAACGGTGAACTGGAGATTGGTCAAGTCACAGGTCTGCTCAAGGGACGTGAGATTGAGCCTGTCGAGACGGTCTTGTGGCGATTTATACAAGAGTATGAGGATGTAGTCGCTGCATCACGCAGGTTGAAGTAAAACTTTAATGCAAATGTAAAGTAAAACTTTAGATTTTAGAAATATTAAACTAATCATTTAAATATTAAAAAACAAGTAACTATGTCACAATGGTTTGAATGCAAGGTAAAATATGACCGTCTGACCGAGGGCGGTGTGGTTAAAACCGTTAGTGAGCCTTATCTGGTTGACGCATTATCATTTACCGAGGCCGAGGCTCGCATCACCGAGGAAATGCAACCTTACATCTCGGGTGAGTTCTCGGTCGCTGCCGTCAAGCGCGTGAACTTGAGCGACATCTTCTATAATGAGGATGGTGACCGGTGGTACAAGGTGAAAACTAATTTCATTACTATAGATGAGAAAACGGCGGTTGAAAAGCGAACGGCCAGTTATCAGCTGGTGCAGGCCAGTGACTTCAAGGGTGCGCTAGCTGTGTTCCTGGAGGGCATGAAAGATACGTTGGCAGACTATGAAATCGCGTCTATTACCGAAACACCACTCATGGATGTGTTTGCCGCCAACTTGACCGAGACGCTGGCTGACAAGGCTGCTAAAAAGAATGAGGAGTGATGTCGGCTGTTAAACAAAATCTGGAACACTGCCTGGAGCAGTTGCCACAGGGCGTGCGTCTGGTGGCGGTATCCAAGTTTCACCCCGTCGAGGCGATAAAAGAGGCCTATGATGCTGGTCAGAGGCTGTTTGGTGAGAACCGAGCTCAAGAACTCATTGCCAAGGCTCCCTTGCTGCCTGATGACATCCGTTGGCACTTTATCGGTCACTTGCAGCGCAACAAGGTGCGTGCCATCATGCCGTGGGTGAGCGTGATTGAAAGCATCGACAGTGTGTCGCTGCTCAAACTGGTTGAGAAGGAGGCTGCACGCATCGACCGCACAGTTGATGTGCTGTTGCAACTGCATGTGGCCCAGGAGAGTAGCAAGAGCGGTTTCAGCATCGAGGAGGTGCTGTCGGCGGCTGCCGCTGGTGAGCTGGAGGGCTATGACCATGTTCACGTGTGTGGCGTGATGGCCATGGCATCGCTCACCGACGACATGCAGCAGGTGGAACGCGAGTTTGACCTGGTGCGTCGCACCTATCTGGCGTTGAAGGACGACTGCTTTGACGAGAGCGAGTGGTTCAACGAGCTGAGCATGGGCATGAGCGACGACTGGCAAGTGGCCGTCAAGCAGGGTGCGACACTGGTGCGCATCGGCACGGCCATCTTTGGCGAGCGGGAATATGACAAGCTCGAAAAATGATGATTTTTAATGTCAAAAGCGATTTTTTCAAAAAAAAGTCGTAATTTTGGCGTCAAATTAGCAAAAAGAAATTCATTAACCATAAAATTCATTAAAAATGACAACTGAAAAGAAAAACAATGCCATTGTGTCCATCATTGCAATGATGTTCTTGTTTGCAATGATTTCGTTTGTGACAAACATGGCAGCGCCGTTTGGCACGATTTGGAAACAGCATTACAGCTGGGCTGGCATGATGGGCAACATGATGAACTTTGCTGCCTATCTGTTTATGGGCATTCCCGCCGGCATGATGATTACCAAGATTGGCTACAAGAAGACTGCGCTTGTGGCTCTGGCTCTGGGCTTTATCGGCATCGGCGTGCAGCTGCTGTCGAGCATCATGGATGTTAACACCATCAGCACCTATGTGGTTTATCTGTTGGGTGCGTTCATCTGCGGTTTCTGTGTGTGCATTCTCAACACGGTGGTTAATCCCATGTTGAACCTGCTGGGTGGCGGTGGCAACCGTGGCAACCAGCTCATCCAGACTGGTGGCACGCTCAACTCATTGGCAGCCACGCTGACCCCCATGTTGGCAGGTATGATGATTGGTGAGATTACCAAGGAGACCTCGCTGGCCAAGGTTCAGCCACTGCTGTTGATTGCGTTGGCCATCTTTGCTATCTCGTTCATTATCATCAGCCTGACCAAGATTCAGGAACCTGAGAGTGAGCCCCAGAATGTGCTGTCTGGTGTGAAGGGCGCGTTGCGTTATCGTCACCTGGTTTTGGGCATCATTGCCATCTTCTTCTATGTGGGCATCGAGGTTGGTATCCCTGGCCAGTTGCTGTTCTATCTGGGCAATCCTGGTGGTGTGCTTGGCAACATGGCTGTTGCAGGTGCCATTGCTGCCATCTACTGGCTGTTGATGCTGGTTGGCCGCTTTGCCAGCTCGTTGATTTCGGGTAAGATTTCGCCTCGCATGCAGCTCATCTGCACATCGGCACTTGCTATTCTGTTGTTGCTGATAGCCATCTTCATGCCCGAGGACATCAAGATGACGTTGAAGGGTGCCGAGGTGCCTGTCAAGGTGCTGTTCATCATCCTGTGCGGTATCTGCACGTCGGTGATGTGGGGCGTTATTTTCAATCTCGCTACCGAGGGTCTGGGCAAATACACGGCTGCCGCTTCGGGTCTGTTCATGACCATGGTTGTTGGTGGTGGTGTGATGCCGCTCATCCAGAACTTGATGGCCGAGTCTGTTGGCGATATTCCCAGCTATTGGCTCATCGTCGCCATGTTGGCCTATCTGTTGTTCTATGCACTGGTAGGCAGCAAGAACACCAATAGTGAAGTAGCTGATTGACAATCAGCCTTGTGAAAGACTAGATTGCGGTTGCCCCATGTGGGGTGGCCGCAATTTTTTTGGCAATAAATTTGTAGGTTACATTTTTTTGCTGTAATTTCGCTGTTTAATTACAACTACTAACCACAGGTTCTTTATTAAAAAACCTCTAGAAAACACTTTTCAGGATTATGAAGATTGATTCCACACTGATGACTCGTGCGGCCGACAATATCCGCATCTTGGCAGCATCCATGGTTGAGAAGGCTCAGTCGGGACACCCTGGCGGTGCCATGGGCGGTGCCGACTATGTGAACGTGCTGTTTTCCCAATATCTGGTTAATGACCCCGATGACCCCTCATGGTTTGCGCGTGACCGTTTCTTCCTGGACCCTGGCCACATGTCGCCCATGCTCTACAGCGTGTTGCACCTGTGTGGCCGCTACAGCATCGATGACCTCAAGGCATTTCGCTCGTGGGGCAGCATCACGCCAGGCCATCCTGAGCTGGATGTTGAGCACGGTGTGGAGAATACCAGCGGCCCGTTGGGGCAGGGACACGTGATGGCAGTGGGTTGTGCCATTGCCGAGCGTTTTATCGCCACTCACTATAGCGAGGCATTCTCGCACAAGACCTACGCCTTTATCAGCGACGGTGGTGTGCAGGAGGGCATCTCGCAGGAGGCGGCCCGCATTGCTGGCTATCTGGGATTGAGCAACTTGATTATGTTCTATGACAGCAACACGGTGCAGTTGTCCACCGACTGTGATGCGGTGAGCAATGAGGATACGGCCATGAAGTATCGGTCATGGGATTGGAATGTCATCGAGGTGGATGGTACCGACCCTGTTGCTATGGCAGGTGCTCTGGACCAAGCCATTGTCGAGACACAGCGTCCCACGCTCATCATCGGTCACACCATCATGGGACGTGGCGCGGTGACAGCCGAGGGCGAGAAGTTTGAGGGCAAATGCAGCACGCATGGCAACCCGTTGAGCAAGTCGGGGGCTGACTATGCCAAGAGCATTGAGCACCTGGGTGGTGACCCCAACGACCCGTGGCAGGTGTTCCCCGAGGTGGCGGAGCTGTATCGTGCACGTGCCGAGCAGTTGCGCAAGCTGGCAGCCCAGCGCAAGTTTGACATTGCCGCGTGGGCCAAGTTGAATCCTGAACGCATGCAACGGTTGCAAGATTACATTGACGGCAAAGTGCCAGCGGTGGACTATGCAGCTATCGAACACAAGCCCAACATTGCCACGCGAGCAGCGTCGGCAGATGTGCTGTCGGCACTGGCACGCCAGGTGGACAACATGATAGTCTCGTCGGCAGACTTGGCTAACAGTGACAAGACCGATGGCTTCTTGAAAGTAGCTGGAGCGTTCAAGCGTCACGACTTCAAGGGCGCATTCTTGCAGTCAGGCGTTAGCGAGTTGGCGATGACCGCCATCATCAATGGCATGGCGTTGCATGGTGGTGTGGTGGCTGCTTGTGGAACATTCTTTGTGTTCAGCGACTACATGAAACCCGCTGTCCGTTTGTCTGCCTTGATGGAATTGCCTGTCAAGTTCATTTGGACGCACGATGCCTTCCGTGTGGGCGAGGATGGACCCACCCACGAGCCCGTGGAGCAGGAAGCTCAAATCAGGTTGATGGAGGAGTTGCAGAATCACCATGGCCACAACAGTGTGCTTGTGCTGCGTCCTGCCGATGCCGCCGAGACCACTGTGGCATGGAAGATGGCCATGGAAAACAACAGCACACCCACCGCGTTGATATTGTCGCGACAGAATATCAACGACTTGCCAAGCGCGTCGGGCAACCGCTATCAGGACGCATTGCAGGCTCAGCGTGGTGGATATGTTATTAATAAGGTAGATAAGCCCGACATTGTGCTGGTTGGCAATGGCTCGGAGGTCTCAACACTGGTTGACGCTGCTGCCATCGTCAAGGAGCAGGGCGTTAATGCACAGGTGGTTTCGGTACCCTCTATCGGACTGTTCCTCAATCAGGATCAGGCTTATCGCGACAGCGTGATACCTCCGCATGTGCCAGCATTTGGCTTGACAGCTGGCTTGCCTTCCACACTGCGCCGTGTGGTGCCTGTGGGTGAAATTTACGGGTTGGACCACTTTGGTGCGTCTGCACCCTACAAAGTGCTGGATGAAAAGTTCGGTTTTACCCCCGAAAAAGTGGCCGCTAAAGTGCTAAAAGCGGCAAAATGCTGAAAAAAACGGTAAAAATGACGATTTTTTTATCCAAATGTGCCACAGTTTCAAAAAATCGCCGTATATTTGCACGTTGAAATGTAATGCGAAAATAAAAATTATAATTGTTTAACAGATATACAAATAACGTAAGTCTATGAAAAAGATTACAATGTTAGCACTTCTGTGTGCTATGTTCCTGGTTCCTGCTGTTGCTAGTGCACAGGAGGTTACCTACGTTGAAGATCCTGCACAGGGCTACCTTTTCAACCGCATGGCTGACAACTGGTTCATCCAGGGTGAGGGTGGTGTCGGCATGATGATGTCAACCTATGACAAGCATGAGCACTTTGGTCATCGTCTGGGTGCCAAGGCCAACCTCTTCATTGGTAAGTGGTTCTCGCCCATCCTTGGTCTGCGTGCTGGTTTTGACTATGGTCAGATGAAGGGTGCAACCAAGCTCGGCCAGACCCATGCTCTGGGTTATCGCGAGTGGCCCCGTCTGCTCGACGGTCAGTATGTGCCTCAGCACTTCAACAACTTTGGTCTGATTGGTGACGTGATGTTCAACCTCACCAACTGGTTGTGTGGCTACAAGCCTGGTCGTTTCTACAACGCTACGCTTTATGTCGGCGGTACCATTCACTGGGTATATGCACGCGATGGCTCATCGGCTGCTTCACGTGACGGCAAGTGGGTCTATGGCGGTGGCGACGATGAGGACCATTGCCGCAACTACAGCGCACAGATTGGTTTGTTGAACAGCTTTGCACTGACCAAGAAACTGGATGTGCTGCTTGACCTGCGCTTCGACTTGATGCAGGAGCACGTTGACGGTGCTGACATGGGTAACAAGACTTGGATTGAGTATCCTGGCGTTCTGCTGGGTCTGGGCTACAAGTTTGGTAAGAGCGAGTGGAATGCTCCTGTTACTGCCGTTTGCCCCACCTGGAAGTACACCGATGCCGAGGGTGATGCTCTGGTTGCTCGTCTCAACGACGCTAACCGCAAGATTGCTGACCTCGAGGACCAGCTGCGCAAGTGTCTGGAGAAGAAGCCCGAGGCTCCCGCTGTTAAGGAAGCCGACGCTCCTCTGGCTACCATCTACTTCCCCATCAACCGTACCGAGGTTCTGGGCGTTCAGCGCAACGTTGTTGATGCTGTTGCCGAGGTGATGAAGAGTGAGAACCGCGACTATCTGCTCACTGGTTGGGCCGATAACTACACGGGTAACGACGTGATCAACACTCGCCTGCGCAAGGGCCGTGTTGCCACTGTAAAGAAAGAGCTGGTTAACCGTGGCGTTGCTGACGGTCGTCTGGAGACCCAGATCAACGATGGCAACCTGACCAACTATGGTCCCAAGTGTGCTTCGCTCGACCGCGCTGTGACCATCCATCGCAAGTAATCTCTCACGCGAGAATTTAACAGAAACACACAAGGGTGCCTCGCCATGCGGTGAGGCACCCTTGCTAATAAAAAAGCAACATCTTCATGTCAACCTCAACCCAATCGGCAGCCCGTGATGGCTTGTTGCAACTGATACGTGACGGCAAACCCTTGTCATTGCGGCAACAGGTGCGGCTCACCTTCCAGTTGAGCGTGCCTGCCATAATGGCCGAGTTGTCCTCGATTGCCATGCAATATATCGATGCGTCGATGGTGGGGCGGTTGGGGGCTGATGAATCTGCATCCATCGGGTTGGTCTCCACGTCGTTGTGGCTGTTTGGGGGCTTGTGTAATGCAGCGGCAACAGGCTTTGCTGTGCAAGTGGCGCATCTGTTGGGAGCCGGCAAGGCCGTGGAGGCGAGACGTGTGGTGCGACAGGCATTAACGGCTTGCGGATTGCTTGCCGTTGGCATGGCAGTGCTGGGTGTTGCCATTAGTCAGCCGTTGCCAGTGTGGCTGGGCGGCTCAACAGTCATCAGGCCCCATGCGTCGATCTACTTCATGATTTTCATGTTGTGCACACCCTTGCTCATGGTGGACTTTGTGGCAAGTGCCATGCTGCGTTGCAGTGGCAACATGCGTGTTCCCAGCCTGTTGAACATGCTCATGTGCTTGCTGGACGTGGTGTTTAACTTTTTCTTGATATTTCCCACACGACGGGTGACATTGTTGGGCACCGAGTGGACGATGCCTGGTGCGGGACTGGGGGTAACTGGTGCCGCGCTGGGTACAGCACTGGCCGAGGGGGTCATTGCGGTTTTGATGTTGCGCTATCTGGTGACGTGTTCTCAAGAGTTGTGCTTGACGCAAGAGCGTGGCAGTTTCAGACCCACGCGCGGTTGCCTGCGTCGTGCGGTTCACATAGCAGCCCCCATGGGCATTCAGCACATCATGATGTGTAGTGCGGCAATTATCATCACGGCCATCGTTGCCCCTCTGGGCAGTGTGGCGTTGGCGGCCAATGCGTTTGCTGTCACCGCCGAGAGCCTGTGCTATATGCCGGGCTATGGCATTGCCGATGCGGCCACTACGCTAGTGGGACAGAGCGTTGGTGCCGGACGCCGTCGCTTGACGCGCTCGTTGGCGTGGATTGCCGTGCTCAGTGGCATGGTTGTTATGGGGGTCATGGGCGTGCTGATGTATGTGCTGGCACCACAGATGATGGGCATCATGTCGCCTGTCCCTGAGGTGGTCGCGCTGGGCAGCCAGTGCCTGCGCATCGAGGCATGGGCCGAACCCTTGTTTGCTGCCGCCATTGTGTCCTATGGCGTGTTTGTCGGTGCGGGCGACACCTTGGCTCCTTGTGGCATCAATCTGGCTAGCATGTGGGGTGTACGCCTCACGCTGTCGGCATTGCTGGTGGGCAGCATGGGGTTGCGGGGTGTGTGGACAGCAATGTGTATTGAATTGTGTGTGCGTGGCTCGATTTATTTGCTGCGTCTAGCGTCAAACGGCTGGCTCAAACATGCGTTCAAGTCAGCCGTCAGTCAGTAAAGTTTATCCTCAGTTTTTATTCAGCTTGTTGGGCAATCTGTTCTGATGCCTTGCGTATGCTGGTGGTGATGTGTCCCTCACCATCGGTGTCGATGACAATGGTGTCGCCTGTGGTGGCTTCCTCGCGCAGCAGCATTTCGCTCAGCGGGTCTTCGATTTCGGTCTGGATGGCACGCTTGAGCGGTCGTGCGCCATACTGGATGTCAAATCCCTTGTCGGCGACTTGCCCCTTGGCAGCGGCAGTGATTTCCAGGTTCAAACCGGCCTCCTGCACACGCTTGTAGAACGAAGCCAGCTCGATGTCAACAATCTGCAAGATGCTGTCGTGATCCAGTGAGCCAAAGGTGACAATGTCATCCACACGGTTGAGAAATTCTGGCGAGAACTGGCGGTTCAGTGCCTTGCGGATAACGGCATCGCTGCGTTCCTTGGTCAGCTGGCTGGTGTTGAAACCGACGCCAGCGCCAAAGTCCTTGAGCTCTCGTGTGCCGATGTTGCTGGTCATGATGATGATGGTGTTCTTGAAATCCACCTTGCGGCCCAGGCCATCGGTCAGGCAGCCCTCATCAAGCACTTGCAGCAGCATGTTGAACACATCGGGATGCGCTTTCTCAATCTCGTCGAGCAGCACCACGCTGTAGGGATGCCGACGCACTTTCTCGGTCAACTGGCCACCCTCTTCATAGCCTACATATCCAGGAGGCGCACCCACCAGACGTGAGACGTTGAATTTTTCCATATATTCGCTCATGTCCACGCGGATGAGGGCCTCATCGCTATTGAACAGGAATTGTGCCAATTTTTTAGCCAGCAAGGTCTTGCCCACGCCTGTTGGTCCCAAGAACATGAACGAGCCGATGGGACGCCGTGGGTCACGCAATCCAGCACGGTTGCGGCGTATGCTGCGAGCAATCTTGTCGATGGCCTCGTCTTGTCCCACCACTTGCCGCTTGAGCTCGTCGGTCATGCCCAGCAACCTGATGCCCTCGCTCTGTGCGATGCGCTGTGTGGGCACGCCGGTCATCATGGCGACAACCTCGGCAATGTCTTTCTCATCAACGGTCTGTCGTTGGGCGTCAAGTTCTTCTTCCCAACGTTGCTTGCAGGCTTGCAGTTCTTGCTTGAGCTTCTCCTGCTGGTCACGATAGCTGGCTGCGCTCTCAAAGTTCTGGGCCTGGACAGCCTTGAACTTGTTGTCCTGTGCTTGGGCAATGCGTTGTTCCAGCTCCTCAATTTCTTTGGGTGTTTCTACTTTGCTGATGTGCACGCGCGAGCCTGCCTCGTCCATGGCGTCGATGGCCTTGTCGGGAAAGAAACGGTCGCTGATGAATCGTTCGGTCAGGGTAACACACGCCTTGAGTGCCGCATCGGTATAGGTCACACCATGATGCTTCTCATACATCCCCTTGATGTTGTTCAGGATTTCCAACGTTTGCTCGGGGGTGGTGGGCTCGATAATGATTTTCTGGAATCGACGTTCCAGGGCTCCGTCCTTCTCGATGCTCTTGCGGTACTCGTCTAGCGTTGTCGCACCGATGCACTGGAATTCACCGCGTGCCAGTGCAGGCTTGAGCAGGTTGGCTGCATCCATCGAACCGCTGGCATTACCAGCCCCGACGATGTTGTGCAACTCGTCGATAAACAGGATGACGTTGCGGTTGGCTGACACCTCGTCGATCACGGCCTTGAGGCGTTCCTCAAACTGGCCGCGGTACTTGGTGCCTGCGACGATGCCTGCCATGTCAAGCGAGACGATGCGCTTGTCCAGCAGTGTGCGTGGCACCTTGCGTTCCACGATGCGACGCGCCAGCCCCTCGATGATGGCACTCTTGCCCACACCTGGCTCGCCAATCATCACGGGGTTGTTCTTCTTGCGTCGGCTCAGTATCTGTGCCAGACGTTCGATTTCGGTCTCCCTGCCCACGACAGGGTCCAGCTTGCCCTCGGCAGCTTCACGGGTGATGTCCTTGCCATATTTGTCGATGACAGGTGTGCCATTATTGTCACCATGACTGACATTTCGTCGCTGTCGAGTGCGCTTGTCGTCGCCGTGGGTGGTGTCGCCATCGCTGGAGCCACCATGCCCTGTCGGCAAGTCGTCGTCCTCGTCGTCTTCCTCATCGGGGAAATCGGCGCCGGCCTGTGGCTGTGGCGTGGCATGACGCCAGTGCAGCAGTTGATATTGTTGTTGCTGGTTGTTGTTCATCGCGTTCCTTTCTGTTGTTGTTTAGAATTGTATTTGTTCGTGTCTGTTGTCCTCGGTTAGTGCTTGTTGAGGGCGGTTAGGCTCATTAAACTGCAAACATTGTGCCAACTTCCCGTCATGACATTTCTCATGGTGAACAAACAGGAGAGGGCATCCTGCCGTGGACGCCCTCTCGCTGTTGTGGTTGTTGATTGCTGTGTCGTTACTGGGCATTGGACAGCACCAGGTCGATGAGTGCCGTCAAGTCTTCAATAGCAATGTCGCCATCCTGATTAACATCAGCTGCCAGCTTGCTGAAGGGGGTAGGCTCGGCACCCAGCAGGTAGTCGATGAGCGTGGTCACATCCTCGATGCTGATGACACCGTCACAGTTCACGTCGCCCAGGATGTAGTCGTCCTCGCTGCTGGCGGGATAGAGCGTCACATGCTCAATGTTGGACCACACGCTGGTTGTGCCGTCGGTGTAGATGGCCTTGACCATATATTCATAGGTGCCAGTCTCGAGCGCCTGCACGGTGTAGCAGGTGTCGGTGATGCCGCTCACGGTGCGTGTGGTGCTGTCACCCTCCTCAACCACAGCCTTGAATGTGGATGGTGATGCTGTCACATCGCCGTTGTAAATGTTGACATTGTACAGGTAGAAGCGCTTTTTGGCTTCGGTCATGGCCAGGGTGATGTTGCTGCCGTTGCAGTTGTTGAGCACGACAGTGTAGTCGGTGGCACTGGTGGTCAGCTCAACTGTTTCGCTCACATCGCCACACGACACCACAATGCTGCTGCCGTCGCTGACACTCTTGCTGCTCACCCAGCTGGCGGCACTAAACACAACCGACACGGTGCTGCCCAGGGTCAGCGTGGGGCTTGTCAAGTAGCCAGCGGCCTTGCTGGTGCCCACCTTCACGCCACCGTTGGCTTCATATACCTTGCTGCCTGTCCAACCCTCGTTGTCACAGTAGGTGTCTAACGAGCTGCTGATGTCGCTGCTGCCGTCGCTGGTTGCGGTGATGTTGCCAAATGTCTCGCTCAACACCAGGGTGGCGTCGGTGTCGATGGTGTCACCACTGTCGGCGATGCGGTTCACATACAGTGTGTAGCTCGACACGTTGTCAACAGGTGTCCAGTCGGCACGGAACGAGCTGCTGGTCACTGCGGTGGTGTCGGCGGGATACATCACAGGCACTTCCTTGGTAATCACGGGGTCATCGTCATCATCCTCGCCTGTCCAGCTGGTGCCAGCCTTGGTGCCCCAGATGTATTCGGCCAGCTCGGGGTGGTCAACATATGGGTTGCGGTTGCCTTGCAGCTTGTAGGCTGCCTCCTGACGATTCAGCTCCTTCTCGCTCACGGGGTCGGCGCGGTGCCACTCCATCAACATCTGGATGGACCAGTCGCTGAACGCCTTGTAGCCGTTGCTGCTGTAATCCAGCTGCCCGCTGCTCCAGCCGCTCACGTTGCTGTTGTAGCAAGTGACGATGTAGAAGTAGATGCGTGCCAGGTCGCCCTTGTACTCATCGTCTGGCTCAAACACGGTGCTCGTGTAGCCGTCATAGGTGCTCGTGCCAATTTTGCCCAGCATGGTGTAGCTGCCGTTGGTATAGGTCTCGCCGTTGCTGCACACACCATAAGGGTAGTTGCTGCGACGCTGGTTCACGTAGGCATCGGTGGGGATGAGCATGAACAGGTCAGTATAGGTGGGTGTCTCGCTGTTGTACCAGCTCTTGGGGAACGAGTGCTCGCGGTTGATGCCCTGGCCGACATAGCTGGCGCCCGACGTGTGGTCGGACTGGTTGTTGTACTTGCAGTTGCTGTACATGTCGATGTAGTAGCCGTCGTCGCCCACGTCGGTGTAGTCAAACGCTGTCCACATGTAGGCATAGGTTAACTCGGTGTGCGAATAGATGATTCCCTCCAGGGCGGTCATTAACGCCTTGTCGCTCTTGCCGATGGCGTTGTCATAGTAGCCGCTGGGGATGGATGCCCATGCCGACGCACATGCCAGCATGGCAACAACAGATGTGAGTAATTTTTTCATAAATCTCTTTTGTTTAGAAAGTTATGCTAAAGTTAATATTGGAGTTGTAAAATTGGACAAATTTACACCTTTTTTTTCAATAACGGTCCAATAATGTCTGATTTCTTGAAACAAAAGTTACCAAAGGTCGCATTTTTTCAGTCAATGGGCATGATCAGGGACAAGGGTGGGGCAGGGCGGCCTGTTGTGTTCTTTTCTACCAATTTGTTTGCAATCTGGGTGGCCGTTTCGTTACATTTGCAGCGTTGCTTTCGCAACATACCGCTTTTATTAACTTCAAAAAAAGAAAAATAGTATGAATGTGGTTTTTCGTGAAAATCCGTCTGAGTTGCAATTGGTTAATCTGGGATGTGCCAACGACCCCATGGCGTGCAGCGCCATTGCTGAGTGTCGTGCCATGGCGCGGGCCAACGGTTGGCAATGGCAATGTGTGCCATTGGGACGCTGTTACAATCGTTATGAGTGCCTTGAGGGTGGCTGGTACTACACTGTGGATAGTAGTGACTGATTAATGATTATATATTGTTGACTTTATGCATTATATAAATCGGTGTATAAATTAAAACTTTAAATACGTGTTGATTTTTTTGTGCTATGGCTATTGATTTAAAGTTTAACTTTAAATAAATAGCCATATATGTTTATTTATTTGTAATATAATCTGCTATATGAATGTAACTAAAAATGGTGGACTATGACAGCTGGATTCACCGCCGTCGATCATCATGACGGATGCTGTCGATTTGTAGTTAATAGTGTTCTCTTTTTACCATTGGGTGTTAAATGTTATTGTTGGCGATTGCCATAACGGAATGATTTTGTAATTTTGCAGACAAATTAAGCATATAGCAATGTTAAGGCTAGGGTTAGACGTTGGCTCCACTACTGCCAAGGTGGTCGTGCTTGATGAGCAGGGCCAGCTGGTGTTCTCGCGCTATGAGCGGCACAATGCCCGCGTGCGTGAGCTGGTTGATAGCTACTTGCAGCAACTCATGCAGCAGGTGGGCGATGAGCCTGTCGCCTTGTGTGTCACTGGCAGTGTGGGCATGGCAACAGCACACCAGTTGCAGGCCGAGTTTGTCCAGGAGGTGGTTGCCGCCACATCGTGTGCCCGCGAGCGCTATCCCCAGGCCCGTGCGCTCATCGACATCGGTGGCGAGGATGCCAAGGTTGTGTTCTTCAATGAACACACCACCGAGTTGCGCATGAACGGTAACTGCGCGGGTGGCACAGGGGCTTTCCTGGACCAGATGGCGGTGCTCATGGGCATTGACAATGGGCAGATGAGCGATCTGGCGTTGCAGTCCACCCACCTCTATCCCATTGCGGCGCGTTGTGGCGTGTTTGCCAAGACCGACATCCAGAACCTGATGAGCCGCAACCTGCCGCCAGCCGACATTGCCGCGAGCATCTTTCACAGTGTCACGGTGCAAACGGTGACGGCTCTGTCCCACGGTTGCCAGTTCACCGCTCCGGTGCTGTTGTGTGGTGGCCCGCTCACGTTCTTGCCGGCATTGCGCAAGGCGTTTGCCGACTACTTGAAGATGTCACCCGATGACTTCATCGTCAACGAGCACAGCAACCTCATGCCCGCCATGGGGTGTGCGTTGCGCAGCAGTGGCGATGGCGTGCCCTTGAGTGTGCTGCGTCAGCGGTTGGCCACGCCTGCCGGCGGCGTGCAGCAGCCTGTGGGCGACCTGCCGCCATTGTTTGACAATGCAGCCCAATATCGCCAGTGGCTGCAACGCAAGTCGCAATTCACGGCTCAGGTCATGCCGCTGCGTCAGGGGCACCAGCGTGTGGTCATCGGCATCGACAGCGGCAGCACGACGACCAAGGTGCTCGCCCTGCGTTTGCCCGACAGCAATGACAGCCACATTCGCCCCCAGCCCGTGTTTGTCTATTATGCTCCCAATGTGGGCAACCCCATTGCGGCGGTGGCTCGTGGCTTGGAACAATTGCAGCGGCAGGCACAAGAGGTTGGTGCCCAGGTTGATGTGGTGGGCACTTGCTCGACTGGTTATGGCGAGGACTTGATTAAGGCGGCATTCAATCTGGATGATGGCATCATCGAGACCATGGCTCACTATCGTGCGGCTTCTAGTCTGGCACCCGATGTCAGTTTCATCTTGGACATCGGTGGGCAGGACATGAAAGCCATCTTTGTCGAGAATGGGGCTGTGGTGCGCATGGAGCTCAACGAGGCCTGCTCGTCGGGCTGTGGCACTTTCATTCAGACGTTTGCCAACGGACTGGGCTATGACGTCAGCCAGTTTGCAAGCATGGCGTGTACCGCTTCAGCGCCATGTGACTTGGGCACGCGGTGCACCGTTTTCATGAACAGCAAGGTCAAGCAGGCGCTGCGCGATGGGGCTTCGGCGGCCGACATCTCGGCAGGGTTGGCCTACTCGGTGGTCAAGAATTGTCTCTACAAGGTGCTCAAGCTGCGTGGCGGCGAGACCCTGGGGGGCAAGGTGGTTGTGCAGGGGGGCACCATGCGCAACGACAGCATCGTGCGTGCCTTTGAGTTGCTCACGGGTCATGAGGTGGTGCGCAGCAACTTTCCCGAGATGATGGGTGCCCTGGGGTGTGCCCTGCATGCCATGCATCACATCGCCAGCGACCGTCAGGCGCGCGACATCGACCAGTTGTTGCAAGTGTCAGGCTATCAAACTCGCCAGTTGCAGTGCAAGGGGTGCGAGAACCAGTGTCTGGTGAGTCAGTACACCTTTGCTGGTGGCAATCGTTTCTACTCGGGCAACAAGTGTGAGCGTGTGTTTAACAATGGCGGCAAGCACCACGAGCGTGGCAGCAACATCTATGTTGACAAGTATCGTCTGCTGTTCGACCGCCCCACCACGCCGTTGCGTCCTGCTGGCAAGCGTCAGCGGGTGAGTTGCATCGGCATCCCGCGCGTGTTGAACATGTATGAGGAATACCCGTTCTGGAACACGCTGTTGCGGGCTTGTGGCTTTGAGGTTGTGCTCAGTAGCAACAGCAATTACCTCAGCTATGAGCGTGCATTGGGTTCGGTGATGAGCGACAACATCTGTTTCCCTGCCAAGCTGGTCCACTCTCACATCAGCGAGCTGGAACACGACACGCGCGTGGGGCGCATTTTCATGCCCTATGTCGTGTATGAGCACAGCGATGACGAGCGCACGCTCAACTCCTACAATTGTCCCATCGTGTCGGGTTACAGTGATGTCATCAGGAGCAGCATGGAACCCACCTTGCGTGTGGATTCTCCGGTCATCAACTTTGCCGACAAGCAATTGCTGGCGCGGCAGGTTGTCGCCTATCTCAAGACACTGGGCGTGGGCAAGCGTGTGGCGACCGAGGCATTGCAGATGGCTGCCGAGGCTCAACGCGACTATGACCACAATGTGCGGCAGCGTGCACTTGACATCCTGCGGCAGGCGCGTGAGCGTCGCCAGTTGACGCTGCTGGTGGCTGGACGGCCCTATCACACCGACCCGCTGGTGCAGCACAAGCTCAGCGACATGGTGGCGGCACTGGGTGTCAATGTCATTAGCGACGACATCGTGCGTGGCGACATCCAGGTTGACGCTGGCGAGATTTATCCGGTCAAGCAGTGGGCCTACATCAACCGCATTGTCAAGGCGGGACAGTGGGCGGCCACACAGGACGGCTCGGTGCACTTTGTGCAGATGACGTCATTTGGTTGCGGGCCCGATGCCTTCATTCAAGATGAAATCAAGGACATCTTGAGGCGACACGGCAAGCCCTTCACGTTGCTCAAGATTGACGATGTGAGCAATCTGGGCAGCCTCAAGTTGCGGGTGCGTTCGCTAGTCGAGAGCCTCAAGGAGCAGACTCACCATGGCGAGTGGCTGCCCTTTGAGCAGACGAGCATTTTCACGCGTCAGGAGGCGCACCGCAAGATTTTGGCTCCGTTTTTCACCGAGTACATCTCGCCGTTGTTGCCCTCGCTGGGGCAGCTGGCGGGATATGACATCGAAATCCTGCCCCAGAGCGACCAGGAGAGCGTTCAATATGGTCTGGAATATGCCAACAACGAGATTTGCTATCCCGCCACACTGGTGGTCGGTGACATCATCAAGGGGCTCAAGAGTGGACGATATGACCTCAACAACGTGGCTGTGGCGATGAGCCAGACCGGTGGACAATGCCGTGCCACCAGCTATGCGGGCATCATCAAGCGTGCCATGATTGCCAACGGGTTCAAGGACGTGCCGCTCATCACGCTGGGCGTGTCCACCCATGCTCAGGGGGGCAACGAGCAGGATGGCTTTGACATCCCGTGGAAGAAGATGTCATCAACCGTCGTGGCGACTATCCTGTATGGTGACAGCATCTCCAAACTCTATCACAGTGCGGTAGTGCGCGAGACCACGCCAGGAGCGGCGCGACAACTGCGCAATCGCTACATGGCCGATGTCAAACCTCTCATCACCGTTGGTGACCACAAGGGCATCATGAGGCTGCTCAAGCAAGCGCTCACCGACTTTGACAACATCGTCACCGACAAGCAGTTGCCGCGGGTGGGCATCGTTGGTGAGATTTTCCTCAAGTTCCATCCATTTGCCCATCAGCACATCACCCAGCACATCATCGACCGCGGCATTGAGGTGGTGCCGCCACTGCTGGCGCCTTTCTTCTTGCAAGAGTTTGTCAACATCGAGGTCAAGCAACGCATGAAGCTCACCAGCAACCGGGTGCCCAACTTTATCCTCCACCATGCCTACAACAAGCTAGTGGGCAAACACATCGAGCGCATCAACAAGTGGGCAGCGCGGCGTTATCGGTATTGGCGGCCGTTCACCAACATCTATGACGAGGCGGCACACGTCGAGAATATCGTCTCGCTCGCGGCACAGTTTGGTGAAGGATGGCTGTTGCCCGCCGACATCATCAGTTATGTGCACAGTGGCGTCAACAATGTGGTGTCGCTGCAACCTTTTGGCTGCATTGCAAACCACATCGTCTCAAAGGGCATCGAGAAACGTCTGCACAAGCTCTATCCGCAGCTCAACCTGCTCTCGTTAGACTTTGACAGCGGCGTCAGCACAGCCAATGTGGACAACCGCCTCCTCCTCTTCCTCGACGGCCTCAATTGACCCCACCTCCTCGCCTTTGATTGATTACAGTGGAAAACTACGGTTTATCAAAACCAGTAGTTAGATTGAAATTGTGCTGCTAACCCTATAGTCCCTTTCGCTTTCGCCACAATTTTTTTCTGTTTTTTGTTAACCAGCGATAGTCTCTAATCGTCATGATGGTTTTGTTGTGTCTTGGATGCTTTTTCTTGCGGTTATCCAGGTGTGCTATTGGACTAAGGTTGAAGAATAAAGCGTTCAGCTGTTGCGTGTCTCCTTGAAATTCTTGCATTAGATAATCGATTAGGTCTTCTTGTTGCACTTGTCCCATCGTCAGGCGATATAACGACAATATAGACATGATGCGTTCATAGCGTTGTTGGTCAAAGCTGAATGGGTACATGGGCACGATGCGTTTCAGTTGGCTATGCTCGGTTGTCTTAAAATACCAGTAAGGTGTCAGGTCACTCATGCCTTTGGTCTTGTGCTCATTGGCAATCGCAAATAGCTCATTCCAAATGTTGTGCTTAAATTGTCGATTTTTAAACTTTTCGGCAATACTTTTTCTAACCGAAAGGCATTTATAACGATTGATACGCCCCTCGCGTTGCTCCAGGTCGATGGGGTTGGAAGGCAAGTTCCAATGCATGATTTTTCGGCAGTAGTAGTGGAAGTCAAGGCCTTCTTGCCCGATGGATGTTGATGCCAGCACAAATGGCCTCATGGGGCTATTGAAAGCATTGCGAACGATGTCGCGACGGCTAGTTCCCTTGAAGTCATCATCCTTGCCCTTGGCAAAGCACATGGCGAAGTGGGAACGCATGGCACGTTGACGTATATTCTTGCCTGATGCAACCTCGCTGGCAAATTCCTTATAGTCATCCACTTGATAACTGGAAGAACGAAGTTGCAAAGCTTCAATTATCTTGAAAAAGTTATGGCTCTTTCCCTCTTTGTCATGTGGAAATCCTTTGCCATCGGTAATCATGTGGAAATATTCATCAATCATGGCTTGGAAATTTCCATCGCTGCAGTAATGCAAAACGTCTCGCCAGAACGACTCGTCGTCACCTTTGTTGGAATAGGCTAGATTGATGATGGCGGTTGCCTCGGGTGTGGAAAATCGACTATAAAACACTCGTGTCAGCTGCACAATCTCGTCTATTTTCAGGCGTGACTGCTCATCAAATGCTTGATTTGCCCTATCGATGCATGTGGCGGGGTTACCTAGGGTCATGTTGACCAGCAAATCTGCTAAATCTTCTGGCATCTTTCCGAGTTGTGGCCTCTCGACATCAAGCATTCGTTCAATCTTGTCGATGGCGTTGGTGATACCTTCTCCTGCATCTTTAAAGCATGATTTCCACTGGTTGAAATAGTTCATGTCATTATCGAGCAAGAAGGGAACCATGTAGTACCATGCCCTGGAACGTTCTCGCAATTGTTCGTTTTCAAACTTTTTTAACGGGGCAATCAATTCCTTGATACGTTCGGTTAATGCTGCTTCTAGTTTTTTGAAGTCCGAGCCATACAGGTTGTGGCAGGTGATGGGGTCGTACAATGTCGATAATGTTTTGCATGGATATAGCAGCACTAGTGACGAACTAGAGGACTTACGTAATGGCGAAACAGGATAACGCTCTCTGGAAGTCTCGGTTAGTGAGAAATAACCGCGGCTTGTGCTTTTAGGCAATTTGCCGATGGTCTTGCGTTCGCTTTCATAGGATACAAGGCAGGCAATCATGCGGGGAACCATTTCCCATGCCGAAAACACCAGTACCTTGGATGCGTCTTCTTGTCCTCGATAGACCCCACCAAAGTTATAGTAGGGCATGCTGGGAGGTATCCACATCAGCTTTTCCATGTGGTGGGTTGTGAATAATTCCATCTTGAGTGCTTCAAGTCGGGCATTGCAGGCGGGTAGGGGCTTATACTTCTTCACTGATTTCTTGTTAATCCACAACCACTTGCTTCTGAGTTTTTCAATTGTACCTTTAGAATTCTTGCAACATGACTTCCTGATATCCTCTTTGACTTGATAGTTTTGCATAAAGGATAACAGGAAAGGGCAACTTTTCACATAGTCAACAGGAATATAAGATTTTAGGCCTAAATCTTTGGCTACGCGTTGCATGTCGATATAGGCACCGATATCACCTTCGGTGACTTCTACTGGTTGTGTGCTCGGCTTGAAAACATTGTGAGACTGCATGACTGATAGACGTTCTGTCCGGCACATGTTTTGGTATAAGTTATCTTCCACTTGTCTCTTTAATTGGATAACTGCCGTGTCCCCCACCTTGAACTGTCTCAATTGTGAGGAAAATCTGTCCCAATTGGCTTTGAAGTCAATATAGTGTGACACATCATCACCGTTTTGCTTGAGAAATTTAATGACATCAAGGAACTCGTGGTACTGTTCGTCTTGATTGGCATCGTTAATTTCTTCAAGTGTAGAGTATAATTTGTATGGTGTTGCTGATAGTAAAAGAACCCTTATTCTGTTCCTGTTGTCTGATTGTACATCATTTTTCAAGAACTCCTTGGCAAGCAATAGGGACTCATCATCCTCTGCTTCAGGGTTGATGAGAAACCTGAAACGCTGAAACTCGTCCATAATGACAAGGTCGGGATTCAACATTTTGATACTTACCGAGGCAAATGCTTTGCGAAGACTGCCAATGAGTGTGATTCTCTTTTGACTCTCAAACGTCTCAAGGCGATGATACAGGTCTGAGTGTTTTTCCTTGATTTCATCAACAACACATTGGGGGTAGTGTGAATTTACTTTGTGAATATCGTTTACTCGTTGGATATATTCTTGTTTGTAAGCTTCCCAATGTTTATTGCTAATATCACCTTTCATTAACTGCTCGAAAGCTTTATTGTCTGCTCCAAAAACGTTGCAATGCGTTAATACAACATACATTAGTGCGCGTTCATACATGGTGCCAGCACCGCTATTGATGCGAAATGAGGTGAGTGGCGTCAGTGGGATGAGTTGTACAAATTTGTTTTGTTTCTTATTGATCTTTTCGGTTTCAAGCACCTTGAGGTGTTGCATCGACAGACGGGTTTCGGCAACATTGTCGGGTGTAACGTTAAAGATGTCTAAAGTTTCTATGTTTTGACGGGCAATGCTTGCGTTAGAGCATACATACACGACCTTGAACAAGTCATCGCCTTCTTCCATCCTCAATTTCGCCATTCTTGAGATAACACCTTGGGCTATCATCGTCTTGCCAAGGCCAACCTCGTCGGCCACTAGCACACGGTTGATTATGGGATTGGTGTTGCGATATAATTTGTCGATATGGTCAACGGTGGCACGTTGGAAATCTTTGAGTCTCTTGTTGATTTCCACGATGGTCTGTTCAATCTGTTGCTTGTGCTGTTTCATTTTGATATTACATTTTCAACAAGTTTCAACAAGTTCTCAATCTCTTGTGGCACTGTGCCATTGCTATTGGGTGCTAATTTCAGTTTGTCAATGAAGTATCTCACTTCCTTGATGCGTTCTTGTGCTTTGTGGTGACTTGGAAGGCTCTTGAGTAAGGTCTCATAAATGGCAGGATGCGCCCAGTCGGCTGTTGGCCTGTTGCGTGAACTTTTGTTGGCAATCTGAGCTTCAAGCAATGTGGCAAGAGGACTGTCGCTCAATATCAACGCAATGAGTTCAAGAAAATGCCCGCGGGATGGGATGATACTGGCTATGATAGCAGATTCTCGTTCTTCTTTGGGTATGCCTGTAGTCGATATTTTGATAATGCGCGATATCGTTGCATCATCCACAGTGGCGGTTATTAAATAGAATTCCGATAGGTCTGACAGGCAGATGTTGTTAAACCAGATTGATTGTTCAACAGGTTTATACTCATTGGTGAATAATGGTTTGATTGTCAGATTGTTAAAAGGGTCTGTGGTGTTGCCGTGGTTATCAATTGTGATGTGGATGTTGTAATTGTTGCTGGTGGTGGACTCTACTGTTGCAGTGTTGTCGCATCTGCATAAGCATCTAATGAGTTCTACTGCCATTTGAATGTTGTTGCTGGCTTCTTCGGGGTCTTTAACAAGATTTAGATCTTGCTTGATAAACAACGGGTTGGATGTTTCATCACTGGCAAATAACTCTTGCTCGAGGATGTTATAAATATCATTCGACAGGTATTTTTTAATGCTGAGTTTCAGCATCATTTCCACATTGCAGTTCAAGCCTCGGTGTGATGCGTTCATTGAACCTACATATAATTTGCGGGTTCCGTTTTTACGGCAATAGTATAGTTTCGCATGAATGTCTTGTTGACGGATGTCATCGTTGTTGTCTTCGGACACTATTTCCTCTCCGTTGACAATATTTTCCTTAACAGTATAGGCTACCAATTTTCCCTCTTGTTGTCCGATTTTGCTAAGTTCGGTTTCGCGAGTCAGTAGGGAAAACCTACAGTCTTTTAATTGTTTCCAAGGCTTTGATAAAGTGGTGATAATGTCGTGTGATATGAATGGTGAGATAACGATAAGATCATGATAAGAGTTGCTGAAAAGTTCATCGTGTATCATGTCGTAACTGCCTTGTCCGATGCCCAATGGTAAAATTTCATAATCGGTAAAGATGCGATTATCAAGACTGAACTCAACATGTTGCAGGCTAACTATGATTTGGTCAATGAGGCAGAATGCATCGTTATTTTGACTGGGTAGCTGCTCTTTGAGAAATTGAATGAAATTTATCAGTGGTTGGGTTTTGGAATTATTGGCATGCTCAACTTCCACACCATCTAGAGCTACTGCAACGTCCCAGCTGCGGTCTCTTGTGAGGTTGCGGCTCAACACAATGAAACGGTAATATTTCTCTTGACCGTTACTATAAACGAGAAGCCAGACCTTGGGATGAAATGATGGGATATCAGTTTTTGCTCGGTCTGGCTGAAGAGTAACAGGAAAAACTTGATTCTCAAACAAGTGAAATAATTTGTTGGCTCGTCTGGGCTTGAGGATTTGTCCTGCCTCGACAAAAATGAGGATTTTGTTCTGCAACTTCTTGAGCCCCTCAAGTGTTGCAATATCGCTCTTCATTGTTTCGCTTCCCATGTGTTGCTCGTGGTGTGCCAGTGGTATGGTGGCAGCCATCAGTGTTTCCAAGTCTAATGAATAGGTTGTGGCTATGGCTGCAACAACGTGATAGCCTGCTGGCGGCATGAGTAACTTGCCGTAATCTAACCGGTCTTTTTTAGTATCTAACATAATATTTTTACAAGGCATTAAATATGTCACTAACAATTTTTTGGACATCAGCGAAACGGTAATCAAGTGTTCTCATCCCAATCCATTCACCTTTGTAGTATTTGGATTTGTTCTGCAATTTTGCTGGATTCTTGCGCCGCTCTCGGTTTGTAATGATTTTATCAAATCTTTCTAGGTCACTTCTTTTCATAGCATCTTGAATTTCATAAAGAAAATGCTTTTGCATGTTGTCTTTTATTTTAAGAAAACAGAAGATTGGCTCAAACTGAAAATTAGCCAACTCAGGAAGTTTTGTAACTATGTTTTCCCAATCATTTAGGAAATTTTGATTCTGAAAATCAGACATTAGAACATTATATCGGATGAAGATGGGTTTCATGAAGTTTTTAAAACAAATAGCCATGTGCAATGCCCCTGTGACATCATTACTGATTGTGTTGTTTTGTATCATTGCCTCAGCAAAATTGTCAAAAGATGAGTACTGTTGGATGTTTATATTATACTTCATGATAATTGCCAGTAAGGATTTGTCCACACAGTTGATGATTTGATAGCGCAGCAATTGGGCTTCGTCATGTGTTAATTCGATGCTGGGGCGCTCTTGCCAATCTGTGGGCAGTAACGCAAACAGGGTGGTTGTTACATGCAGTGGATCGATATATCCGCTTTTGCCTGCATCATCGTCATCGTGACAATCATTGTCTATTTGTCGCTGTTTGATGGTGCTTGTGTTTTTTCTTTTTTGTTTTTCTGTTAATATGTGAGAAATGGCTTCAGGCAGCGTGGATTCATTAGAATCAAACAACTTGAATGTTTTCAACCCTTGCCAATAGATGCTTACTGGTGGACGAACAACCCATTTGCCGATTCTGATGCGGTCTCGACCTATTACGCCTTCATGGTTTCCCAATTGTTGTGCTATGTAGCGTTCTTTTTCGTCTATTTCTCGAAGAACATGTTCGACGGTCTGAGCTTTGGTAGTGATGAAAACTTGTCGTAGGATGTAGGGGATAAGGACAAAATATTTTGCCCTTGTCTGGATTGTCGAGGTGCCTGGGAAAAAGAAGTTGGCAAATCCGTCACGTATGGTGCCAATCCCCAACTCGTCCAGTGCACCTTTTTCTTGTCCAAGGCGCAATACGTTCATTGCTTTCTCTCTGTCTTGAGCCGAGAAATCTATCCACCCTAACTGCAAGGGTGCCGTTATCTTGTCGTTATTGTTCATTTGCAATCATTTTGAGTTCACAAAGTTACTGCTTCTAACGAGAATTTGCAACTTTTAGTTGGACTTCTTTTCTGGGTTGCAAAGTTAGTATTGGGATGTGTCACAATGCGGTACACCTCGGCAGATTTTTTTTAAAAAAAGTGGGGTGGGGCATGGATGGGGTGCCTCATGGGGAACAGCATATCACTGCAAGATGACATCTTGTGATGGCGGTGGCAAAATGGCATGGTGTGATAGAAAACGAGAGGAGTCCATGGGGCATTGTGCCGGTGGACTCCTCGTGATTGTGGTCTAGTGGAGGGAGAAGGGATGTTAATTGGCAAGGATGATGTCGATGACGGCGTTGACGTCGGCAATGGTGACTTCCCCGTCGGCATTAACATCGGCCGCGTCGGTGTATCCGCCGCTCAATATCAGGTCGATGATGGCATTGACGTCGGCAACCGAGACTTCACCGTCACCATTGACGTCACCCGTCAGGGCAGGCTCGGGCTCGCCGGTCAGCGTCACGCGCTGGAGGTTGCTCCAGTCGCTGATGGTGCCATCAACGTAGTTTGCCCTTACCCAATAGTAGAGTGTTGAACCCTGCTGCAAACCATGCACGCCGCGTGTCATGTCGGTGATGCCGTTCACGAGGCGATAGGTTGCGCTGTTGCTGGTGTCCACCTCATGGTCATCGGTCACGTCACCGGCCAGGATGGTGATGGTGCGCAACTTGGGATAGTAGCCGGCAGTGAACACCACCTGGTCGATGTCGGCGGCATCCAGCACGATGGTGTCGGTCTGTATGTCAACGCCCAGTGTCAGTGTCACCGTGCTGTCGGGGTTGCTGGCTGTTGCCACCGATAGCGTCGACTTGCTTGAACTGCTGTAGGCTTGTGACGTGACAATCACCGACACCTTGCCATGGCTCGACAGGTCATGGGCTGGTGTGGTGATTGTGCCGTTGCGGCCTACCGACACGGCACCGGTCTCCAGATAGAAGAATTTGCCGTTAAATGTCCATCCGTCGGGCATGTATTCGTCGGCATGGCTCACCATGTTAAACGCTTGAGCAACCGTCCTGGTCCAGTCGGCGGAATCCAGCACGATGACGGGAGCCACGGGGTTCACCTCCAGCGTGTAACTCGCCACATTGTCGCGGTTGGTCTGGTCGGTCCAGTCGGCGACAAACGAGTTGAGGGTGACGGCGGTGGTGTCGGGAGCTAGCATCACGGGGGCAAAGGTCACCAGCTGCCCCGTGCCGTTGAGGGTGATGATGAGGTCTTCAACATCGGGTGAGGAGCACACCACGGTGGCGGTGTGCAGACCATAGGTGCGGGGCGTGAATGTCACCGTCACTTGCTGCCAGTCGTCGGTGACAGCGTCAACACTGATGTTGTCGGGAGTGATGCTGAATGCGCCACTGTTGTCGTTGAGGGTGAGCGTCACCTTGTCGGTGAGGCTCCATCCCTTGACCGTGAATGTGGCGGTCGTGGTGCTGTCAACCAGCGTGGACAGGTTGACCACCGCAGGACGGGCTCGCAGGGCCGAACCATAGGCATCGGGTGGCGGCTGGATGCCAATAATCATCTCCTGATAGCGGTTGAAGGTGTAGCCGCCATAGGAGAATGCATTCAGGGCATAGTAGCCGTTGCCCTCGCCTGACCAGCCAAAGTTGACATGATATTTGCCCGCACCGTCATAGCCGTCAACGTTGAACGCGTGACCGGCCATGCTCCAGCCCGAGCCGCTGTATCCACAATAGACGATGGGACGCTCGTTCTCCAACTCGTTGAGAATGAGTTCCGACCACTCGTCATCAGTGTAGTCGTGTGTCGTTGTCGTGCCGTCCAGTGCTCCGCTCTTATAGACATTCTGCACACCCTCGTCATATCCGAACAGGCGCACGGCCTCCTCGATGTTGGGACCATAGGAGCCGCTGCCATCAGGACCATATTCCATCTCCTCGGCTTGGCCCACATATCGCATGAGCCATGCCACAGCATTGGCCTGGTCATCGTTATAGCCCCCAGCCTCATAGCTGTCCAGCATGTTTTCCCAGTCAAAGGTCATGGGGGGTAATGCGTCAAGGGTGTAAGTGCGGTTTCTGTAGCTAAACGTGTGGGAAGGCACCGTCGGGCTCTCGACAAACGGGTATTGCCAGTAATAGAATACCATGGACAGTGATGTGGCGGGACATCCAGTCAGGCATCGTGAGTTGCCCACCATGGGACACTGGTTGTAGTAGGGGCGCGACTGGTCCCATGTGGCAGTGATGAGTGGCTCGATGGCTGTCGTGGCATCTTCTCGCGCGGGCATGGCAGCACGACCCACCATCACATCAGGATTGGCGTGCAGGAAATCTATCTGTTCCTGATACAGGTCAATAAAGAATTGCAGGCTGGGCGGCATGTTGCTCATGTCCAGGGCATTGTTGCCGTAAGCCAGCACCGCATCGGCGCGGTCATCACCCGAGACAATCACAAAGCGGTTGTCACCAGTGAACACATAGAATGCTGCTGCCGTGCCATCCACTGCCGATACTTGGGTATAGGCCAGTTCAAGGCCACTGTCGCCACGCGGTGCCGCCTTGCGGATGCTGTGTTGTTGCGCAAATTCTTCCGCCGTGACCAGAGCTTGGTCAGGAGTGACGGGTTTAGCGTTGAGGGTGGCTGCCGCCAGTGCAAGGGCGGCAGCAATGAGGCTTTTTCTCATAGAGTAGTCGTTTAGTCTTGTTGGTCAATAATATTGTCTAATCCAAGTGCAAATTTACAGTAAATTTGTCAATCGACCAAGGAATGACACCACAATTTGCTACAAGGAACCCTGTGACCGATGTCACGGGGCTCCTCGCAATTGCTTATGATTAAAAAATGTATTAGTTGCTTTCTCCTCCCAATACCTGGTCGATGAGGGCGGTCACGTCGGTGATGTCAATCGTGCCATCGCCGTTGATGTCGCCATTGATGTCGCTGCAACCATCCATTGGCGCGTCGTTGAGCACGCGGTCGATGAGGGCGGTCACGTCGGTGATGTCCACCACGCCATCGCCATTCACGTCGCCCAGTTCCCCACCAACCAGGGTCACAACCTCGGTGTTGCTCCAGTCACTCCGTTCGCCGTCAACATATTGGGCTCGCACATAGTAGTAATAGGTCGCACCAGGAGTCAGATCCTCAACAACGCAGTAGAGGTCGGTGATGCCAGAGATGGTGCGATAGGTGCCAGCGACATTCTCCTGCTCCACATAGAGGGTGTAGCTCTCAACAAACTCCTCGGGAGACTCGTTGGTCCATTCGGCACGGAAGCTCGTGGTAGTCACATAGTCATAGTTGGTCTCGAGCATCACGGGGGTGATGGGCCTGGGCGTAGCCGAGCCAGTCAGTTCCACAACCACATCCTGGGCACCGGTGCTGCTGCAAGTCACGGTAGCAGTTAAGTAATAGGGGTCCCTCGGGACATAGGTCACAGTAACCTCCTTGCCATTCTCGGCATCACTCGCACTGATGCTGGTGGGACTGATGGCAAACGCGTTGTACCCGTCGGTGAGCGTCAGGGTGATGTCGTCAACCAGGTTGGTACCCTTCACGGTGAACGTTTCAGTACCCATCTCGCCCACAAAGGTTCTTATCACCAGGTTGGTGGGGGTAACAGTGATGGTGGGCTCGGCGGTCAATGTCGCCGTGGGAGCTGCGGCGAGAGTGAAAGCCGCAAGCAATGTCATGGTTAAAAAGAGAACTTTTTTCATAATAAAAAAGTGTTAAGGTTGTTAATTAAAAAGATGAATCATTCGACAAAATTATACAATATTCTGCAAACATCAAAATTTTTTCCTGTTTTCATCACTTTTCTGGAGTGAAATTATAATTTGCTAATTATTAGTGGTTTGTGGGGCTAGAAAATTGCTATTTTAGATTATACGGCGTAAATTAGCAGCATGTTTGTGAGCAACAGCAAGAACAACTCGGGCACGATTAGTGTCCGCATTATGGAAAAACGTAGGGGGCGGAATGTGGTCATTTGGAGCTTTGGAGCGTCATCGGATGAGGAGAGGTGGCCTCGGCTAAGGAATAACAGGAGTCGACCAAGGGACGATACCACAATGTGCTACAAGGAGCCCCGTGACATCCGTCACAGGGCCCCTCGCAATTGCTTATGATTAAAAAATTACTCTTTATGGTATTAGTTGCTTTCTCCTCCCAATACCAGATCGATTAGGCCAGTCACGTCGGTGATGTCAATCACGCCATCGCCGTTGATGTCGCCACAGATGTCGCAGATGTTCTCCATTGGCCCATCGTTGAGCACGCGGTCGATGAGCGCGGTCACGTCGGTGATGTCCACCACGTGGTCGTGGTTCACGTCGCCCAGTGCCCA
>Ga0181612_124700_pt1 | contig 47108 bp, 38 predicted proteins | sample HoacroProtozoa21_FD_119630 | JGI IMG/M metagenome (GOLD analysis project Ga0181612, IMG submission 119630) | Hoatzin crop microbial communities from Cojedes, Venezuel. Combined Assembly of Gp0051906, Gp0051904, Gp0051908
AACGGCAGCGTTGACGAGGCATTGGCCCAAATCGACAAGCAGGGTTACGCCGAGCCTTACGCCATGAGCGGCAAGCAGTTGTTCAAGATTGGCGTGAACTTCCACGACGGCGGCATCGCCGACTACCGCATCACGCAATAATTGCATTTAGACACACTGCTCGATGCTGTTTAACTCGTTGCAATATGTTTTATATCTGCCAGTGGTGTTTATCATCTACTGGCTGTTGCAACGTCGGCTGTGGTGGCAAAATCTGTTCATTGTTGCTGCCAGTTATGTTTTCTATGGCTGGTGGGATTGGCGTTTCTTGCTGCTCATTGTGTTCACCTCGTTGTGCAGCTATGGCAGCGGTGTCGCACTTGCACACAGTCACACTGCTGGTGTACGACGAGGGGTGACTGCCGCTAACATTGTTGTTAACCTGTTGGTTCTTGGCATTTTCAAGTATTTCAACTTCTTTGTTGACAACATGAGCGTGGTGTTGCGTGCCATGGGATTTACGCCCGATGTTCCCACCCTGCATGTTATCTTGCCAGTGGGCATTAGTTTTTACACGTTTCAAGCGTTGAGTTACACCATTGACGTGTATCGAGGCAAATTGGAGCCCACACGAGATGTGGTGGCATTTCTCGCCTACATCAGTTTTTTTCCACAACTTGTGGCCGGTCCCATCGAACGCGCCACACGCCTGTTGCCTCAGATGCTGCGCAAGCGGCACTTTGACTATGGTCTAGCGGTTGACGGTATGCGTCAGATGCTGTGGGGTTATGTTAAAAAAGTCGTTGTTGCCGACACGTGCGCCACTGTTGTTGACACAGTGTGGGCTGACGTGAGCGGTCACAACTGGATATCACTGCTGGTGGCAGCGCTGTTGTTTGCGATACAGATTTATGGCGATTTTTCGGGCTACAGTGACATTGCCATAGGCACGGCGCGGTTGTTTGGCATCGACCTGATGCGCAACTTTGACGTCCCCTATTTTTCGCGCAATGTCATTGAGTTCTGGCGGCGGTGGCACATCTCGCTCATGACGTGGTTGCGCGACTATGTTTACATTCCACTGGGTGGCAACCGTTGCCCGCGCTGGCGTGTGATTGCCAACACGCTTGCCGTGTTTCTGGTGAGTGGCCTGTGGCATGGTGCCAACTGGACTTACGTATGCTGGGGCATTTATCATGCCTTGTTGTTTGTACCGTTCATGTTGCTTGGTGTCAAGGCTTCACGCACAGTGGTGGCACAAGGGCGGTTACTGCCACGATGGGGCGAGCTGGGCAGTATGCTGCTCACGTTTGCACTAGTGGTCATCGGCTGGGTGCTGTTCCGTGCCCCCACCATGGGTGCTGCCATGGGATTCTTGCGACGGCTGTTCACCGCTGCCAGCGGTCAGTCAATGCCAACAAGCACTGTTGCTATTCCCATGCTGGTCAGTGTGGTGATGCTTGCCACCGAATGGCTGACGCGCGACCGGCAGCATGCCTTGCAGCTAGCTGGCACAGGGTTGATGCATTACCGCATTTGTCGCTGGGCGGTCTATTATGCCCTGCTAATGGCTGTTGTGGTTTTCTATGCCTCACGGTCTGCTCAACCAGCATTCATTTATTTCCAATTCTAGAGTGTGAGCGATAAACTACGAGATGAGACGATTTGTGCTATATATCCTGTGTTTCACACTGCCACTGATTGTGGCGGCCATTGTCGTCGAGGCCGCCGTACGCCACCTGCCCAGCACCTACAAGCTCAAGCACGCAGCCATGGTTCAAGACAGCGTTCCACCCACCATTGTGCTTGGCAATTCACACGGTTACTATGACATCAATCCCTCATGCCTGAGCACCGATGCATTCAATCTGGCCAACGTGTCGCAGACGCTGGACTATGACGCCGCATTGCTTGAACAGCTAGACGGCGATGGAGGCTGTGTGGTGCTGACGGTGGATAACTCCAACCTGTTTGACCCACCATTGTGGGAGAGCAGCGAGTGGTACCGTTGTCGCTATTATCACTTGTACATGGATTGTGAGCCTCCTGCCTACACTCCTGGCTACCTGCTGGAGATTGCAGACGTGCCGACCACGCGCCTCAAGGTTGCCGTCTATCGTCATCACAAGCCGCTGGGATGTGACAGTCTGGGCTGGGGCAACACCTACGCTGCATTGGCGAGTGGTGACCACAATGCCGCATTGACCGACTCGGCTGCTGTGTCACGCAACCGTGCCCACACATTGCGTCAAGAGGCTGACCTGCATCGCAACCTTTCCCATTTGCAACGCATCATCGCCATCTGCTCCCAACGTCACGCACGACTTGTGATTGTGTCCCCACCAGTGAGCGAGAGCTATCGCCGCTACATTCCCCAGCGACAGCGTCAAATTCTTGACAGCGTTGTCGCCACCCTGCCCAGCGCAGTGGAATATCGGGACTATGCCAGCGACCCGCGATTTGGAGACAGTGACTTCTATGACAGCGACCACCTCAACACACGCGGTGCCAATCGTTTTTCCAAGCTGTTGAGCAGTGATTTTGGACTATAACAAACCCAGATGGGAACACATCATCGTCCACGCAGGATTTTCCACGAACGCAACTGAGCGCGTTTCAAGCTCTGGGGGTCATTGGCATCAATGCCATATTGTTGGGCAGGCGGGATGACCACCACAGTGCCAGGGGTGACGTTGTTGGGGTCACTGATCTTGTCACGGTTGGCATCATAGATGTACACCCAGAACCACGGGCTGCCATAGTGCCGCTGTGCGAGGGTGCTGAGCACGATGGTGCGCGTCACGGTATCGGTCACCACCACGGGTTGCTCTTGCACGACAGCCTCATGCGCCAGGCTGTCACTGTCAGCCACGACAGCCACAGGGTCGGGATTGGTAGTGACAGGAGTGCCATCACCGCGCGTACACATCCACACAATTGCACCCAGCAACAAGGCTGCCGCCACAGGCCACAGCCACCACTTGCGACGGCTATCACTAGTGGCCATGTGGGGTTCTTGGTCATCGGCCGATGGTTCAACAGATTGCTCAATGGGTTGTCCCATTGGGACATCCTGGGAGGGCAAGTTTTTTTCTTCGGCAACTCTGCCAGCATCCGTCTCTGGCTCGGTAGGCTGCTCAATGGGTTGTCCCACTGGCACGTCGCCAGGTTGCGGCAACTCTTGCTCAACAGTTTCAAAGGGCGGTGGAGCCACCTCAGGCTCTGCCACCACTGTGTCAGGCTCTTGCTTCTCCACGGCAGGGGTGGTGGATTGTGGAGGCTCTTGCGCCTCATCTTGCTCGTTACTTGCAACCTGTGTCAACAACTGTGAAGGGTTGTCACGGTCGATATCTTGCAGCATTTCGTCGGTGATGCCAGCGGCCAGCTCTACAGGTTCAAATTGGTCAAACGGCTGGTTCACAGCTTGAGCCAACGCCTTGTCGGGGGTGAATGTTACACGATGCAGTGTCTCACCATTTCCACCCGTTGCCGCTGTGGTGGAGAACGTGCCGATGCCCTTCACCTTGACGGTCTCGCCATTGATGAGGGCATGGGAGATAGTGGCAAACAACTCCTTGAGGAACAGCTCGCACACGCGCGGAGCCGTTGCCGTCGCACTGGCCATCTGCTCCACCAGCTGGGGAAAAGTAATCATGTTCTGTGCCATAGTTTTCTGGTTTCTCTCCCCTTCATCATTTCAACTTGGTTTCCAGCACACGGCTTGCCTTGAAGTCCAGTGTCACCTGGGGCGGCATCAGCCACCGTTTGCCATCGGGCTGTGTCTGCACACGCTCGTGCTGCATGGTGGGTTCAAAGGAGCCAAAGGCTGGCACCGCCACGCTGTTCATCTCGCTGCACCGCGCTTGCAACACCCCAGCCAGCGCGTCAAGCAATTTGTTCACGTCGGCAGTGGAGCGTCCCATGTTGGCAGCCACTTTCTCAACCAGTCGTCTGTTGTCCATGTTGCATCAATAAATGTTATTCTACACCGCAAAATTAGCGATAATTTTTGTCAATTGGCGTTTTTTGGCTAATTTTGTGACGAACAATATCAACTAAACACATTTTATTAGAGAAGATGAGAAAAATTGTGATACTTGACGCTTACGCCGGCAATCCAGGCGACCTGTCGTGGCAGCCCATGCAAGAGTTGGCCCCATGCGACATCTATGACCGCGGCACTGTTGACACGGTGGTGGAACGATGCCGTGATGCCGAAATCGTCCTCACCAACAAGGTGGCCATCAGTGCACAAGCCATGGCACAGTTGCCCCAGTTGCGTTACATCGGCGTGATGGCAACAGGTTTCAACATTGTGGATATTGAGGAAGCTCGCCGCCGCGGCATTGTGGTGACCAACGTGCCCGCCTACAGCACCGCCTCGGTAGCCCAGCTGACGATTGCCCACCTGCTCAACATCTGCTGCCAGACACAGCACTACACCGACCAGGCACGGGCAGGCGTGTGGACCCACTGCGGGGACTTCAGCTACCGCGACATGCCGCTCATCGAGCTGGCAGGCAAGCAGATGGGCATTGTGGCACTGGGACAGATTGGTCAAGCCGTGGCACACATCGCCCAGGCACTGGGCATGACCGTGATGGCACTCACCAGCAAGGCTGCCGACCAGTTGCCGGCGGGCATCATCAAGGCCAAGGATTTGGAGCAGCTGTTGCGCACTAGCGACGTGGTGAGCCTGCACTGCCCCCTCACCCCCGACACCACCAACATGATAAATGCCACCACACTGGCCATCATGAAACCCAACGCCATCCTGCTCAACCTGGCACGTGGCGCACTGATTGTGGAACAAGACCTCGCCGATGCCCTCAACGCTGGCACCATTGCCGCTGCCGGTCTGGACTGCACCACTGTGGAGCCACCAGCCGAGGACAACCCTCTGCTCACTGCCGCCAATTGCTACTTCACGCCACACATCGGCTGGGCAAGCTATGAGGCACGTGTCCGTCTGATGCAGGTCATCACCAACAATGTTGCAGCCTACCTTGCCGGCAAGCCCGTCAACGTTGTCTCGTGACGGCAATCCACGCCTAATGCCAAGAAGCAATTAAACAGGCAGGAGATAATCCCGCCTCTCAACACCCCTTTAAACGGCGGATCCTGCGAACCCTTGCACTCGAGCCGCCGCTTCACGCAACAACAGCGGCTATCCACCTAACGCCCAATGCGGTGATATCCTTTCTCGACTTTGAACTGACAATGCCATAGCCTGCAAAAATCACGTCAAACATGCTCTTATCGAGATTTTAGACAAGAGTTCTTTAAAGTCCTGAGCATTGAGCACCTCACGGACTGTGAATGATGCTGGATTGGCGCAAAGGCAGTATGAACTGTCGTGGTTTGCATAAAACCAATATCCACACAAGCCACGACTATAGAGGTCTTCCATAGCTTCGTCTGAGGGAGATAAGTAATCATCATCGGTTAATTCCCAAGGACTACCGATATTAACACTCATGAGCTCAACTATTGCAACACGGCCATGTTCACCTTCGGCATATTCTAACGCATAATAGGGGTCGTCAGTAACCCATGTGAAGTTGTGGCGTTCTGGATTCTCAAAAACCGAAAATTGAGAATCAAAGCCACGGTAATATATAGTTTCCCCTACAAGACTGTCGGTAAGATTCACACAACTAGATTCCTAATATTCCAACACTTAAAGTCTGATACTCTAATAACAACTCGTACTGTTTCTCGAGAGACTTATAATCCAAGAATTCAACTCGATCACGAATGTTTTTAAATGCCGAAAGGTTCTTCTTTTTCTCGTATTCATTGAGACGCTGCACATCAGCCACAATAATCATTCTTGCGTTTAATCCACACAGTTCATTATATTTTAACAGTGAATTTTGTATGTCTGTGCTATGCTCAACCTCAAAAAAGAACTCTGGCATATCATTATCACCATTCAACCAAATAACATCAATGGTTTCGGCTCTTTTCACAAGTTTCTGTGGGGCAAATATTGGCAGTTCGCTTATATTGCGGATTTCACCCAAGGTCTTATTTCCGGCAAATTTCTTGTTTTTATCTTGATTTGGCGAGAATGTCAATAATTGTTGCCGATTGCCTATTTCTAACAATAGTCCCTGATAATAGGTATGATTGAAATCTTTGATTTCTTTACTGGTCCTGTTTTCTTCTGTTTGAATTACAAAACCATCTTCTTCTAGACGTTTTTGAAATTCCACCAAGCCATATAATCCAGGTTTTATCTTGTATATGTGGGATGGTGTCCTTTGAACAATAGCCCTTATCGAAGCAAAGGGAGTCTTTGTGCCCCATTTGCAATCGGTGAGATTAAAGATGTTTTGATTGATTTGGGTTAATGTCGCAACACCACCCAATTGGCGTATTGTCTCAATAACAGCCTGTGTCTGTGTCATCTTTTGAGCCATGTTGTGATTGAATTAATTCAACAGAACGAACATTCGTTAATCAGGGCAGGCTAACTATGGCAGTTTCACTGTTGTGTAGTTGTTTGCAGGTCGTTGAGGATTTTCTGCAGTTCCTGGTCAGCCTGTGTGAGCTTGTTGCGGCAGATGTCGAGCAGCACCTTGCTGCGTCGAGTGTAAGCACTCAAGTTGTCGATGCTGCACTGTGGGTCTTGCATCTTCTGGACCAGCTGTTCAAGTTCGGTGACGGCTTGAGTATAGGTCATGTTGTTATCGTTCATTTCTTCCATATCACTTGTCGATGTTTGGTTAGTTGTTATTGTTGTCAAGGGTTGTGTGTTGCACGGTTGCAGCTGCCTTGCCGTGCTTGAACAAGAGGGTGACTTGCTCCCCGGCTTGCAGCTGTGCGGCATCGGTGACACTCTTGCCGTTGTGCCACACCAGTGAGTATCCACGGTCCAGGGTGTTCTGTGGCGAGAGCAAGGTGGCCTTGTCGTCGAGGGCACGCAACCTCATGCGCTCGCGCTGCATGGCGGCCTGAGAGGCGTCAACCATGCGTTGCACATTCACATCCAGACGGTTGCGCTCGGTTGCGATGCGGCTGTTAGCAGCCAGTGGAACAGCCTGTCCCAGGTGCTGAATGCGCAATGTGCTGGTTTCCACGATGCGCTGCACGGTGGCCGGTATGATGTTGGCATAGTAGGCCAGTTGCTCGCGTGCGTGTCCCAGCGTGTCGCGAACGGTGTTGATGACATTGTTGCGCATGTCCTCCAGATGCTCCAGCTGGTTGTTACCCTGCTCGATGAGCCAGTGGGCAGCGGCAGTGGGTGTCTTGACGCGCCGAGCAGCCACATAGTCCAACACAGTGACATCACGCTCGTGACCGATGCCCACAATGACGGGAATGGGGAACTGGGCAATGGTTGCCGCCAGGTCATAGTTGTCAAAGTCGTTGAGGTCGCTGGTTGCCCCCCCGCCCCGAATGATGACCACGCAGTCAAACAGGTCGATGTTATCGTTGATGCGGTCGAGTGCAGCAAGCACCGTTGGCACCGTGTTAACCCCCTGCATGGTAGCCTGAAACAGGCATGTGTAGAATTGCAGGCCGCTGTCGTTGTTGTGCAAGTGGTTGATGAAGTCCCCATAGCCTGCCGCTGTCGCTGTCGAGACGATGGCGACACGCTGCGGCACCAGTGGCCAGGGCAACTGCTTGTTCATGTCGATGATGCCCTCGCTGGCGAGGCGATTGAGGATATTGCGGCGCAATCGCGCGTGCTCGCCCAGTGTGAACTCGGGGTTGATGTCGTTGATGACCAGCTTGAGGCCATACTGACTGTGAAACGAGGCTGTGACGTTGACCAGCACCTTCATGTCTGACCCGAACTGTGCACCCGTGGCATTAAAGAAACGTTGAGCCAGATAGGAGTAGGTAGAGGCCCAGACCACTGCATCCACCTTGGCAAGGGGTTTTCCTCCATCAGGATTTTTCTCGATGAGTTGCAGGTAGCAATGCCCGCCACGCACGCTCACCCCGCTGGTTTCGGCAATCACCCATTGCCGTTGCAGGCCAGGTCCACGGTTAACCACATTGACAATGCGGGCATTAAATTCGCTCAAGGTGATGCCTTGAGGCTGTTGTGGCTCGTCAAACAGGCTGGCGATGTAGTTGTTGTTATCACCGTTCATGGCTTCACCCGCTTGATTTTGTTGCCGTGCAGACGATAGGTGATGCGGTCGGTCAAGTAAGGGCTGAAACGAGCATACTCGCTAGCGACCAAGAAACGAGCCAGCCCATGACGCGCCACGATGGTGTCGTGACTGGTGCCCTCAAGGGTCAACTCGATGAGCTGGAATGGAGCGGCGGCATCCAGGTCGGCACGCAGGTCATCGGGCATCTTGCGTGTCATGAAATCCTCGATGACAGGCATGGAGAACAACCGGGCGGTGTTGAGCCGCTGCCACTGGCTGTTCCAGCAGGTGAGGCGGCTGTCGGGGGCAGGCGGTAGCACCGTCTCGATGACGATAATCATCGTGTCGCGCTTGGCAGGCACCATGCGCATCTCCACCGTTTTCACATCACTGGCACGCAACTTGAGATAGAGGCTATCCAGAGCCTCGAACTGGCTGTCGCCGCCCAGATTGTTGCGGGCGGCGACAACTTGTCCGCTGTTGTAGTAGTCCACCATGTCGAGGCGCACACTGCGTGGCAACAACATGAAGATGTTGCCTGGCTCACTGGCAAACAGGTCAGCAACCGTGCGAGCCATGCCGGCACTTGCCAGCAGCCCCGTCAACATGATGATGGTCAATAGCCGTTTCATGCATTCACTGTGCGATAGAAACGTCATTTCAAGACTTGCCGTACTTCTGCTTGACCTCAGGCAGTTGTTTCTTGATGTCGGCAATGCGCGTCTCATGACTGGGATGCGAGCTCATGAACTCGGGTGTCGAGCTCGACGACGAGGCCTGCATCTTTTGCCAGAAGGTCACGGCTGCCTCGGGGTTATAGCCCGCAATGGTCATCAGCACCAGGCCCATCTTGTCGGCCTCACTCTCATGCTTGCGCGAGAAGGGCTGCATCACGCCATAGTTGGCACCCAGACCATAGACTGACTGCGCGATTTGCTGTGTTGCCGCACTCTTGCCACTAGTGAAAATGCCCACTGCACTAGCGCCATACTGTGCCAACAGCTGCTGGCTCATGCGCTCGTTGCTGTGCTTGGCCACGGCGTGCGCCACCTCGTGTCCCAACACCACTGCCAGCTCGTCGTCGCTGCTGACGAGGTTCATGATGCCCTCATACACGACAATCTTGCCACCAGGCAGACACCAGGCATTCACCTCATCGCTTTTCACGAGATTAAACTCCCACGAGAAGTTCTGGATTTCGCTTTCCAGACCATTGGCACGCAGGTAGGCCTCGGTGGCAGCGGCGATGCGCTTGCCCACGCGGGTCACTTGCTCGCTCTGCACCTTCTGTGTCGAGATGGTTGCCGACTTCATGAAGCTAGCATACTGTGTGAGACTTGATGAGAGAATCTCACTGTCGCTCACCAGATTGAGTTGTTTGCGTCCCGTGATGGGTACCGAGCCACAGCTGGAGAGCAGCAGGGCTGCCACGGCGGTCAAGATGATAGATTTTGTCTTCATTGTGCTTTTAGTATTTTAATATTGGTTGATGAAATTGGATTTGCTTTGTGTTAATCATCCATGGGTCTGCACCTTGTGGGTGGGAGGCAAGGTGGCGTTGCGGCGGTCCACTGCCTCGACCACATGGCTAGCCAGTTGCTTGAAAGCAGCACCCGACACGTCGTTGACGCGCACCACTGGCTGGCCGTCGTCGCTGCCCTTGCAGATGCTTGCCACGAGTGGGATTTGTCCCAGCAATTCCACACCCAGGGCCTCGGCCAGTTGCTTGCCACCGTCGTGTCCAAAGATGAAGTACTGCTCATCGGGATGACTGGCAGGCGTGAACCACGACATGTTCTCGACGATGCCCAGCACTGGCACGCCCACGCTGTCGCTAGTAAACATGCTGATGCCCTTGCGCGCATCGGCCAGTGCCACCTGTTGCGGTGTGGTCACCACAATGGCACCGGTGATGGCGAGGGTCTGCACCAGTGTCAAGTGAATGTCGCTGGTGCCCGGCGGCATGTCGATGATGAAGTAGTCCAGCTCGCCCCAGTCGGCCTCACCGATGAGTTGTTTGAGGGCGTTGCTGGCCATGGCCCCACGCCACAGCACCGCCTTGTCTTTATCGACCACAAAGCCGATGGACAACATCTTGACGCCATATTTCTCGATGGGGATGATGAGGTTGCGTCCATCCACCTCGTGCATGTACAACTGGTCATCCTCCACGCCAAACATCTTGGGCATGGATGGGCCAAAGATGTCCGCATCGAGCAATCCCACACGATAGCCTTGCAAGGCCAGTGCCACAGCAAGGTTGCAAGCCACTGTGGACTTGCCCACGCCGCCCTTGCCCGAGCTCACGGCAATGATGTTTTTCACGCCAGGCAGCGGGTTGTCATCGGCCTTGACAGGATTCTCGTGGCGGGTCTTGACAGCAATGTTGCCGCGAATGTCCACCTCGGCACCCACATGGGCGATAATAGCAGCCTCGGCAGACTTGACCACACTCTTGATGAACGGATCGGTGGGTTTGTCAAACACAAGTGAGAAGCTCACGCGGTTGCCATCGATGCGCATGTCATCGGCAACCATGCCCATGTCCACAATGTCACGTCCCGTGCCGGGATAGCGCACGGTGCGCAGGGCATCCAATATCAGATTGGGATACAGCGTCATAGTTGTTACGATTAGTCTTGTTTATTTTGTTGTTGTTGGTTCAATGCATTTTGTTTGTCAGCAGACATCAATTGAGGCATCTGCAACTGGCCACGGTTGTAGCTGCGATAGGTGTCAAACTCTATCTCCACATCAGGCTCGCGCAACGACACATCGTGTGGCAAGGCAAAGCGGATGTACTTGATTGTCAACCCCCGTTGCAGCCATTGGGTTTCATAGTAGGTCTTGATGTCCAGGATGTCGTCAGCCAGGCCACTAGCATACAGGTCATCGGTGTCCACCAGCACGGGCAAGTGATTGTCGGTCACCAGCGCGTGGGTGTAGGTGTACAAGAACGGGCTGTCGGTCTTGAGGTGTACCACGCCACCGTCACGCATGATGCGCCGGTAGTTGTCAAGGAAGCGCGTGCCAGTGAGGCGCTTGGAGGCCTTCTTCATCTGAGGGTCGGGGAACGTAATCCAGATTTCGGACACCTCATCGGGATCAAACATGCGGTCAATCATCTCGATGCTGGTGCGCAAGAACGCCACGTTGGCCAGTCCCTGCTGGGTGACTTGTCGCGCCCCTGTCCACATGCGTGCCCCCTTGATGTCCACGCCGATGTAATTCTTGTCGGGGAAGCGTTGAGCCAGTCCCACGGCATACTCCCCCCTGCCACAGCCCAGCTCTAGCACAATGGGGTTGTAATTGTGAAAATATTCCTGATTCCACTTGCCACGCATGGGGCATGAACCCAGCTGTTCCAGCACCGCATAGGGGTACTGGAACACACAGGGCATGGCATCCATGTCGGCAAACTTCTTGAGTTTATTCTTTCCCATGAGGTCGATAGATGCTAGTGAGAGTGTTACTTGGCCACTACCTTGTGGCTCTTGCCGTTGAGGCGCACAATGTAGATGCCCGCGTTGTCCAGCTGATGTTCATTGTCACCAGCTTGCAGCGACAGCTCACGCATCGTGCCATTGACAGCCACCACCTGAGCGATGCCATCCTGACGAGTGGCAATGTGCAGGGTGCTGCCCTCGACCCACACGCGGTCGTCCACCACCATGGCATCGTCAATGCCAGTGCTGTTGGTCACGCGAGCGGTCACATCGGCGCAGTGCCAGTTAACGTTATCATTGTCTGCCAGCATGATGTTGCGCAGCGTGATTTCACTCTCCAGTGCCAGCGACTTGTCGGCACGCAATGTCAAGGTGAGCACGCCACCCTCGTTACCGGCAAACTCCTCTCGTGTCATCGAGTAGAGGACGGTGCGCGTGGTGGCAGCGTCACGAGCACGCGAGACGTTGATGTGGTCTGCCGAACGCTGGGCAGTGCTGATGCCGTCGCCCACCAGTTCCAGACCCTGAGGCAAGGTGATGTCGCATTGCAAGGCACTGTAAGGATGCGCATTAGCCAGACCGATGACCACAGTCACCTCCTCGCCTGGCTCAATGTCGATGGCAGGTAACGTCAAGCCATCGTCGGTGTTGACGGGAAGGTCATAGTCACCGCCGCTCAGGATGATGTCAAGCACAGCATTCACGTCGGCAATGGTCACCTCGCCATCCTCGTTGACATCGGCACGCTCCATGGTGTCATCGTCGGCACTGCCACCCAGGATGATGTCGATAATGGCATTCACGTCGGCAATGGTCACCTCGCCATCATTGTTCACATCACCCTTTATCCAGCTCTGAACCAAAAACTTGCGCCACTGGGATGCCGACTTATAGTCATCTTGCACGTCGGTGGGGACAACCAGGGGGATAACGCTCTGTTTCACACCCTGCCACACGCTAGCACCCAACGAGGGCACCTGGGTGGCACGGCAAGTGATGCTGGTCATGCCAGTCATGCCTGCCATGGCGTATGTCTTGAGATGCTTGATGTTGGCAGACAGGCTCACACGCTTGATGTCGCTGGCATTGTATAGGGTATAGGCGCCCACGGTGTCCACGTTGGTCAACGTCAAGGTGCCGCTCAAGCCAGAGCCTGCAAGCAGATAGTCACTGAGGGTGGCCAGCTTGCCAGGAGGGGCAAACGTGGTCAGTGTTGTCACATACAAGAATGCAGCCTCACCCACACGGCTCAGGTTGGTGGGCAATGAGACGCTGGTGAGCGGTGTGAGCACAAACGCGCCCTCACCCACCGTGGTCAACGATGAAGCACCACTCATGTTGAGCGTCTTGACACCACTACCCGCAAATGCCCGCTCGCCAACGGTCTGCACGCGCGAGCCCACCGACACCTGTGTCAGGGCAGGACAGTCCATCAGGGCAGTGCGCGACAACTGTTGCAGACCCGTTGCGGTGAAACTATTCAAAGCCGTGCAACGGGCAAACGCGCCGTCACCCACTGTGGTCACACTGGCCGGAAGTTCCACACTGGTCAGCGCCTCACACCTCGAAAAAGCATGGTCGCCAATGGTGACCAGCTGGGAAGGAAGCGTGATGGAAGCCAGCTTGCGGCAGTCGGCAAACGCCGCCTCACCAATCTCGACAATGCCACTGGGCAGCGACACGGTGGTCAACGGCAGGCTCGCAAATGAACACATGGGTATTGCGTCAGCACCAAAGTGACTGAGCCCATAGTGGGTCTCGCGTGTGGTGCACGCCACCACTTCAACACCACTCAGGTCCAGGGTGGTGAGGCGCAACATGTTATCGGCGATGAAATAGAAATCCTCGGCATTCATCGTGCCTGTCACAGTCAATTGGGTCGTATTCAAGTCACTCACCTGACCCGACAAGCCACCGGCAGTGTTCACAACACTCAACGCACGGGCTTGAAATGCCACCAGCGCGAGCAATATCAGTGTGTATAGGGTTTGCTTTCTCATCTTTGTTCAAATTTAGCCAATATGATTAATTAACTTGCAAATATAATCAATAATTTGTAATCACCACGCCTTTTAACAACATTTTTGTTTTTCAGTGCCTTGGAATGGGAACATTTCCTCTCAATTGCAGCCATGTTCACATTGCGCCGATGAGCCAGATGACAATGCCTGACCGAAGTTATCCAGTCACCACCGCACTGCTGTGTTGATGACCTTGAGCCAACATTACCAGGCAGTCACCTCGTCACAGAAGAACCATGCGGGATAGCCCACACCATAGTGCCAATCGGGGCAATTGCCGATGCTGCGGATTGTGACATGGATGTAACGAGCCTCCACTGGCTGGGGCACGTCAACCGCCCCAGGCACAAACTTGACAGCAGGATCACGGTCCTCGGCAAACTCCACGGCGTTGCCAAAGGGCTGAAACGTGTGACCGTCGGTGGACACGCTGTAGGACACACTGCGCGGCAACAATATCCACGCGCCCAACTGGTGCAAGAAGTCGGTCTCGATGTGTGTCAACTGGCACTCCTTGCCCATGTCAAGCGTGAACTCGGCATCGGTGCCGTACCACCCTACCCAACCCTCGACAAAGGTGGTTCCTCCGTACAGACCGTCGGTCAATGCCGTGCCAGCGATGGGCTGATAACGTTCCTGTGGCAGAATGTCATAGCTCACCGTTGCTCCCAATGCGACATTGGCAGTCTCCTGCGGAATGTAGCGCTTGAGGTACATGTCACAATAGTCCAGCGGCTTGTTATTGCGTTCGTTGAGCGACGGGATGGCATAGCGAGCACAACGATTGCGGAACAACGCCACTTGAACCTTGAGTTTCTCCACATCGTTATCGACCTGAGTGCGGGCAATTTCCAGCTCGGCATATTGCAGCGGCAGGCGACCAATGTGCACACGCCGCAACAGCACCGTGTCATCGGCCACAGCGGCCTCGGCCTGGTCAAACAGGGCATCATAGCGTTGCTGGTTGGCCATGCTTAGCATCCCATTCTTGTGAGTGATGGGCGAATCATAAATCCACAACTGCACACCCGACTTGAGCAACTCGGCCTCCATGATTTTGCGGTATTGGTATAGATATGGACCCGCCGCGCCATAGTAACCGTTGAGGAAATGCCGCATCAGCGAGTCTGCATCCAGATTGGGATTCCACATCAGCTTGCCCACCATGTAGGCCCGCAGTTCACTGAAGTCCACACCCAAACCGCCATTCATCTGCTCAAACAGCATGTTGGTGTGGTTCTTCTTGAACAACTGGATGTTGGGCTGCAACACGTGGAAGTTGGGGAACGGGCTCACCAGATTGTCAAAGTTGATGCCATAGTCCCACACAAAGATGTTGTTGGTGATGCTGCTCCAGCCCTCCAGGGCAGACACAAACGAGCGTCCTGTGGCGTTGTCGGTGAGCGGCACCTCACGCATGCAGTCGATGTCGCACAACATGATGTTCACGTTGGGCAACGGCTTGACATGGCGCGGTGGCTGCATGGTGAACAGATAGGCCAGCGTCGAGAACTCCTTGTCAGGAAAACGCTCGGCGAGCTTGTTCATGAAGCGGATGTAGGCACCCGACACGGCACCCTCCTCCTCATAGATGGCCTTGCAGTTGTCACACTGGCACTGGGTGCCGTTGCCGTCATTCTGGCTCACCGAAATCATGGTCATGCCTGGATTGGCACGGAAAATCGAATCAAGTTGCACACATGCCGCCTCAAGCACCTCAGGATTGGAAAGACACCACTGCGAGTGGTCTCCCGTGCGTCGTGTCCCCTCAATCAAGGAATACCACTCGGGATGTTCCTTGCCATAACGCAAGGCGGGCAGGATGCGATTGAACGTGTGTACCCACATGTCCGACATGAACATCTGGCTGGGAACCTCAAACCCGTACCACAAGTTATAATAGGGATCGTCCTGGCTGTAGGTGTTGGTCTGGCGGTAACGAAAAGCCGGTGTCTCGGTCCAGTGGTCGATGCGAGGCAACGTGACCGTGGCACGGCGAGGCGCCTCCCAAGCATCAAGCGCATAGTAGTCGCACCCCAAGTAGCGTTCAAGCAGGTGAACGACACCCAAGATGGCTCCCTTGTCACCACCACTGCGGATAATGAGCTTGCCTTTCTCACAATCAATCAAGAAGCCATCCTCGCCAGCAGCAGTCGTCATGCCGCCAATCAACACAGTGCCACGATTTGCCTTGCCTCCGACCGTGACAGGCAGGGTGATGCCGCTCATGTGGTGCATGAACGTGTTGAACACATCGGCAGCCTGACGGTTCTGCCATGTGGTGTCGGCCAGCACGATGCGAGCCTGCGGCTTGTTGTCCTTGACCAGTGTGATTTGCGCGTCAACAGCAATACCAACCATCATCGTCAGCAATGCCATGATAAGACCCTTGATTTTCATATCTGTCGCCTGTTAATTTTAATACAACATTAATGTCCGCAAATGTAGTCAAAATTCCCGAATTTTGATAACTCTGCAAGAGGAAAAACAATTTTCAGCCATTCTTTAAGTCCCCCTTGAACATGAAGTTCAAGGCTGGCAGATTTGGTTGAATACAAAATTTGCATTAACTTTGCGGTCACATGACGAAATTGTTAGCAATAACGGTTGTTTGGCTAGTGGGGATGCTGAGTAGCGTTCCTGCCTTGTGTGCAAGCGCCGAGGCCGTCGCTGCCCGCAACTACAACGTCGAGTTCTATGACCGTTGGGCAGACCTCCCCACCGACACACTCGTGCATCGTGGCTACTACTACCTGTGCAACGCCGACAATGCAGCCGACCGTGATAGTGCATTGCTGGCTTACTCGATAGTTGCCAACCGTTATTATGACAGCAAGTTGAGCAATGAGGAGCGCAAGCAAAGCCTGAATGCAATGAACAATGTGGGTTATCTTTACTTCTTTTATTACTATGACTATCAGCAGGGTTACACCTGGCTTCAAAAGACGCTCACACTTGCTGACAAGCACAATTTCGATTTTGTAAAAACCTACGCCCTGCTCAACTTGGGCAACTTAATGCTCCTGCTCGACGAAGTTAACGATAGGGACACCAGAGAGTTAACTATAGACTATTACAGACAGGCGTGGCGTTCGGCAGTAAAAATGAAAGACTGGCGAACAGCCATGGTTATCGCCAACAATATCAGCAATGTTGAGAGAACCGACACTTCACACTTGACCATATTGCGAAATGAGATACAAGAGTTACCGATACCCACCGAGACACCTCTGTATCGCTTTGTCTGCACTAAACTCGACATCATGAGCAGTGTCTCTCAAGGCAATTATGCCCGCGCATTGGCACTGTGTGACACTGCCGAACAACAGATTGACACCCGTGACACTCCCGAACGATACTTGGCTGGCATCTACAAGACCCGCAGTGACATCTTTTTGTTAATGGGAGACCGACAACAAGCGCTGGTGTGGCTTGACAAGCACCAAGCTATTGCCGAACAGCACCACATTCGCGACCTGCTAGTTCTGGGCGAGAAATCCTATTGCGACTATTATCATGCAATAGGCAACGAGGCTGCCGAGCAGAAGCATCAAAATGCTTATCTGTCTAAAAAGGATTCCCTCATTAATCAAGGAAAATTGCTCAAGGCCAGTGACCTCTATTTCATCAACCAGTTGCAAAGCGTGAACAAGCAAGCCGAGCAAGTCGCGCACAATCTGCGCATCTGGCGATGGGCGGTTGCAGCCATGGCCATAGTGATCATGATTATTGGATGCTTGTTGTTTTTCCTGCGGCGCAAAAACAAGCAACTTGAAGAGGACAGACAACAAATGTATCGCAAGATGCAAGAGAGCATCAGCGTTGACAAAAGCATCCACAAGTATCGCAAGAGCCCTCTCAATGACAATTCTAAAGACGACCTGGCCGACCGAATAGAGCAAGTCATGCACCAAACCGATGTCATTTGCAAGGATGACTTCACCCGTGACAAACTAGCCGAGATGGTTGGGTCCGCACCTGCTCACATCTCACAAGTCATCAATGAGCGATTTGGAATGAACTTCAATCAATTGCTTAGCGAATACCGCATCAAGGAGGCTTGCCACCGCATCAGCGACAGGGAAAACTATGGAAACTTCACCATCGAAGCAATTGCCGCCAGCGTGGGATTTAAAAGTCGCAGCAACTTTGCCGTAACATTCAAGAAAATCACAGGATTGACCCCATCCCAATACCTGCGCGAGGCGCAAAAAAAACGAACAACTAACGTTTCAGAAAATTTTCTGAAACGTGATTTCACACCCACTTCTCCATGTTTTTGAGTTCCAGCAAATTTTCTGGAACGCTTTAGTACCAATGCTTTAACAAGCAGTGGCAATTTTTCATTTAATTTTGCGGTTGAGTGAGCGCAATGGTTACTTGTTTGCATTGTGTGAGAGCAAAATGTTTATCTTGCCCGCACATGTTCCATTCTCATTCAAGACCACAATCATGGCAACCTATCACATTCATTAAACAATAAAAATTTATAAACTTTAAATTCCACATTTATGATGAAAAGAACCTTAATCACATTACTAGCATTAATGCTGCTGACACCTCTAGCCTGCCCGCAGCAATTCAAGGCTAACAGTGAGTTGTCGAGGGGACGTAAAACCATGCGGCTCACATCGATGATGCCTGGTATGACACCACAAGCCATCATTGACATGGTTGGTGCACCCCAGCAAAACAAGCTCACGATGAGACAAGTAGGCATTCAGCGCATCGATGACGTCACAACATCGGTGGTCTATGCTACGAGCTACAGCTATCTAACCTATGGTGAAGAGATAACCAAGAATTGGGTCAGCACGTTCACCTATAATACCGAGGTGGACAGTGTCACCATCGAGGGTTTCCTTGACGGGATGTTTAGTAGCGGCTGCGATGTCATCACTGCCCCCTATAAGGACGGTGTGATAACCATTCCTGCCGACCCTGACCTTTCCACAAACAACTACACAGTGATTGGAGTGTATGGAGGTTATTACAACTGCTACTTATTTGGTGGTGACCTCAGTGATGATGGTTCTACCGCTGCAATGGACACCGAGGTTATCCTATATGTTGCCGATGACCTTTCCACCGTTGACAACGGAGGAAAGGTGATAGGTATGTGGATGGAATATTTTGGTAGCGTTTATCCTGTTGCTTATTCTGAAACGGGCCTTGTGTGGGAGCGCTTGCAAGAAGGAACGGCTAACAATATCAATACCAGTGAACTGAACTTTGGAGAATTGATGTACCCCAAAACATCGACATTGACTTTTGACATTCAAACCTATGGAAGTGAAAAGGTGAATTATAGTGTCACTAGTGACGATAGCCATTTCACAGTATCTCCCACCGAAGGCTCAATCGATTTGCTTGGTGTCCAAACATTTAGTGTAAGCTTTAAACCTGGCGAAATCGGGGAGTTCAAAGGAAACTTGACCATCATGGCAGGTGATTCGACCTACACAGTCGTTTGCACAGGCACGGGCATTGACATACCTCGCGACTTCAGCGACCTGGTTACTAAGGGAGACCCCACCCGCTTCACATGGGAAAATGATGAGACTTATCCCTGGACCATCACCGATGGTGTTGCCAGCTATGGTAACGTCAATGTTCCTTTCAGTGATTCCAATTTAACAGGAGTGTTAAGTTGCCCCAGTGCCACTCGCATCACGTTTGATTGGGCATTAAATTGCTATGGTCAGGACACGCTTTTTGTGCTGGTTGACGGCCATCGTGTCGAGACCCTGTTAAGTGACAATTACAGCACTAGTGGCACTTGTTCATTCATGGTTTCCTCAGGCATTCACGCTATCACATGGAATGCTCACAATGGAATTAACTCATGGACAACAAACAATATCAGTATCAGCAATGTGCAGCTCGATGAGGCCCAGGAATTTGAACTCGTTTCTCCTGACAGCAGCGTGGACGATTTTGCAATGACCGATGCTGCAAACTACAACGGCACCATCTATCGCACGGCTCAAGATGGGACCTTTACCATCAATGTGGCACCCAATGGTGCAGCTGCTGTTTCGTTTGACGTGACGGCGGGTGAAAGCTATCCCGTCACTATCGCCATTGACGGTGTCATCGACCGCAACATCACCGCCAACGAGACCTATTATCACAACTTCACCGAGGGCGGTAGCCACAGCATTGTCGCCACACTGGGCGGATTTGATGCGGGTATCAGCGAGGTGTACGTCAATGATGGTGAGTACACCTGTGTCACCAAGACTTATCTAGTGAATGGCCAAAGTTATCTCAACGAGAATGGGGCTCTAGACCTTGTGAATGGCGTGAAGCTGTGCTATCCTGTGAATGTCACGACCACCAGCACTGGCAAGGTTTATTTTGACAACTTGGTTGAGAACGACAATGTAACCAAGCCCTGCACGATTTCGGGTCAACTGCACAATGGCAAGATCACTATTGCCACATCAACCCGTCTGGTTGAGGGCACACTCTATGGTCTGGACGATAACAGTGAAGATGGTCTGGTTGATTATGGATACTACAATAATCGCTATTGGCTTGAGGCAGGCACACTCAGTTCGCTTGAGTCCAGTGAATTCGACAAGGGGTGGGTCGAAGAGTTGACACTAACCTGCAACGATGACATGAGTCGCATCAAGGCCAACACAGGCTTTGGCATCTGGAAGACCTGGAGTTGGTGGTATGACAGTGGCATTGTCGAGTTCTTGAAACCTGAGGCCACATTCTATGAGACCACCACTGGCAAGGTAAAAACCATTGCCGAGGTAGATGCACTTGATTTTGGTACCATCTATGCCAACTCATCAATTGCCACTCAGAGTGTGATGATACTTAATCTGGGCGACAGCACCGACTTTGAGGCCTACATCGAGGGAGACAATAAGGCGATGTTCACCGTCACCCCAACCACAGGCAGCATGGCAGCACACAGCGGCCAATTGTTCACCGTGAGCTATACCCCAACCCGCACGGGCAGTCACACAGCCACCCTAGTGATTGTCACCGAGGGTGAAGATGAGAGAGTGTCACTCACTGGCAATGCCATCGACATGCCAGACTACAATGAAATTGTCACCGAGGGAGAAGAATGCATCCGTGGTTGGAACACTAGTAGCGATTATCCCTGGTATGTCGAGGACGGTGTTGCCTATAGCGGCAACAAGGGTGTACACAACAGTACCTCCAAATTGACCGCAGACATCGTCGTACCTGAAGGCTATTATGCCCGCGTGAGTGCCAATGTCAAGGGCTTTCCCGAGTACTATGATGGCGTGTATGTGACACTTGATGATGAGACAATCGAGTCGTTCAACGTGCTGGTTGAATATGGTGAATTTGGACGAGTTGTTGACGAGGGCGAGCACACGCTAAGCATCTGGCTGACCAAGAGTGCTGGAGACACTTTCTTGAGTGATGATCAAGCACAAATCACCAACCTGCGCATCCGCCTGTATGCCAAGGGCAGCGACGTGGCTATGACCGAGATGCCTAAATATAACTTCGAGCAACTTGTGCCTTGGGATTTGGGTGACAGCATCCAGGTAACTCTCGTCAACAGGGGCACCAATAGTCTCAAGGTCAATAGTGTGACCACTGCTGAGCCGTTTACCGTGGACCCAATTGCCGATGTGGCAGCTGGCGAGAGTGGCACATTCACGGTTCACATGAGCCCCTGTGAAGTGGGTATCCACACTGCCACAATCGTGCTTCACACCAGTGCTGGTGATGTGGAATTTGAGGTTGAAGGCACAGCCGACTATGTCCGCTATCTGGGTAACTTCAATGCTGGTGCCCCCATCGCTCCCATTAGCACCTACTACAACAAATGGTATGTGGACCAACACTATTGCGAGAGTGTTTATGAAGCCGATTGGCTGCAAGGTCTCAAGGGTGCCAAGTTCACCGACATGACATTCTTCACCTACACATTTGGGCGCATCGATTTGCAAAGCAAGAGTGTGTCATGGAATGTGACGGAGATTGACAGTCCCAATGAGGTACCCATGGACAACGACAATCCCATCCCCAGCGGCTTGACCAACGTGTATGAGGGAGAACAAATCGATATAGAGGGCTATGAACTGACCATACCATTTGCCGAGCCTTACGAATATCAGGGTGGCAACTTCATGTACTTTGCCGAGCAGCTGGCCTATGAGCCATTTGAGTACGGCTTCTACTGGCGCAGCGAGGGTATCCTCACCGAAAGCGGCACCGATGACACTAGCAGCAAGGTAACAGGTGTTTGGGTCAGCTACTTTAATTGGCAAAACAGCAATTACCGTCCCATCATGCGCATCCGCTATATTCCAGCTGATGACCCCAGTGGCGTGAATGAACTGAATGCCGAAGAGATGCAGACGGTTGAGGGCGACGGCTACACCTACGACCTGATGGGTCGCCGCGTGAACCCCGACAACCTCGCTCCAGGCATCTATATCCGCAACGGACAGAAGTTTATGGTCAAGTAAGGCTTTTGGAGGCTTAAGGTATAAGGCCAAAGGCTTAAGTCCTTGAAACTGGAAACCTTGAGATTTAAAATCAGAGGTATAACATCCAGCCATCCCCAATAAAAGCCCTTAAGCCTTATACCTAAAGCCTTAAGCCTTACAAAAAAAGGATTCTTCATAAGAGCGTTGATTTCCCCAGCCGTTCAGTTGGGTAAATCTAGTGGAAGTGAGTTGGGAAACCCATGATGTGGGTTTCTCAACTCTTGTGGTTAACTGGGGCAAGGCGGGCGACAGGGTGTCAGTGACAGGGTGTCAGCGGGGTGACATTATTGCAGGTGCATGGGTAAAGGGGTTGGCTGGTGCAATTGTTGCAGGCAACAAGAAAGGTTAAACCGACCACAACAATTGAACAACAAAATACAATAACGATATGGGTAAGAACAAAAACAAGAAACAACGCAACAACGAGGGTCAAGACCCGCGTGACGAGGCCATGCAACCCGAGGAAACGCAACAGCAGGACGACATCCAGCAACAGGATGACGAGCAGCAGGAACAAGAGACAGACAACGAGCAGCCCGCCGAGGACTGCGAGACTCGTCTGGCCAAGCTGCAAGAGGAACTGGCCAAGGAGAAAAAGGAATACTTGTTCTTAATGGCTGATTTTGAAAACTTCCGCCGCCGCACGAGCAAGGAGAAGATGGACCTGATCAAGAACGGTGCCGAGAGTGCAATGCGCGACCTGCTGCCCGTTGTTGACGACCTGGAACGCGCCATGGATGCCATCAACAAGGGTGGAGACCTCGAGAGCCTCAAGCAGGGCGTGGAATTGATTCACAACAAGTTTGTGAAATATCTCGCCAGCCAGCATGTGACCCCCATCGAGAGCACGGGCAAGGAATTTGACACCGACCTGCACGAGGCAGTGACAATGTTCCCTGCTCCCGACCCGTCGATGAAGGGCAAGGTCATCGACACGACCATCAAGGGATACAAGATTAACGACAAGGTGCTGCGCCACGCCAAGGTAGTTGTGGGCAGTTAAAATCATTAGCGCACAAGGAGGCGAGTACTAATTCATCATTATGGCACAAAAGAGAGATTACTATGAGGTGCTGGGCGTGGACAAGAACGCTACTGCCGACGACCTGAAGAAGGCCTACCGCAAGCTGGCCATCCAGTATCATCCCGATAAACAAAACGGCAAGAGTGAAGCCGAAAAGAAGGCTGCCGAGGAGAAATTCAAGGAGGCAGCCGAGGCCTATAACGTGCTGAGCGACCCTGACAAGCGTGCCCGATACGACCAATTTGGATTTGCAGGTGAGCAGATGGGTGGCGGCGGCAGCTATGGTGGCGGCATGTCGATGGAGGACATCCTGAGGCAGTTTGGCGACCTGTTTGGTGGCAGTTTTGGCGGCTTTGGTGGCTTTGGTGACATCTTCGGCAACGCCTCAACAAGCGGTGGCGCGCGCGCCCAGCGTGTTCAACGCGGCACCGACTTGCGAGTGCGTGTCAAGATGACGCTGTCCGAGATTGCCCGCGGCACCGAGAAGAAACTGCGCATCCCACGGATGAAGTCATGTGATGCCTGCCACGGCACGGGAGCCAAGGACGGCACGGCACTGGAGACCTGCCCCACCTGCCACGGCACGGGTGTTGAGACACGCGTGCAGCGCACCATGTTTGGCACCATGCAGTCCCAGACGGTGTGTCACAGTTGCGGTGGCAGCGGCAAGCACATCAAGCAGACCTGCCCGCACTGCAGCGGCAAGGGACTGGTGCGCAAGGAAGAGGTCGTCAACATCAACATCCCCGCTGGCGTGAGCGACGGCATGACGTTGCGAGTGGGCCGTCAAGGCAACGATGCCCCTGGTGGCGGCATTCCCGGCGACTTGCTGGTGGTGATTGAGGAAGTGCGTGATGCCCAGCTCACCCGCGATGGCAACGACCTGATTTATAACCTGATGCTTGACATCCCCACCGCTGTGCTGGGTGGCAAGGTTGAAGTGCCCACCGTTGACGGCAAGGCGCGTGTAACCATCAAGCCTGGCACACAACCTGGCAGCATCTTGCGCCTGCGTGGCAAGGGATTGCCCTCGCCCGAACGCTATGGCACTGGCGACCTGCTCATCAATGTGATGGTGTATATGCCCGAAAAGCTCAACGAGCAAGAGAAACAGGCCATCACCACACTGCAACATGGCGAGCACGTCAAGCCCAGCGAGTCCACCAAGACACGCATCTTTAGCCGCCTGCGGCACATTTTTGATTAATCATTCACCCAGCAAGCAACAACCATGGGCAACAACAGACCCCACAACCACCGCGTGCCCCGCAACGATGACAAGACACTGGTGGTGAACGTGCAACACGACGACACGCTGCTCAACTTTGTCATGACAACCCTCAACGGCATCAGCCGCAACAAGGCCAAGGGTATCCTGAGCCACGGCGGCGTGACGGTTGACGGACGCATACAGACCCATGTGGACTTTCCCGTAGATGCCGGGAGCGTGGTGCAGATACGCCGTCACGCACAGCCCAGTGCCACCACCAATCCCCACTACCGCATTGTGTATGAGGACAAGTGGATTGTGGTTGTGGACAAGCAACAGGGTGTGCTGTCGATGCCCGTGGGGGCCTCAAGCCTCAACATGAAGACCTTGCTGGACAAACACTTTGCCGAGACACGCCAGCGGTGCACTGCCCACGTGGTGCACCGTCTGGACTGCCGCACATCGGGGCTGATGGTGTATGCCAAGAGTGTAGCGGTGCAACAACAGATGACCGCCGACTGGCACAGCACCATCATCGACCGCCGCTATGCAGCTGTGGTCGAGGGCATTGTGGAAGAGCCGCAAGGCACCGTACAAAGCTGGCTCACCGACACACCCAGCATGCGCGTGGTGAGCAGCCCCGTGGACAATGGCGGCAAGCTCGCCATCACCGAGTGGGAGGTTGTGCAGGCTGGTCCACACCGCACGCTGTTGCATCTGCACCTGCTCACTGGTCGCAAGAACCAGATACGCGTGCACATGGCCGACCTGGGTCATCCTGTGGTGGGTGACGGCAAATATGGCCACCAGGAGCAACCTGGCCGCCGCATGTGTCTGCACGCATTCAGATTAGCGTTCCATCACCCCATCACTGGTGAGGCGATGGAGTTTGAGAGTCCTGTTCCTCGTTATTTCCAGACTGCTGTGAACGCACCTGCTTGATATAGGCCAGCTCGTTGATGGCATAGTCTGCATTTTCCTCTTCATCGAGCATGGTCGTGAACACCTTCTCGGCCTCATCAAGTTTTCCAAACTCAATAAGCGCATAGGCACGCCGACGCCTCAAGAAGTTTATCAGCTTCATGATGGATTCGGGCAGCTCACGGTTTTCTTTATCCTTGTCCTTGTCGTCCTCCCAGTGGTCACGCAGCGAGCCCATGGTCTCGTCTATCACATTGAACACACGCAGGTCGCCACTGTTGGCAAGCATGTTAACCAGTTCCATGGTGTGAGCAATGTTGCCATCCCCATCGGTCAAGTCCAGATAATAATAGGCCTTGTCGTACACCTTGAGCTCGTTGTAACAAAATCCCAACTTGTAGGCGATTTGTAGCATTTGCGCCTTGCCATCATCATCCAGCTCAAAGAAGGCATCACGCCAGCCATTGAAGGCATTCTCAAAGTGCATGATGGCATCCATGTAGCATCCCTTGTGAAACTGCCGGTCACCCCAATAGACGTTATAGGCCACATCGGCCGCGGTGACCCGTGCCAGCAGCAACTGGTCCTCATCCATGGCTTCACGCTCACCATTCTTGAGCTTGAGTTGCGCATCCTTCCACATGTAGTCAAACTCCTGCATGCGTTTACGCTGAGTCGTGCGGTCCAGACCCGTGAGCAACGACACACACTGTGGCGTGTTGCGCTCACTGGAATGCATCGAGTTGGCAGCATTGATGTTGCGCAACGGCAAGGTCATGGTCACGCGGGTGTACATCGTCTTGCCGTCATCCCCCTCGGCAGTGAGCGACATTGTGAGCAAGTGTGGCGGCTTGTCGTCACCCTCACGATAATGATAATCGAGCACAGCATAGTCGCGTCCCAGCGTGGCATCCTTGCCCTCGCCCTGCACGAGCACCCGTCGCAAGTCCAGTTGCATGATGGCATCGGCATCCTCGAGGCGCAGCTGTCCCTGCACGGTGTTCACGGTCATGAACAACGGCTGCATGAGGGCAACGTGTGGCGCAAAAGTCCGCAACAACTGTTGCAACGTCAATGCCTCCTTGCTGGTAGCAAGCACACTTGCGGCGGGCTCGTTGAGCTGATGGGCAATCTCCTGCTGGCGCACGAGAAACAGCTCATGCTTGTACTCATAGAAGTCCTGCTCCACATCCTTGCTATCGCGCTGACGCAACACCTGGGCCGCCTTGTCATAGTCGTTAATCCATTCACGCTGGAAATAAAAGCAAGCACTCAGCTCACTCTTAAACTCGTCGGGACGGATAGCGTTGTTATAGAACGACAAGTGCACGTCGAGCTGATTTTCCTTCATGTTAACCTCATAGGTGAACTTGAACAAGATGTTATTGTAGTTGCGCTCGTTGATTTTGGTACGCACCATGTTCAATTCATCCAGTGGCGCACTCGCCATGCAAGGCATGGTCACCTCAACACAGTCATCTGCCGACCGCACCAGAGCCACAAAGTGTCCGCCCTGGAAGTCAAACAGATAGCGCGTGGACCCCGTGTCGTTGTCCACATCGGTCTGGTAGGTGCAGTTGTAGTCCTTGAAAAAACCTTCCAGGTCCTTGTGCAAGGCCACCTTGGATTTCTTGCCGCGTTTGATTATCATAGTGTAGTGTAAACGATATCGTGTTCTTAGATTCTAGTTTCCCTTTAAACTTGGTGAAACATGCAACTATTGTGCCAACGTGGGGAACGTTGTGCCAAAGTAGCGCCGCTGCATGGCGTGCCACACCGCCGTGTCGCTGGTCACCATCTCGTGCCAGCGATTGATGCTGTCGCACAACTCACGACGGTCATGAGCCACAACCCATGACTGGAATTGTGACAGGCTGATAGCCACCGAGCAATCCAGGCCTGGCAGCTGCGCTGCCATGGCACGCGCGATGGAAGCATTGACAACCGCATAGCGTATCTCGCCCGATGACACCATCATCATGAGCTGTTCGGGGCCATACTGCTCCTCGACGTGGACATGAATGGTGTCGCCAATCTCGCGGCTCAGGCTGGCGATGCGGTCACGCATGGGCGAGCCCTTGACCACCCACACCGTGTCGCCCGCCAGGTCCAGCTGGCTGTGTATCGCATGGCTGCCGCGACGTTGCACCAGCACCTGGCGGTCCAGATAGATGGGCGCAGTGAACAAGAAACGCTCGCGGTTCTGTGCCGTCATGGGATATTGTGCCACCACAACGTCAAACTGTCCCTTCTCCAGCCCCTCGAGTGCCGTCTGCAACGTCACAATGGGATGAAACTTCATGGGACGGTGCGTCTTGTCGGACATCAGGCGCAACAGGTCATAGTTGTAGCCCCCCAGGGTGTCACCGTACATGTAATAGGTCACCGGCGAATACTCGATGGCGATGTCCAGCGTGTCGCCGCCACTGTGCGACACCATGGGCAGCTGCTGGGGTTTGTCACACAAGCTCAACCCCACCATGCATGCCACCACCACTGCAAGCAGCAGCACATACAGCAGCATCTGTCCCCGCCGCGCGGGATGTTGTGATTGTATCATCTCTAGTTTTGCTCGTTTTGCTTGTCACAATGTGTATCCTGACTGCAAAGGTAATGATTTTTCTTCACACGGCAATAGGCCACAGCCAGCAAGTGGCGTTCCCTGCCATGTGGGACAAGGAACGCCACTTGTGGTTGCCTGATGGCTTGTGGCTGGACTAGCGGGCATTATAGGCTGCCAACGCCTTCTCCAGAATCTCCAGGGCACGCTTGAGGTCGTCAATCTTGAGCACATAGGCCATGCGCACCTCATTCTTGCCCAGACCTGGTGTGGCATAGAAGCCACTGGCTGGAGCCATCATCACGGTCTCGCCATTGTCGTTGAACTCTTCCAGACACCAGCGGCAGAAGTCATCGATATCCTCAACCGGCAGACGTGCCACGGTGTAGAAAGCGCCCATGGGCATGGGAGTGTAAACGCCGGGAATCTTGTTCAACCCCTCAACCAGACAGTTGCGGCGGGCAATGTACTCGTCATACACCGCCTTGTGATAGGCCTGCGGTGCAGCAAGCGACGCCTCGGCAACCACCTGTCCGATGAGCGGGGGGCTCAAGCGAGCCTGCGCCAGCTTGAGCGCGGCGGCACGCACGGCAGCATTGCGGGTCACAAGAGCACCGATGCGGATGCCACACTCGCTGTAACGCTTGGACACGCTGTCAATCATGACCACGTTATCCTCGATGCCCTCGAGATGCATGGCGCTGGTGTAGGGCTCGTCACTGTAGATGAACTCACGGTAAACCTCGTCGGCAAACAGGAACAGGTCATACTTCTTGACCAGGTCACGCAGTTGCAGCAACTCGTCGCGGCTGTACAGCGTGCCGGTGGGATTGTTGGGGTTGCAAATCATGATGGCGCGGGTGCGCGGCGTGATGACTTTCTCAAACTCCTCAACGCTGGGCAACGCAAAGCCGTCCTCGATGTGGGTGGTGATGGTGCGCACCACAGCACCAGTCTCACAGGCAAAGCCCATGTAGTTGGCATAGGCAGGCTCAGGAATGATGACCTCGTCGCCAGGGTTCAGACACACCATAAAAGCCATCTGCACCGCCTCGCTGCCACCACAGGTGACAATCATGTCATCGGGAGTGAGCGAAATGTTGAAGCGAGCATAGTAGTCCACCAGCTTCTCCAGATAGCTCTGATAGCCCTGTGAAGGAGAATATTCCAGCACCTTGCGGTCAATGTGCTTGAGGGCGTCCAGACCCTCCTGAGGCGTGGGCAGGTCGGGCTGGCCGATGTTGAGGTGGTAAACCTTGATGCCGCGTTGCTTGGCTGCCGCTGCAAACGGCGTCAGCTTCCTGATGGGCGAGGCTGGCATCATCTCGCCACGTTGTGAAATCTTAGGCATAATTGTTCAATTCTCAATAAATAGTGTTGTTAAGGTTGATGTTATCTGTTGTATGGGGGCAAAGATACACAAAAATTTTGATATTGCGCACTATCGGGGCTCGTTCAGTGAAAAAATCGGCACAGTTTCTAGGGGGTTGGCCAATTTGACACCAAAAAGCAAGAAAAATTTGTTTTTTATCAAAAATGTTGTATCTTTGCTCATGATTTTAAAGTCTGGGGCTTTCAAGACAATCATTTACTTTCTCACATCTAGCAAGTTAACCAGATTTTAAGCCACTTTGTTGTATAACATTCTATTAGCCAATTGCAGTGGACTAACCCTCACTCATGAGGCTCTAAATTTTTTTATAAACCCTTTTTACATTCATTTTATTTTTATGAGAAACTTATTATTACTCCTGACGGCACTCTTGTGTTTTGCCAACGCTAGCGCACAGAGCGACACAGTGACCATCTCGTCATTTGAGAACTTTGCCGACATCGACGATGCCACCATCTTCAACTATGATGGCGAGGCTATCACGACCTATCAGAACGGCAAGTATCTGTTTGTGCGCTCAATTGTCGCCAAGACCGATGACGATGGCAACACAAGTTACTACAGCTACCCTGCACTGCTGTACGGCAGCGCCAAGCAGACCTACACCAACGGTGACATCATCCCCGCCAACTGGACGGGCAAGAAGACCACCTACAAGGGCATGACCGAGGCCACGACCCTCAAGAACATGCAACCTACCACGGGACAGGTGGACAATGCCGACGTGTGGGCAGCTCCCGTCGATTACACGGGCTACATCCAGTACCTCAACATGAGCGACTTCTACACCCTGCTGGCAGGCGAGTACATGTCGTTCGAGGGTGTGTACATCACCGATGTTTACCGCAAGGAAATCACCATCACCGAGGTCGTTGACGGCGTGAAGTACAACATGGCCGCCTACAACCAGTTCAACATCAAGCTGCCCAGCGACCTGGACGTGCCCTACAACATCACGGGCTTCTACTACATCAACGACAACACCCTGCAATTCCTGCCCGTGTCCATCGAGCGCTATGCCCAGGAGGACAACCTCTACACGGTGGTGTTTGGTGACGATGGCGAGGAATATCGCATCAAGGATGAGCTGTATGTCGTCGAGCCTACTCAAGCCTTTGAGCCCGAGGAGGACAGCAACAACTACATCTATGTCACCGACAACCTGTGGGAGCTGCAATACTACAGCTACACCTTTGACTGGATTCCCACCTACATCGCCATCGACTGCCAGGGCGACGAGAACTTGTACAACAAGATTGCCGGCATGACGACCATCAAGGCCGGCTCGCTGTGGGGAACCCTCGCCAACAGCAACACCAACCCGCGCCTGCTCGTCACCGAGGCTCCCACCGCCAGCGACAACACCACCGAGCTGCGCTACCGCAACGTCAACCTGGATGACACCATCGTCATCGACGGTCACGATGTCATCACCGTCACTGCCACCTACAAGGTCATCGACGGTCAGGAATACCTCATGGGTCAGGACGAGACGGCCAACCTGTGGCAGCCCATCAAGCTCGACCGCCGCTACATGGGCGACGTGCAGCTGCAAGACGGCGAGCAATATGTGTTTGAGCGCGTGGTAGTCAAGTTGCAGGAGGAATGGGACAGCAGCGACCCCATCACTCACATGCAGGCCAGCGGCAACGGTGGCTTCCAGCTCAAGCCGTTGTTGCGTCAAGGCACCACAGCACCCGCAAGGGCCGCACGACGCATGAACCCCGACGACCCCTGCTACTATGACAACATCGTGCTGTGTCCCCTCGAGGGCACGCCCATCCACACTGGTGTCACCGAGGTCAGCAACGCCGCCAAGCAGGTGACAGGCATCGAGTACGTCAACATCGCTGGTCAGACCAGCAGCACGCCCCACGACGGTGTCAACATCGTTGTGACGCACTACAGCGACGGCTCAACCACCGCTAGCAAGGTCATCCGATAAAGAGACATTCATTCCATCATGCACGACAGGAGGGGGAAAAATGACACACCCCTCCTGTTGTTATTCATGCCAATGCCACTTGACGACCGTTAACATCAGTCGTCCCCTTGCACTCCACCACGCGCTCCCCACCCAACAGGAACATCCAATTTGACCGTAGTGACAAACAATTCATGGGGGAATGTTTGAAGATTTGAGAAATTATTTGTAAATTTGCAGTTTCAAAAAAGAGGAGGTTTCCACCGCAACTGGTGAAGACAATTATTAACCAACATCATAACAATCACGACATGACACAACAACTAGTTGACCGATTTCTAAAGTATGTGAAGTTCGACACCCAGAGTGACGAGCTCACCAACCTGACACCGTCCACTCCTGGCCAGATGACGTTTGCCAAGGAACTGGAAAAGGAGCTGCACGACATGGGCCTGAGTGACATCTCGCTCGACGACAACGGCTACCTGTTTGCCACACTGCCCGCCAACACCGACAAGGCAGTTCCCACCATCGGCTTCATTGCCCACATGGACACTGCCCCTGACATGAGTGGCCACGATGTGAAACCGCGCATTATGGACTATCAGGGCGGCACCATCACCCTTGACGAGGCGCAGGGCATCGTGCTCGACCCCGCCCAGTTCCCCGAGATGAACGACTATGTGGGTCAGCAGCTCATCGTCACCAGCGGGGACACGCTGCTGGGTGCCGACGACAAGGCTGGCATCGCCGAAATCCTCACCGCAGTGCAGTGGCTGCAAGAGCACCCCGAGGTGAAGCACGGCAACATCCGCGTGGGCTTCAATCCCGATGAGGAGATTGGCCTGGGAGCGCACCACTTTGATGTCGAGAAGTTTGGCTGCCAGTGGGCATACACCATGGATGGTGGTGCCGTGGGCGAGCTGGAGTATGAGAATTTCAATGCCGCCAGTGCCAAGATCACCTTCAAGGGACTGAACGTGCACCCTGGCTCGGCCAAGCACAAGATGCTCAACTCGATGCGCGTCGCCAACCAGTTCATCATGATGTTGCCGCGATGGGAGACCCCTGAGCACACCGAGGGCTATGAGGGCTTCTATCACCTGACATCGATGGAGGGCACTGTCGAGAAGACCGTCCTCACCTACATCATTCGCGACCACGACCGCGCCCGCTTTGAGAGCCGCAAGCGCGAGATGGAACACCTGTGCAACAAGATTAACTGCGAGTTCCCCGATTGTGCCAGTGCCGAAATCAAGGACCAGTACTACAACATGCGCGAGAAGATTGAACCCGTGATGCACGTCATCGACATCGCCCGCCAGGCCATGGAAAATGCCGGTGTCAAGCCCAAGGTGCAACCCATACGCGGCGGCACCGATGGCGCACAGCTGTCGTTCAAGGGTCTTCCCTGCCCCAACATCTTTGCTGGCGGCATGAACATGCACGGTCGATATGAGTATGTGCCCATCCCCTCGATGGAGAAAGCCATGATGACGATTGTCGAGATTTGCAAGCTCGTGGAGCAGCAATGAGGCACAAAAAGTTTTGAGATTTTTGTGAAATAATTTGGTGGGTAAGGTTTTTTGATATACCTTTGCACCGCTTTTTTCGGAGATTCGCTAGCTCAGCAGGTAGAGCACATCCCTTTTAAGGATGGGGTCGTGGGTTCGAGCCCCACGCGAATCACCAATCACAAGTCATCACTGCAACCGCCTCATCATCAGCGAGGCGGTTGCGTGTTTTTTCACACCCCACCACCCTGTCATTATCATGCAATCACGCAATCACAATTCACCCATCACCACCCTGTGGGGCATGCTGGTCCTGGCAGGGCTGGCACTGGTCGTGTGGTGGCTTTCACAACACCTGGTGTGGATTAACGATGATGTTTACTTCAGGTTCTACATCGGTGGTGAACGCAGCCAGCTCATCCAGTCGTGGAGCGACATTGTGGGTTCACAATGGAACTATTACCTCACGCGATGCGGCAGGATGGCGACCCACTGTGTCGTGCAGGCCTTGTGTAGCTTTGCTGGCGGGCAAGCCGCCTTTGCCATACTCAATGCGGTGGCGTGGGTCGCACTGGTGCTGCTGGTGTTGCGCTTGGGCGGCACGCCACTGCGCGGCAGCTGGCTAGCGGTACCTGGCACGGCGGCATTGACATTTGTGTCGTTCAGGACACAATTTTCCCCACCCTGTCAAGTCAACTACATCTGGGCAATGGCAGCGGGGCTGCTGGTGCTGGTCATCTATCGGGACACACGCCGACACCCTGCGGCAATCACCGCCGCCATGATATTGTTGTGCCTGCTGGCAGGCTGGGGGCAAGAATCCTACAGCCCTGGCATTGCGGCGGCATTGTGGCTGCACGCGCTCACCCATCGCGCCACCACCACATCGCGGCAATGGGCCATGCTGGTAGCATTCACTGTGGGCGTGTTGGGACTGTGCCTGGCTCCAGGCAATGTCATCAACTTTGACAACCACAGCGTCAAGCCTCAGGGCGGCTACTGGATTACGCTGGTCAACATCGTGTGGCTGTTGCGTGCCACCTACGTCATGCTGGCAGTCATGGTGCTGGCATGGTTGCAGGGCATCACACCGTGGCGTGTCTATCGTGACAATGCCGTGTTGTTCAATGCCATGGCAGCGATGCTGGCATTCAACCTGGTGGTACGCGTCTATTGCAACCGCCAGTTGTTTGGCATTGACCTGATGGCAATGATCATCACATTGCGCGTGTTGCGGCAGCTGCGACTGTCACTCATGGTGCGCACGGCGGCGGTGACAGCCATCAGTGCCGTGGCAGCTATGGTGGCACTCACCGATGTGACCACTGTAACACGCCGCAACACCATCTATCACGACATCGAGCGGCAATACCGGCTGAGCACCGACGGGACAGCCTATATCGACATCCCCTACCGGGACATCGGATATGACGACCATGACGCGATGTACACCTTCAACGACTGGACACGCGAGCAACTGGACCGCGCATTCACGGCCCGCTGGGGTGAGGGCAAGAACCTGCAATGGTTGCCACCAGTGTTGCAAGAGTTGCATGGGCAGCACACCAGCTCACGTGTCATCAGAACCGAGAACGACATGCTGGTACTCATCGCTGCCGACACCGACAGCGTGCCAGCGGTGTTCCAGTCCACCATGGTGAGCCACTATGGCATGCTCACTGTCACCGGCTCGGCATGGCATGACAGCCGCCACTTCCCCATCCACGACGTCCACTGGAGCGCACTGCCCCTGCGCCAGCAATCGGCATTGCACATCTACACCGATGCCCGCCTCATCAACGAGCAAGACCCCGCTGCCAGCTTGCAAACGGGGTCTCAATGATGTCGATGTGCATTGTCGGCGTGACAATCACACCTCCAGGTCAACGTTGAACTGCTCATGCCAGGGCAGGCCTTGCTCGTTGAGCACATCCAGGAACGGGTCGGGGTCAAACTCCTCAACGTTGTGCACACCTGGCTTGTTCCACAATCCCTTGAGGAACATCATGGCTCCCGTCATGGCGGGGACACCGGTGGTGTAGCTCACCGCCTGCATGCCGGTCTCTTCATAGGCCTTGTGGTGGTCACAGTTGTTGTAGATGTAGTAGGTCAAGGGCTTGCCCTCCTTGTCCAGACCGCTGATGCGGCAACCGATTGACGTCTGGCCGGTGTAATTCTCGCCCAGGTCCTGAGGATTGGGCAACACCGCCTTGAGGAACTGCAACGGCACAATCTCCATGCCCTGATAGTTGATGGGCTCGATGCTGGCCATGCCGATGTCCTGTATCACACGCAGGTGGGTCAGATATTCCTGCCCAAAGGTCATCCAGAACCGTGCACGCCAGATGGTGGGGAAGTTGAGCACCAGCGATTCCAGCTCCTCGTGATACATGAGGTAGCTCTCGCGCTCACCAATCATGGGATAGGTCAGCGGCTTGTGAATTTCCAGTGCGCCAGTCTCGACCCACTTGCCGTTCTCATAGTAACGCCCCTTCTGGGTAATCTCGCGGATGTTAATCTCGGGATTGAAGTTGGTGGCAAATGCCTTGCCGTGGTTGCCTGCATTGCAGTCCACAATGTCCAGTGTGCGCATCTCGCTGAAGTGGTGCTTGGCGGCACGCGCGGTGTACACGCCACTCACGCCCGGGTCAAACCCACAGCCCAGGATGGCGGTCAATCCGGCCTGCTCAAAGCGCTCACGATAGGCCCATTGCCAGCTGTACTCAAAGTGGGCCTCATCGCGCGGCTCATAGTTGGCAGTGTCCAGATAGTTCACACCAGTCTTGAGGCACGCCTCCATGATGGTGAGGTCCTGATAGGGCAACGCCAGATTGATGACCATGTTGGGCTTGTGACGCTCAAACAGTGCCACCAGCTGGTCCACGTCGTCGGCATCCACCTGGTCGGTGGTCACGTTGTCCTTGCCGATTGCCCTTGCCACAGCGTCACACTTGGCGCGGTTGCGCGAGGCAATCACAATCTCGTTAAACACGTCGGGGTTCTGGGCGCACTTGTGTGCACACACGGTGCCCACACCGCCACAACCGATAATGATGACTTTGTTCTTGCTCATGTCGTCGTGATGGATTGAATTGAGTGATGAGGGTCAAGCATTCTTGGCATCCGAGGCACTCACGCCAGCCAGCGCGGGGTCGATGAGGATGCGGCCACAATACTCGCACACGATGATTTTCTTGCGCATCTTGATTTCCATCTGGCGCTGTGCGGGAATGCGGTTGAAACAGCCGCCACAGGCGTTGCGCTGCACATACACCACTCCCAGACCATTGCGCGTGTTCTTGCGGATGCGCTTGAAGGCATTGAGCAGGCGCGGCTCAATCTTGTTTTCCAGACGCTTGGCCTGTTCACGCAATTTCTCCTCGTCCTGCTTGGTCTCGGACACGATTTCGTTGAGCTCGCTCTTCTTCTCGCCCAACACGTGTTCGCGGTCGGCAAGCATCTCGCGAGCCTTTTCAATCTCGCCTTGCAATGCCTCGGTGCGGCGAGCAGCCTCGTTGATTTTCTTCTCGGCCAGCTCGATGTTGAGGTGCTGATACTCAATCTCCTTGGTCAGGTAGTCAAACTCGCGGTTGTTACGCACATTGTCCTGGTCGCTGGTATATTTCTCAATCATTGCCTCGGCCTGGTCGCGCAACTGGTGCTGCTGGGCGGTGACATCTTGCATCTGGGCAATCTCGTCCTCGTGCTTCTGCACACGTGTTTGCAGACCTGCTATCTCGTCCTCCAGGTCTTGAACCTCAAGCGGCAGCTCGCCGCGCAGCGTCTTGATGCGGTCCACCTCGGACAGGATTTTCTGCAAGTGATACAATGCCTTGAGTTTCTCCTCAACGGTGAGTTCTTTCTTCTGTGTAGCCATAAGCCTTATTTATAGATATTTAACTTGATTTGTTTCGTCTTTTGAAAAATCGACTGCAAAGTTAGGATATTTTTTTTGAATGAGTTCCAAAAAAATCTCTTTTGTGTAGTGCTCGCTCTCATAGTGGCCAATGTCTGCCACCACCAGACGAGTGTTGTTCTCCAGAAAATCATGATAGCGCATGTCGGCGGTGACATACAAGTCTGCCCCCTGCTCGATGGCCTTGCCTATCAGGAAGCCGCCAGCGCCACCACACAGCGCCACGCGAGTGACGGTGCGGCTCGTGTCGCCGCTATATCGCACTGCCCCCACCTCAAACGCCTGCTTGACCTGTTGCAACACGTCAAGCACGGGCGCTGGGGTGATGTTGCCTATCACACCACAGCCGGCACTCGCCGGAACACCGTCACGATAGGCCTCGACAGGATGTGCGTCCAGCAGTTGCACGTCTGTCATGCCCAGCTTGTCCGCCATGCGGAACGACACCCCCTGCCACGTGCTGTCCATGTTGGTGTGGGCGCAATAGACGGTGATGTCGTGCTTGATGGCCAGGGCCACTGTGCGCTCAACAGGTGTGCGGCCCATGATTTTCTTGAGGCCGTGAAAGATGAGCGGGTGATGGGACAACACCAGATTGTAACCGCGGGCAATGGCCTCACGGACAACGGCCTCGGTGGCATCGGTGCACAACAGGGCACCAGTTACCTCGGCATCGGGGTTGCCCACCTGAATGCCTGCATTATCCCACTCCTCTTGCAATCGCAACGGAGCATATTGCTCGATGACGACAGTGATTTCCTTAACTTTCATGCGATGTGTTTTATCCCTTGTTCTCGGCTGTGATGCGCTCACGGTCGATGTCAATGTACAACTCGTCAAGCTGACTCTTGTCGATGGGGCTGGGGGCATCCAGCATCACGTCACGCCCGCTGTTGTTCTTGGGGAAGGCGATGCAGTCGCGGATGCTGTCCAGACCAGCCATGATAGACACAAAGCGGTCAAAGCCAAACGCCAGACCGGCATGAGGCGGCGCACCATACTTGAAGGCGTTAATCAAGAAGCCAAATTGTGCCATGGCACGCTCGGGTGTGAAGCCCAGGATGTCAAACATCTTGGCCTGCAACTTGCCGTCATGGATACGCAGGCTGCCACCGCCCACCTCGATGCCATTGCACACAAAGTCGTAGGCCTTGGCACGCACGCGCTCGGGATGCTCATCCAGCAAGGGGATATCGTCGGGGTTGGGCATGGTGAACGGGTGGTGTGTCGCCATCAGGCGCTGCTCCTCGTCACTCCACTCAAACAACGGGAAGTCGATAATCCACAGGCAGTCAAACTTGTCCTTGTCACGCAATCCCAGGCGTTCACCCATCTCCAGACGCAACGAGCACAGCTGCACACGCGTCTTGTTGGCATTGTCACCACTCATGATTAACACCAGGTCGCCATCGTTGGCCCCCATGCGCTGCTTGAGCTGCTGCCACACCGACGGGTCATAGAACTTGTCGATGCTGCTCTTGACGGTGCCATCGGCATTGAACTTGACATAAACCAGCCCCTTAGCACCCACCTGAGGACGCTTCACAAACTCTACCAGACCATCCAGCTGCTTGCGGGTGTAGTCAGCACAGCCAGGCACACAGATGCCACCGATGTAGGCAGCCTCGTTGAACACGGGGAACGTGCCACTGCCCTTGAGCACATCGTCAAGCTCGACAAATGTCATGCCAAAGCGACGGTCGGGCTTGTCGCTTCCGTACAGACGCATCGCGTCATGCCATGTCATCTGGTCCAGTTTCTCGGGCAAATCCACGCCGCGAACCTCCTTGAACAAGTGCCGCGCCAGACCCTCAAAAATATCCAACACATCCTCCTGATCCACAAAGCTCATCTCGCAGTCAATCTGGGTGAACTCGGGCTGACGGTCGGCACGCAGGTCCTCGTCACGGAAACACTTGGCAATCTGGAAATAACGGTCAAAGCCTGCCACCATGAGCAACTGCTTCAACGTCTGGGGACTTTGAGGCAAAGCATAGAATTGGCCTGGATTCATGCGCGAGGGAACAACAAAGTCGCGAGCTCCCTCGGGTGTGCTGCCAATCAAGATAGGCGTCTCCACCTCCAGGAAATCCTTCTCGTCAAGATAGTTGCGAATCAAGATGGCCATGTTGTGACGCAATTCCAGATTCTTGCGCACAGCATTGCGGCGCAGGTCCAGATAGCGATATTTCATGCGCAGGTCATCACCGCCGTCGGTGTTGTCCTCGATAGTAAACGGCGGGGTCACGCTCTCGCTGAGCACACGCAGGCTGTCGGCAATAATCTCGATATCACCCGTTGGCAAGTTGGCATTCTTGCTCGAACGCTCGGCAACGGTGCCCTTCACCTGCACCACATACTCACGTCCCAGGTGATTGGCTTGTTCACACAACTCGGCGTTAACCTCGTTGTTAAACACAATCTGTGTGATGCCATAGCGGTCACGCAAGTCCACAAACGTCATGCCGCCCATCTTGCGCACGCGCTGCACCCAGCCAGCCAGTGTGACGACCTCACCCACGTTGGTAAGCCGCAACTCGCCGTTAGTCTTTGTCCTATACATAGCAGAATATTTTGTTGGTTATTGGTTGTGATTGAATTGGAATGTTCTCGTTCAAACATACAAAATTACTACATTCTCGCCAATTAAGCCCCCTAATTGAGCAAAAAAATCACAATTTTATCCCAAAAGCCTTGCCAGATACAAAAAATGACGTACCTTTGCACCGCTTTTAGCTCATCACAAGGGCACGGGGTGTAGCGCAGTCCGGTTAGCGCGCCTGCTTTGGGAGCAGGAGGTCCCTGGTTCGAATCCAGGTACCCCGACAACTAGGTAAAACATTAAAAACACAACACGCAACCATCTCCCCACAGGTTTTTCCATCGGGCTTTATGCCCAATCTCATTTCACATCATTTCAAGTCAACAACATTGAGCGACACATCGTCACGATGCCGTGTGTCATCACACTTTGCCTCGTTTAATGATGATTTGCCACTCCAGGTTGTTGTCGTTCAAGCCTTGAATGTGAAATTATTAATGGTTGATACTGTGCGGGATGTGAAGCAGGGGGTGTCCGTGAGCGGACATCCCCTGCTTCATAACCACAGTTGCGGCAGTGATAGTGGCCGTTATTGTTTTCTCATGACCTTGACCACCTCGCCGATGTATTCGCTGTGATAGCCAGCCTTAAACCCGTCATAGAAATTGCGTGGCACGTCGTCGGTAAAGGCATTGGGGTCAAATGGAGCCTTGTACATCAGACGACATTCAATCACCACATCGGCCTCCTCATAGTATGGAGCGCCATTGTCAGTATAAGCCAAGTGGAGACCCAGAGCTGCTGCCTTGTCACCATCACGTCCGCTGTGACTGCCCATGTAGCGGGCCACGGCAGGGTCGCTAAACTCCATGATAGTGAAATAGGGGCTGTGCTCCATGAACTCATGGGTATAACGTCCTGACGCGACATAAACCGTGGCGACATTGCGTTGCCACAACTTGCCCAGGCCACCCCAACCGATGGTCATGGCGTTACTGCTGTTCTTGTCACCAGCTGCCAATATCAGACCATGATTTTTCATGAAATAGTTAAATGCATTCTCATTAAAATCACGTGTGATGTCAATCTCGTGGAAAGTCTTGACCTGTGGCTCACTGGCAGCGGTGCTACTGATGTCTGTCTGAGCGGCAGTGTTGCCATAGGTGTTGTAAGACACATTGTCGGCCACATACTTGTCCTTGGCAGGGGTGTCACCATCGGGATAACCGATAACGATGGTGCTGAAGGCAATCATTGTCGAGGGCAAGCCCAACAGCTTGTCAATGGCCTCACAACGCTCCTGACGAGGCCAGACACCGGTCCACACTGCCCCCAGTCCCATGCCGTGGGCTGCAAGGAGAATATTCAGGGTGGCAGCCGACACATCTTGAATCCAATAGTCCTTGTTAACGTCCTGTGCCGCCTTGGTCATGTCTCCACACACCACGATGGCCAACGGCGCATTGGCAGCCATGCCGGCGTTGGGGGTGAGCTGGGCTATCTGTTGCAGCACCGCCTTGTCGGTAACAACCACAAAGTGCCACGGGCGCTTGTCCATGGCCGTTGGGGCGGCCATGCCGGCACGCACCAAGCGGTCTATTTTCTCGCTTTCGACAGGCTGGCTGGCATAGCTGCGCACACTGGCCCGTGTCATGATGTTGTCCACAATGATTTGTTCCTTGTCCATGTCGTTCCTTTCTCGCTTGCTGTTGCCCGATGTTGCCACCTGATAGCTCAATGCCACCAGCGCGACAGCGAGCACAATGTTCAATAAATTAGACAGTTTCATAACGATTTATTTGTTGGTTTTATTATTGGTTTCGCACACAAATTTGAATAATGTGCCCGTGGGACACACAAATCGGCAATAGGGTCGTGGCACAAACACCAACAGCACCACCAGCAATGCCACGATGATGACCATTGTGCCATCGACCAGCGTGGTCACGCTATCAACCTGCGATGCAACCTGTGCGCTATCGGCAGCGATTGTGGGATGAATGTCATGTCCCCATATCTTGCCATCACGGTTAATGGCCGCCACAGCAAGCACAAGGATGCACGTGATGAGTGCAAGCAGTGTCTGTAATCTGCTGTTCGTGTTCATATTCGTTCTTACGCTGTTATCATCATTGTTGTTGCAAAAACAGGTAAAAATCAGCGACAAACCAGTGTGCTATGCCCATTTTTAACCCTTTTCAGTTGCCACAAAGGTACACATTCCCTGCCCCATGCCATTTCACTCAAACGCCAAAATTCACTTTGCTGAAACGTCATCCGATGGATTGTGGCAGCTAATTTGAGGGGGTGAAGAGAAGGGAAAAGCGTTAAAGGCTATTACACCATTTGCCGATATCACTCTCCTCGTCAGCATCATATTTCTCAGGCCTCTTGTGCGTCCTGCTGTGGTCATACTGTTTGTCCCTTGCCTCAGGATATAGCGTTAATGTCCTGTTCTTGCAGTCCATCTCGATGGAGCCCATCTGTGCAAGAAAATTCAACCCAAGCAGGTTGCTCTCCGTTGGAGCCTCCACGCACAGGATACCGTGCACCGTCACGTCCCCCACAGTGATGTCCGCCTTCCACTTGCGGAACTCTTCCGCGCCGCCGAGGGCGGTGCCGTGTCGTGCCGCAGGATCTGCCTAGCACGCCCTCCGCCTCGAGCGTCTCCACCGTCACCGGTGAGAGCGCCGTGAACGTCGCCCCCGTGTCAATGAGACCTCTAACAGTGCGGCCATTGATTTTAAACTCTATCAAGAAGCAACCATATTCCCCATCGAAACTCACAGTCACGGGCTCGGGCATGGTGTCACGTACTGCCTTGTCCCATATCTCGTGTTCTGTGCTTTTGTCAGGACCTACCGGAACAATATCCTCCTGAACTTGCTTCTCGACAGCCGAGCCGCCGCAACCACAGCACAACATCGCCGCAACCATCATGATTGCAAGCGGAGCAATGACCAGACTGCATATCGAGTAATAATAGACATCATGATAACAATAATTTCAATCAATTAATCAATTGGTTATCATATACCCTCCATTGCTGGCAGTGACCCTGTAGGTGCGCAATCCCAGCTTGTTGGTGAGGGCGACACCGCTCTTGGGACCTCCCATGCCTTGCAACACATCAAAGTGTGAGCCACACTTGCTGCAAATGGCATCAAAGTTGTCGGCATCGATGCTGAGGGTGATTTTTTGACTTGCCTCGACCGGACATGCGAGGTCATAGGCCAGCGGTGAATAGTCGTTGGTCGCCGTGTTCAGCCCCATGATGAGCAACACGCCCCCATAGCCAGTGTAGGTGTTGACATTGTAGGGGAAATTGGCAGGCAACGACTTGTCACGATTAAAAATGCGGTAGTCACCCAGCCCACTGACACCATAGGTCGTCCACAGGGCATATCCACTCAAGTCGATGCGCACGGTGTAGCTGGGCACCGCCTTGTTGTCTATCTTGTCACAAGCAGTGTGAGTTGCCAGCAGCAATGCCGCCAATGCCACATGGGTAGTGATTTGCTTGAATTTCATAGCTCAAAAACCGATTTTTTGATAAAAATTTCATTAATATAACGTAAAAAAAGGCCCGTTGATTGTGAAATATCCAAATTTTCTATACTTTTGCGGGTGACAAACCGTTATTGAAGCAAGATGGAACCCTTGTTTTCGATCATTACCGTGACATGGAACGCCGCTGGTGTGCTGCCAGCGACGCTTGACAGTGTGTCCCGCCAAACAAGTAGCGACTATGAGATGCTGATTGTTGACGGGGCATCGACCGACAACACCCTTGAAGTGGCCCGCCGCGCGTCAATAGCGACGATGCGCGTTTTCAGCGAGCCCGACCAGGGATTGTATGACGCAATGAACAAGGGCATCGCACAAGCCCGTGGCCGATACTTGATGTTCTTGAACGCTGGTGATGCACTCGCCGACGAGACCGTGCTGGCTCGCCTGGCAGTGCTGTCAGCCGACAATCCCGACGTGATGTATGGCCAGACCCAGCTGGTGAACGCTGCCCGCGAGGTTGTGGGCAAGCGGCACCTGACCGCCCCCCGCAAATTGACTGCCCGCAGTTTTCTTGACGGGATGGTGGTGTGCCATCAGGCATTTGTCGTGCGTCGCGAGCTGGCCCCACGCTATGACTTGCGTTATCGCTACAGCGCGGACTATGACTGGTGCCTGCGGGTGCTGGAGGTGTCACAACGCAATGCCTATGCTGGCGATGAGCCCCTCATCAGCTATCTGTCCGATGGGCTAACGACACAGCATCATGGCACATCACTGTGGGAACGCTACTGCATCATGTGCCGCCACTATGGGTGGAGAGCGGCCACGTTGCGCCACTTGAGCTTTGTGCCACGATATGTGAAACGTCGCTGGCTCGGCAAGGGTTCATCTTGAAGGATAAAGAAACAGATTTAAGGCGATGATGAGCGAGAAGAAACGAGGCAACAAGTTGACCCGCGGCTGGAACCGCTTCAAGCATTGGTACAAGGGGTTGTACCGTGGTCGTCCATGGTGGATAAAGATGCTGGCAGCGTTGTGCACGCTGGTGGTGCTGTTCATCTTGTATCTGATTGCCGTTGACGTGAACTTCCTGTGGTTGTTTGGCAAGTCCCCAAGCACCAACAGCATCATGCACCCCCGCATGCCCGAGGCGAGTTATCTGTACAGTGCCGATGGCCAGACGATAGGCAAATACTATGACGAGAACCGCACCCCAGTGCCGTTTGACAGCATCAACCCTCAATTTTTTCAAGTGTTGATAGACACCGAGGATGAGCGTTTCTATAGCCATCATGGCATCGACTTTGGCGGCATGGCGGCGGCTGTCAAGGACATGGTGCTTCATGGTCGCCCCCGCGGCGCGAGCACCATCACCCAGCAGCTGGTCAAAAACATGTTCCGCACCCGCAGCGAGTACTCCACGGGCCTGCTGGGCTACATTCCTGGCGTGAAGATGCTCATCATGAAGAGCAAGGAGTGGATTATCGCCACCAAGCTGGAGATGCTCTACAGCAAGCGTGAGATTCTGGAAATGTACGCCAACACGGTGGACTTTGGCAGCAATGCCTTTGGCATCAAGACCGCCGCACACACCTACTTCAAGACCACACCACAGCAGTTGCAGTTGCAAGAGAGCGCCGTGCTGGTGGGCCTGCTCAAGGCAACAAGCACCTACAATCCCCGCATCAATCCCAAGAACAGCCTGAAACGGCGCAACGTGGTGCTGATGAACATGGTGGAGCACGAGCACCTGACCAAGGCCGAGTATGACAGCGTGTCGGCATTGCCCATCGGGTTGCACTACACCACCGAGGCCTCCTATGACGGTGTGGCACCCTACTTTCGCCAGGCTGTCGCCAGCGAGATTGAAGAAATCAGCAAGCAGCACAACCTGGACCTGGACCTGGAACGTGATGGCTTGAAGATATACACGACCCTGGACACACGCATGCAAGAGTATGCCGAACAGGCGGTTAGCGAGAAGATGCGCCTGATACAACGCAACTTCTCACGGCACTGGGGGCGTGCCGACTGCTGGCTTGACGAGAACAACCAGCCGATAGCCAACTTTGTGGAGGACAAGGCTCGCAACACACCCGTCTATCACGAGTTGCTGGCGCGTTATCCCAACGACCTGGACTCGGTGAACTACTACATGAACCAGCCACACACCGTGCACCTGTTTGACTATGACAACGATTCGTTGTATGTGGAAATGAGCTCGATGGACTCGGTGCGCTACATGTTGCACTTCATGCACACGGGATTCATCGCAATGGAGCCCAGCAACGGCCACGTCAAGGCGTGGGTGGGCGATGTGGACTGGGACACATGGAAGTATGACAAAATCCGTGCTAAGCATCAGCCTGGCTCGACCTTCAAGTTGTTCGTGTATGCCATGGCGATGGAGCGCGGTCTGGTGCCGTGCGACCGACGTGCCGACGAGTATATCGATACTCTGGTGTATAACGAGGCCAAGCAGGAAATGGAGCACTGGCGGCCCACCAATGCCAATGGCAACTTCAGTGGAGCACAGATGACACTGCGCAGTGCCTTTGCCCAGAGCATCAACAGCGTGACAGTGCGCGTGGCACAGGAAGTGGGATTTGCCGAGATTGCCGCACTGGCCAGCGAGATGGGCATCAAGTCTCCGCTAGAGGTAACGCCAGCATTGGCACTGGGAGCCAGCGACGTGGACCTGCTGGAGCTGGTGAACGCCTATTGCACTGTGGTCAACGATGGCATGGCGCACGAGCCAGTGCTTGTGACACGCATCGTGGACCGCAATGGCAAGGAGATATACACGGCGCCCACCGATGAGTACAGGGCGATGACCTATCGGGCCGCCTTCTTGATGCAGCAGATGCTGATGGCGTGCCGCACCGATGCCGGCGGCACAGCGATGGCGTTGAATGGATATGTGACACGACCGCTGTATGACACCGACCTGGGTGGCAAGACCGGGACCAGCAACCGTCATGCTGACGCATGGTTTGTAGCCGTGACCCCTGGATTGACGTGCGGCGCATGGGTGGGTGGCGAATACCGTCAAATTCACTTCCGCACTGGAGCACTGGGACAAGGCAGCCGCACAGCACTGCCCATCTGCGGCCGCTTCATGCAACTGGTGCTGAGCGACCCGCAATTCCAGCACTATCATCAGCGCTTTGCAGCCGCCAAGGAGCCAATTGACGCCGTGTTGTATCAGGGTTGCAGCAATGAGTATGACAACGAAGAGCTGCCTGAGGACGAGTATGACATCAACTTGGACTCATTGACCACATTGCCCGACGAGAACTATGACCCCGACGAGGACTTGATTATCGATGAACCCATCCCCGAAGCCGGAGACACCATCGCTTGACCCCACATGACCACCACCCCAATGCCCTGACAGTCATCATGGTGTGGGGCTACTGGTCAGTATTGGAGGGCAGCTATCTATTGCCCAATTTGAGCTATGTTCTGGAAAAAGCTCATTGTGATTTTTAACATGGGGGGGTGAAGTCGATAGAAGAGTGCAGCCTATGTGCATTGTTATGAACCAGTCATAAGAGTGCAGACATTCTGCACTCTTACGCAAATCCGCCTAAAAGAGAAAAACGCCACGACAGGCACATGTTCCCGTTGGGCGTGAGTTATATAATCAAGAGCGAATATCAATCGCTATCGGTTTGCTCGTTATTTTGCTGGGTTTTCTGCTGTTCCCTTTTTTCTCTTTCCTTTTCCCTTTTCTCGAAACCTCGAAATGACAACCTGCTCCACTCAAGCATACCGCCAAAGATAAGGATGTTTTTTGGACGATTTTTTTTACGAAGATACTCACTTATTAAACTTTCTTGTTCCTCCTCGGTAAAATCCTCATCAAACACTAAACCATGATGTTTCAGGATTTTATTGATTGCTTCGATGATTTCAACCTTTTCCATAATTTTTTTCTGCAAAGTTATCATTTTATTTTTTTTTCTGGCATATTCCCAGCCATATTTTTTTGCCAATTTTCTTATGGCATCGTGCTGTCCTATTACATTGACGCGCATGTTTCGCGAAAAACGAATTGACTTTTCTGATGGATTGTTGACATAACCCCGATGTTCATTATTGAACGTGCCCACTGATTTAAACCATTGTTCCGCAGCAGCTGATGCGCTGATACCCCATCCCCCAGAAGGTCGTCTTAATGAGAAAGTGTAGTGTGGAGTGACAGCCCGAATTTCTCTTAAATCATAATTTATCGCATTCTTAATGTCATTAGCTGAAAACGGCATGCCGATGTCACCCGCCATGCCGACGGAATATTTGGGGTCGCGCGGATGATTGTGTGTTAAAATCGCGTCCTTGGGCGATGATAAATATCTCATATCCACCTCATTTTGTTTGCTGTTTCGATACTGTCCCAAAAAGTGTGTCTAATCAATAGGGGTTAATAAAAAAGGAGCCAACCCTTGCGAGTCAGCCCCAAAGTCTGTAATTTTGGGTGACAAAACTTAAAAAAACAGACATATGAATTTGACAAAATTACAAATTTCTGAGCTCATGCAC
>Ga0181612_145612_pt1 | contig 47029 bp, 21 predicted proteins | sample HoacroProtozoa21_FD_119630 | JGI IMG/M metagenome (GOLD analysis project Ga0181612, IMG submission 119630) | Hoatzin crop microbial communities from Cojedes, Venezuel. Combined Assembly of Gp0051906, Gp0051904, Gp0051908
AAAAAAAAAAAAGGTATAGATACTACAAAGCTAGTGTATCTCTTTTAATTGTATCATTATTGTGAATGAGCTGTAATGTCTGGACAATCTGAACTCTGTTAGAAGCAATATAGCAGGATTCATAATTAGACTAAAAATAAATTTTTGGTCAAATTTCAGTGTAATATTGTCCTGTAGATATTTGTAACAAACACTAAAATTGGAAAGAACGAAGTATGAACAGAAGCGGCTGTGTGAAAACAGAGTAAGAAACCATAAGACGCCACAGGTTACAAGAATGACTTGTACTGATAGCAAAGGACACAATGAGCAGCAATCCAACTGTTCAACGCCATGTAACATGCCCACGTTAAGGTGAGAAGGTCAGTGCTCTGATGAGGCTACAGCACAGACAACTTGACAGCAAAAGAAAGCAGGATGATGGCAACCAGGTTATAACACATCATATGCTATTCTTTCTCTTCTTCCCCAAAGAGAAAGTGAGACCACAGGCATTAAGATATCCACAACGAGGAACAAAGGCAACAGGCAGACCATGCCTAACATTGAAGGAGGAGGAACTAAGCCAGGCTGAGGTAAAAAAAAACCAAATCATAGTACCTGTTGGTTCCTAAGATATAAGAGACCTGTCTAAAACCTAATTCATTGTCATTAAACAAAAGAAACTCAAGACTTTCCAAGAGGCTTAACAGGCAGCATTTCTTGTCCTCTCTGCTTCACTAGTGATCCAGGACAGATCACTTGGAGATACAGTTTTGGTGCTCGTGAGCAAAATACATGAGGAAATGAATGCAAGTAAAATCAGCTTTGCTGAAATTAATTATCACCTTCCACTTCCATAAGGTCTTGTATTTTTTGTGAGATTTACCTGTAAGACTGTATAAAGCTAGTGCAATATTCATTTTAGAAATGGCTATGAGTACCCAGAGTTCAAAAAAAAAATTTATCAGTGGCATGCACATGCTGAAAGGTATATATATGTGCATGTACAGCTATCACGATTTCCACCTTTGCAATTCAAGTATAAAGCCTTCCGAAACAAACACTTTCTGCAAAACATACAGAAGTAATGATGTAAAAGTATAAACAAGTACTTCGAAGAAAAAAAAAAAACAACTCAGGCTAGATTCAAACTTCTCATAGCCTAAGGAAATTTCTTCCTCAACAAACCAAATATCTGTGACAGACGTTGAATATACTACTGTTTGCAAACAATGTTACCTCCATGAACTATCCTTCACAGCTTACGCTGGCTTAGAAACAAATCAATACAACATACCTTTCAAACTCCATAGAGAAGATACACTCCCGGGCAATTAATTTTCAGCACTTTTTTTGAAATAAAATTCAACTGTGGAACTTAATGCGATTTAGTTTTATTACCTGGGTTCGTAGCTGTTTGATTTCTGTTTCAAGTTCTTTGATTTTCTCTTCTCGTTTCTGAAGCTCCGCTTGTGCCTCTTGACGAGCTGTGAATTCTTCATCAAACTGTAAAGATTAACCAGCGCAGAAGTGTTTGTCCATTTATGTCCACATTAGATATTATACTTTCAGGAATTCATTAGACAATATCAGAACTAAGACCAATAGCCGGACTTTTAACTTAAAAAAAAAAAAAAAAGTATTTTTCCAGTATGTCTTCTAGTACAACATAATTTCTTCCATCCGTAAGTCATGACACAGAACTACTCAGATCCAGCTACGTAGTGCAACTGGAAGTTTGACAGGTTTTTTTCCCCTCTGACAGAACTTTGCAGACATCTTAAATTAAACTCGGGTATGCATATAATACAGTGAGCTCAAACCTGCAGAGAAATGTGTGCAGCTTCAGCAGTATCATCCATAAGGTGACATAAGAAAGGAGGTATCCAAAGAAGTCAGTCATCCCTTTAGTCTTTATGCCCCCATATAAAATGGCAGTCCAGTTTACAACATGATTGTGAAAAATTTGCTGTATATTTTCATCCTACTGCTGTTTGTTAGGCTGAAGAGATTATTAGCTTCTTCAACAGCTTCTGCTATTCTTTCTTCCAGAGGACAAAGTAACTTATCACTAGGAAGAATACATATTGACTGCCACTAACAAAGTATATTATGATAAATAACTCTGCCAGGGAAGCACCACAACAATTTGGTTTCTATAAAGCTCAGACACCATAATTCCTATTAAAAATGCACCCACATTTAACACTGAAGAGAGAAAAGCTAACAACTTCATTCAGCTCTTCATTTGAAATTTGTAATCATGATGTTCGAGAGCATGTACCGCCTTTTGGCCTGCAAAAGGCTTCTTAGGCCAGACCAAACATCAAAATTTTGAATGCTTTTAATACACAACAACAATGTGTATGAACTTTAGCACTACTGCAGTTAATACAGTACATTCAGCATTTTATCTCCTTGGACAGGATGTGATGAGCCGAGATTAACAAATTATCCAATAACATACTCTAGGAAACAGGAATTTAAGTAACTTTTGGAAACCACGTTTAGCAAGATACATTCAGCACAAACACCAATAGTGATAAAACCAGAAGTATAAGCGTGAATTTCTTCAGAAAAAAAAAAAACAACAAAATTTTATTACAAGAAACACACTCCATTGCAATTCTTCCTACAGAAAGAATTTTATCTGTCTATCCTCTCCTGTACCTACTAAGAAATGAAAACTGCCCATGACCGAAATAGGACTTATTTACCAAGCTCCCAATAAAAGAGAACTGGACTAAAAGAATAAAAATGCTAGCAAAACAGGTTCCAAAATGCACTGTAAGGTTCCTAAACGTGAGTAATAAGGAAATAAATCATTCTCCATCATAACAAAGCAATTTATCGTGGGCTTTATAAGAAAACAAAGCAGTATTTTAGTGTTAGCACCTCTGTGCCTAAAGAGTTGATGCTTTTTCAAACATTGAATGACATTGCTTATCAACGAGTTTCCTCAGGTTCTGAAACAATGCTAGATGAAGAGTTATCAGTATTCCCCCCACACCTTTTTCTTTAAGCACATACCTTCCCTTCAGGTATTTAACTATGACTAAGTATTTCAGGACAAAATAGCTAGTGGAATTTTTCCCATCAGTTGTCTACAGGAATACAGCTGAAGATACATAAGCTGGAATCTGAGCCTTGCATACACACAGAGCACTTCAATGTGAAAGAACATCCTGCCTGTGAGATACACTATTTCCCACTTTCCACTGCATTTCTTCTGTGAAGCAAGCCTGTGATGTTTGAGTCAGCCTTTTGTTCCATACCCTAAAAAGAGTGACGATTAGGACTCACCTTTCTGGAAAATTCTACTGCTTTCTTTTCACTCTCCTCTACTTTAGCTTTGTCCACACATGCATCTAGATTTTAAACAAAATACCACACAGAAGTCAGGTAAAACATATCACAGCTCTGAGGTGCCTTCCAGCCATAACTACCCTATAACCCCATAACACAAAGAAAAACAAAAAATACAATTAATTACTAGGTTGTTCTGGCCAAACATCTGGTGAATTATTTTGATAAGCAAAATCTGTAAATATAAGAAGTGGTGAGGACACGTGACCAAGAAAGTTGAAGATCATAGTTATTCTGTCTCCAACATATTTGTTTGCATGTCCTTCTCTTTTATATGAATCTACTACTAAATAAGAGATGAAAAAAGGATTTTTACACTAGTATGAAGTAATAATTAATTCTGAGGTTTCAAACTAGAAAGCGTCCTTTTCAGATCAGGAATCCAAAATTAGGCATTTCCTTACTTCAGTAGAATTATTCCATAGGCAAGAAGAATTTGAACAGACTGCACAGCACAGATTTTTTCACTCAAGAATATTACAAAACACTTCCACTGACTTTTACGTAGTGTAAAACTCTAAACTTTTTATAAGTGAGGTAAATACAAGTAACTATGTATTACAGGTAGGAACTGGCACGGAGAGACAAACCAGTTATCCCTAAAACTAGTAGGTCAAGGGAAACAGAAGGCAAGGTGAGGCAAGACCTTAATATAAGATCAAGTGATCATGTTCCTGGAGTCATAAGTGAACAGAAAAGGCAGAAATACTTCTTAGATATGCAGGATACCTTTAAGAAAGCAATTTCTCGCCTGTTCGCTGTCGCCGCCCCCCCCCCCAGTCAACCTGTATAACATCCTTTCTTTGCTCCTTTTGTCACATCACCAAAAAAAGAACATTTTCCCAAATAAATGCATTCTCTAAGAGTAATTACTTGCCCCTATGAAATATTTACTCCAGAGATGCCCTTGTATTTCAAGAACACTATCTACCCCACCAATCTTCAGAAAAGCATAAAACACTTATCAATGCTGGTAACTGTCATTTAAGTAATATAGTATTTATTCAGCTGCTTCCTTCCCATATGACATGAACATCCACAGACCCTCAACGCTTTAACTGATTAATTTGCCTTAAACGAACCTCAAATACTTGGAAAATATTACAGAAAATATTCTTAGAATGAACCTTATAAAAACTATAAATCCACTAACAATTAATGCTAATGTAAATTTTTCTGTTTGTAACATACTTCAAATTCACAGAATTTATGAAAAAGCAATTTTTGGTTAAGACTATGGTATTCAGATACAGGTCAAGACAAATTTGGAGAAGAAAACTCTATCAGTGTCTTTTTACTAAAAGCTGCAGAGTCTGATCTGGCCTTCTCCACAAGTACACCTGTAGCTTACATGCATATTTCCAGAAAACTGAAAGAATTCACACAGTCAATTTAAGTCTAGACAGAAGAATACAAAGAAAAAAGTGTACTTCAGTAAAACAAGGTAAAGTTGCTTATAATATACAAACCAACAAGATGAGTAAAATCCACGTCCATTCTTCCTCTACATTTAAAATCCGGGTCCATGCCACTGCAGTGCAATACTATCTGTGATACGCATTCTTCTATTATCTTGTAATACTGAGGTCTAAAAAAGAAAACATTTTACGAGATAATAAGAATATGAACAATCACATATGCAACATGGAGGGGAAAAAAAATGGCAACATTAACTCCCAATATATGAATTACACAATTGTCAGTAAAAGGATCAAGATAAAAGTCTTATTTATACTCTGGCTAATAAAGCACTGTTGTCAGTTTCTCAGAAGGATATCTGAAGCTCAGGACTCTGCTAAACACTGTGCAGTTTTCATTTATCCTTTGCCAGACAATAATAAATAAAACAATGTCTTTAGTATTTTCAACATATGCTGCAAGAATTATTTAGCACATTCTCAACTCAGTGAATTCCATCACTGGCAGCAGTACCAGTATTCAACTACTTAGAAAATGAGTTAATAATTAACTTACTTGCTTGATATACATCTCTACACAACATCAGGAACTTCTAAGATTAGGGGACTCTGCTCAAAATTGTTAGTTCTCACCAGTGCAAGACATTACATCTCAATTTCACATACCATTGAGCTCTCAAAGTAGTAAACCTTCAAACCTAAATTGATGATATTCCAAACTTCAAAATTAAAAAATAAAACCCCAAACTTCAAGACTTCTCAGGCTATGTTTTGCTTCTTAATTTTATCATCTTGCATATCAATTGTTCTTATCATGCCTTTATAGCAAAAAAACTACTTCTTAAAACAGGATTTTATAAGTGGTAGTTTGACACTGCTAAGACACTACAAGATGCACATAAGTGAAGCTTACATTGAAAAAACAAGACACCAGGCACTGAAAGTATTTTCAATTATTAGTTACTCAATTAACTTCCAAGTTCTTTGAAGTCATGAAGCTATGAAACTTCAATAAAGGAAAAAGTGCTCAACAAGTCAAGAGATTTTGGGAGGAGGGTGTTAGAATAAGGTTCAAGTCTTTGAAATAAGCATTATTATATTTAACAAGGTGTTTTCAATATTAACATTGAGCAGAAAAACAAATAACACATCAGTTACAGAGCAACTATTCATGCGTGATTATGAGCGACTCAGTTTACCAGGGTCTTGACTTCTGTTCCTCCCCCTACCCCTTCCTAAAACCAAACCTGACAGCTGACACTTACCGGACATAATAATCATTCCTGATGAGAAGAAAATGTTGGAGAATTGACAAGAAGTAATTTTCAGAAGACGTATCTTTCAACATGTTATACAGCAGATGAAATACTTCATTCACATCAGTGCAAACATTGTTAAGGAAACACAAGAACTCAAAAACCAAAAAATTTAAAAAAAAAAGGACAAAAACCTCTCTACACACCAAAACACCCACCCCATCCCAAACCCAGTTCACCAGATGCTGTTCATGTTGTTCAAGTAAAACCCTTCAACACTCTGAACTACTATCCTTATTAGTAAATATCCTTTTTCCACTAAGATTATCCACAGAAACTCTGTCCCCTGTCTAAAAACTAACGCAGGTTTCTTTACTACTCAGAAAGATCATACTATATACTTACTACATACTTATTACTACAGAATCCTGTAAAATATCTTTTATACGAGGCTTTCATTTTCATTCTGAAGTGAGCCAGGCTATTGGCAAATACACTCTAGTCAATCATTACAACTTCTTAAAGGAGAAAAATAATTACCTGTTCTGCAATGCAACAGCAATGATAATAATGCAACAACCCTGTCGTTGATTGCATCTACCTTCTTCTGTTAAGTACCAGCTGCTACTCTTATAAAAACTGCAAGCAACCATTCTGAACTCGGGTAACTTGAAATTTACTGCTCCTTCACAACTGGAGAAGGTGTGCATCTCGCGTGCTTCAGAACCTACTACAAATCTTGTTCCAACCTAGTTAATAAGAACTCATTTTCCTTCAAACTCAATGTTCCATGGGTATAATTTTATATCTTCATGTATTAGAAGCCAGAGTTTAGCTTAGTGAATGTTATTTATGAAAAATTAATTCAGCTCCCAATAACTTACATTTGACATGCAAATTGAAGCACTAATTTTCTAAACAAATTTTTAACACAAAACAAGCGGAATCTGCTTGATAAAGTCCCTGGTAAGATACACCACCGTGACAAACTGCACATAGAACATTCCACCTTATGTTTAATATAGTTACTAAACAATGCAACAAGTTGTAACACCTTTTCTATAAAGGATATTCCATTTCAGCTCTGATATCATTGAGACGATGTGACAGTTCAATTAAGTCGTCTTCTTTGTTCTCATCAAACACTTTCAGCTGAATATCAAGCTCTTCATTTTCCTTATCTTTCAAGACCTATTTTTCAAGGCATATATCTTAATTTTCCCTTTCTTAAAGCAAGAATTCACCCCCTTCAATGATTATATCATGATAAAACGTAAGACATTAACCTTTGGAATAGCAGTAAGCTGTAACTCAGTGCCTGGGTTTGTTTATTGTAATTGCACAACTGAGAAAAATTAAAGCAAAATATCAGCAAATACAGCAGGTATGGGCTGCAGAACAAATGTGAAGCCTTCTAATTGAGTTGAGCTCTCTTAATGGGACATAGTCAGCAGTTTATGCTTTTTAATGTCAGTTTCTTCAAAAAAAATAGCAAAAGGATATTTCAAAACATTAATTAAAGTGAACTTAAAAAGCCGAAAGAAGTGTAAAAAAGATATGCTTACAATTTCTGTTATTAAGTTACTGGAGATCATAGCATAAAAACATCCACAGCATATTGAGAAATACTTTCAAAAATAAAAAAACAAAACCAAAATTGGTACTTGGAGCAGGGAAAAGTTTGTTTTTCTTGTAAGAAATATAAGCATTGTCTCCAATACACTTAAGAATCGAGTTTAGATTCCTACTAGGCAAATCACAAAAATGAAACTAGTTCAAAAGCTGTTACTGTGAATGCACTACATGCTTTAAATGAAAATCGGCCTGGAATTGTCATAACTGGATACGCACAAACTGAATGGCAACCATGTATATTCCCAAAAAAAGTAGAAACTCATATTAGTTCTAATGTTTGAAAACCAGAAATGGCTATGGGGAATCTGGACAGACTGAGAGAAATACGGATCCTCCTCTTGATGTTTTTTGTTCAAGAAACTCTCATTTACAAATTTCTTGAAAGTTTATCCCTAAGCACAGATAAGAGCATGAAGTCTTCTTAAGATGCTTTGTCATTAAGAAAGTTGATTTGTAATCTAAAAAAACCACTCCTCTACCTTGGACATTGATTCCATGCAGAATTAATGACCTGAGTTCAATGTGTACGTTGTAATTAATACATTATAAATAGACAATAAGCAAGACAGTACTGACTGTTTTAGTTGATATTACAGATTGTATATTAACTAACCTTACTAGATTCAGAATTTCAACACAATAGGTGTTCAAGATTTTTAGAAAAGACTGTTATCAGTAAATATTAATCGCTTTTAAACTCAGAGTGTACTGACATACAGGTATATGAAGTTTTCTATCATGATTTATTACATTACAGTTTATTTGCCACCTAAGCCACCCCCAATTCTTAAATCTTTTAAGCACTTATTGATGCAAATTCTGTTTCGGCCAAATACAAGCATGTACTCTTTAATTTTTCTCACCTTTTAGAGGAACTGCTGAATAGCTTGATTATACATATTCTTGATGTAACCAAGAAACCGTTGTGATGCTTAAGAGCTATAAAGCCTACCCCTAACTCACAAACATTCATACGCAACTACCCGTAAAGGCATACTTCTCTGCAGTTGCACGAAGACATGCAGTCTCCAAGAGAATGAAGGAGCCAATTTGATTTTTTCCTTAAAAACTCCACATGCATTTTCAGAAAGCAGATTAAACAAAAACAGATTTCACAGAAAACAACAGGAACAGCATACACAAAGAAAGTTAAGCCAAGATTGGTTCCACAGCCAGACTCACATTCACTGCATGTGCTTTGAGCTCATTATGCTAAATCTGACAAGCTTAATTTCATTTTTAATATACTGACTTGTTTCAACTGCCATTCTGGTTTACATAGCTCACGAGGCCCTAAATTTGCAACTATGCAGAATGAAAGCAGATTTGGAATGATGGTCCTTTCCAGGTCTGACCTTCCCCACCCCCAATCTTGCACATCCGCTACTCTCAGCAAAACAATTTGGTTATCTTCAACATTCAGAAGCAGTTAACTGTGATCAGATCCCATCTACAAATGACTTACAGGCAATATTTTCTTCAGACCACAACGTAAAAACTCATTTCTCAAGTGTATCCTGAAATCAAGATCTTCTGGAGATGTAACAAGGGCATTGATGAGCTGCATACACGCTACCTGTTAATGGTAATATAGGCAAAAAAATTAGTATGTATGGAATGAAAATAAATACTGTCTTTGACTATTTCAGTTTAACTGTAAAACCAGATGTCAAGAGATTAACATTATTTATTATGCAGCATACATGCAACACCTGAATTTGGTTTATTTCAGCAGCATCAAATACTGCTCTGCTTTCATATTGTGAGTGCTTCTGCTATGTCAAAATTGTATCACATAAAGGATCATACTTCATTTCAGAAAGTTATTCCCACACTACAGTTCCACATTGCAAGTCCTTCTCTTTCTCCTCAGTATTCACCAACTTGAAAACAACCTGTTTTTACAGTCATCGAAAATTTTAAAAAAAGCAAAAGTAACCCACCCCAAACACACCCATACATGAAATAATTTGCATCACCAGGTGTCTTTTCCACTCCTGCAAAGCACTTTCGCAAAATGCCTGAAGTCTTAGGATACTGGCTAATGCTTCAATTGAACAGCTGTGCACTTTAATTGATTTACTTTAAAACAGGTAGACAATAGTGCTGATCCACATTAAAAGACTAAAATGGGACTCCAGGGAAATATCAAGTCTGGCAGAAGATGTCAACTGCAAACAGAAGTAGCATCAGAGTAGAAAAAAAATAAATAAAAATCAATAGCTGCAGAGAAAAGTCAGATACAGCACCCTTCCTGTTTTAATTACATTCACTATTTAGTTTTAATGAAACACCTTATGGAGTCTTAAATTTCTGTTAAAACACCCTTTCAAAGGCACTCCCTTTATATAGCTGCATCTTCTGATAATGTAGTATCATCATGCTCGCTTGAATGATTCTTGTTATTTTACTACTATGACGTGACTTAACAAGCCAAAGTACATGTCCAATCTGAAATTAATAGAGAGAAGAGGTACCATCTGCTATGATTGCTTTTGCCAGAAGAGACTCTGGCTTAATGGCTTGTGCTAATACATTACAAGTAAAGAACGATTTTGTCAGGAACAACTTAATGAGTCTTGCAATTGTACCTTTACTGACATACAAGTGAGGTTTCGGGCTGGGGAGGAGCAGGAATGTTGTGTGGTTGGGTTTGTTTGTTTTAAATCAACAAGGTCATAAAGTAGAAGACAACTTCAAAATGAATTCTTCTATGATAGCATTATTAAGATTACAATGTCATTTATAGAAACTTATTGAAAATCGTTAACTCATGAGCTCTGAAACAAGAACCACTGATGGCAAACATAGCGTTCAGACAACTACAGCTGACATATATATGATCTAATAATGGAAAAGGTGTCGCTTCCACGCAGATACACCTGCCATGCTTGAATTCTACTTTTCCACGTCTTTCAGCCATGGTAGCTGAAATACAAATTTTAGCAATACAAAATCTGTATAAATACTGTATTACAAGCAGGAAATAACTCAAAGTCATCCTTCAGTAGGACATTCAGCCACTTAGGTCTCTATGTAAACACTTGCAGTTACCAATAAAAAGCAATTAAAAAAAGCTTGCATTCTGATAGCAACCAAAACTCCTGTGCTATTCAGGTACATACAGAGAATAAAAAACTCTGCCCACTGACACACAACCAGCAATGAACATGTGATGTAGGACATGACTCATAAACCATACTAGAAGTATGTTCCTACCAAAGGTACTTCAAACAGCAAGATACTTGAAGTGTATGCTCAGTTAAGGCATTCCAGTTGAGGTGGGTATTTGAGTTTAGTTTAGAACCACACGAGCACCACAAAAACTTGTTCTGTCTTTTCACAAATATATTACTTCAACGGAATCAGTTCAAAGCCCTAAGTACAGGAGGTTTTGTTTACTTTGGGTGGGGCAAGACTGGGGAAAAAGGAGGTGTTTAAACAAGCAATGCAACTTAAGAGTACTTTTTCGTGCTTCCTCCCTAAACCCAAATGATATACAGGGAGCACTGCCTCCAGCTCCTTAAACTCCAACTCCTCTGGGCTCCAGTAACAATAACTAAAATATTTCAGAGGACAGAGCTGGATTTTTTCGGTCCATTCAACCACACAAAATTCCCGATCAAGAATCACAGAATCACTGAATCAAGAAGATTAAGTAGTGACAAAGATAATAAAATAATTTCATAGACTTGTTACTTGAGCATTACATCTGGAATCCAAGAAAAGGAATATCACCAATTACTCTCTTCTTATTAATGTCAAGACTTATCAATCTTATTTTTGGGATGAAAAAGTGAGTTTCTTGGTTTCACACTGTTAACAATTAGAAAATCTTCTATCAGCAGGCCATTTCTATTTGGTTTTCCTCTCTTACTGAGTACTGAAGTAATAGCACTAAAAAATTTTGCTGGTTAATATTTTAAAGATCATAAAATAACACACAGTCTTCTAGTATTTCAGATTATTTCTGAAGTATGAGTAAGCATATAAAAAAGTAAACCCACCTGCAGCTGTAAGAATTCATGCTTTTCCAGCCCTTCAACAATCTGAGAAAAACGTTCCCTATTGTGCCTTTCGGCAGCAGTTGTTATCGCACCTAAAAGCTTGTCCAGACTGAGAGAAAGAGAAACTGTCAAAAAGCATACCACAGCCAGCTTTCTCATTTTAAAGATGCTTCGCCGCTATTTACACAACTCAAGACTTTAGTGTGCTGACAGAGACTCTGATCGCATTTATCTACACTTTTCTATATGAACTTGGAAATAAACCAAAAAACCAATTGATAAAATCTATAAAATTAATGTTGAAATTTAAAAAGTGAATAAATCTCTAAATTATTGTAACTTTCAGCTAAGAAACGACCAACGAGGGGAAAAAAAAAAAAAATCACTACCTTTGCAAGATTGTGCACTAGGTACTAGCTGACATGTTTAACATCTGGGAATTCTAATAAACTGTCTTTGCAGAAAACAAAATGTTTCTATCTATTTATTGCACAGAACACACAGAGCTTGCCGTTTTTAACCTTCAGTAAACTAACACACTCAGTAATTCAAAGCAAACATATGCCAACCAATTATCTTTATTTTAAAAAAGCTCATGGACATGTGCTGCATAACTCTAACTTGAACTGTTCAAAACTTCAGTTATAAATGTAAACCTTTTGCTCCTGTCAAATCTGTTATGTTTAGGTAGAGAGGTGATATTTTAATAAAATCCATGCATATATTTATTTCTATATTATTATCTTCTGAACTAATGAAAAATCTTAATATGTGGTGTCAAATCAGTAAGTTTCAAATATAGTAAGTTCATCTCCCTTCCTGAGGGGAGATGCACCAGTCTTGATCCTCCCCACAATGACAGGCTCAGTAGTGCCCCATGCTACCACATACTCTTCTAAAGTGTCTTTAAAGCTGACAGCTTTCCTTGTGGCAATTAAAAGTTCACAATCCCTGATCACACTCAGAGATACACGAAATAACATATATCTTTTTTCAGCAGCCCCTTATGAACAGTTATGGCTCATTAAGTCTTCTCTACAGTAAGCAATCAGTCCTTTCAGACTTTCCACTTAAGCCGTGGTTTGTAGATCTCTGCTCCTTTGCTTCGGTCTGATCTAATACTGGATTAATGCATCAGAACAGGTAAAAGTCTCTTTTTATTTAAACTACATTAAGAAAGTAAAGACTTAACAGGTTACATTTTTTTCACTGACAAATCCCCTCACCTGTGTCCAAACTGACAACTCATGAGCATTCCAAAGAAAAAGAAAAAAATTTTTTCAATGTCATACTTACATATTTTCCTCTCCAACAATGCAGATAGCAGAAAGTATTTTCACTGTTTCGGTCATCATGTGTGGTTGCTTTGGGTCAATTGCTCTTGATAACAGCAAGAGACTTCTTTCGTCTCCTAGAATCCTTTGCAATCCGTACTTAAAGAAACAAAAAGCTTACTGTGAAAAGACTGTATTTGCCTCGAATACTCATCATCATCTTTGGGCTTCATATCCTTAGGAATCCTCACGCCCCCTCACCCCCATATGAAGTTTGGCAACACCATACTACAACCTTCTGGTATTACCACTTGGGGACACAAGTCAGTTTTCCCGATCTTACATTTGAGGCTTTCTCCTAAGAAAGAGAGTGAGTCAGCTCCTACGGAAGATACCACATCTTGTAAAATCATGTATCCACCAAAAAACAAATCATTTCTAATTTTCCATCTATATCTGAAACACCTTAACAGCATGAAAATTTCTGAATTCACTCACCTTAAATCCATACTATCATCCTCTGTTGGCTAAATATTTTACTTCCAAAAAGGCATAATATGTAACAAAACTAAGACAAAATGCATATTGAGACAGGTTTATTAACAAGACTCTCAACAAAAAATTATACTAAGTTTAAGACCTGCATCTCCAAAGAGTCAGCTGACACTGGATATAGAAGCTTTCCTTCCTTTTCTGAGATTCAACATGCTACACAGATCTTGAAGTCAACAAAAAACAATCATGCTAGAAGTATTTGAACTTTAAGCATCTCTTACTTTATTGTTCATAAATGCTCTGAGGCACTGGATAAGTTTATGTTGATTCTTCTTATCAATACTTTCTTGCCTTGAAAGGAAGGAGGAAAATAACATAAGTACAAACAATCTTCACAAGCTCCCCCACCCCTCCCTTCAGATGATCTGAGTCCTTACTGTTTCTTGTCCAGAAGCTTTTCCAATGCATCCAAGAGAAGTCCAAGACCTTCATGTCCAAAATTGTTAACCCAGCTGGAAAAAGGAAGAAAAATACTTTCAATTTCTTAATCAAACGTAAAACTTGCAAAGTTATGTCTCCAATACTGCTTGTACATCTCTTCATAGATGCCGCTTTAAGTCTCACTTTCCAGGAAAACCTGATCAACCATTAAGACAAATGCTTACTTCCACCAACTAGGAGCTGTTGAGCACCGCTGTGAAAGGCGAGAACATACTGCACACAGTTGCAAACGTTTCACTTACCAATTTCCAGTGTGCTGAGAACTACTTTCTCATGCCAACAAGCATTAGCATAATTACCCTGGTTCCAAAAAAAACCCCACAACTCTTTATTGCTTAGAAAAAAACAGCATGATGAAAACTGCAGCAGAAATTACTTACCTGACTGGATTGCTAGTTAGAGACACTCTCAAAGACTCTAGACAATTAAGAAGCTTTTCCTCTGAAATTCCAGATCGCAATTCATGAATATATTCTTGCGAGGACAGTGTGCATTCATGCTTGCTGTTTTTCAGTCCACCCTATCACAGAAGACAGAACACTGCTTGAAATCACTTTTTTCCCTGTAAACTATTAAAGACACCTGACTTTGATTTGTCCTAAGTGTTTAATACTTTAGGTTTTGCATCACAAGGATAAATATTTTTCTGGACTCTTCTTCACTTTGACTAAAATGCATGCACTCCATACTGGATACAAAAATTTAATTCCATCATTCAGTTGTATTAGCATGTTTAACTGCTACACGCTCTCATTTAACATCTGCTTCACAACACCGTGATTAGAAACAACCACAAACAGACACACACAAAAACCTCCACACTTGTTATTAAGCTTGTCTGATCATTCCCACTGTACCTGCCCTCCGTTTCAAAAAAGCTGTGCACTAACACTATGGACATATCCCGACTCTAAAATCAGTTCTCTCTTCTCCAAAGGAAAAGAAGAAGATAATCCACTGAAAATGACTTCCAGAAGGAGCTGGTATGCATCAACTGTTAAATCAGTATTTTTAAAATCATGCAACCGCATGGCTCGATGATTTCTTGCTGTACCATGATTTCATGTCTGGCCACTAACAGAGCTCTCTAGGGGATCTTGTTTGCTACAAAAGAATCATATGAAAGATTTCACAATGAGCTCATCTCCCTGCTGACATGCTACTACAGAAGAATAACTGCCTACAAGGTATATCACTGGTAAAATACCTGACAATCAGTTTTTGAAAGCTGTAGTAATCATAACCATATACAAAGCATTTTACCAGGGGGTGTAACTAAGTTTTTGTACAGCTTTGACAAGCTGCAGAAAAGCAGGCTTATCTCAGACGAGTGGTTATGATTAATACGCAGTTCCTAAAGCTCCTTAGCTCTAAATGGTCTGTTGAAGAGAACCTGACAAAGATGTCATGGGTGTGAACGCAATATGAAAAGTGCCTGACCTGGAATAGGATTTATGTGTATTTGGTTTTAATTGTATCAGGAACCTCTCCAACTACTGTTATCTTCTAATTGTCTCTTTTTCAAAAAGCTACACTTTTTCCAAAGTTTCTGGTTTCTTCTATTCAAATTCTTACCGTTCATTTTCCAAAACTGACACTAAGTATGGCTGATGACAAAATGACTTGTCTACATTTAACTCAACAATTTTGACCTATATGCTTTCCAGTATTAACACATATAACAGAACTATGTTAATGTTTACAATATACTTTCAGATTCTTTCTCCTCACATCAACAAAACAAAAATCTGACAGACTGTGAATGCATTAAGACAACAGTGTCCTCTGGACTATGACAAGATTGAAGATGTTTCTTGCTGATATGCGCAGCACCTTTAGCTGGACAACACACACCAGTTATACACCAAAGGACCGAGGCAAAGAGGAGTAAATAGGACATAAAAGAACTACAAGCTGTCACTATCAACCTCCTCAACAAAGAGATGCTCTTCCACCGAAGGAACCAGAAATAAATGGAAGGTATCTGTATAAGAGTAGGAACGGACTTTAAATCAGATAAGTATACTAGCACTACATATTAAAAAACATCATAGTTCAGAAAAATCATCACTCTGAAAGACCGTAAGGTAAAGAACCAGAAAACAGGAACAGCTTTACACCATTCATTTCATTGGATGGAAACTGAGAAAGAGCTTATGTGTACCTAATGTCCGCCATCTACACAAAACTAGGTAGAGTTTTTGTCACTCGAGACAACAGCCGTTCCCCAAACCCTAAGGTTAAAATAAGAGAACAGAAGCGCTGCTGTAAGCCACAAAATTCTATAGAGAGATGACCTAATGGCCACTTCAGTCAAATGCCATTACATGTTAAGCCAGACCCTGAAAAGCACTCCAGAAAGCAAAAGGTATTTCTTTTTCCATACAGATTATTTCCTGCAGTTAGCCCTTCCACTGTGGTCTGCTGCAGGCTCCAAAGGAGATTCCCATTCCAGTGAGGCGTTTAAGGTCTTTGCTATGTTTTCTTTCATATTTAAACCGAGGTGTGCTCTTGCTGCCTCCTCTTTCTACCTGTCCAGGACACTAGTGAGGCCCCTCTCCTCTGCCTAGTGTCTTGTTTTCAGAAGACCTATGACTCCCTCAAAACCAGTTAAAATAGGTTAAAAGTTAGAGGAACTGGCAGCATGATCGCCTTAGCCTCTTTACCGTGCCTTACAGGACAAGCATGCTTCACTGTTTCTATGACTCGGCACCTTTAACTGCAGAGCAAAAAGGAACTCTCTCATCTTCCTTTTTCCCCCCTCTTCAGAACAGATGACCACTAAAGATGGCTCAAAAATCCACTCTCAAAACCTTTCACCCAAATACTCCAGTTCAGCTACAGAATTCTCAGCTTAACAGGATTACTTTCTGTTATTTTCCGCAACCAACTTTTCAGTCTCCATCCACTCTTACCTCTAGCCATGCTAATCAGAATGCTACAAGCAGGTGTTATTTCTTTTATTTCCCTATTCAAAGAGAGTTTGATCGGAATAGTATTTTTAAGTAATGCTATGCCTTTACATTGATTAGATTTTAATATATACACTTCTCATTTACTTTGAAGTACAAGACCTCAGTGAAAGATATGCTTTATGTGAGAGCATCTAATAAAGACCAAGGCAAAAGCAAAGTGCAAAGGAACTCAGAGGGTTAGGTCCCACACCAGAACTTTCAGAGATTAAATCAATGCTTAAGAATGAAAATCTTATAAATTACTTTACGACCAGTCACCTTCACAGTATTACAATTAAGTCATAGAATTATTAATTCATGACAACTCAAATGAAAGCCTGGACCAAACATTTTAAAATCCCTCTCTGAGGAAGTTAGAAATGATGACGTTTTAATGAAAAACTAAGCTTAAAGGAACTCCTGGAAGTCTCACACAAAAACACAAGCATATAAAAGAAAACCTAGTTTTCTTTCCTACGAAGGTGGCAAATCTAATCAATTCAAATCTGTGCATAGGGTACATTTTAAGGTTTAAGGGACGACAGTGACATAGAGACAGGACAGACACTTTACAGTGCAGGGTATAATGAAAAATAAGCTCCATTTACTCTCTATGCAAGTTTGTTTTTTAATATTTAGAAAACTAGGCAACAATTAAAATATTAGAGAGATTTCTGTTTCAGTTTATCTTACTCTACTTGGAATCCAGGTGATTTCAAAATTGTTAGCTAGACTAAAAAATTCCTCACCCAGGACTTAGCACATGTCCAGCTTTATAGGCTACTAAGATGTGCCACCAGAGGCCTGTAAACACGCCTGAGAACCAACCTCTAACAAAATGGGAAACCAAAAGCATTTTGCCCTCTATAGGGAAATAAGGAGATATTCTATCGACTTGGTGGTAAAGGACTGCGGAGCACATCTGAACCAAATGGATGGGCTGTAACAGTTAAAATACAGGTCAGAAAAGCCTGCACAAACTGCTCCTCTCTGGGGCACCAGACAATTCAGACCTCATTAGGTCTCAAGCTAAAGCTGAGTTCAGCTGAAGAAGTCCTAAGTACATTGCTACCACGAGACAGTGGTTACTTCAGTGAGAATGTTGGCAGCCGGTACGTTGAATAGAAATCTCACAATATCATAGATGGTCACTTCTATCCAATTCACTATACCTGTTCTGTAATTTAGAAAATAAACCACTCTTCACACAGAAACAAGTAACTGGTACCACCAAAATTATTAATGAAGAGAAGTGATAACTTACACTTTCCCCCTCGCCAATGACTAACTGAAGAGTTTTTGCATACTCTTTATTAATGTAATTCAGTTTCTATGTCAAGCAAATAACCCACTATATTTTAATTAGAGTATAATAACAAAGTCAGATAAGACAAGTTTGGGGGGGGGGGGGTGTTGTTTGTCTTCAGGAAAGCAATAAAAGCATTTTCAATTATTTTTTTAAACCATATATACTCTAGTTGTTGCACATTGGACTTAGAAAAGCAGTATCCTTGTTCAGCCTATGAGGAAACACCCTATCAGCTCCTTAACTACAAACTGGAAGTCTATACAGTTCATACACACTTCACCCTGTAGATATTAGCCAAACACATTTCAACCTCTTCAGCTGCCCTTTCAATGCAATTATCACTGTCCATAAAAGCAAGGAAAGGTTACTTTGCAGGCAGTTAACACGAAAAGTGGGCACCAGTGCTTGAGACCCCAAGTAAAACTCAAAAGTTAAAGCTTTAAACTCCCCATTAACAGGCAAACCTCTTGCCTACAATTGTCACTACAACCCAACAGCACTAGCATCAACAGCCCAAAACTCTTCTCCTCCCTAACCACAGTAAATCTGTAAATCTTCAGGAAAATAACTACTCATATCAGTAGATGCAATCAACTTGCAAAGGACGAAACCTATAAAAACATAAACTGAGAAGCAGCACAACAAGAGGCATGCAGTCTTTCAGCAACAATATGCAGAAGTCATACTCCAAGAGCAGCATTTCTTATTTTACCACTTTGCAAGTTATCTGTACAGAAGCACGCTTTTAGTGCGTAACTACTCTTGCTCTCCATCACACTCCGAACTAAAAGGCACACTGAAGAAAACAGGTATTACAGAGTTCCTCCACTGCCCATTCTGCACATACCAGTTTCCCCTCATAAAACAATCTCTTCACAAAACAGCTGTTCAGGCTAATTCATATCATAAGGAAATCACTTGGCATCAGGAAGTCCTTAAAACTGGTTTTGATGCACTGAACTGAAGAACTAATAATTTCTCCCCTCAGAAATGTAATACCTTTAACTACCTTCACTGTGCTTATGTGTTTTCCTCCACCAGTGTTAAGAACCAGTACTCTATATAAAACTAAAAAACACTGGTGAATACAACAGAAAAGTCTGTTTAAAGGCCACTGAATATAACAAAGCCAGCAGCAACTTCTTTATCCCTACATGCTATATGCTTATATATTTAAGTGCATCTGAAGTAATCACTCAGCAGTTTTAAGTCACAGAATGTTCTCCATTATTTTTTCTACAAAATCTAAGTACTGATTATGACCTAAGTAGAAAACCTTCCAGTACCTGAAAAGTGTGTTTTGGCTGCAATAAAAAATAAACTCCATTCATAATTAAAAAGAACATCTTCGCTTTCAGCCATCATTTAAAATGTATACATAATCATTCCCCCAAAAATCCTTTTTTCCAGGAAAGAAAAATTTGCTGAATTCAAGCCAACAAATTAAGTCCCAAATACTTGGTAAAAAAAAAAATTGCTAAATTCTATCATGATAACATAGAATGTAGCTGAGCACTTTATCAGAGAAAAGTTATGCTGAGTGATCTCATCTTATGCTTATTAATTGAGCTTCTGAATCCTTTATATTAATCTTACTCTCACACTGATGTATCCAGCAGCTGACACATCCCACAATAAACTATGAATACTAACAATTAGACCATTAAAAAAATCCATGTCTCAACAGAATGAAGCCAAATACCGTAAATTTAAATTTTCAAGCGATTGCCTTTAATAAAAAGCAAGACAAACCTAAATTATATTTGTTGCTCACAATGAACAGATTAGTTATCAGTGAGCTTGAAGTATCTGGAGATAGGTTCCTGAAAACTTAAGAACAGATCCCTCAAAAGTGTAATCAATTATTTTCTACTAGTAAGATAAACATGATTGAGGTAGTTGACAACTATTTTGTTAAAACAAGGCTTCAGTTATGCCCACTGAACTTTAAAATCCAAGATAAAAGTCCAAAATATTCCAGCCTAATCTCTCAAAAGGGAAGTGTATTCATAAGAAAAAACAAAACTATCACGTTCATACTCACCGGAACTTTACTTCCGACTATCTGCATGCAGTGGTCAGCCAAGAGACGTTATTGTGTAAAAAAGATAATAATAATACATAAATAAACACGGCAACGTACTTAGTAGGATGTAGTATCACACAAATTTTTCAATATTTAATCATTAGTAGTACACTCTTTTATTACTTTATCAAACTGTTTAAGAGTTATAGCTTCTCAACAGGAAAATAGCAGTTCTACTGTACTGGAAATAATTTGAAATTTTTATGTTCTGCTGCTGAATCATCAGTATTGTACACATTTACAAAAAGTAACTAGATACCTAGCTTGACATCTACATCTTTCAAGATCCCGAGATATGCCTTTTTTGTTAAAATTATCAGGTCAGATATTTTTTATATGACACTGAGAAAACTACAGAAAAAAACTAATGACATACTGACTTCCTTGTCCATATAACAATTTCATTTGTTATGGAGCTTTGGATCTATTTACATGATGTCATCACTGAATTTAATTAAGTTTTCCTAATCAAAAACATAGCCTACAGTTATAAATCTAACTTGCATTTCAGAAAATCTCTTGTGGCATTTTTCCTCAACGGCTCAGTATGGATGCTTTTAATTACATGGATAATTAAACAGTGATTTTCAGAATGACATCTTCGCTTTTTTTACCATAGAACAGCATCTCTGCATATTCATGAGCAAGAAGTTGACTTGACACAGAAGAAACTTTGCAGAAAGGCAGCGCATCTCTGCCCTGTTCTATCAGTTGGCACAAACAGCCACGTTCCTGTGAACACCAGGACTCGGGACGACTGCTTAAATATTGTAGGCCTTTCCTTGTCAGCTATTTGCTGCAATCGGAGAGCAGCTAGTTTACTGAATAACCACTTTTATGTGATTAAGAGCCCGAGACAGTATGGTTTTGTTCCAAGATCTGAATTCATTTGTATCCATTCAGCCTCGACCTGCTTAATTTTCTATTCTTATCTCTTGCATTATTCTTTTAGGAAGTCTTTCAGAAGACAGAAGTCCCTGCACATCTTTCACAGCCACCTCTTTTCTTCCTGATGAAGCTTCCTCTAGAAGCACAAGATGGACTGACATCGCCAGACAATCTCTTTTTCTAATTTACTACCTTCTTCTCTCACCGCTGTTCAACTCATTCAGTGTGGCATGAGAAGTCACCAACTTCAGCCCCCAAAACAGAATTCTGGGCCTTCACTATTTCCTAAGTATAATTTCCATGGTCAACAATCTTTCTCTTCAAGTGAGTGGAGAAATCGGAAACACAGATAATCACTTCACTTGAAAGCATCCAGCTTATTAGCTTCTACACCTCCTCCATCCCCCAAGGAAAAAGGAAAGCTTTTTCTCATCCATTGAAAACCAAGTTTTCTTTCTCACTCAGAACTCTGAAGACAGTATGGTGTTTCAGAAAAGCATGGTCAAACATGCTGCAGATGGCACACAAGGCAGAGAAAACGAAGCACCAAATTTGAAAATAATTTGGTTAAGACAACATCAGCAAATGAGAGTGATATTTTCAAAGCAGTGGAGAGAGCTCAAAAGCCTAACTATAAACAAACATGAAATGAACTGCAAGAAAAGTCGCGTTAAGCGTGTTTTGTGAGCTCTAAGCAGAAGAAAAGGCCCAAGTATCTTCAGTATAAAAAAAGGAAGACAGATGAACAATTGTCTGTGACCAAAGAAAAAGTAGAAAATTTTAAGAAAGATCATTCTGAATGCAATCAGGATTTTTTTTGAAGACAAGTCTGAAGATGGTCTGAAGAAAAGGAAGTCTGACAATTCATGATACAGTAAAAATTGGTTAGGGCTTGAATTCAACGAAGCAGAAGAGCAGTTTAACCAAACAGAAGACAAAATCAACAGTGAAAAAAGAGGTTTTGCTTTATTGTAAGATCCCAATCAACATTTTACAGTTGAGCTCTAATTTTTTAAATCAGTTAAGATGCCAGCTATTTAATAGTTAAATTAGGGCAACACGCTACAGAAAGTTCATTTATATTTCTAAACAACCTTAAATTATTCCATTCAAGTGCTGCAATTCAATTGCAAGAAGGACTTACTGAAGCATACAAGTTTCAATACGAACCTTTTTTCCATTAGGAAAAACATTTTGTGTATGTATGAAACATCCATACTGGTGCTGACTCAAGTTCAAAGCACACATTCATGTATGAGGACATTTGGGGAATTTTTTTTTTTTTTTTTTTAATTGTTAGTACATTTTGGCTAACATATCCCCAGTTCTGTTAAGTTTCCCATGCTGCAGCGCATATGGTGGCAGTAATGCAATCTGTTAAAGTTTTCAGCAGTTAGACATGCAATGGTAGTCATGCTTTTCTTACTCAGCTACAAAAATATGCTACTTCAGGTAGCTACATTTCAATATCAGTATATATAAAAGAGATCACCATAGTTACAACTACTTTTTGGAAAAGAATTGTAAATACTTCCATTATGAAAGTTTCTACTGCTTCAATATAACATTTTTGCTTACTAAGAAAAATTTAAGATTTAACACTGATCAAGTGAAGACAAAAAAATCCTTATAACACATAATCAATAGTTCCCAAAGCTAGTCTAGGCAAAGTATATTAACAGGAAATTTCATAATATTCAGTGCATAAGCTTGAATGATTTCTCCAATAACTTGTCTGTTTAGCTAGACCATGCTTTAAGGACAGGCTAAAGGGCTGTGGATTTTGCCAAGATGAACTCATGCAGGAACATCACTCCTTTCAGAAACATAAATCACCTTTTCCACATTATAATGTAACTTGTTCCTCACTTAAGTTTATAATGTTTAATGCAAAGCATTTGGATTTAATAATTGTGTATCATCATAACTTTAATTTTTTTAAACTCTGCAGAGCTGATTTTAATGGTTATAAGTAAGACAAGTCAACCTTACTGCTTGCAGTTCATGCTTATAGATTCGTTAGGCAGACATCAACATCATCTTCTTTCCCAGTTTATTTCACTAAGAAACAGATTATTACTTAAAGCTATCTGTATTTAGCACTCAGATTCAGGTCTGTAGAGCTGCTAGCAGTGCTGCCATTAGGCATTTGAACAATTATTCCACACAGTCTTCATTCCAGTAACCTTTTATTTCACGCCATAATTTAAGTGTGAAAAAAAATGAGATGCATCCTAATTTCCAAATAATATCACATGCATTACCTAATTTTAGTGAAGAACTACACTGATAGCAAATTTTATCACTTGAAGCATACCACTGCCCCTTGAATACATAAAGCTACCAGCCCACATCCCCACTTCTCCCCAGTACTGCACTACATTCAGTTCCTCAAAATTCACCACTAGCTTCTTTAAAATTCCTTATACAACAAATACTCGCACAAACCAGGACAAAACCTATTTCTAAGGAAATCACAACATATACGCATATACAAATATATATCTGTTTCATCCAACATTCATGAATTTTTGTGGCATATTCTCCTTTTATGTGTTAATAACTATATTTGCCATAGTCAAATTTTAACACACAAAAAGCATTACTGTTGTATTTCACAACTAATCAGTATTAACAGTCCCACTACTATTAGTCCCACTGTAGAAAATAAATTGCAGCTCTTCACTATTTGAAATCGTACTTCTCTACCCTAACAAATGTTAGGGCATCCAGTCATTCTCTTATACTTCTGGCACCCGGAATGAGACAGACTTCAAAAATTCTGCACAAGGGATCCATCTGCTAAGGGTTAATCAATCAACGTAAGTACAGAGAATTATCAACATGAATGAAAGGTCTGAATGCTTTTTTTTCCCCACTCAAAATATAATCTGAAACTCATTTTAAGACCATCTTTTCATGAACAGAACCATTTTGTTTACCTTAACAACATTTCTTAGCAGAATATTTAACACGGTCTTCAAGCCAGTACAGTACTCAACATATTCAAATTAAGCTAAAATACCGACTTGACTTCAATTTTAAATACTTTCAATATTTTCATTCCCTGTTTCTAACACTGCAAATTGTACACCTAACACATATGCCATTACTGAAACCATAAAATCACACTATACCTTCCAAAAACTTTTGGTACCAAAAATTCCTAAGATGAATTCCACAGAAATATGCTCAGGTTCCACCCATTACTCTACATCACTAGATTTGCAGCTTCTGGTGGTTTGTAAGAAAGCATCAAGTTTTTGCATTGCCCAACAACCGAAATACAAACCAACCCTTCAGCAGCAGCTGCAAGCATTTAAAAGTATATTAGTAAGTATAGATCTATTACTCTTTTACTACCACTTTTAGAAGATAAATCCAGACAAAAGAATTGAAATTTTCAGGCTTGAAAAGTGTAACACAAAGCTAAGCTTCTTACTTTCATCCGTCTTGGAGAGGTGACTACTTACAGATTTGGCAGTTGCAGAAATGTATTGGACAACCATCTCGCGTTTTGTGGTGAAGTCTTTATCTCTTAAAGGAGCTTTACGTTCTTCATTCAGATTCATGTCTTCCTGTAAAGAAACAGACCACACAACATCAAGATTCTATTTCACACTTTTCGTTTGTCTTTGTTATTTCTATGCTCCTTTCCTTAAACAAACAGCTCATTTTTAAACAAACAGAGCTACACGATTATCTCATTTAATTCTGTCACTTCAAGCATTCGCTGTTTACAAGACTTAGCCAAAATTATAATTACATCAAGGGTAGTTACCATCAGTGAAATCTGGCTCAAGAAATAAAACTAGAGGACAACACCAAAAATTCTACACATCAAGTTGATCACATAAGTGTTAACTCTTGTGCAGTTCCTGTGTTTTTTTATAAAACCTATCACAACAGACACCATTCCTGCACTATCTAATGAGATGGCTGTTATTACATAGTTTATTAGTTTATTAGCTTGTGGCAGGAGTAGATGCAAATGCATTGCAACTGATGTATTTAAGACAAACCTAAAAATCCAAATATTCTACTAGATTAAAGATTTTCAATTTAATAACTGATGAAATACAATATGAAGTTGGTACCACTCATGACTAGTCTTGCCATTAACAGTCAAAGTAACTTCAGATTAGCAGCTAAGACCAGTAAATGCTACTGTAATAACGTACTAGCTAACAGCTTTTCAAATTAGTCTATGGAAGATAGACCTAATGTCTGCTTCAATTCACATTAATTGGAAAAGTTAAAAATTAATCCCTTCATCTAACAAGCAAATCACGCAAGTGTTATCCAGTCTTTCAAAAGAGATTCACAACCTCAGCAGACAGACAGGAGCTACACAATGGAACAAGACAGTTCTTAGGCCATACTGACTGTGTGGCAGTTTACAACAATTTTAAAGAACGATACAGAAGACAGTATTTCTGACCATACCCAAAAGACTACATTTCCTGATACTTCACATATCGACACCAATGTTCACCGCAGAACTAATACATACCTACTTCAAAAGTTTATTTCTGTATTACTAATAGAAAAGCTTACTTGTCAGCAGAATCACAAACCTTGACAAGCAATCCTAAAACAAAAAATTTCAAGACCATAAAAAGATTCAGCTTTCTACACATTTGGATTTTATTAACGGAAATTACTATTTTCCAGAGGTATTTACTTAAGTTCATTAAAAACTATCCTTCAACAACAGTATCTAACTACTCCATTAAGGTCTATAGAGGTTATCTTAATGAAGCAATCAACAGCTTAAGAATTTCATGTTTAGCTTTTTCCTTTTGTTTTCTCTGAAGAAGTAGACCAAGTAATTTAAACATATATAATACTAGCATTGTATGAGTTGCTCAGTTGTTCATGTGCCAATTCAGCCAGGCCTATCAGGCCTGTGCTATGCTATGCCCTCCCAAGTAGTTAATACTTACAAAATGACATCGTTTGAGAATCACTAGTACATAATAAACGCCAACAAGAAAATAAAGTAAAGTCTCATAAAAGAATGTAGCACAACATCTTACCATCATTTTTTCAAAGAGATCCATAACTTCTTTTTCTGATAAGTTCATGCAACGCTCATCAACAAGTGCCTGGGCAAGCGGGATTTCACTTATAGAAGGTTGAGAGTCAATTGGATGCTGAATGAGAGGTTTCTCCTTTTTCACTGCTGATTTTCTGAAGCTTGTTATTCTGTCACGCTGCAAAGACATCCATCAAAAAATAAGCAGAAACAGAAATATAGGAAAGCAGCCAATTACATGGCAGTAATACACACATTTTTAGTTAATCCAAGCAGCAGAGTTAAAACTCAAACTGAACTGTAAGTAAAAATACTCTAACACTTAGAGATTACTTTTCACAGAAACACAGCAACATGTAAGGTAAATTCATGACAGGTCACATGAAAAAGGGTTGTAAATATTTCTCACAGTTTCAAAAGTATACCATCTATGTTAAACTCTAAGCATTTCAAATTCTTGACTTCATCTTCTCACATTACTCCCTAATTATCCTGATAGTGAATAAATATGGTACCACAAAGGTTATGTCCAAGCGTTCCTTCACCTGAAGAGCTATAAGTCTTTGGAGGACAACTGAAAAAGCCAGCGTTGGGAAGGAGGTACTCACAAGTTCATCAGGCTTATAAAAAAATCCTGCTAAAGTAAAATAAAGTTTGTAGAGGAATTAATGCTCCAAGTATAGTTTACAATTCCTTGAAGTGTTTTTGAGTACGGACTCCTGAAATTAGTGCATAATTTTAAAAAGCCAGGTAACGGATTACTTGCATAGAAGCAGCCATCCACAGTTAAAAAAAACACATAACAGACATTAGTGAAAGCATATCATACCGTCTGCAATGACATTTCACTGGTTAAGGTTGACTTATTTTACGCCTTATACCAAACCTCCAGCCTTTTTTTTAAAGCATGCTTACTCAGTTAATTTGTTAATACTGGAAACAACCAAAAAGAGCACCTTCCTTATAAGGCCATTTATTACTGTATTATTAATATGTAACTATACAGAACAGAGTCAGAACTTTTTTTTTATTTACTAATACTGTCTTTAACTATGTATATGTATGTTTGTTCATTTTGAGAACTTTACATCTATAGCGATTTTTCTAAATTAACCGTTTGCATCAACAAACGCTAATTTATTTCAGTCACTGAACAGCCTTATGAAGATGTGCTTTCATCTAACAGCAGCTTACATAGGGTTACCAGAATCATTCATAGCAGTTATTGCAATCTATGAACTCATAAACCGAAAGAATATTTTCTGTAATTCAACAACCTCTGTGAGGTGTTAAAAGTTTAATGGCATATTTCATCTGTAGAAAATCTGGATTCATTTCAGATTAGTCCACTAAAGAGTGGAGAAATTTGACCAAATGCTATAGAATATGGGGAAGAAAGGTTCTCTCTTTTTATTATTGTTGTTTTGATTCCTTTTTTGTTTGTTTGTTTTGCTGTCAGGTTTATTTTTTTTTGTTGGTTTTTGAGATCCTACAAGTCTGCCTTAAATTTTTGAAGGGAATGTATCCCTAGATAAGCCGCATGCCCTTTGAAATTCTTTGGAGCTTTTTGTTTGCTTGTTTGAGGGGAAGGGGGTTGGGTCTGGGTTTCCTTCTTCCTTAAAAGTCTTACACTTGTGGACAGAAACACATTACCTATAAGGATACTGTTAATGTCTTTAACAAGGCAACAATTTTACTTTAATCCCATTTTTCCTTTATTAGATTAGTTTACCTTTCATTTTTTGGAAGCAAAATTAGGGCATAGCCTATTATAAAGGCCAAAGATATGACGTAATGCCTGAAAGGCAGTATCCAAAATCAGCCAATATACATCAAATGCAGTTTTACTGTTCACTTACATTAAAACACCCATTCAGTCACCAAACAAAGAAGCCATTTAAGATCAATTTCACCACATTGCAATCTGTTTCAAGTAGACCTTATTAACAACAAATTTGTTTAATCAGATTGCAATGGTGAGATCACTTTCAAGCCATAAATGAATCTTCTACATGATTACTGGGTACAATTTCTTCCCTTCAGACATGTAAGTGATGATTAACTAAGTGGCCAGTGTGGCTTAACTATTATATATAGAAGATAAAAGTTTATAATTTTACTGAAATTAATTTTGGTATAAATTGCTGTAAAAATACTTTGCAACAGGTTTCAAAGTATTCAGAATTAGAAAGCTGGTGCTACTGAATACAAACTTGTGGTTTGACATAGAGTACACATTTATTACCAAAAATGGTTCCACTTCAATCATGTGGCAACTACCTTTAAATTTTCTGAAGTCTAATGCTTAATATCCTTATAAGAACATATTATATTGTCCACAACATTTGCAGTAAAATAGCATGCAGCGTGTAGTTACCATTGCAAATTAAGACGTTACAAAGACCTTACCACATCATCTGCCAAAGTTTTTATTTGAATATTCTATTAAAAAAAAAAAACACACACACAAATCAAAGAAAAAAAGACAGTGTTACCTACTGTTTCAGAACAAATAAGTCTCTATTTCCTTTATTCTAACATTAAAAAGCACTTGAAATATCAGTAAGTATTCTGACAAAACTGTAGCTAAATGAGCATGGAATCTACTGCATTTTATACGAAAAAGCAGGCTTGCATCCTATTTCACCTTGTCTTTTGACTATTTAACTCATGAACCTGAAATCCGTATAGCTCTTGGTCCCCCACTATTTCACAAAAATGCAGTAAGATCTCTTGGAAAGCTTACCAAAACAAACATGGACTACTGGACTTCAAACCAAGTCAGCAGACAGCTGTATGACATTCTCAATTTCGACAGAGTTTTTGAGACTCAGTGTTGAGGAGAATTTCCTGTGCCCTGGTTTCCTGAGCCTTCTGCCAATTTCTTCTCAACATCGAGCAATGTAAATTGGTAGATGAACTGGTTAAAGCCAGTGTACTGATGATGCACAAACCAGTTGCTATTACCTCTCCCTCCCTGGTACCTTCTCACTTATTCCTTAACAGCAGTAAAATCCTGCTGCCAAATATCACCAAGATGACATATTTATTCACAGCCAAGACACCAATCTGTACCATATACCAATATCAACAATCATTTCAAGGAAAAATTCTGCTAATAAACATTGCTCCATTTACACCAAGGAGTTCTGAATAGGTAATTAAGATCTAGGACTTTTGTGGGAGGAGGAGGAGGAATTCAAGACAAAAAGAATAGCTATATATGAAAAAGTGGGGTAGTTCATCCATACTGACGCAGCCCTACAAGTCACACTGGTTAGGAAAAAGTGACCCTATTTTCTTGGACAGCACGGCTGCAGATTCCTTGGTTATGCTCTCACCAGCTGAAATGACTGAGGTGCTTCTACTCAATATCCCACACCACTGCGTGTTGTTAACACAGGGGATGAGTTCAGTGTTACTGGAAATGAACCTATAACTGTTCAACATACACCACACAACACTTTACTTCCTCTTGGTGGAAGATATTAATAATCCATGCTCCTTCTAATTCTACTTTCTGTCTCTTTGTTGCAGTTGTCAATATTGTATTCGTGAAATAAAGAAATTTGCAAGACTGTACCAATAGCAGAGGAGGCATCAAGGTGGGAAGGAGGGACAAGGTGTTCATAGGTTAGAAGTAAACATTCCGAGGTATCCAGGACATTGTGGTGGACCAGACCTGGCTGGCAGGTCAGTCCTCACCCAGCCACTTGCTCATTCCCTTGCAGCAGGATCAGGGAAAGAATTGGAAGTGCAAAAGCAAAAAAAATTCATGGGTTGAGATGAAGACAGTTTAACAAGCAAAAGGGAAAAGGAAAAAAAAAAAAAACACCCCACACAGAAAGAAAACAGAAAGACAGAGAAACAAACAGTGCAAAAGCCATCACTCGCCACAAGCAGACCAATACCTCCCCAGCCTCTGACCAACTGCTACTTTGTCAAAAACCCCTCCTCCCCGCCCTGCAGCCCCTGGTTTCATTGCTGAGCAGGACATTATGGTATGGAATATCTCTCTGGCCAGTTCGGCCCAGCTGTTCTGGCTGTGTCCCCTCCCAACCTCCAGCTGACCCCATCGTGCTCCTGAGGTAGGGGGCACAGTAGGAAACAGAAGGCCTTGACACTGGGTAAGCGCTGTTCAGCAAAAGTTAAAACATTGGTGTTCCATCAACACTGTTTTAGTCGCAAATCTAGAACACAGCACCACATAGGCTGCTATGAAGAAAATTAACTGCATCTCAACCTGACCCAGTACAGACAGCTAGGATAAAACCTTTTTCTCTTGCTACTCCAGATGTTGACACCAACCTTTCACCTTCTTAATTGCCGTGTGTCAAACCTCTTCCTTACAGCTACACTTCTCCTGTATTTTTGTTATCTGCACTTAGTATGGAGTTCAAAGAGGAAGTAATAACCTAATCTTGAAATCAAAATTAAGATGTCTTTACTCTGGAAAACAGACCTTTTATTTTTAATGGGGATTACTGAGCAAGAAGTTCAAAAGAAGTAAAGCCTAACCATGACTTCAACCAAGTGACAGCCATGTAAGCAAGAAGTTCTAAAGCTCTGTATCTGTTTTAGCAGTCACTTGTACTAGAAATATTTCTCTTTTTTCTCCCCCTTCTCATTTAAGCACTGTCAATCTCTCCCAAAACCTGGAACAGGATAATCTATTCCATCTCTACATTTATATTGCATTTGTCACTCAAGCTCCTCTGGGCAAAATACAGAATACTGAAGCGAGATACCACACAGCATTTTTTCAGACATCTCCAGCTCACTTCCCAGATCTCCTTATGGTGCCTAAGCTACACTGCTGCCAGTAGCTACTCAAGATAAGCAATGCATTTAACAGGTAGAAGAGAAACTGCAAGTAGCTGGAGGCAAAGGCAAGGCAGTTATGTACCTGCAGATTCTCATTGACACACAATTTTGACAGTCTCTTACACTAACAAAGCAATCACGCTTGCAGCCTGATTTAAGAACATAACATAAACCAAAAGTAGTTTACCTCCTCAGGAGAAAGTTAAAGATATAACAGTTTCTGTAGTCAGTCCTCTACCATTATTCTTTCAGCCATCTCCAAGACAGCCAGAGCATCGCCAGATCAAAAGAAATCAATGCTTTCCTAGCCTGTTAAAGACACTAACCCCGATTTAGAAGCAACCTAAAGGCAAAGGTTTTGCCAAAATCTGTATGACAAAACATTTTCAGACAAGAGGTATCAAATTTTTATATTTAAACACACACACAACTTAAGACAGCAGCATGATCATCTCTCTCCTAGGTTTTAGTATCAACACAAACCATGAAACTTCATCAAATCCTATCTCAAAGAACTATTTGCTACTGATTTACTTAGTTCTTCACTGCTAAGACTGAAGTGACAGAGCTGCTCTCTTCCAAAGTCTTTCAATCCATCAATAGCTGAAAGTTTTAGCTTACTGTATTCACACAAGTACTGACAGATCAAGACAATAAGGCACACAAAAACCATAGCATATACTAATGTAACTGCATCACACTATTCTTTTATCTGAAAAGGTCAGTCTTAGCCAAGTTAATATCCAGAGTAAACAAAATCTTGCACATAAAAACAGCAGACTTCCACCATAATTCACTACACATCTGGGTATAAAAATCACTATTTCCTCATCCAAGCTCTGTTCAGGATACTGCAGTAACAATGTCAACATTCAAAGAATTAAACAACTTGAGATGACTGCACTAATTTTTTAATGCAAAACTCACAGCAAGTCTACTTTCTTTGAATTTTTTTCCTAACTTATTCATTAATAAAACCTTCCAGATCACTTGAGCTGGCCATGAGTTGTAAATTAAGGTTCATTTACATGGGTTGATTGATCTTTCCACTATATTTAAGTCTCACTTAGCACGTTCTTAGTTATTAGATTCAAGACTCTCACTTCCACCACAGAAATAAAATCAAAAGCAACTCACAGTTTACCACATGTATAATGAAAGAGTGACTAGCTGGGTAACTTCTAAACTTAACAGCAATTTTCACTCCACTGCACACTGCTCAGGCAAATTGTGATGCACTGCGACACCCGCTTTGCACACAGGCTACAACTTCAGGTAACAGCTCCCTCCAACTGCTACTACCGATCCTAATTTTCTAAGGGTAACAAACAGAAACTTGACGTTTTCTTAACTTTCTTGTTTTTAAACTAAGATGATACGACTGTTTTATAAAATTTACCTAGACTTCAACACCTGCAAAAGACATGGTAAAACTTCACTCAAGGATAAGTGTTTTTTAACTGGTTGCAAATAAATTTGCATACAACCAGGAAGGGAATAACTTCACATGAGTACCTGAACCAAGGGATTTTAAAAGGACAAAACCCAAAACTGGTTAATATTTAAGTACAAGAAGTTGTGTGCAATTTGAGTCTAGGTCTTACAGCCACAAAATAGAATTCACTCCTACAACATCTGTTCCTCAGTACAGAGCATGAGTAACTTTCTCAGACAAACGCAACCATCTGCTAATATATTCAATTTTGTAGTTGTAAAAACATACATAGGAAATTGTGAAAAGATACCTGATTCACATTAGCTGATGTGCAGAAATTAGAACTACACACTCATTTAGGACTTTCAAGATCTTTACCCATGACAAAGCATACCTGGCATTACTAATAAAATTAGTAACAATATAATTCACAAAATGTTTACTTTACAGTAATTTTTTGGACACTTAAGGAGCATTCACCATGCTTTCAAGAAGCAGCTGAAATTACTGTAATCCATCAGGTGTATCGAAGATAGTCAAAGTTAGCAACACTAATGATTTTGTTACTGTTGTTGCACACTTGCATTTGACACCACATGGAAACTTCTTGTTTGCTTAGCAGCTGTTGACTTCACAAATTCCTTAAATAAGTATTATTTAAATTACTAAACTAAGGCTTAACCTACAACCTGAACATGAGGGTAAACATTCCCTGGTGCACTACAAAGGGAGATCAAGAAGCAGATGAACATCTTACACCAGCCTGCAAATCAAAGCCAGAAAGTGAGGTCACGCTGACAGCACAAAGGTAGCACAGAGTCAGTGCTCAGACCGGAGGACGGCAGCCATCTTCCCAGCCACAACCCTGACCGATTGTCCCCAGTTACTCTCCCGTTTCCCCAGGAGACTGACCATTCAGAAATGAGCAACACTAGGGAAAGAAGTCAGACAACTCCTACTGCTAAATAAAGCCAGAGGGTCGGTCAGCCAAGTTGGTACTTATTAACAGCAGAGGGCACCAATTCTTTAATGATCACGCTGGCAGACTGCGTGCCCCAGCGCTGCTCCCCAACAGGAGGGAGGGGGCAACAGGCCAGAGGCACATGAATCGTACTGGACACTCGCCCTCACAAATGCCAGTGTCCAATCCTCCAGGAATGAAGGAAAGGGGTACCTCCACCCCGTGTCTCTGTGCAAGGTGAACAGAGAGACCCTAAGCAGCAGTCTGGTCTCACTGAAAATGAAGGTTGAGAGAAACTGAGACGGCTTCCTCATTTTTGTCTGATTAGCAGAACCCTAGCACACGCCAAAGGCAAATGGACTGTTCAAGAAACTGTTTTTTTCCAGATGACTTCAAAGAAATCTTTACAAAAGAGCAAATTTATTCAGAAGTTGAAAAAAATAACCATCAACAAATTTAGATGACTTAATTTCAACAGTTTTATAACTGAAGATACAAAGGAGTCAAGGAAGCCAATTCAGCTAACATTGTTTTGTTATTTGTAGCTCCAACTGTCATTACTGTTTTGGAAAGTTTGTTTTGGACAACAATTTATTGGTGTTCATTAATAAGCACGCTTTAAAAATCAGAGAAAAATTAAATGCTTCTTCCAAAAGCTGCAGTTCCATGGCAGTCTAAGCCAACAAAATTGCTGGTTGTGAGACCAAAGGGCAAGGGTGGCACCAGGCCAGTTGGCAGTTAGATCAGCTTAGGCTACCACAGAAACAATTTCAGAAAGCCTATTAGAAGAGGCAGTTCTCACCCTAGCCAGTGCAGAGGCAAATAAAGTAAGTTTTGGCATTTTGCAGAGCTACTGCTAGAGTCCGAACATCTTCCATCAAGTCTCTGCACCGACCATATCAGGTAACTTATCATTGCTAAAGCAGCACATGATCAGCAGAGTTTATTACAGCTATGCTACACACCCGGCGAGTTCTTTATACAGCAATTCATACAGCCAGGATCTGTTTCTCATTTTGATATCTAGTGATCATGCAAGACAGGCTTTCCTTTGAGCATCCTGGAAGAATGTCTTGTGACAGTACGCCATGCTTTTCCGTGTAGATGAACAAACTGTCTCTCTTCAGGATGCTCTACAGCTTTTAAACGTCTCATTTAAAATAATCAAGCAACGGTTTGATCGTTAAAACTTTTACAGACTAGACTTTTGAAAGAGCCAAGTTATAATTCCATTCATAAATTTCACAACAAACAAGCATTGCAATACTGCTTTCTAGTGCATACTAGCTTACTGCCTCAATATGCAGGTTTACTGTTCTAAGACATTTTTAACTAATCAAGAGCTTTATAAAGGTTAAGAGACATAGCAGACCCCACCCTAATAACAAAAGATTTAAAACATTTCATATTAGTTTGAAGCTTCTGTTTTTATTCAGAAATTCTACCCACTGGTGTTAATACTTAATTTAGAAACATGTCTGGCATTGCATAATCATTAACCAGCAGAAGGTTTTACAGGACACAACAAGAAAAACAAAAAAAAACCCAAACCAACAACCAAAAACAACCAATCACAACACATACAACTCCATGGCTACATGTCCTTAAGGTCCAAACACACTCTTCCACTTTAAGGATTTTGGGCAGCCTGGCAATTCTGTATAAAATAAGTGTAGCAAAAGAAATTGATACAAGGTTTCTGCACAGAAACTGCAGGTACCTTCGGGAAGACCTCACATGTTGGATGCAGTGTCTCCATTGCACTAGAACAGGTATGTAGTTGCATAAGGAAAAGAAAAGAACGAAGTCATACTTGACAACATGAAGACAGCATGTGGGACCGCACCAGTTGTCTGCAGTGTAAATGGGGAAAATAAGTATGGGAATTCTAGTTCTTCATGCACTTGAATCGTCAGGCTAAGCATACACACTGTTGCCATACACATTTTATTTCTTGGGTCATCTGCAGACTAGCATCACATTTATTTTGGGCTTAAATAATTTCACTTTCAAATCTAACAATCTTGGTAATGGAGATTTTACTGGTCTTTCTTGAAGAACATTGTACTTTAGAAAAACAGCATTCAGATAGTTGAGTGCCAGTTATGTTTCATGCTTAGCTTGGTAAGAAAGCTTATTTCAAAAGCTGCACCTCCTAAGCTTCCTTTGTTAAAATGCTAGTAGATTAGAAGTGCATTGGAATTGTTTCAAAAATCTTTTGATACACACATGTAGCTTTCTGTGCATATATCTGACGCCTGTAAAAAGTGCCAGATACACTTTGTTGGACAATAACTTATCTGACCAAGTGGTTGCTGTTGTACGGTATTGGGCAGGATTGCTTGTCAGTACCAGCATATTCTGTTTACTGCACCTACAGCAAGCAAATCAGTTATCAGTTTTTCCCTAGGAAAACGGAATGAGATCACTTGCTAAACTAGTCACTTCAATAGTCATTGGATCACCTTCCGGGATTTAATTCCAAAAGAACACAGAACAGCTCCTCGTGCCATAAATGAATGGTTTCAATACTTACCGTACTCGTCGCATGCCTGTTGCTTTTCTGCCAAGTGTCCCTGTCCGTACCATATCCAGCCCTGTATCTCCGCCACTTGTTTTTTCAAAAAATGCAACCATTTGACTTCTGAGCTTTGAGTTTTTAGGGAAACTGGCTTTTGCTTTTTTTTGGTATAATATTATTGTGAAGTGCCTTTGAAATATTCTGGAACAGTTAAATTGCAAAAAACTACGTCAAAACAATTCCTGACATTATAAGTGCAGGCTTTATCTCAATTTTAAGAGTAGATACAAGTAGTGGATTTGAGCTCTTTGCTTTCAATGTAGCAGCACAACAAAGCCAGTTTTGCTAGACAGAAATACTTGATGTGCATGAAATTGCTGTTCGCCTTCCTTCCTTGTTCTGAGCTCTCCCAAGTGCAAGTGGCTGATCTTTTTATTCAGACACACTGTGGAGCCACTCAGACTGAGTGAAAGCTATTATCAAGCTACTGAGTTGGGTCAATTAAGAGTAGTGAGAATGGGCCTCCTCCTTTTATACCTCACTTCCTGAAGAGACACCTTTTTATTGCAATAAGATTCATCTTCACTCCTACCGAAGTGCGGTCTTAGTTTGGTTTTAGCCTCTTACAGACATGCAGCCCTTTTAACTACAATTATATGCTCTGAACCTGGGATTAATCTTTAGTTGAAACCTAGGTTTTTCTTTCAAGATGAGCAATGACCAGTTAACTTGACAGTGAGAGCAGAAAAACAAAGCAGAAATTGCTTTGAGAAATTGATTTGACAAAATTCTCCCATACTTTCGCACAATTTTTTTTCATTCCTGCTTACTTGCTTTCCACTTCACAGTGCATGCAAGTATAGGCTAATATCCCTGTACAAGTGACAGGCTCAATTTCTATATACTTTTCTTCCCATTATACGCAGAGATAGTTTTGGGAAGATTCTTAATGAAGCATGCTGTTGGTTTCATAGAACACCTCTTGGTTTTGTGGGTACAGTAAACACAGAAGTAAGGGTCACAGTCCATTTGAATTTTCCTCTGCTACCATTTGGGGAGAGGATAATACTGGTAGAACGTATCTGTTGGGAGAGAATTGATACACTTGAAAATAAAGCAGAAGACCCATAGCAAGTTGCAAAAGTTGACAAACTCTCTAGTGTGAAGAGCTTCATTGGATACCAGGCAGTTCCTTGAAAATGGGAGTTTTTTACTTTTTATATACTTTGAGGAAGTGAGGACATGTATTTGCTTTGCTTGGGTTGTTTCTTAAATAGTAAGAAAAACCCCACAAAATCCAACCAACCAAAACACAGCCCACAAAAGGAACTGGCAGTAGAAGGGATGCAGTGAGCCAAAGAAGCAGGAATTACTTGTGAACATTATTCATTTTGTCTGTACCCAGCAGTCTTGGAACATATGGTCACAGGGATCATGTCAACAACTTCTTAGAATAACATTGTCTGTCTTCCAAGACACAGACTTCCTAGCAAAGAGCAAGTAATTGATCAGAGCAGTATTTGATCCCTTCATAAAAAAAGTTGATGGCAAAGTTACCTTTTTCTACCCTAATAATAAACTATGTGATACTAGAACTTGGAAAAATGAGCAATGCTCCTGCCATTGCAAGTAACTTGAGCTTTTCCTTGAAGAACAAATTCTAGATCAAGTAATTTCAGCGTCCGTGGAACATGATGTAACTCAATAGTCAAAGCATATCAGGTTAAACTGAATTTATAGCTGCTGTGATACACACAAAGGCTTTCTGTTTCTTTTCCCATTCTTTCCTGTTTATAACAGCTTCCCGAGAAGATTATTTGTCTTTCAGGGAAGTAGGAAATGAAGCAGTATGTGAACAGAGAGGAATTATATTCTACATAATGATGAGGAAGCCAACAGCATCATTTGACTTCAGTACAAGTGAGAACCCTTGTAAAGAAGTAACAGAAATTCAGGAGGATTACAGATGCTTGTAACAGGTTATGGAGAATGAGTTATCTTCTGCTAAAGGTGAAAGTAAGCAAAAAAAGATGGTTTATCATAATATTGAAGTGTGATACATGCTTAGTTTACCCATGAACACCCACATGAATTTTATAAAGGTTTTCCCATAAATTCATGAAACAATTGTTTTTAAATATAAGATGTCAACTGATGGGATTACTGCTTATAAGTCGTTTAGGAATTAGTTTGAATCACAGAATATAGTAAACTAACCTTAATGGATTTAGGAAGCCTGTCTTATCCACCCAAGCTTTGTCTGAAGGTCAAATGTGAAAGCATATTTGTAAAATACGAAAACGAAAATATCTGGTTTATAGATGGAAATTTTATCAAAGCCTACTGCTGTATTCTTTACCTTTCTAAAATGGAGAATGAAAATGAAACTGCACTGTTGGAAAATGGTAGCATAGTAGAGAGCAGAGGTTAGAGAGACTGCAGCAGACATTGCCTGGTGTATTTCTAGCTCACTCAAGAAACAATGTGCTGAATCAAAAGGAGTTTCCTCGTCTCGCTTTCTTCTGTTGATGAGAATAAAGCAGTGGGAGATCCACTTGCCATAAAAGAACGGAAAGCAGGAACTGAAGGAGTTCTAGTAAAGTGGACTGCCTGGGAGCAACAGCTCTTGCTGCCCCATTATATAATAAGACCAAAAAAAATACAAAAAAAAAAAAAAAAAAGAAGAATCTGATTTTATGGGCATGCAGCCTGGCAGCAGTACCAGAAATAAAGCACTGTATTGCCACCAAAATTAGTTACAGTGTTGAAGTTTTGGTTGCAACTTCTGTCTCAAGTCTGGTTACAAACTACCTTCTACTAATCTGTCATATTATTTAGTGAGTGGCTAAGCCTTTTATCACAGACTTGCAATTACTATGGAAGTTCTTATTGTACGAAAATTTTGCTTCAGTGTATACGAAATTAAATAGAAATGCTACTGTATGGCTTAGAGGCACAGACTCAAACTGAAGGATCTCAGTTAATTTCAGTTCTTGTGCTAGTTTTTGAACTTGGCCAGCTGACATGGGTTTACCCTATGCCCTTTACATTTTGTATTTTAACTTCTGTTTTTTCATGTACCCTCTAAATGTGGCTGGCACAAAAATTAAAATGTATATGGCATCAGTGTATATGCTTAGCTTGATATGCTGTCATCTTTTTTCTTCTTTATGCAAATAGTTACCTGTTCTAATGCAACTGGAACACTGCATTTAACCATCTCAACTACTAATAACTGTCAAGTTCTCATCTACTTATGCACTCACACAATTAAAAATGCAAACATCCAGCACAGTTCCATTATGAAGCCACAGTATGTTAGAAGTTACTTATATCTTATAGGTATAAAAATAATTCACAGCAGGAGAATACAAAGAACCTAAATGTAACAGGGAAGCAGGAAACTCTATGCTGTACAAAACCTTACCACTTGTATCTGTTGTTAGCAGTCTAGTATTGGCTTAATATCTGTCCCTCACAAAGCTACGCTCATTAAAAAAAAAATACCCACAGGTATCTTTAAAGGTCATATTCTAACAACTGTCACTAGCTCTCACCACAGTAAAAAAAGAATAATAGACTGCAGAACTAATATTTTTCCTGACCAAAGTATTTATTTTGTGTTGTTCAGCCATCCCCGAGAGACCAAAATGAATTTATACAGAGCCACTTGTAAACATATAACTAACTAATTGTGACAGAAAAGCATCATCAAGAACATTTAAGATCTGTGGTTATTTCCTCTCATCTTCATGCTTAAATATGCATTATGATGCAGTTTTGTTATCTACACAGGACACAGTTATCAATGTTTGACTAGCTAATTCCTCAACAAAGAAACAGGAGAGAACAGGGCTGTACTATTCTCCGACTGCTTCTAACTTAATTTTTTTTTCATTTACAATTTTATTCTAAACTACTGGGTAGCACTGCCCTGAAAGTTTCACATTCCTAAATCAAGTTCTCCTGTATTTATTCTCACATAAAATGGTAAACTAAATATGTTCATCTGGTTTTGTTATAAAGAGATAATTTTCTATTTCCACTACAATTACGAGAGCGATAAGAGTATGTTTGTTAAAAAAAAATTATATATACACACAAAAATCACCAAGGAACAGAAGGCTGGATTCTCTCCAATTACATTTTTTTAATCAGCTGGTGACTTCTACATTTTAACTTGTTTTGAAAGTGTACAACGTAAACACACGTAACTTATGAAGTATAAATTGAAAATATTTTTTAGTAATAAAAACATTTTTCCATCTTTGATGTCCTCCATATCTGATAATACTGTGCAAAGAACACTTAGAAGCAGCAAACATCAGACATTAAGCATACCAAATTCTTTCTCCAATACCATCTTGTCTCCAATTATTTACTCTGAGGTTCACTAAAAGGACCAAGAAGGGAACCATAAAAGAAAGGCACCTGTCACCTGCATCACCTTGAACTTTCTTTTCTCCCACTGTCCCCCAAAACAGCCTGAAATTAACACAAAACTACAGTTTCCTGTTTATACAAAGAGCCCATACCTATTCGCAACTCTTCTGAACATTGTTGTTTTATATAACAGAGAAGGTGTGGTAATATTACAGTACACGCTACACCTTAAGACCAAATATTACCACACCCACTTGGACTGAATACCTTCAGCAGCTGTATCAAACCATACATTTCCCATGTGTGGGTTTGATCCGGAATTGAGCTTCCAAGGTATTTCTCAGTTTCTACAAATCAGATGAGTTTATGGTCTATATCACGATGTAGGTTACAATATCATTTAATTGCCATAGCAGATCCTTTTCAGATCTGCCGATGTGTGTACAATGTGCTGCTTTCACACCACGTCCAACTAAACAGCTGTCATGAGAAGATGGCTGAAAAGCAGAAACAATCATAATTTATTAGTACTAGTGGATGAACTTTCGACAAACCAATGGAAAAGGAGGAATCCTTGTGTGCCATAACACCAGTCCTATTAATTGTAGCAAATAATCAAAGAAGAACAAATAATAAAGAAGAGGGCTTAACTGGTTCAGTTTCATGATCTTGTTTGTCCTGCTGCCACACAAAAACTTCAGTTAGCAGAGCACCAAGGTGGGTATGGAGACTGTTTAAGCCCACACTGCTGCCTCAGAAAGTTTTAATTGTCACCCCTTTCTCCCACACAATCAATTAATAGTGAACAAGTAGAATACCCAGTCTTGCTTTGCAGACTGTGTTAGCACTCCTTTTGTCAAGCAAGATTCTGCTTATCTAGCTATGAGGAAGTTACGCTTGAAAGTGGGAAACCTAGAGGTGCCAACTCCACCAACAGGGCAGGAAAAAGCTACTAGATTCACAAGACCTTCAGTAAAAGACCAGTTTGATAGAAAAAGAACATGCAAGTTTAAAACAAGTTAGCTTTGTCTACCTGCAACTTTATAAATTGCTACACAACTGCTACAAAAAGACTTTCAACCGTTAATCTTCTCTCAAAATTATCTGCTCTATCACCACAGCCCTTCATAACAAAAAACTTCTTCCCTCTAAAATAAAGTTACTGAATGATTAAAAAAAATGAATTTAAAGAATGGCCATGATATATAAGTTGCAAGGTACTGTGTGAAAATATTCCTTTTAGTAATTTCTTAACTTCTTGTGGTTTTAAGGCTGAACAAGTAAAGTGATGAATAACCAACTGAAATTGTCAGCTGCTTCAGCAGCAACCACCATCTTGTTCTACTTTACCTCTAAATCTGGGCAGGGATTAAAAGAATTAAAGTTATTTGCCATTCCTGCTTACCTCTAAAGAACTGCAAACGATGCAAAAAAGGTGAAATCATCTTGTAATCCACCCAATGTTTTTAAGCCTGTCTTTTGTTTCTACTGGGTCATCAGTAATCACAGTATCATTAGCAAGCTTTACACACTATTCCTAATACAAAAACAAAAGCTCATCCTCAGTATCTTGGATATTCAGTACCAGTGCTTAAAAACTTCAGATTTTAAAAGCATGACTTCTAGTTGATATGCACACACTTGGTTCTCACTGTAAATGTCTCACCTCCCCTATGTGGAATCTGCCTTGTTTGCAAAGCTTCCTGTATTGTACAGAACAGCTTTACAGTTTTGTCTTACAACTAGTAGTTCAGGAAGTTTAATTACCACAAGCAGATAGGCTTATCACCGTATCTATCACCTCATTTAAGCAGCATCAGTATCAATTCACATTAAAAGCTAAAGCATTTACCTAACCATCATCACCAAGCATGCCCTACTCTATGGTATTTTAAGCAGTGACTAATCAGTATACTTTTCAGAAACAGAACCAAATTTTCCCCAAGACATTCATTTTACTCTTCAGAAATGGTTGAACCCTAACTAGCTTCACTTGCAGGAATATCTTGACTGAGATGAGGTAAGACCAACAGTCTTCTAAAACACAAGCATTTCAGTCCACTTCTTCCTCAAGCATACACTTGAAGCAAGAATCCTCTGCAGGTATGCACTGATTTTACTCAGAGTTACGCTACAAACTCAAACGTAATAAATTTCATTCATTTGCCAAAATTCTCTGCCCAACCTGACTCATAGTTCACGTACGCAGTGTACAAACACCTAAACACCTCATGTGTAATGAGCACATTCTCTCTCCCCAGCAGAATGACATCAATCAACCTGAGGAGTCACAGGCGATGGTGCGATGAAGGTCCTGCAGCACATAGCCTGTCTGGCAGTGACTGGTACTACCCACACTCGCTGACTCCTGCACTGATATGGGTGGAGCAAGGCAGCTGAGAAACCTATCCTCTCAAGCACACTCAGTTTATTTCTGTTTTCAAGCTAATTGATAAAAGCTTTTATTCCACTGTTGACGCTAGTTTATGGCACATTAGTCAGACGTTGGGTTCACAGATTTTGATTCAGCTCAAAAAGCTCACGGGGTTTGAAAGACTTCAGTATTAAGCATAAACAATCTCTGCTTTTAAAACAAGTCTGAGTATCCTTGTTGGATGAATCACCAAATCCACTTGCTCTCCAATTGAGTAAGATGTCTCTTACACCTAACAATTTTTTTTTTTCATGTTACACAAGATCTTTCTCCCAATCTACTTTTAAAGACAGTACCACACTCGGAAGACAGCCCCTTTCAGAAATCTATTTTGTAGCTAAGTGGAGTATCTATCACTGAACAACCACCACACAAACCTGAAGTGAACCTGGGGGTAATGGAGCATGCTTTTAGCATAGCACTAGCCACTACACGCACAGAAATATTTCTACTTATGCTAATAGCAAATGGACACCATATATGATTAACTTCAATTAAAAAACCATTTGCCATATTAACTTCTAGTTAGCCAGTGTTCTAATAGTGAGGAAGCATCACAAATCCTGTTACAGCACCTCTTTCCAAGTACTGATTCATAGAGCCACAGACATTTCAAAGGATCTCACTCCCTTTTCAGTTTAGGCCAAACTCCTGCTCAAAAAGCAGGGTCAACACCAAATTCAAACCAGGCTGCTAAGAGCTTTGTCCAGGTTTCCAGGTCTTGAAATCCTCCAAGAATGTGGACTACAGTGTCTTTGGTCAACCAATGCTTTATCCTCCTTCACGTGATTCCTCCCCCCCATACTCCATTCGCCTCTCCAGTGACCTCTCCTGCTCCTTCTTACGACCTATGTCTCCCATTCTTCTGCCATGAACTTCCCTAAAAAGCCTGTCCTCAACTTCTGAGGCTAAAAAGATGAACGATTTGCTAAGTTTTTTGGTTCAGCTAAGCTATGATAGCTGTGTCAAATCAGCCCCAACACTTTCAAGCACTTACTGATTTCCTACGTACCCAACAGAATTATATACTTCCCATGCGACACTGAAGTGTTAAGGAGAGCAAACAACATCTAAGTTAAGGATTAACAAACACAGGAATCCCAGCAATCTCCCTGACAACCCTAATTTAGTCCATTTCCCCAGTATAACAAGCACACTTTTAAACAAGCAAAACAAGCACATTGCCAAACCTAAGTTAAGAATGTAACTGCTCATTGCCACCTCATGCCAGCCTATTCTCAGGGCTGGCATGAGATCAGATGATTGTTTGCCAAAACACTTTAATTCTTTTCTGCCCAATTCATTGTAAATAAAAATAATGACAAAAACACCAGGAACTCGTTCCCACCTCCAGTCCTTGTGCCAGCAAAAAATGAGAAAAAAAAAAGATTAAATCAGAGCGCTTTCAGCAGCTGTAATGTGTCAAGGTGCTTATAACACAGACTAAATTTTAGAAAAATACTCTAGTTTACACACTACTAGCATAAAAATTGGAACTAAATTCTCATTGTGCAGTTCTGTCATGTTCATCAAATCATGTGAAACCCAAACGACGCTCAAAATCACCCAAAGCAGAAAAAAAATTAAAATAGTAGTTCTAATACAGCCCACACTCAATTATTTGTGTGCATACATATGCACCAATTATCTTGCAGAAAAATACTTTAAATCATCATTTTCTTTTCTAGCACAGACCCTGTCTTGATAGCCTAGTCTTACTTTCTGTCAAACAGGAATAAATGCCATCAATCAGGCTTGAGTCCTTAAAACAAATAAACAAAAACCACAAACAAACAAAAACAACCAAAAAAACCCACCAAACCACTACGCTTCTGTAGGCCACGCACCACTGTCCACCTTTCAGTTTCAGACGGAGGGGATGAGGACACAAAAATTTCCACCTTCTTCTGCTAGAGTCTCCCTACCCCCAAAATAACGACTTCAGCTCTCCCACCTCCATGTCATCTAGAGCTGTTTATAGTCTATCATATAAAAATCATTCCCCTAGACTTCTTTCCAATGACTTGCCCAATGTCAGCTGCTATGCCAGGAACTAAAAATAAAGCTTTTCTTAGACGTAGTTGCACACTCTCTCCCACCAAGCCCCTGTTCAGCACTCCACTTGACGTGGACTTCTGGAAAAGAGACACGCTCCTCTCAGCACAGTGCAGAGTTCTTTGAATTATACGCAACAAATGGACAGAGTGCAGGCTGATTCATCTCTACAACTCTACTGAAACTTGATGAATTATAAGTTGTGAAACTGAACCAAGAAAACCCCCACACCCAACGCTGAAAAGCTTAGTGTAAACTCAGTAACAACTTCACACTTGCACAAACAGTGTGGCTTCTTTTACAGAAGTTGCAAATATAACTTCATCTTATTTGCACAGTGAGAAGAGCAGGGATGAGGTACAAGTAAGGTTGCTCTGAGTACCTAAAGATATTGTCAGCCTCAGCAGAACCAATTCCTCATTCATAATTAAAGCCAGCAAAATTTAGTAAGATTATTCTCCTATAACTGATGAGGCCTTTCCCTGATTAGTCATGTTATTCCCTTGTAGACCCATGGCAGTAATTGATAAATCTGGCTGTCCACTCACACCACCTCCACTTAAAACACACCTCAATCCCATCCCTTTTCTTCCTCAGCCATAAATCCTCTTCATATCAGTTTTACACATCATGTGTGTACATCATGTTCAGAATGAAAAAAAAATATCCTTGCCCATTCACTCAACTATATCATGAGAGACTAGTCACCTTATCTCAGGGCAAAACTGTCTTTCAGAAGGTATGTAGTTCAAGCAACATACCACTACTCTGATCCATCTTGCTGATGGACTGTAATCATCTCAAGAAACAAAACCATAAGACTGCATAACAAGTCAAACATTAACATAAGGTACTTTTTCCACAAAATGTAACAACAAAAGACTACTCTAGCAATTCTAGAATAACTGAAAAGGACATGCAATGGAAATAGTTGTTCTGTTCAATCCAATTTTGAGCTTATTGCATTTTGATTTTTTACATTACATACTTCTTTCAGAACAAAGTATTCTCCTCTGCTACAGCAAAATACAAATTTGTGTCCACAGCTTCCTACAGAAGCACTTTCCTGTGTGATTTTTAAATCACTTCCCTGCAAGCATCTTCAAGGAGCCTTCCTAGCTACTTTAGCTAGAAAACAGTAAAGACAGTACAAACAAACATCTTGTTTACATAAAGACATTTGTTTATATTTTTCCTGTGCAAGGAAGTATGAGTTTGTTTCCAATAACACCATAAACCAAAACATGATGTGGTATTTATTTACCTTTTGCTACAAAATACACGGTCACTTTTAATACATTTCAGGTCATTCAGTATTCCAGCATTCTGTCATCATTTAAACAATTGTCACTTTCAGTAATTTTTTTAATGTCTCGTATGTTATGAATTTAACATCTTCCACACATGCATTCTAACTTAGTCTTCAGCGGCAAAAAACCCCACAGTTCTCAGGCTGATCGGCCCACGGCTCTAAAGCAATGTACTCAATGAAAGGAACACAAGGTGTATTACAACTTAGACATTGCCTTAGTTTTACCACTATCTGTGAAAAACCTTGTGAATATTAAATAAAGTTTGCAACTAGTATTCTCTTGAATAAGAAAAGTCAAGTAAGTTTTAAGTGTCCGCTACAGCGCTGCTCTAGAAAATCCATCAGACAACTGAGCTAAAATGAGTTGACTCAAAGTTACAACAAGTAAGTGTAACAGGAGTAAACAACTAAAAGTAAACACTGTCATGTCAACTGGTTTGGCTGCTACTGCATCTATAAAGTGAGATACAATCCAGTGCTGTTGTCTTTGATATGTGCTTATGTTTCCAGTTATCAGGTTATCAAGTAGAAATATCTTCTTGTAAATCAAAAAGCTCAGGCATAATACACAAACTCTACAGTCCTAAAGGCTTAGGAGCCTGACAGATCCTTCCAAAAAGGCTGGACAACTTCCAAATTTTTAAATTATCCTCACATTAATTCAGAAGTTCACTTGGGAAGTACATCGTTGGCATCGTAACCACCAATGTTCCCGATGACAGGGAAAAAAAAAAACCCAAACCCCACCCTGTGCTCTTTCACTGGAAAGGTGAGCAGGAGAGAGGCTCCACCGACAGGTCCCGCTCACAGACCCCCACGGCCCCCGCACCCTCCGCGGGGACGGCCCGAGCCGGCCCCGCCGCGCAGCCTCCCCGGACTCCCCCGGGGACCCCCG